>Ga0101944_10001981_pt1 | contig 36518 bp, 28 predicted proteins | sample DewCreD2012metaG_FD_75245 | JGI IMG/M metagenome (GOLD analysis project Ga0101944, IMG submission 75245) | Hot spring sediment bacterial and archeal communities from British Columbia, Canada, to study Microbial Dark Matter (Phase II) - Dewar... ... | reverse complement strand
TTGGTTGTGGGCGGGCGGGGAGACCCCGCCCCTACGCTGAAAATCGTCATTGGTTGTGGGCGGGCGGGGAGACCCCGCCCCTACGCTGAAAATCGTCATTGGTTGTGGGCGGGCGGGGAGACCCCGCCCCTACGCTGAAAATCGTCATTGGTCGTGAGCGGGTGGGGAGACCCCGCCCCTACGCTGAAAATCGTCATCGGTTGCGGGCGGGCGGGGAGACCCCGCCCCTACGCTGAAAATCGTCATCGGTTGCGGGCGGGCTGTGTTTCGACCAGTAACTCTGCTGTAGATTTACTCAACAGGTGATCCAGGCCCGATTTCATGGCCCCCTCGAATGAGGTGATGATCTTCAGGCGGGCCACAGGCCGCAGCGGGCCGCGCTCCGTGGAAACGAGGTCGGTTTCAATTGCCTGTGCCAGCCGCGCGGCGACGAGTTCGGCGGCCGGGGGGGCGGTTTCGGGCAGGAGCACGGCCAGCACGGTGGAGCGGTAGCGCCCCAGCAGATCAATGCCGCGCATATTCTCCAAACAGCGGTTGGCGGCGTGCTGCATTACCTGCGAGGCCAGCGGCCCCCCCTGGCGGATGGTCGTCGGGCGGGCAAAATCAACGGCGATCAGCACCAGCGCCAGCGGATGGCCGTAACGCCGCGCCCGCAGCATTTCGCCTTCGGCCAGCCGCAGGAAGTGATGGCGGTTATACGCTCCGGTCAGCCGGTCGGTGGTAGCGTTGCGCAGAACCTTGTTGTGCAACTGATCGCGCTCGGTTTCGCTCTTGGGGAACTGCGCCTTGAGGCTTTCGAGGATATCGGGAATGGGGATGATGCGGGCCGGGGTCTGCTGGCACAGCCCCAAGATGCGTTCCTGTTCCATGGGGTCAATGTCGGCAATGGCAAAGAGGATCAGGCCGATGTCGTGCCTGTTCACCAGAGCGGGGATGTCGTTGGTGCTGCCGATGACGGTACAGCCGTCAATTTTCGACCCGATCACGCGCGGGTTGTCGTCTACCAGGCCGGCGATGTGGAAGGCGTTTTCGAGGGTCTCATTGCGCAGCAGCCAGATCGAAAAACGGCCCACTTCGCCCGCCCCAACGATCAGCACGTGCTCGCCCAGCGAGGCCATGCTTTTGCCGCGCAGGTTCACCCAGCGGTTGGCAAGGCCCAGGAACAGCCGCGAGCGGTAGCGCACCGTCACAAAACCGATAAAGGCGAATGCGCCTGCCATTAAGATGACGCTGGAAGGCAGACTGCGCTCGCCGGGGAAGATCAGGTTGGCGGCGTAGATCACACCGGTGACAATGGCGGTGGAGACAGCCAGGTCTACGGCTTCCTGTGGGCGGGCGCGCTCCCAGTTGATGCGGTTGAGGCCGGCCTGGCTGTTGATGACGCTGAAGATCAGGGCAGCGGCCAGGGCAATCAGCACCGAAAGCTGTAAACCCAGGTCGAGGGGGGCATTCAGCCGCCGGATCACCCCGGCCGCCCCCACAGCCAGGAAAGCGACCAGGAAATCAATGACAAACCAGCTTAAGAAGCGCTGGGTGAAGCGGGCCAGCGGCCCCCAATACAGCAGGTATTCGGGGATGGAATAGGCGTTCAGGCGGGGGATGAGGGCCAGAAGCGTCCAGAGGATGACGTCTAAATCGGTCAGAACCGAGCGGTTGCGGACGTATAATTGATCTAAGCGCAGTTTGGTGGGCAGAATGTCCCACAGGTAGGTGTCCATCAGGTTTTTGGACTGTAAGAGTTCTTCTTCGTTGCGGTAGACCACCGAAGCCGGGCTGGTGATGCCGGGTTTGACCGACAGAATTTCTTTGCGGACGGCGGCGGGCCAGGTGGCCGCGATGGAGGGGTCTTCGGGGCGGGGGCCGACCAGGCTCATCTCGCCTTTCAAGACGTTCCACAACTGGGGCAGTTCGTTCAGCTTGGTCTGGCGCAAAAAGCGCCCCAGCGGGGTGATGCGCGGGTCGTTCTCAGCCGTCACTTTTGGCCCCTGGTAGCTTTCCTGGCGCTCGTGCATGGTGCGGAATTTGAGAATGCGGAAAGGCTTGCCGTTTTTACCGGCGCGCTCACCCCAATAAAAGACCGGGCCGGGCGAACTGCGCTTAACGGCCACCGCAATCATGACCAGCAGCGGCGCAAGCAAAATCATCCCAATGAGCGACAGGGTAACATCGAACCCCCGCCGCAGGACTTCATCCAGCCGGCGCAGGAGCGCCCGCAGGGGAGCCTGAGCTTTTTGACGGTTAACAGCCTGTACAGATAAAGAATTTCCCTTCATAACCCACCTGTCTTTTGGGAGTATTTCAGACTGCGCATCAATGGCAGTTGACGCGCGGTTCAGTAAACGATAGTCTTTTCTTTCCAACGGTTGGCGAACCGGACCAGGCCGGTCAGGAATCCTGCGCCGTAGGCCACGTGCAGGATGGCAAAGGCGGGGGGCAAAACGGGCAGGTATTTCCATCCGCGCCGCGCGGCGGTGAGGATAGAAGCGCCCAGGTTGGCCGCCGCATAAACGGCGGCCAGCGCGCCCACGAACAGCCACCCTTCGGCCCGGAATGCGGCCAGCAGTGCTCCACCTAACAGCGAGGCCACGAACAGCGGGGGGGCGAACTGCCGCGCGCGCAGTTGGCGGGGGTGCTTTTGCATGACGCGCACCTTCCAAAACCCATACTGGTAATACTGCCGCCACAGCGAGCGCAGTGAACTGCGGCTGTAATAGCGCGAGCGCACCGCCGGCGAGAGCAAAATCTTTTCTCCCAGCTTGAGCAGCCGGTAGTTGTACTCGTCATCCTGATTGCGCACCATTTCTTCATCGAACAGCCCGGCCTTCTGGATGACGGCGCGCGGGTAGGCCGGGAAGGCCACCGTTTCGACGTACATACGCCGCTTCTTGCCGGTGCGGAAGGCTGACCCCCCTACGCCAAAGCTGGAACTCATGGCGATGGCGATAGCCTGGGCGGTATACGTCTCGCCGACCGTCTCCATCGGCCCGCCCACCCCGGCGATTGCCTCATTTTGCAGGTGCGCCACGCAGTTGCGGATGTAGTCAGAGGCGATTTCACAGTGACCATCCACGCGCACCAGAATATCACCGCGCGCCTTTTGAATGGCGATATTCAGCCCCGTCGGGACGATCCTGCCGGGGTTGTCCAACAGTTGCAGGTTGGGGCAGCGCTCGCAAAAAGACTGGACGATGGCGCGGGTATCGTCGGTGGATATGCCATCTACGACCAGAATTTCTATGCGTTCGAGGGGGTAATCTTGCCGCAAGACGCTTTGCAGGGCATTGCCGATATACCCGGCCTCATTGCGGATGGGCAGGATGACGGTGACAAAGGGCAGAGGGGGGTTCATGCGGGGTTCTCCACGGTAAAGAATTTCCTCATCTTTCCCTTCCAGTTCCCATCTTCCGCGGGGATTTTCTGCCAGCCGAGCGCCTCATAGAAATGGAGGGCCTGGTGATTGTCTGGACTGACGTTCAGACCCATGCAGGGAAAGCCGCGCTCGCGGGCGATGCGCTCGTTGGCGCTCATCAGGAACTTACCAACGCCCTGGCCCTGGAATTGGGGATGGACGGCGATGGAGAGGATGCCGTACTCGCGCGGGTGCTCCCCGGTGATGGGCAAAGCGGGGCTGGCGGCGCGGTTGGGGCGCAGGAAGCGCGCGAAGATTTCCACGCCGCGCCGGGCGCGGGCGCGGAACAGCTCATCTGACAAGAGCCAGAAATGGGTGGCCGCCTGCCAGAGCAGGTAAGCGCGGTTGCGGCGTAAAAAGCCGCTGATCGCTCCGTTGAAGGTTCCGGCGAAGCAAAAGCCGGCCATCACGCCGTTCAGGTAGGCTCCCAGGGCCACCAGGTCGTGCGGGCCGATCATCTGCCACTCGTAATAGCGGCGGACGGTCTCTGTTCCCAGGCGCGAGAGGGCGCTTTTGGGGAAGGCCAGGCGGTGAATGGCGGCGACGGTGGGCAGGTGATGCGCCTGGAGGGGGATAAGAGAAGGTTGGAAGGTAGTCATTGGGGTAGATGTATAAAATCTAGATCAAAAATGAGTATAATGGAGGCCGATGGGGGGCGTTAAGAAAGGGAATTGAGGTGATTGACCGGCATCCAAAACGAATCCTGCTGTTCTTTGCCGTCAGCTTCTTACTGCTGGCGGTGCTGTGGCTGGCGCGGCCCCGCTCTCCGCGGACCGCGGCCCTGCCGCCCGCTGTCACTGCCTCACTGCCGGCGCCGACCTTCACGCGCCGCGCGGTTCAACCCACGTCGCTACCAGAAGCCGCCCTGGAGCGCGCGCCCACCCTCACGCCGGGGCTTGCCCCGGAGACGGCCACCCCAAGCGCGCCGCCCGCGCCCCTGGAGGGGTTTTACGCCGCGCCCCATGGCTCGCAGGACGGCGACGGCAGCCGCGCGCGCCCCTGGGACCTGAATACCGCCTTCAACCATCCCGATGCCGTTCAACCCGGCGATACCCTCTGGCTGTTGGGCGGAACCTACGTCAACCCCGCCGGTCCGCGCTACACCAGCCGCCTGGTAGGAGAAGAAGGCAGGCCGATCATCGTGCGTCAATACCCCGGCGAGCGCGCTACCATTGACGGGGGGATTCTGGCCGAGGGGGCCTGGACGTGGTTCTGGGGCTTTGAAATCACCAATTCCAGCGGCGGGCGCGCCTCGAACGGCGCACAGCGCCCGCCCGGCCTGTACATGGTCGGCAGGGGGCAGAAAGCCATTAACCTCATCGTCCACGATACCGGCCACCCCGGCATTGGCTTTTGGAGCGAAGTCGGCGACGGCGGCGAGGTGTACGGGTGCATCATTTGGGGAGTGGGAACCTACGACACCGACCGCGATGCGCGGGCGCGCGGCTCGGCCATCTACGCCCAAAACGAAAACGGCACGCACCTGATCCGCGATGTGATTTCTTTCCGCAACCTGACGACCGGCATGAAGGCCTACGCCGAACAGGGCCACGTGAACGGCTTTACGTTTGAGGGCAATATTTCGTTTGATAACGCCGACCGGCTTCTGTTCGTCTCTGGGCGTGATTTCCCCGTGCAGGGGCTGGTGATGAGAAACAATTACACCTACCGCAGTCCCTACGACCCCGATCCCCCGGTGCGCCTGGGCTACGCAGACGTGGATCAGGGCGATGCGGTGGTGCAGGGCAACGTGTTCGTTAATGGGATGCACGAAGATGGGGCCTTTTGGGTGAAACGCTTCAGCCGCCTGGTCTTTACCGATAACCTGCTGGTCAGCCCCAATGTGCTGGCGACTTTCATCCCCGCCGGGCGGGCGGGCGAGACGATCTGGGACCGCAACCACTACTTTGGGGGCGGCAGCGCGCCGTTTCGCATTGCCGGCCGGTTTTATCCCTTTGAGCAGTGGCAGGCGGTGGCGGGCTTCGACGGCCGCAGTACTTACTCGCCGCATTGGCCGACCGGGTCGCAGGTCTTCGTCCGCCCGAACCTGTACGAACCAGGGCGTGCGCACGTCGCCGTATACAACTGGGAGATGAACTCCAGCGTGGCAGTGGATCTGACGGGGGTGCTGTCGCCGGGCGATGCCTTTCGGGTGATTGACGTGCAGAATTACTTCGGCGATCCGGTGGTTGAGGGGGTGTACGATGGCCGCCCGGTTGCGTTCCCCATGAACCTGGTTAACGTTGCCAGCCTGCAAGGCAGTCTTGACGGAGTGCAGAATACCCATACTTCCCCTGAATTCGGCGCGTTTGTAGTGGAAAAGATCGAACCATAACCGCCCTCTGCACTTAACACTTTTGTTAGATAAATCACCAATTCCGGTATTGTAAATCGTTAATAGTATAGTTATACTCTCGTAGTAAATCCTAACCCTGGACCAACCTTTGTTCGACGTGTCACAAGGGTCACAAGGTGAAGGGCCTCCATTGCCATTCGGAGCGCCTCACCTCAGATCGCTGGATAGTTCTGTTTTCTTTCTCAGAGGCCCGCCAGATACCGCAGGGCTTATTTCAACCTGCCTGCGCTTCCCCTAAAGCGTAGATCCAACCCTGGTGGGGCAATCCTCTCTCTTGGGCTGTCCAGAGCATCACGCACAAGGAGAGAAAATGACTTCACAATCCCCCCTGCTTCGCAGAGGCCTGTTCCTATGGGTCATCCTGAGTTTCACGATTGGGTTCTACCTGCTGCCCATCCTGCCGGGCAAAGCCCAGCAGCAAGGCGGCAAAACGCTCTATCTGCCCACCGTTTCGTACATCCCAGAGGCGAAGGGCGGCATTCCCGGAATGCCCTCCAGCCCCCGTCAGCCCCCGGTCCTCCCTACCGGCGGGCAAGAGTTTTTCGTTTCACCGTCAGGGAGTTCGAGCGGGGACGGCAGTCGCGCGCGGCCTTGGGATCTGACCACGGCCCTCGATCACCCGGCGGCGGTGCGCCCCGGCGATACCCTCTGGCTGTTGGGCGGGGTGTACGGCGGGGGCGGCTCGACGCGCTACACCAGCCGGCTGGAAGGCACCGGCGAGCGGCCCATCCTGGTGCGGGGCTACCCTGGGGAGCGGGCGCGCGTCAACGGGGGCATTCTGGCGGAGGGGGCGTGGACGTGGTTCTGGGGCTTTGAGATCTTCAATTCCTCGACGGAGCGCACCGGCGATGCTGTGGATCGCCCGCCGGGGCTGTACCTGATGGGGCGGGGGCATCGCGCCATCAACCTGGTGGTGTACAACACCGGGCATCCGGGGATTGGGTTCTGGAGCGAAGTGGGGGATGGGGGCGAGGTGTACGGCTGTCTGATTTGGGGGGTAGGGACGTATGACACCGACCGGAGCGGGCGGACGCGGGGGTCTGCGATCTACGCGCAGAACCAGAGTGGGACGCGGCGGATCTACGAGAACATCTCGTTTCGCAACTTCACGACGGGGATGAAGGCCTACGCGGAGGAAGGGTACGTCAACGGGTTTGACTTTGAGGGCAACATCACCTTTGAGAACGGCGACCGGCTGATCTTCGTGAGCGGGCGCGACAACCCGGTGACGAACCTGCGGATGGTGGAGAACTACAGCTACCGCACGCCGAGCGAGAGCGATGCGCCGGTGCGCTTGGGCTACGCGGAGGTGGATCAGAACGATGCGATCATCCAGAACAACTACTTTGTGAACGGCACGAATGAGGATGGGGCTTTTTGGGTGAAGCGCTTCCGCAGTCTGACGGTGACCGGCAACGTCTTCGTCTCGCCCAATATGGAGGCGACCTGGATTCGTCCGGTGGGGACGGCGACGACGGTGTGGGATCACAACCGCTACTACGGCGGCTCTGCCTCGCCCTTCCGCATGGATACAGCGACCTACTCGTTCAGCGGCTGGCAGTCGCGCACGGGCTTTGACGCCAACAGCACCTATTCCACCAGCCGCCCAAGCGGGGTAAACGCTTTCCTGCGCCCCAACCAGTATGACGCGAACCGGGCCAATCTGGTCATTTACAACTGGGACCGCACCGACTCGGTTAACGTTGACCTGTCGAGCTTCTTGCGCCCCGGCCAGCGGTTTGAGATCCGCGATGCGCAGAACTTTTTCGGTTCCCCGGCGGTGAGCGGGGTGTACGCGGGCGGGACGGTCAGCATCCCCATGAACCTGACGGCCGTGTCTGAGATCCCCGGCGAAACGCCTTTCCGCAACGTGCATACCTCTACCGAGTTTGGGGCCTTCGTCGTCTTCCGCCTGCCGTAAAGAGACTCTATAAGACGCAGTCCACGGCTTACACGCTACGGGTTCAAGGGCAGGCCCATTCTGACGGATGGGCTTGCCCCTGCCCCAATGCTTTTTCGCGTTCAACCCTGGCTACATCTTATCGCGCGGCGAAATTTTGGAGATCACCGCCTGAAGCTTGCCAGACCTGGCCCGCTCGATCTGAGGGACCAGTTCTACCGTTACGCGGCAGTCGCCAATGCGGCTGTGGAGCTTATTTTTCATCAACTTTGCGTCGGCCTGGCTCCAATCGTGGGCCGGCACAACCTTCACCGTCACCGCCTCAAGGGCTTCCTGAATGATTTGGATCTCTTTGACAGGCGCGCCCGCGCTGAGATACCCCACCAGGTGGCCCACGCGGCGGCCATCACGGGTGAGGACGGTATCTTCGTAGCGGCCCAAGACGCGGCCCAGGATGGGCAAAGTGCGAGCGCACGCGCAGGGGGCCGGGTGGGCCGGCTGTTCTACCAGGTCGAGGATGTCGTAGCGGATGAGGGGCATGGCAGGGTTAATCAGGGTGGTGCAGATCAGGCGCGCATAGAGGGCTTCCGTCTGGGCGGCGCGGCCTGCGGGAGGCGTTAGATCCGGCCAGGGTTCGTAGGCTTCCACCGGCTGGAACTCGGTGTAGCCCACTTCGGGCCACAGGTGCAGGCCGCCGGCCTCGCACTCGCCTGCCGCGGTGATCTTCTCGCTCTGGCCGTAGGTTTCGCGCACTGGGCAGGCGAACGCCTGCTCGATGGCGGCGCGCTGGAAGTCGAACAGGTTTTCGGAACTGGCAACCACCACCTGCATGGGCAGGGTTTCGCCCTGGTCATTCAGATAATGCGCCAGCCAGAAGTAGGCCGAGGGGTAGCCGTAAAGGTATTGGATGCGGTACGCTTTGAGGGCCTGAACGTAATGCGGCAGAAATTCGGGCTTAAGGTGCAGCGACGAGAGGTACAACTGCCGCATTCCGGCGTTCCACACCCAAAAAGGCGGGCGCACAGCCTGGTAGGGGGCCACCGGGCGCACGCCCACGTTGGCCCAGCGGTCGCGCTGGCTGATGCCGTACCAGCGCCGCCAGCGGGCTTCGGCCAGGGCATACCATTCCACCAGAGCCTCTCTGCTGGCCCACAGATTCAGCGGCGTGCCGGTCGTGCCGCCGGTGCGCTCGCGCAGAAGGCCGCGGGCAGAGACCTGCTCGGAGAGGAAAGCTTCGGGGTGGGCGCGCAGTTCCTCTTTAGAAAGCACCGGCCAGTTGTGGAGCAAATCCCACCCGGCGCGGTCGCCCTGGCGGCGGCGGCGGGCCCACCGTTCGCGGTAGTACGGCACGTTCCGGGCGGCATATTCCAGCATCCGCCCCAGGCGTTCTTCTTGCCAGTTCAGCCATTGGGCCGCAGGCCAACGCTCGCGCTCCAGAGCGGCCTCCACCAGCGCATCTATCTGGCGGTTATAGCGCCAGCGGTTGAGCCAATAGCCCTGAATGCTCACCGCCAGCACGCGCAGCGGGTAGGGAAGGTGGTAGTAGAGGGATAATAAATCGGGCATAGTCGCCTTACGATGATTGATGCAGTACTTTAGCCAGCTCGCGCCCGTTGCGCCACAGGTCATATTTGTTTTCGGCAAAGGCGCGCGCGCCGCTGGCAAAGCGGCGGCGCAGGTCGGGGCTTTCCAGCAGGCGTTGGATGGCATTTGCCAGGGCTTCCACGTCACGCGGGGGGACGAGCAGGCCGTGCCGCCCGCCCGCCAGCGCCTCTGGAATGCCAGCAACGTCTGAGGCCACTACCGGCGCGCCCAGGGCCATGGCTTCTTTGATCACGTTGGGGACGCCATCGCCCAGCCCTGCCGAAGGATGCACCAGCAGGGCGGCTTGCAGCATGGCGGCGCGCACTTCCTCAAAGGGCAGCCAGCCGCGGAAGATCACCCGCTCGCCGAGGCCCAGCGAGTGCGCCAGCGCGGCCAGCTTTTCTTTCTCGGCCCCGTCGCCGATCATCTCGATCTCAAACGGCACTCCGCGCTCTTGCAGCAGTCCGCCAGCCCGCAGTAGATAGTCAAATCCTTTGGCCTGGCGGAAATTCCCCACCGCCAGAATGCGGGTGGCCGAGCGGTCCTTCGTCTGGAAGGGCAGTTCGGCAAAATCTAATCCATGATGGTAAACGTGCAGTTTCGGCTCGATGTGAGGGTACAGTTTGGGGTATTTTTGCCGCAGAAAGCCGCGGTTAAAATCCGAACAGGTAAGGATGTGGCTGGCCGCCGCCAGTTTTTGAGGCAGGAAAACCTGGTCGCGGTAGAGGTCGGTTCCGGCGTGCAGGAAGATCGAAAACGGGGTGGGGTGGGGTTGGGCGCGGGTGTAGAGATAGGCGCAGGTGGCGGCGTAGTTACCCCAATACCCCAAAACGTGATCGAACTCGCCAGAGAAGCGCCCGGCCCAGGCCAGGGCTTTGGGGATGACGTACAGGCTCTTAGCCGCCGGGAGCGGGCCAAAGCGCAGGGCCGAGAGCAGTGCCGCCCCCGCCGCACGCGCAAACCCATTGGCAGAGGGCAGGGCCTCCGCGCTCTGCCGCGCCGCCGTCAGCACCGGCAGGTGGTGAACGCGCTCGCGCGGCAGGACGCTGGCGGCTAAGATGTCTGGCACGTAGCGCCACAGGGCCGGGTCGAGATCATAGATGGCGAAAATGTCAATCTCGATGCCGGCTGTAAGAAGGGCGCGCATGTCGCGGGCAAAGAAAGTGGATACTTTCGAAGGGAATTGGCTGGTAAAAACGGCCAGTCGCATCAGGATCACCTTACTTACGAGCAGTTGAGCGCCTGGAGGGCGCGGGTATTGTTCTGCTGCCGGGCAATTTGAGCGTACAGCTCCAGCAGACGGCGCGGCAGAGATTGAAAGCTGTAAAGCTGCTCGGCGCGCGCTCTGCCGGCCTGACCCATCTGCGCGCGCAGGTTGGGGGCGGCGGCCAGCTCCAGCAGGCGTTGGGCAATGGCGGTTGGGTCGTTGTGGGGGACGAGAAAGCCCGTTGCGCCATCCTGGACGATGACAGGGGTATCACCGGCGGGGGTGGCGATCACCGGCAGGCGGGCGGCCATGGCCTCTAGCACTGCATTGGGGAATCCCTCGACCTCTGAAGAAAGCACGAATACATCGGCCTCGCGCAGAAGCGCGGCGACGTTGCCGCGCATGCCGGTAAAGGCGATGGCCTCGCCCGGCAGGGCCAGGCGGCGGGCGGCCTCTTCCAGCGCAGGGCGCTCGGGGCCATCTCCCACGATGACCGCGCGGATGGCAGGCCCCGCCTGCTCTCTGACGAGCGCCAGGGCCGCCAACAGCAGATCCATGCGCTTGACCTGAATGAGCCGGGCCACACTGATGACCGTCAGCGCGGCGGAAGGGCGCGCCTGGGCGGGTGGGGCGGCGTCGAACTCTGCCAGGTCAATCACGTTGGGCAAGACGAACAGCTTGCGCGGGTTCACCCCGGCGGAGATGGCGTTGCGCTGGGCCAGGGCGGAGTTTAAGATCAGGGTTTGCGGCAGGCGCAGTAAGAGCGGCCCCCACAACCCATTGGCTCTGACTTCGCGGAAGACGTTGCTGCGCACGCTGCCGATCGAGACCACCCCCAAAGCGCGCCCGGCAACCGCCGCGTAGAGGTTGGTGAAAAAGTGAGTGGATTGGACGATGTGAGGCCGGTCGGCGCTCAGCATCCGCACCAGGGCGGCGGCGCGGGCGAGCGGGCTGGTCTTTTGCCCGGCCCACACCACTGGAATGCCATAGGACGCCAGCACGCTCTGGTAGTGTTCGCCGCGGGTTAAGGAAAAGACGGTCACGCTGGCCCCGGCCTGGCGCAGTGCGCGCGCCAGATAGGTGAGCTGTTTTTCCGCGCCGCCCTGCCCCAGCCCGCCGGCGATCAGAGCGACGCGCAGTGCGGCGGATGGACTAGTCCGGCCCATGGCGTCTCAACGAATGCAAGCGGGTGAGCGAGCGGTCGAAGGCGGCTCTGGCGCGGCGCTGAAGGTTGGCGGCCATGGCTTCAGGGTGCAGTAAGACGGCGGCTCCCGCCGCGAAGAACCACAACCCCTTGCCCTGAAATTCTTTGGAAAGCAGTGCCACCGCGAAAGAGGCCGTCACCAACAGTCCCAGCATGAACTGGTCGCGGTCGCGCCGCCGGATGCCGACAATCATAAAGGATAGGATATACGCCAGAAGCAAGAGGATGCCCGGCAGTCCGTTTTCGGCCAGCACTTTAATCCAACCGGAGTGAGCGGCGACTTCGTTGGGCGCAAGCCCCGCTGAGGTGACTGCCTCGCGGAAGTTGCCCGTGCCAACCCCTAACGGGTTCTGGAGGAAGATTTGCAGACCCGCCTGGGCGATGTCGGAGCGCCCGCTGGTGCGCTCTTCGAGGGTGTATTGAGGGTTGAAGAGCTTTTCGATGCGCCGGAAAGCGTAAGACTGCTGTTCGGCAAACTGTAAGGAAAAGTACCCCAAAACCAGCCAGGCCAGGCCGAGGAAGGCGACCTTCCAGGTCAGGCGGCGCGTCCACAAGAACAGGAACAGCAGGCACAGCACCCCCACCAGAATTGAGCCGCGGCTGGCGCTGAGGAACACCCACAAGAAATTCACTGCCGCCAGCGCCAGCAGGATGAAATTGCCGAAGCGCCGTTCTTTAGATGAGGGGAACCCCAGGCACACGGCGAAAATGCCGGTGAGGGGGAAGAAGGCCCACGAATTGGGGTTGACGTAAGGAAGCTGTTCGAACTGCATGTAGTAGACGAAGCCGCCCAAAGCCGCTGTCAGCCCGGAGAGGATGCTCATCCAATACAGGCCGCCTTTCACCGGCGCGCCTCTGGCAAGGTATACCAACAGGCCAAAAGCGGCCGTGATGTTCAGCACGTCCTGCACGCCGCTCATCTTAGCCTGACTGATGAGGATTTCAACGGCCAGCAGGGCGATGAACAGTTGCAGCAGGCGCGAATGCGGGTCGTTGAGGCGCAGGATGAACGCGAAATTGAGGGCAACGACCACCAGCAGCCAATAATTGAGAGTGTTCCAGCGCAGCAGGCCGCCGGTGAGGATGAAATTACGGGTGGCGGCGTCGAGCGTGGCAAGCAGGCCCACGCCGAGCAGGCCCAGCGCCGGAGAAAACAGGCCGGCGAAGGCCAGCCCAAACCCGGTGATGGTGAGGATGGTCACGGCGGTCTGAAAACCGGCGGAGAGGCCTACCAGCCAGGCCGCGGCTACCACCAGAAGCAAAACAGGGCCGAGCATTTGGGCCGCCGAAAGGCGGGTGGATGGGTCTGCATCCCGGTTGGTGAAGCGGATATTGGCGTGGAAATGAGCGCGCAGGCGGTCCACGCGGGCGCGCCCGGCCAGGCGGTGAGCAGTGAGGCGCGAGTGGGTCTCAGAATCGTTCATGCGCGTAGTTTTCCTCCTTCATAAGCGATGTCCCACTGGCGTGCGCAGATGCGGCCAATTTCGCCGGCCCAGGCTTCGAGGGTGAGGCCCTCGACCAGGGCGCGGCAGCGGCGGCGCAGGGCGGGCCAGTCGCGGGGTTCGGTCAGCACGCGTTTCAGCACGCCGGCCAGGGCGGCGGCGTCTCCGGCGTGCAAGAGCCATCCGCGTTCACCGTCGGCCCCTACCAGTTCGCGGCCAAAGCCTGCTTCGGTGGTGATGATCGGCAGGCCGCACAGCAGGGCATCGAGGCGGGCTTTGGCGAAGCCCTCGGTGAGCGAAGGCAGTACGCACAGATCCACATGATGGAGGTGTCGCAGTAGGTCCGCGCGGCTGAACTGCCCGGCAAAGATCACTGCTTCCGCGCAGTTCAATTCCGCCGCCAGGCGCGCGAGAGAAGCGCGCAGTGGGCCCGCGCCGATCAGTTCCACGACCGGCAGGGGCGCAAAGCCCGCTTGTTTGAGCAGTGCCAGCGCGCGGATGAGGGTAGAGATGCCCTTTTCGGGGGCCAGGCGGCCCAAAAAGGCCAGCCGCGGCGGGTTCGAGAGCGCCCGGTCGAAGTCTGGCTGTATCTCGCGCAGTTCAGCGCTGGAAATCGCGGTAGAGAAAATCCAATGCATGTGAGGGGCGGGCGCATCCTGACCGGCGCCGGTGGCGAGCATGACGTTGCGGCCCCCGGCAAAGCGGCGGGTGAAGAATTTGGTGACGCCGTTCATCCATGTCATCTGCGGGGTGCGCGGCCACGAACTGCCGTAGCGGGCGATCAGGCGCTTGCGCATTGCCAGAGCCACCCCCATGCCCAACAGGCCGATGTCGCCCGGCAGTGGGGTGTGAACCACGTCGGCCTGGGCGACCTCGCGCGCGATGGTGCGCAGGTAATACGGCAGCCAGAGCGCCACCGCCGCTTTACGCGCCGCATTACCGGTGGGGGGCTTTTTCAACGGGATGACGCAGGCATGGGCCGGCAGGGGCGTTCCCCCGGCCTGGGGCGGGCGTTCTAAGATGACCAGGGTCATCGCGTCGAACAGCGACCCCAGCGCGGCCATTTGCAGCGGAAACCCGCCGGAGGTAAGCCAGCGCCCGCTCGCGTCGCGCCAGCATTCTTTCGAGCTAACAACGCAGAGTCTCATGTGAGGATGTCTCTCGGTAAACAGACCTTAACCGCCCCGCTCGCGGCCAGTTTTTGCGCCATCTCAAGGAAAGGGACAAGGTGTTCCTCATCCTGCGCGCCGCCCCCGTGGAGCGAATGGGGGTGGCCGTAGGCGATGAGGTAACGATCCTGGCCCCGGCCATCTGCCGCTGTCAGGGCCTGCATCACCTTGCCGCGAAAACCGGCAGGGTGGTTCAACCGCAGGCAGGTGACGCCCTCAACCTGCTCCGGGCAAGAAGGGCGCGGGCTAACCTGCCCCAACAGCGCCCGCAGGCGTTCGATGGGGGTGCGGTAAGAGATGCGGCAGAAGGTATAACCCGTCTCGGCCAGCGCCCGGCACAGCGCGGGAATATCGGCGCGGACGCGCCCGGCGGCGCGGCGCTCGGATAGGCTGATGGAGCCGCGCCGGGCGAAGTCGAAGGGCTGGTTGTAGGGCGGCACAAAGGCCCGCACCGGCGCGCCGATGCACTGTTCCAGCGCGTCTTTGCTGTCTTTTAAGGTCTGAAGCAGTTCTGTGTAGCTCAGGGCGGGCAGCCATTCGTGGGAATACGAATGACTGGCGACCTCGTGGCCCAGTGCGTGGATCTGGCGGATTTGGGCCGGGTCGTGATAGGGACGCGCGCCGGGCCGTGCCGCCGCGCCTACCACCGCGAAGCACGCGGGGACGCCGCAGCGGGCGTGCAGTTCTAACAACTGCGCGGTGTTCTCAAATTCCAGGTGGCCCCAGTCGCGCGGGCCAGCCAGCCGCGAGCGGTCTGCGCCCCACTGCGTATCGTAATCCCAGAAGATCATCAAGTGAGTGGTCATAGATTCGGAATAGCCTGTTCCATGAGGGTGAGCATCTTATCGGCAAAGACGCTTTCTGAAAACTGCCCAATATGGTCAAACAGCGCCCGGCGGATGCGGTTAACCTCGGCTTCGGGCAGGCGCATGAGCTGCTCGAAGCGGGCGAGCATCTGCTCGTCGGTGAAGCGCAGGCGGTCATCGGGGACGATTTCGCGCTGACCGCCCGAGTCGTGGACGTAAGGCAGGGCCCCGGCGGCGATGGCCTCGACGGTGGTCATGCCGAAATGCTCATTGTGGGCCGGGAAGAAGTAATAGCGCGTGCGGGCCAGTTCAGCGCGCACCCGCTCGTTAGAAGGCGTGTCGAGAAAGATCACGCGTTCCAATCCCAGAGCCCGGGCGCGGGCCTGGAGGGATTCAAAATAGGCCCGGCGGTGGGGCGGCACACTGCCCATAATCACGCAGCGCAGGCGCGGCGCGGCGCGGGCCAGTTCTAACGCCAGATGGGGCCGCTTGTAGTCAATGATGCGCGAAAAGAAGGTGAGGGTGTCGCGGCGGGGCCAGTCGTCGTCTTCAAAGCCGCGCGCCGGGATGGCAATGGGCGGGCTGATGACCGGCAGGGCCAGGCCGTGAGCCTGCTCGAACAGCGCCGCGGTGAATTGGGAGTTAATCACGTAGTTCGAGCCGCGGTGAAACTCGTACACCGGAAATTTGCGGCGCAGCAGGCGGGCGTAGAGCCACCGGAACAGGCGCACCGGCAGTCCCCTGACCCCTGGGCTGATCTGCGCCAGTTGGGGGACCAGCGGCGGCCCCGACAGGTAGCGCACGTGCGGCGCGTCCGGCGGGAGCAGGAACCCGTTATAAAAGACGAAGAAAAAGTCATATTCTGCGGAAAAGGCCGCGCCGTCTACCGCGTTGGCAACATTCGCCAGATAGCGCAGGGTATAGGGCAGGCGGTCGCTGAGGCGCGAGCCGATGCGCAGCGGGATGCGCCGGAAGCCGGCCCGCGCGCCCGCCTCGGCCAGCAGGCGGGGAGCAGGCGGGGTATCCCAGAGAATGTCGGGGACTATGCCGCGCCGGTTGAGGGCGCGGATGAGGGCGAGCGCGCACGACTGCACGCCCCCGGCCCGCTCCATGCGGTAAACAATGCCGACTCTGGGCCGGGCAGGCAGTGTGGATTGGGTGAGGGCAGGTTGGAGGCTAAGCGTGGTTTTCATTCGATGCCGTCAATTCGTGAATATACTGCGCCTGAAGGCGCACATAGCGGTCGCCGGCAAAGGTCGCCAGCACTTTTTCGCGCCCGCGGCGGGCCAGCCGGTCGCGCAGGGCAGGGTCTTGCAGCAGGCGGATGATTTGGGCGGCGAGCTGTTCGCAGGCGTCTGACGCGGTGGAGGCGAACTTGAGGCCATCCACCTCATCTTCCACCAGTTCATCCGCGCCGCCGGTATTGGCGGCGACGACCGGCACGCCCAACAAAAACCCCTCTAAAATGACGCGCCCCAGTGGTTCGCGCGTGGAGGTCAGGCAGGTGACGGTCATCTCGGTCATTAGCTCCACGTTGTCGGCGCGGTGGCCCACAAAGGCCACCCGCTCGCCCAGGCCCAGGTCGGCGGCCAGGCGGTGAACGCGCCGCTCGTAATCCTGATCTTTGCCCTGGGCGGCCCCCACCACCACAAACCGGGCCTCTGGCACAGCCTGAAGCACCTGCGCAACGGCGCGGACGAATAAATCTTGCTGTTTGAACGGCGCGACCCGCCCCACCAGGCCCACCACCGGGGCCGCCGGCGAGAAGGGCAGCAGGCGCTGGCCGCTCTGGCGGTGACGCGCGGCGCGCTCCAGGATGGGCGCGGGGTTAATGTGGTTGTAGGTCAGGCGCACGCGGGCCGGGTCGGTCATCGCGCTCATCCAGGCTTGCAAGTCGCGCGAGATGACGAAAACCCGATCCGCGCGGGCTAAGATGGCGCGGTGCAGGGGCGTATCGGAGACGTATTCGCGCACGTAAATGGCGCAGGGGACGCGGGCGTAGCGGCAGGCGTCAATCAGGCGCGAGGCGGCGGCAAAGGTATTGCACAAGACGGCCCCCACCCCCCGTTGGCGCATCTGGCGGGCAAACAGGTATGATTGGACGGTGTGCAGTCCTGGGTAGCGCCGCCGGTAGTTTTGGATTTCTTTGATCCACACGTTAAAACCGCGCTGACGGTAGAAATCGGCCAGGCGGCCGGCTTGGGGCGCGAGCATGACCATCTGAAATTCTGCCTGAAGGTGATCCACCAGGTCTGCGATGCTGCGCTCCGCGCCGGAGACGATATCGGGCCGGAAGTGGGCAATTAACACCAAGGGGCGATTTTTTGAGGGGGGTATCGGATCCATCATGCTGGCATTACCTCGGCCATGACTCCCAATTCCGCCAGGGTTTGTTCTACCTCGGCCTGGTAGATGGGGTTCATCAGAATGACGAGATCGGGGCGGTAGTAGCGGAGAAATTCCGGCGGGACGATCTCTTGCCCGGAGCCGGAGATGAACCTGCCGTGCTTGCGCGGGTTGATATCCACCACGTAGGGGATTTCCTCGCGCACCTGCAGGAAATTCAAGAAGCTGATGCCTTTCGAACCTGCGCCCCACAGGACGACCCGGTGTTTCTCGGCGCGAAAAGCGGCCAGGCGGGCGCGCCACAGGGCGGTTTTCTCGGCGAAGCGGGCGGCGAACCGTTCCACGCTGTGTGTCAGTTCGTCCACGTCCAGCGGGCAGAGGGCCGGCCCGGCTGACCCATCCTGTGGGGCGAGCGTGGCTTCGAGCGTGAGGAACTGGCCTTCATAGGTCTCGGCAACGCGGCGGACGGTGAAGCCCCCCAGGGTAAAGAGGCAGGTCAGCGAGGGCGGGGTGAAGTACGAGACGTGTTCGTAGATCAGATCCCAGATAGCGAGGGTGTTGAGGGTGTGGCGCGCATTGGGGACTTCGATAAATACCGGGGTGGCGGGCCGGGCGTAGAGCGCGCGCCGGAGCACGGCCACGAACCGGGCCGGTTGGGGGATGTGTTCAAGGGTGTGACGCGCAACGATGAAGTCGGCGGCTTCGGCGGCGTGGCGTTCAGAGAAGTACTCTGGCACAAAGCGGATGCCAGCGTAAGGACTGCCGGAGCCGTCGTAGCTGGGGTCAAAGCCGACGCCCTGGTTTCCTCCGGCCTGGCACAGCAGGCACAGAAAATCGCCTTTACCAGAGCCGATCTCGACGATCTTCTTGCCGTACAGGTGGTAACGCTCCACGAGGTCCGCCGCCAGCGTTTGGGCGTAGACCTGAAAGCGCGGCGAAAAGTGCAGTGAGTTCTCGTAAGCGGCGTTGTAGTCCAGGCGGGCCGGGTCGAAGGCATAGTTGTAGAGGTGGCCGCAAGAGCCGCAGAAGGCCAGGCGCAGGTCGCCGCGCGCTGCGTTAAGGGCCGCGCGCCGGTCGGCCCACAGCACATTCGCCAGCACAGGCACTTGCCTGACCGTGAAAAACGGTTGCAGAGTGTTCGCGGCGCATATCGGGCAGGGGATGGGTTGTTGGCGCATCAGAAATGATTACCGGGCCCAGGCCGGGGGTTCAACCCCTCTATGAGGGCATGGCGCTTGATGTTCCATTTGGTCAACCATCTTCGGACAACTCCCGTTGAGCGGAATGGACGCGGTTGAGCGCGGCGGAGACGGCGGCGTGCAGGTTAAAGCGCGTCTCGTGGCCGGTTAGGGCGGCCTGCGCCGCCAGGAAACCGGCGTCGAGCAGGCCGCGCTCGATCTTGCACCACAGGTACAGCCGCCGGTGTTCGGCCAGGCTCAGGTGGGGGTTGGCGCTGGCGTACCGGCGGAAGGCGCGCCTTTCGAGGGCCGGGTTGGTCCCTTTGAGCAGTGCGGCCAGGTCGGCGTGGGGCTGGCCTAGCCCGGCCCACTCCCAATCGAGCAGTTTTGCGTCTTGAGGGTCTTGCGGGTGGAGCAGGATGTTGGCGTAATTAAGGTCGCCGTGAATGGCTGTGAGAGGCGGGGCAGAGCGGCGCAGGTGGCGCTGATAGCGTTCTTCCAGGGGGGCGAGGGCGCTCAGAGCCTGGGCGATGCGCGGCGCATGGAAGCGGTTGTGGTAGGCGAGCAGGCCGGCGCGGGCGTAGTCGAACAGCCGGTTTTGGAATGCGGGTCCAAAGTCGAGCAGGCGCTCCGGCTGTCCGGCGGCCAGCCAGCCGGCCAGAGTCTGGTGAATGGCCGGCAGCAGCTCCACGATGGGCAAGAGGCGCCGGTCTGGGCGGAGGGGGCGGTAATGGGGGGCCAGGTCTGCGAGCAGATATTGATAGTGGGCCGGTGGAGCTACGGCCTGGGCCAGGTAGACGGCGGCCGTCCAGCGGGCGAGGGGCGGGTACGTACTGCGCAAGATGGCCCACTCTGGCGGGCCGGGATGCAGAGGCAGACCGGCCAGGGCGGGGGTTTGGTGGGGGTCGTAGACGGCGTTTTTAAAGATGAGGGTGATCTGTGCGCCGCTGGCGAGGGTGAGGAAGAGGCGGTAAGCGCCGGAAGCCTTCCAGCCGGAGAGGTGCGTGTAGCAAACCCGGTGATAGGGGCTGTGAAAATGCTCCTCGCACACCTGGTTTAACGCCTCTGGAGACAGCGCGGCAGGACAGCCGGGCTGGAAAACCTCTTGAGGCACAGGTGGAGCCGGGCGGGGCCACAACAGGCGGAGCGAGCGGCGGAGCGCGGAGAGAACCTTCATGCGCGTTTAGCTTCCAACCGGGTAAACCTGAGGGGTACAGCCGTGTTGGGCCAGCGTCTGGCGCACCTCGCGCTCGTAGATGGGGTTCATCAGCAAGACGGTGTCGGGCGGGGCGCGGCGCAGTACGGCGGGCGAGCGCACGGGAAGCCCGGAGCCAGCCAGAAAAGTATGGTTTTTGAAGGGGTTAACATCCACGGCATAATCAATCCCCGCCGCCTCACCGAGAGCCGTCAGAAAAGCCACGGCCTTCGAACCGCCCCCCCACAAGATGGTGCGCCGCCCGGCGGCGTGCAAGCGGGCGAGCCGGGCGCGCCACGCGGCGATGGCCTGGGCCGCCCGCTCCGCAAAGCCTTGTACCTGAACGTAAAGCTGATCGGGCGCTTCTTCCAGCGGCAGGGGGGGCGCGGCGGCGCCGCGAGCGGGCCGCGCCGCGATCATCAAATACTGGCCCTCGTAGCCGCTCCACACGTCCAGCGGGTTCAACCCGGCGCGGCGGAACAGGCGCGCCAGCGAGCCGGGGCTGAAGTACGAACAGTGTTCGTAGTAAATATCCCAAAAGGCGGTCTCGGCGAGGATGCGGGGGACTGCGGGGACCTGGAAGAACACTAACGTATCTCCGTTCGTCTCCACCGCGCGCCGGATGGCCGCCGCAAAGTCGTAAACCGGGCCGATGTGTTCCAGCGTCATTTTGCAGAGGACGGCGTCGGCCCGGCGGTCGGCGTATTTTTCAGAATAATAATCTCTGATAAATTCAACGTTTGTGCCGGGCTGAATCTCCACCCTGCCCGGCCGGTAGGCCGGGTCGAAGCCCAGGCCGCGGTTGTTCCCCAACTGGCAGAGACCGTTTAGAAACTCGCCCTGTCCACAGCCGATTTCGATGATGTCTTTCTCGCGCAGGTTGAAACGCTCGATCAGCGTGCGGGCCAGCTCATCGGCAAAGCGGTTAAAGGTGGGCGAGAAGCCCTGGGTCGATTCGTATTCGCGCGCGTAATCTTGCAGGCTGGCGTCGAAGGTAGTGTTGTAGATGAAGCCGCACGCGCGGCAGAACCCCAGGCGGATTTCGCCGGTGGGCAGGGTCAGGGCCTCTGCGCGGGTGTGATGCACCAAGACGCTGTGAACCGGGGCGTTGGGCTGGTGGTAGAAGGCCTGAATATCCGTAGAACCGCAGGCCGGGCAGGCGCATTGCATCAAGAGTGATCCTTAGGGTGGGGTTTGAGCGGGGGCCGCCGGTGAGGCGGCCCCCATAGCCGCCTCACCGGCGCTGTGATTTACGACTTACTGATTGTGATTAACTAACACGGGGAGTTGGATCACGTATTGTTCCAGGGGCTGGGTTCCTTCCTGGAAGACGGCCGTCAGGGTCTTGTCACTGCCGTCCATCGTGATCGTCAGCGGGTTCTGCATGCTGGCGAGGGCCCCTTCCCAGCGGGCAAAGATCCAGCCGCTGGTGGGGGTGGCGGTGAGCTGTACGCTCTGGCCGCAGTCGTAGCCATCTACAGGCTGTTCCGGCGAGGCGCTCACACTGCCCTGGCCGACGATGTTGACGGTGAGGCTGTTCGAAGCGCTGTCGCCGTTGACAATGGGCGAGGCGGTGTTGAAGAAGTAATCCACCACGGCGGTATGGGCGGGGGCCTGCGTGCCGTTGTTATTGGGGTACGAGGTTCCGGCGTACACGCCCACGCCCGTCACCACAAAGCCGGCGGGGGGCTGTGTTGCCATGGGGGCAAGGGTCCAGGGGCCGTCATCCACCTTGTATTCCAGTTGCCAGACGCCCTCCATGCGCCCGGCCTGGCGCGAGACGCGCATGGAAAGCGAACTGGCGGAGCGGTAATCACCGGAGACGCGGGCGATGGGCTGGCGGATGATGTCGCCGCCGGTGCCGGTATAGACGCGCCCGCCAAAGATGACGGTATGCTCATCGTTATCGTAGAAGAATTCAAAGCGCAAAAATTCACCCGCGCCCGATTCCAGGACGATGCCCTGCTGCTGGTACTGCTCGGTCACGTTAGAGTCGAACTTCACCTCCGCGCCAAAATCTTCCACGCCCGTGCCGCCAAAGGGTTGTACCACCCGGGCAACGTTGTAGACCAGGTTGCCCAAATTGTCTTCCCAGATGGTCTGGTTGGGGCCGGCCGGGACGCTTAACCTCAGCTGCGTGCGGTTGTACGAGATCGCCTGCCCGCTGACGCCGATCACGGGCGTCCAAAAACTCTGCGGGCCGCACGGGTTGAATTCATCTGACTGAAAAGTGGCCGCCTGGTAAGCGTTGACCGGCGCGGCGAACAACAACGATGCGAGCAGTAATACTGCGAATACAACCTTCATTTGCCTCATCATTTTTGACCTCATGTGCTTGTGAATAGGTGAGCCGGGTTGACCTGTTCAGGTCAGCTTGCCCAGCAGAACAATCGCGCCTGAAGCGGGGTACTGCCTGGTTCCTGCGCCCCCCGATACAGAACTTGCAGGGACCGATTTGAAACGGTGGGTGTAAGATGCCGATGAAAAGCATGTCTGCTGCTGGTCAATCACCTCCTTCAAAGGGGAAAAGGCTCGATGCCTGGTCGTCCCTGCCGCTTCGCCGCCTTCAGCGCGTGATCAGAGGGACGAAAATAAACTGGGGGTTTTCGGGTTGGGGTGGGAGGGAGCGGAAATGAGCTGTAATGGTAGCGTTGCCCGTGATCGTCACCTGGGTAGGGTTGATACTGTGGTTGATCGCCCCGGACCAGTTGGCGAACTGCCAGCCGGCGGCGGGCTGCGCGGTGAGGGTGACGACCTCACCGGAGTTGTAGGTAGGCTTATCTGGGTTTTTGGCAACCGAACCGCCGCCCGCAACCGGCACGCTCAAAGTGTAGCCGGTAGATGGTCCAATGGGCGCGGCGGTCACATTGCCGAAGGTAGCGTCAACGTGGTGGGCCACCAGCAAAAAAGAGCCGGTATTGGTTGGGCTGGAAGGGTCGGGCGTGGTCTGAAGGCTCAGGTTCCAGGCGGAAGGTTCAGAGCGGCCATCTTCCCAGGCTTTCATGCGGTAAAGACTGCCGCCGCCGCTGACGGTCTCCACGCGGGCGCGAAGCCAGTAGGTGCGGCCAATGACGAAATCCACGCTGCTGTCTAAGACTTCGCTGTCCTGATAGGTTTCGAGCGCCAGGCGTCCGTTATCGGCGGCGGTCCACTGGTATTTGGCCGAAGCGCCGGTGGGAATCCAGCCGCATAGGGGCTGGTCGCAGTAGTCGGGGTTGTTGGTGTGGCCGTTCCAGCGAAAATCAATGGAAATTTTGGGCCGTCCGCTGGCGGGTCGGGGGTTGGTGAAGAGGGTCGTATCAACGGCGTGGATGGTAACCGGGACGAGGACTTCATAATCGCGCCAGGTGCGGTCGCCGATGGCGATGACGCGGTCGTACTCCATTGGCGTGGCGCGCGCGCCGCCGCCGGTGAGGACCCAGCGGCCATCCACCACCTGCGCGCCCTGTTGGATGTGGGTGAGGGCGGCCCAGTTGACGGTATAGGGCAAGGGCCAAACGCTGCCCTCGGCGTAGTTGAAGGTGACGGTCCGGCTGGCGGTCAGACCATCATTATTGGCGGCGTGGATGATGACGGTGTTACTGCCGTTCACCAGCGCCGGGTCGCGGGTGGGGGCCAGGCGAATATCAATGTTAAAGTCGCCGGGATGTGCCAGGCGGCGGTTATCGGGGCCGGTATGGAGGGTGCGGTTGGTGGAGCCGTTGAGGCTGTAACTGAGCGAGCGGATGCCCGAATCGGGGTCGGAGACGCTGCCAAGAATGTTGACCCAGGTCTGAGGGGTTCCGAGGGTGAAGCTCTGCTGATCTCCATACCAGACGTCAATCTGTGGAGGACTGGTATCGGCCAGGAAGGGGATGGGTACGCTCCAAGAGCCGGCGGCCGGCAGGGGCGCGAGGGCAAGCCCGGCCAAAAGGATAAAGGTGAAGAGTCTGAAGAAAAAGGTTTGGAAATGGATCATGTTAAGGGTTCCCTTTGCGAAGGGTGAGTTAGATGGGGGTGACCACTAGTCTTGCGGGGGGGTGCTGTCTGGGGTTGGCCCCGCCGTCGAGTGGGGTGATGAGCACATCGCCGAAAGAGACTTCGGCATAGTTCGCAACCAGCAGCACCGACCCGGTCTTCAGGTCGTAGCGCGAGGGGTCAGTGTAGATCAGATCCCAACAAGCCGGTTCGGGTTCGTTCACCGGCCAGACTTTGAAACTGTAGCGCCCGGCGGAGCCTGCGTCTTCAGCGCGTAGTTTGAAGAAATAGGCGCGGCCCAGTTCCAGCGTTTTTTCGGCGGTGATGGGGTCTTCGTCGTTCCAGCGCAGTGCCAGGGCGTGGAGCCGGTGACTGTAATAGGCGTAAGCGCCGAGGCGCGTCCAGCGCGAGGGGAGGATGCCGCCGCCGGCGTGACCTTTCCAGCGGGCAATGATCCCAACGCCGCCGGGGTTCTCTTCTGGCCCGGTGAAGCGGTGAATGATAACCGGCACGGTGACTTCGTATTCGGCCCAGGCGTGCATGTCGCCGATGGCGACCACCCGGTCGTAGCCGGTTTGCACAGTGCGCAGGCGGCCGCCGCGAATTTCCCACAGTCCATCTACCACCTGGGCCTGCCCGGCGATAGCGGCGGCCTCTGCCCAGCGCGTCTGGTAGGGCAGGGGCCAGCGTTTGCCGGGATGGTAGGTGATCGAGAGCGATTTTTCGGAGCGGCGGCCCAACCAGTCGGTAGCGGTGATAATCACGTGGTTCTGCCCGGGCCGCAGGTCGGCCTGGGGGATGGCGATGTTAAAATCGCCGGGGTCTTGCAGCCGGCGCCGGTCGGGTCCAACGTGAAGCGGGATGGGGGCGCCGCCGTTCAGGCGGTAGCGCAGGCGAAAAATGCCGGCAGAACTGGCAACGTTGCCCACGATGTTGATGCGTTCCTGGGGGATGCCCAAATGCCCAAATTCGTAAGGGCCCTCGTACCACAGGCGGATTTCGGGCGGCCGGGTAAGGTCCCTGGCGAAGATGAAACTGGCCGAGTGGCCCAGCACGGTTCCCATCAGCAGGACGACCGGGAACAGCAGCGGGTTAGATAATTTTCGGTTCCGGGATCGGTACAATAAACTTTCCCCCCCGCTGGCAGTATTCGGCTTGTTGGCGGATGATTTCATCGGCAAAATTCCAGGCCAACAGCAGGACGTAATCGGGAGTATCTTCTAAGAGTTTGTGCGTGGGGTAAACAGGCAGATGATTGCCTCCCATAAAGCGCCCATGTTTATACGGGTTGAGATCCACCACGTAATCAACCAGGTCGCGGGTGATTCCGCAGTAGCTCATCAGGGTGGTGGCTTTGGCGGCGGCGCCGTAGGCGGCCACGCGCTTGCCTTCGCGCCTGAGCCGGATGAGAAGCGCGCGCAGGGCGGCTTTAATGCCGGCCGCGCGGGCGGCGAAGCCGCGGTAGTAGTCATAGGTATCAACGCCGCGCTCTTTCTCCATTTGCAGCAGAGTGGTGACGCTCTCTTGGGGGGCTTCATGGGGTTCGATGAACAGGCGCAGGGATCCGCCGTGAATGGGGGTGCGCTGTACAGCGTTCAGATACAACTGGTGGCGGCGGAAGAGCGCATCCAGCGCAGTGACAGAGAAATAACACAGGTGCTGATGGTAGATCGTGTCAAATTCGCAGTGATCCACCAGGTCCACCACGTAGGGGCATTCGATGACGGCCATGCCGTTGGGTTTCAGCAGGATGCGGATGCCTTCGACAAAGCCGTTCAGGTCTGGCACGTGCGCCAGGACGTTGTTGGCGAGGAACACGTCGGCCTGTTGGCCCGCGGCACGGAGCCGACCGGCCAGCTCGCGGGTGAAGAAAGTCAACAGGGTTGGGATGCCCTTGCTCCGCGCGGCTTCGACGGGGCCGCGCGCAGGGTCAATGCCGAGGACGGGGATGCCGCGTTCTTTGAAGTTTTGCAGCATGTACCCGTCATTCGAGGCGGCTTCGATCACCAGGCTGGAAGAATCGAGGCGGCGGGCTGTGATCAGATGGGCGGCAGACTGGCCGAAGTGTTCCAGCAGTGCCGTGGAGACGGAGGAAAAGTAGGGGTAATCTTCGCCAAAGAGGATCTCCGGTGCGACGGAGACGGAGATCTGCGCCAGTGAGCAGTCTGGGCAGAAGAGCAGGTCCAGTGCTGAGGCGGGTTCGGTCTCGTCTAACTGCCCGGCGGTCAGCAGGCGGTCGGCCAGAGGGGTATTCCCCAGCGAGAGAACCGTCTGCAGGCGTTCGCCGCCGCATGAGCGGCAGGCAGGCAGGGTGAATGGCATGGAGAACTGCTGGGGCGCAGGAACCTGCTGGGCAGTCTTCCAGCGCAGTGCGGCGTCAATCCTGCCGGTACTGAGCAGTTGCTTAAGGTGGGCAATGCGCTTGTAGCGGGGGCCTTCAAAGTCTTCTGTAGAGATGCTGGTCTGCTGGTAAGCCGCGTAGAGCTGCCGCGCGCCTGTGCGCGCGTCCCATTGGGGTTGAAATTCAGGCAGGACGCGCAAGATTTTGTCGCAGTTGACGCGGTAATTGCGCCGATCGGGGCCGGCATCGGGCGCGTATTCAATCCGGCAGTTGGGGACGGTTTCGGCCACGATCTCGGCCAGTTCGCGGACGCGGTAGTTCTCTGCCGTGCGGCCCACGTTAAAGGCTTCGTTGTGGACCCGTTCGCGGGGCGCGTGTAGGACGGCTAAGAAGGCGCGCGCAATATCTTCGATGTGGACGATGGGCCGCCAGGGCGTGCCGTCGCTCTTCATGTAAATGCGCCCGGTGGTCATGGCCCAGGCTACCAGGTTGTTCAGCACCAGGTCGAAGCGCAAAAACGGAGAAACTCCATAAGCGGTGGCGCTGCGCAGGAAGGTGGGGCTGAAGGTGTCGTCGGCCAACAGCGACACGGCTTGTTCCACCAACACTTTCGATCTGCCGTACGGGGTGACGGGGTTGAAGGCCGACTCTTCGGTGAGGAAATCATCGCCGGCGGCCCCATAATTGCTGCACGAGGAAGAAAAGAGAAAACGCGGTACGCCAGCCTGTTTTGCCAGCCGCGCCAGGCGCACCGACGCGCGGTAGTTGATCTCCATCGTCAGTTCGGGGTTGAGGTCGCCCAGAGGGTCGTTGGAGAGGCCGGCCAGGTGCAGGATAGCGTCGTAGCCTTGCAGGTCGTCAAGCTGCAAGTCGCGGATGTCCGTTTGGATGGACGGAAAGATTTCGGCGGGCCGCGCGCCAAAGCACGAGCCAGCGAACAGGCCGCTGTCTACCCCGACGACCTCATGCCCGGCCTGAGCCAGCATCGGGCCTAAAACCGCGCCAATATAACCGTGATGCCCGGTGAGCAGTACGCGCATGGTTCAGTCCTCCCAAACCTTCCAGGGAGCCTTGCCCGACTGCCACATGGTTTCGAGAATGTGTTTTTCGCGCAGGGTGTCCATGCACTGCCAGAAGGCTTCGTGGCGGTAGGCCATCAGCTGCCCATTGTGGGCCAGGCATTCGAGCGGCTCGCGCTCCCAACTGGTATCGTCGCCGGCGATGAAGTCGAAAACGCCGGGTTCGAGGACAAAAAAGGCTCCGTTGATCCAGCCTTCGCCAATTTGCGGTTTTTCGACAAACTCAACGATGCGGTCCCCGTCAAAGCGCATATGGCCGTAGCGGGCCGGGGGGCGCACGGCGGTGAGGGTCGCCAGTTTGCCGTGCGAGCGGTGAAAGGCCAACAGGTCGCGCAGGTTGACGTTGGAGACGCCATCGCCCCAGGTGAGCATAAAGGTCTCATTGCCCAGGTAGGGCTGCAAGCGTTTGATGCGCCCACCCGTTTGAGCGCGCAGGCCCGTATCCACCAGCTCCACCGTCCAATCGGGCTTGGGGCCATCGTGAACGATGATCTCCCCGTTTTTCATGTGAACGGTGAGGTTGCTTTCTAACGAGCAGTAATCCACGATGTATTTTTTAATCACCTCGCCCTTGTACCCCAGGGCGATGACGAACTGGTTGAAGCCGTAAAACGAGTAGTGCTTCATAATGTGCCACAGGATCGGCCGGCCCCCGATTTCGACCATTGGCTTGGGCTTAATTTCGGTCTCTTCCGCCAGGCGCGATCCAAACCCACCGGCCAGAATCGCCACTTTCATCGCTGACTCCTTAATTGCTTGGTCTTTTTATGCGTGTGTACGACAAAGGGGAGCATCCGCACGGCCACCCCCTTGAAATCTTCGAGCAGAACAGCGCGGCGCGCCCAAAACCAGCGCAGGGCTACCCCCAGGCAGAGCAGTTTTTCCTGAGACGAAAGCGGCGCGCGCGTCACCGCGCAGATGTGCTGTAAGCCGTTCTGCCAGTACGGAAGATGAAGATGGCGCTGCTTGTGCGGGTCGAACCACTCCAACCGCTGGTAGTGGCGAAACCGGCGCGTTGAGGCGGCAGGATGGTCGCGGCGGTGAAAAAGGTATTCGGGAACTTCCACCAGGCGGCCCCTCAGGCTGAGTTCGGCCAGCAGGGTGCGGTCTGAGCCGACATATTTGCCGATGAGCGGGGTTTTTGCCAGCACACAGCGGCGGATGACACCAAAAATGGCGATGCAAAAATGGTTGACCAGGATAAAATCGGCAAAGCGCACGTGCGGCTGAGGGGCGCTGACGCGCATGGGGTAATCATACGTGCCGGTCTGGTTGCCATGCATGTCAATGCGGGTGGCCTGGGTGTAGGCCAGCACCACTGAGGGGTCTTCCTCTAAGATGTGAACGCATTTTTCGAGGAAGGTGCTGTCCAGCACGTCATCGTAGGCGGCCCATTTGAAATATTCTCCCCGCGCGCGCCGGAAGAGCAGGTTGAAATTCTCCGCCGCGCCAAGATTCTGCCTCTGACGAATGCAGCGGATGCGGCTGTCGCGCCGGGCATATTCGAGGCAGATGGAGGCCGTGCCATCTACCGAAGCGTTGTCGGAGATAATCAGCTCAAAGTCGGTGAAGGTCTGCTGTAAGATCGAATCGATGGCCTGGCGCAGGTATGTTTCGCCGTTATAGACCGGCAGCCCAATGCTTACTTTTGGATGAACGGATGCCACAAGGTCAATCTCCCCTAAAACCACTAAAAGAACGGCGGATGCCTGGGTGGTGCGGCTCTCCGACCCGCTCAAGCATCCATCAATTTCACCGGCTCAAATCCGTCTCCCAGGTGAGGAATGGCCGGATGACGCCGGAAATCTTGCCGGCCCATTCCATCCGGGCGGTGTCGCGGTCGGGGCTTTCGACCACCTGGAAGGCCACCACGTCTTGCTCGTAAAAATGGTTGATGTGCGGTTCTTCGGTGCGTATTCCGGCGGCGGCCAGCAGGGTTCCCTCGGCCAGCAGATTGCCGGGAATCCAGGCAGTAGAAGTGTAGCGCCCGGCGGGGCGGGGGCGGCTGCGCCATTGGGGGTCGGTGTCAATAGAAGTGAACAGCCACACCTCTTCCTCATTGTGAAGTGTGAAGTACGGGACCAGTACCGTCCCACTGGTGAGTACCTCGTATTCCATTTCGATCCCAATGGGGCGGCGGATGTCGTGGGTGTAGGCGGTCTCGCCCTGCTGGTTTTTCACGCGCACTCCGCGCAGGCGGACGGTCTCGTCGCCGGGAGCGCGGCGCAGGTCTTCCCAGCATTTAGAAGAGGAAGTTCCCAGGTTGGTGGAGAGGTATTCGGCCACCACCTCATGGGCCGGGCCGGTGCGGATGATCTCGCCGCCTTCCAGCAGGTAAGCGCGCTCGCACAGCCGGGTGATCGAAGGCATGTGATGCGAGACGAAGATCACCGTGCGCCCGTGTTTGCCCACGTCTTCCATCTTGCTCAGACTCTTGCGCTGGAAGGAAGCATCGCCCACCGCCAGAACTTCGTCAACCAGCAGGATTTCTGGCTCTAAATGGGCCGCTACGGCGAAGGCCAGGCGCACCGTCATGCCGGAGGAATAGAATTTAACGGGGGTATTAATGAATTTTTCCACCTCGGCAAAGGCCACGATCTCGTCGAATTTGCGGTCAATTTCGACCTTGCGCATGCCCAGGATGGCCCCGTTGAGATAGACGTTCTCGCGGCCAGTCAGTTCTTTGTGAAAGCCGGTTCCGACTTCCAACAGCGACCCTACCCGCCCAAAGAGGTCAACCACGCCTTTGGTCGGCTCGGTGATGCGCGTCAACACTTTGAGCAGGGTGCTTTTACCGGCCCCGTTGCGCCCAATAAGACCTACAATCTCGCCGCGCTTGATCTCAAAGCTAACGTTGCGCAGCGCCCAAATGTAATCTCTGCCAAAGCGGGCGTTGTCGTCCTCGCCAGAGCGGGCCTTGCCCATGCCGCGCATCGCTCTGGCAGGCAGACGGATAATGCCGTTGGCAATCTGGTCGCGCAGGGTGCGGTAGCGCGGCTTGCGCTCTGGGATAATATGGTACTTTTTGCTGAGGTTCTCGGCTCGAATGGCAATATCGGTCATGTCTGTTTCCTGATCTACCTGTGAACGATTTAACAAAGCTGAACTGTGCCTTGTGAGTTAAATAACATCCGCAAAGGTTTTTTCCATCCGGCGGAAATAAAATAACCCGCTGATGAAAATGGCGACAGCAACCACTGTGGATACCAACATCATCGGGCCGGGTGGGGTGGTGCCGAGCAGTGCCCAGCGGAACCCCTCAACCACGCCGACCATGGGGTTAAGGCCAAACACCGTGCGCCAGAAGGGGTTTTCTACCAGGCTGGAGGGGTAAATGACGGGCGTGGCAAACAGCCAGAACTGGGTGAGAAATGGGATGACATAGCGCACATCGCGGTATTTGACGTTTAACGCCGAAAGCCACAGGCTCACCCCCAGCGCCGTGACCAACGCCAGCAGCAAAAAGGCGGGCATCAGCAGGATATGGAGGCCAAACCGGAGCTGAAAACCACTGGCGGGGTCGGAATTGTAGTAGATCATCATGCCCAGCAGCACCACAAAGGCAATGGCAAAATCAACAATCCCCGATAAGGCGCTGGAAATCGGCACGATCAGGCGGGGAAAATACACTTTGGTGATGAGGTTAGAACTGGTTACGAGGCTGTTGGAAGAATTGAGCAGGGCGCCGGCGAAATAGTTCCAGGGCAGCAGGGCCGCGTAATTAAAGATGGGGTATGGAATGCCTTCCGAAGGCATGTTTGCCAGCCGGCCAAAGAACAGTGAAAACACGACCATCTGCATAACGGGCTGGAGGATGGCCCACAGCGCGCCCAGGATGGTTTGCTTGTAACGGATGAGGACATCGCGCCAGGTGAGGAAGTAGAGCAGTTCGCGGTACAGCCACAGCTCGCGGAACTGTAAAGGAACCCAGCCCTTGCTGGGCTGGATGCGGATGTGAGGTGGAACCTCGGTGGAGAGAATTGGGACAGCTTGCGATTTAAAGGCTCTTGCCATAGATCCTCATGGGGTTGCGCGCGGGCAAGCTCCGCCCTTCCGACAATGCGGTTGTGGGTCGGCCTGCTGGCGCATCGGATGGATGACATGAACAAGAAGCACCGCCTTGCCAGGCAGATGCCTTCTGGCTCACTTTGTAAGCAAGGGAGTGATGCGTGAGGTGAAAGCGGGGGAGGGAGATCCAGGAATAGAGACGCCCGGCGGCGGGACCTGCCAGACGCGCAGGGGTCCCGTTCAGGGGATCCTGGTCAGAGGATAGGGGCCGCGCGGCGCGCGCCCTGGAATGGGTAGTGATGGATCTCGATCTGATTCGCCTGTACCGATGGAAAGGTTAGGTTTGCCTGGCTCAACGGTACGGCGAGGTTCGTGCGATGTAACCGCTATCAGATTCGATTGAAGACGCTCCCCATCAAACGATAAGCTTCCACCTTTGGTTGTGGCCGAGGCCACAGATAACGAGAGGCTGCGGTGCATGCCCGCTCCGGCTGGTTGCCGCCAACCAGAGTGGGAGATGATGCACTCCCGGTTAAAAAAGAAAGACCGGCCAAATTGTGGCCGGTTTCGCAACTGGCTCGTCGGGGAAAGATCCTGTGGATAGGATTGCGACCATGGTATTGGCCCCCGAGTCATCGCCTCCACACGAACTATTTATAGCATAATCAGAGGGGGGAGTCAATCCTTTATTTGGAATTATTGATCTATTTACTATTCATTTATTGGATGAATTCTCCTAGTGAATGGGTGGGGAAACTCCCTACGTGGATCATTTTGCCTCTTGTAATACTATGTGAAATACAGTATAATGTGTCTAAAGGTGCAATATGGCAAACAGTGAACTGCATGAAAATGTGATCTTGGAACTGCGGCGCGGCGTGATCGTCCTGGCCGTCCTTAGCCAGTTAGATGAAGAACAGTACGGCTATTCACTGCTCAAGCGGCTGGCCGAACAGGGTTTGGAAGTAGATCAGGGGACGCTCTACCCGCTGCTGCGCCGGTTGGAGGCGCAGGGCCTGCTCGAATCGGATTGGCGCATTGCAGAAGGCCGCCCGCGGCGCTATTACCGCATCAGTCCGGCGGGGCGGGCCATGCTGCCGGCCCTGAAAAGCGAATGGCAGAACATTGTGCAGGCCATGGAACGCATGTTTAAAGCCCAAACAGAGGATATCTAAGATGGAACTCATGGATCGCTACATTGACGAAGTTGGCAAGCACCTGCCCGAAAAAGGGCGGGCTGATATTCAGGCCGAGATTCGCTCGGCCCTGCAGGATATGCTCGATGACCGGGCCGCTCAGGCCGGGCGCGAGCCGGATGAGGCCATGCTCTTGGAAGTACTGCAAGCCTACGGCTCGCCGGAGGCAATCGCGGCCTCATACCAGCCAGAGCGTTACCTGATCGGCCCGCGGCTGTACCCGGCCTTCCTCAAGACTCTGCGGATTGTACTGCCGATCGTGGCGGCGCTGGGGCTGGTGGGGTTAGGGGTGGCTGTGGCGCAGACGCCGCTGGCGGCCGAGGCCATCATCGAAAGGATCATTCAAGAGATGGCCGACCTGGCCGCATCGGTGGTGACGGCCCTGGGCGTGGTGGTGCTGGTGTATGCCGTTTTGGAGCGTACCGCCCCCAACCTGAAAGAGAAGCCCGCGCAGTGGGACCCGCGCTCGTTGTATCAGATTCAACCGGCAGACCGCGTCGCGCCCGGCGAGCCGATCACCAATCTGGTGTTCACCCTGGCGGCGCTGGTGATCTTTAACTTCTTCCGCCACATCATCGGCATTTACTGGCTGGCGGATGGCGGCGCGGTCTTCCTGCCGGTGCTGTCAGAGGCCTTCTGGGGCTACCTGCCGGCGATTAACCTGCTGTGGGTACTGCAAATCATCCTTAACGCCGGGCTGGTTTACCGGGGACAGTGGTCCGAGTGGACGCGCTGGCTGTCGCTGGCGGTGCATGGGTTAGAGATCGGCATCGCGGCGGCCATGCTGCGGGGCGGCGGGCTGATTGGCCTCACCGCCGCGCAGATTGCGGCGCACGGCCCCACTGCGCTGGAGAACGCCGAACTGCTGGTGACGATATTAAACCAGGTGACGCGCTTTGCCCTGGTGATGGTCATTGTGTTCGGGGTGGTATCGGTGATAAAGGCCGTTCTGCGCCTGCTGAGAGGCCGGCGCGCCCCGGTGCTGGTGAATGGATAAAATGCACCCTACAGTTCTGCTCGCCCACCTGCGCGCCCGGCGGCCCTCCGTACTGCCAGAAGGCGAACTGACGGTTCAGCCGATCCAGGAAAGTGCCTTTCGGGTGAGCGTGGGCGGGCAGAGCTTTTTCGTCAAGTGGATTGCGGCATCCAACGCGCGCGGGCAGAACGAACTGCGCATCGGACGCAGTTTTGCGCGGCTCAAGGCCATTCCCGCTCCGCGCCTGCTGTTTGAAGTGCCGCTGGCCGACGGCGTGATCGCCGGTTGGGAGTGGGCGGCGGGCGCGGACCTGCGCGCCCAACACCGCCACCGCCTGCCAGAAGCCTTTGCCTGCCTGGGACGACTGCACAAAGCCCTGCGCAGTCACAGCGAGGTGATGGCTCCCCTGGGCAGTGCCCGCTACCCCACCCTGCGGGCCATGCTCGCCGCCGAAACCTACCGCCTGACGGCCCCGTTGGAACTGCCGGTCCAGGCGCGCTGTCTGGCGATCCTCGCCCGGTTAGAGGCCGGCTACCCCACCCTCATCCACGGCGATATGCACCCGGGCAATATTCTGGTGGAGGGCGAGCGTGTCTGGATTGTGGATTGGGCTTACGCCTGTAACAGCCTCAACCTCTTTGACCTCGATTACATCCAGACGCTGTTCCTGCCGGCTCCCGGCCCCGATTGGTCGGTGATTGGGCCAGAAGAGGCCGGCCCGGTGCTGGAAGCTTATTACCAGGCCGCCGGGTTGGAGGGGGTGGATATCTACCGTACTCACCAGGCCGTGATGGTCTGGAACCTCCTGCGCGCGCACGAGAACGCCCTTCTCAACGGCTACCGCGCCGCGGCCCAGCAGACCCGCCGCCAGCTTTATACGCTCTTAGGTCAGGTTGCCCATGGATAACCCTGTACCCATCTTCCTTACCATTATGGCTGTGCTGTTAATCACGCCGCTGCTTTCTGAGGGAGTACGCCTGCCGGGCATCGTTGGCCTTATCCTCGGCGGCATGTTGATCGGGCCGCATGGTTTTGGCCTGTTGGCTGTGGACAGCCGCATTGAACTGCTTTCTACGGTTGGCCTGCTCTATCTGATGTTCAGCGCCGGGCTGGAGGTAGACCTGGCGCAGTTTACGCGCGTGCGCTCGCGGGCGCTGGTCTTTGGCATGTTGACTTATCTGGTTCCGCAGTTAATGGGCATGGCCCTGGGCATGTACCTGCAGATGAGCTGGCTTGGCACGGTACTGCTGGGTTCGGCCTTCTCTTCGCACACCCTCATTGCCTTTCCGATTCTGGTCAAGCTCGGCATTGTGCGCAATGAAGCCGTTGCGGTGACGATCGGGGCGACCGTACTGACGGACATTACCGCTTTTGTGGTGCTGGCCGGGGTTCTCAGCGCGGTGGGGGGTGATTTTTCTCCCCTCTATTTTGCCGGACTGCTGGCAGTTCTGGCCGTTTACGCGGCCGTCATTCTGGTGATCGTCCCGCGCCTGGGCAAGTTGTTTTTCCGCTATTTCAGCGGGCGGGCGGTTGAATTCCAGTTCGTGCTGGTGACGCTCTTCCTGGCGGCGCTGTTTGCCGAACTCATCGGCGTTCATGAGGTGGTAGGCGCATTTTTAGCGGGCCTGGCAATCAATGCCACTCTGCCACAGCACAGCCCGGTGGGCGAGCGCGTCTTGTTTTTGGGTGAGTCCTTCTTTATTCCGGTGTTCCTGATGTACTCCGGCATGATTACCAACCCATTGGCCTTTGTGACGGATATTGGCACGGTCGTACTGGCGGCGTGGGTAACGCTGGTGGCGTACCTCTCCAAACTGGTTGCGGCGTGGGCGGCTGGGCGGATTTTTGGCTACTCGCGGGCCGAGATGCTCACCGTCTACGGCCTGTCGCACGCGCAGGCGGCGGTGACCATTCCCACGCTGTTGATCGGCATGCAAACGGGCCTGTTTTCACAGCAGTTGTTCAACGCCGCCATTCTGATGATCTTGCTGACCTCAATCACCTCGCCCATTCTGGTACAGCGCTATGGGCGCAGGGTGACTCCGGTTGATACGCATCAGATCCAGGCTCCATTATTTAAGCGTGTGTTGGTGTCGGTCGCCAACCCGCAGACCCAGGAACACCTGATCACCCTGGCGAGCATTCTGGCGCACAACAACCAGGGCGAGATCATCGTTTTGCACGTGGAGCGCGAAGGCCACCGTCTGCCGGGGGAAAATCAGCACCACCAGGATATTCTGGAGCGCGTCCCAGATATTCTGAGCAGTCCCGAAGCGGCCTACCGGCTGGTGCGGCGGCTGGATGATTCGGTCGCCAGGGGCATTTTGCGCGCCGCCGCCGAAAACAACGCCACGCTGATCGTCACCGGCTGGCGAGGCCGCCCGCGCCTGCGCGAGAGCGCTCTGGGGCATATGCTCGACGAGGTGGTTTGGAACGCCAGGGTTCCGGTGCTGGTTGGGCGCATCACCGCTCCGATTAACAGCATGAACCGCCTGGTGCTGGTGATGCCTCAGGAACGAATTGACAGCGCATTGGCTCAGGGAACGCTGGAGACTGTCTCGACGATTGCGCGCGTCCTCAACACGCCGCTGCTGGCCCTGGGTAGCCGCGAAAACGTGTTGGCCCTGCAAACGCAGTTAGAGGAACTGTGCGCCGAACAGCACTGCCAGGTGGAGACCCTGGAAGGCGACATCCTGGCGCAGATTCGCCGTCTCTCAACCCCGCAAGATTTGTTGATCGTGCCAACGGTTGGGCCGCGCATCCGCTTCCGTTCCAGCCTCGGCCATCTGCCCGAACGCCTGACGCAAAACACCACTGCGTCCATTGTGTTTATTCACTACCCATAAACGGATATACAATATCTCTATGCTGCCCACCAAACCCTTTGCTGTTGGCCGCACCGCCGAAGTGTATGAGTGGACGCCCGGCTGTGTGTTAAAACTGTACCGCGCTGAATTCCCGCGCGAATATGTAGACTACGAGGCATGGATCGCCCATACGGTATACCGGGCGGGCGTAGAATCTCCCAAGCCCGGCGGAATCGTGGATATTAACGGGCGGCGCGGGATCGTCTATGAGCGGGTGGATGGCCCATCCATGCTCAAGATGCTGCTCAAACACCCGCACAGGGTGACCGTTTATGGGCGCATGTTGGCCGACCTGCAC
>Ga0101944_10001978_pt1 | contig 36559 bp, 48 predicted proteins | sample DewCreD2012metaG_FD_75245 | JGI IMG/M metagenome (GOLD analysis project Ga0101944, IMG submission 75245) | Hot spring sediment bacterial and archeal communities from British Columbia, Canada, to study Microbial Dark Matter (Phase II) - Dewar... ... | reverse complement strand
GTGGGGGTGTCGGTCGGGACCGGCGTGCGGGTGGGGCGCGGGGTGGTCGTGCGGGTGGGCGTCGGCGAGGCCAGCCACGCTCGCAGTTGAGGCGAGTTGCCGGCCAGGATCAGGCCGAGGCCCAGCGCCCCGGCGCACAGCAGACAGGCGATGGCTGCGGCCGCCAGGCCGAGGATCCATTTCGTCGCCGCGGGACGCGTCGCTTGGTTTTCTGGCGCCATAACCGCTGTTCCCTCCGTTACGAAGCGGGTTGCCTCTGCCGCTCCTCGGCGGCGCGCGCCTGGAGCTGATGGCGCAGGGCGGCGATGTCGCGGGGCAGGCCCAGCGCCGCGCCCGCGAACAGGACCGCGCACAGCAGCCAGGCGGCCACGCAAATCCACAGGATGGCGTCGCCCAGCGTGGCGTTCAGGGCGATCACGCCCGTGATGAGCGGCGCCAGCGCCGCGCCGGACTCCTCGATGAAGCTCTGGATCGCCATGGCCGTGCTGCGGACCTCCGGCAGGGTCACGTCGTAGACGGTGGAGACGACGTTGGGCGACGCGAACGGCACGAACAGCGCCGCCAGGCACAGCGCCGCCAGGAAAAGCGTCTGGCTCGGCGCCGGCACATTCATCGCCAGCGTCAGCAGCGCCGCGCCGGACAGCACGCCGGCCGCGCTCACCGCCAGCCGACCGCGCGGGTTGCGGCGGAAGGCCCAGTCGCCGGCCGCGCCGCCCACGAAGTAGCCGGCCGCCATGACGATCACGGCGGCGCTCATGGTCACCAGGATCGCGCCCTCGTCATAGCCCCGTTCGGTCTCCAGGTAGCGGAAGAACCAGTAACCGATGACGTTCCAGGGGAAGACGCCGAAGAAGCCCTGCGCCCACAGGAACCACAGGCTGCGCCTGCCCAACACCTGGCGCGCGGCCCGCCAGTCGAAGCGGTGGACGCCGAGCGTCGCCAGGTCGCGCAGTTCCGGCTCGGCCTGGCCGCGCGCCGGTTCGCGCACGCCGAAGAAGATCAGGCCGGCCACCACCAGGCCCAGCGCGCCGGTCACGACAAAGACGCCGCGCCAGCCGATGACGCTGCTCAAGCTGAGGGCCAGCAGGGTGCCGCCCAGGTAGCCGAGCGGCGCGGTGAGCTGCAGCAGGCCGTAGATCCGGCCGCGCGTTTCCGGCCCGAAGTAGTCGGAGATCAGGCTGAACAGGCCCGGATAGCTCGAGTCATCGACGCCGGTCGAGGCGCGCGTGGCCAGGAAGGCCGGGTAGGTGGGGGCCAGGGCGCTCAGCCAGGTGGTGGCGCCCCACAGGAGGGCCGCCGCCGCCAGCAGTTTGGCGCGTGCGAAGCGGTCGTACAGGTAACCCCACAGCGGGTAGCCGATCACGGCGACGGCCAGCGCGCCGGTGAAGACCGCGCCCATTTGGGCCTCGTCCAGGCCGAACTCGTCCATGATCGGCGTGGTCAGCGGCCCGATCAGGAGCTTGTCAGCCTGGTGCAGGAACAAGAACGCGAACAGGACGGCGACGACGTACCCGCGGCGCATGAAAAAAAGACGAGTGACGAGGAAACGGCGACGGGTGACGCCTCTTCGTCACCCGTCATTCGCCGCCCGTCACCGGGAACTCAGTACAGGAACATCGGTTTGCCCAGCATGTCGCGCACCTTGGGTTTGTAGTTCTGCGCGTCGTACAGGGCGGTGACGTCCACGCGCTTCCGGCCGGCGGTGATGATCTCGATGGGGATGGTGGTGTAGATGCCCTGCTGCAGGGCGACCATGCGGCCGGTGTGGCCCATCGCCACCTGGTCGAGCGCCAGGAAGCCGAACGAGTTGGCCACCATCCGGTCGAGCGAGTCCGGCGCGCCGGAGCGCATGATGTAGGCCAGCTGCTCGTACATGATATTGATGCCGCTGCGGGCCTTGATCTCCTGCGAGAGGAGCTGGCCGATGCCGCCCAGCTTGCGGTGGCCGTAGGCGTCGGCTTCGCCGCTCTCGACGATGCTGCCGCCCACGAACGTGGCGCCTTCGGAGATGGTGACGATCGCGTAGTTGGACGGATTCTTGGCGCGGTCTTCTTTGAGGAAATTCACCAGCCGCTCGAAATCGAACGGCACCTCGGAGATCACGGCCCGGTCCACGTCCGCCAGGTAGGCGGCGAAGAGCGACGTCTCGCCGGAGTTCCGCCCGAACAGCTCCACCACGCCGATGCGTTCGTGCGAGCCGACCGAGGTGCGGAAGGCCGTGATGGCCTCCACCGAGCGCGTCACGGCGGTGGAGAAGCCGATGCAGTAATCGGTGCCGAAGACGTCGTTGTCCATCGTCTTGGGGATGGCCACCACCTGGACGCCCTCGTGGTGCAGGCGGCTGGCGTAGCTGAGCGTGTCGTCGCCGCCGATCGGGATCAGGGCGTCGAGCTTCAGGTGGTCGATCACCTTGAGGACGTGCTTAGTGCAGTCGATGGTGCCCTTGGGATTCGGGACGCGGTCGCTCTCGGCGACCCAGGCGGGCACTTCGTTGGGCTTGACGTTGGACGGGTTGGTGCGGGAGGTGTGCAGGATCGTGCCGCCGGTCCGGTCGATGGTGCGGACGCGGTCCACCGTCAGCGGCAGGGTCCACGTCTCCAGCGACGCCGGATCGTTGATGTCGAAATTGAGCACCCCCATCCAGCCGCGGCGGATGCCGACGATCTCGATGTTGTGGTGCTGGGCGCGGCTGACGACGGCCTTGATCGCAACGTTCAGGCCGGGCACGTCACCGCCGCCGGTCAGGATGCCGATACGGCGCTTGGCGGTCATAGAGGCTCTCCGTTAACAGGGGGTGATGTTGCGGGAATTGAACCCGAAACGCGCCGATTTGGCAATGGACGAAATGCACTAATTACCGAGTTCCTTCAGGTTCTCCCACATGACGTAACCGCTGGCCGCCAGCACGCCCAGGACGACCATCTCCCAAAAGAACTCGAAGGTCAGGACCAGGGCGCAGACCAAGGCCAGCGCCAGCGCGACGCTGCTGACCAGTTGCGGCAGTTGGCGCCGGAAGCCGGCCTCCACGAAGAGGAGGGTGGCGATCAGGGCCGTCAGGCCAAACATGAGATAGTGGCGGGCAAACAGCACCACCAGCACGAAACCGATCATCAGCAGCCCGATGCTGATGGCCGACCAGGTCTCGGCGATGCGGCCCAGCGCCAGGCCGGTGTCGGAGGCCGGGACGTGCGCGTGCTTGATGTGGGCGCGCAGCGGCCCGCGTTCTCCGCGCTCCTGCCCGGCGATGTGCTGGGCCAGCGCCTCCAGCAGCGCCTCGTCGGCCGCCGTCTCCGCCCGCAGGCCGGCCAGGGCGCGCGACAGGGCCTCGATCTCGGCCACCCGGGCGTCGTACAACCGGCGCAGGTGGGGGCGCCCATCCATCGCCGTCGCCTCGAGCTGCAGGTCTACCAGCGTATGCGCCTTGGCCGCGATCTCGCGCTGGCGCGCCGCCTGCCGCTCGGCCACCTCGCGCTGGCGTTCGCGCGCCCACTCCAGGGCCTCGTGCGGCGCAGGCACTTTGTCCAGCCCGGCCCAGCCGATCGGATCGTACCAGGCGCGCCGCATGAGGCCGTCACGGTTGTAGACCGGCCCGGCCGGCGCGTTCTCGCCCGCAATCGGGTCGCGCACATAGACGCCCCATAGCCCGCGATAGTTCTGGGCCCAGCCGGGCGTCGGGTCGAGCAGGCAGACGTCGGTCCATTCCCGGTCCTGGCCGGGGCCGAGGCTCAGCCCGTCGCCGCGCGCATAGTCCACGAACGGGATACGGAAGACGTTGAGCGGGATGAGGGCCTGGTCGGCGGCCTCGCCGCGCACCTGGCCCAGGAAACGGCGCCAGTAGCCGCGCGCCAGGTTCGCCAGGCGCACCACGGGCGACAGGAACGGCATCTCCAGCTCGGCCAGGTACTCGCCGCGCTGGAAGTAGCTGGCGTGCGAGCCGGCGCCGGCGTAGATCACCGGGTGCTCGCCGACCTTTTCGACCTCGGGGTCGTCCCAACGCCGACGCAGGTCGTCGCCCCAGAAGTCGTGCGAGCTGTACGCCACCCATTCCGGCGCCAGCCGGCCGGGCGCCGCCTCGTACAGGTAGACCGTGATCATTTCCCAGTCGGCCTCGTGGTCGTTCACGCCGAAGAAGCCGGAGCGCCAGTTGTTGAACGGGTAGAAGAACCAGTACTGGAGCGCGGTCCAGCTGCGGGTGCGGTAGACGCGGCCGTAGTAGCAGAAATGCTCGTGCTGGCGGAGCAGGCGGCGGTAGAGCTGGGCGGCGGCGGCGGCCGTGTCGCCGGGGACGCGCCCGCGCGCCAGCAGCGTCAGCGAGAAGAGCGCGTCCACGAAGCGCGACGTATAGCCCACGCGCGCCAGGCGGCCGCGGCCGGCGTGAAAAGCGTCGGCGCGCGGCCCCCAGCGCTCGCGCAGGATGTATTCGGTCAGCTCGCGGATGTTTAACGGCTCAATGAATTTTAGGAAGTACACGGCCCCGAAGCCGTCGCTGCGCGGCTCGGCCAGTTTCTCCAGGGTCAGCGCGCCTTCCGGCACCAGGCATTCCGGCTCCTCGTCCGGGCGTTGCACCCACAGGCTGCACTCGCGGACATAGGGTTCCACGTTCATCGGGAAGAAGCGCTCGCCGCGCGTGTAGCGGATGACGGGCTCGAAGCGGCGCAGCAGGGCGCGCGCCTCGTCGGCGGCCGGGGGCGGCAGGGGGAGGGCGGCGTCAGGCGTCATCGGCCGCATCCCCGGCGCGGAAGGGCAGTTCGGTGAGCGGCGCGCTCCGGGCCCCGAACAATTCGCTCACGTCGCCGCGGTGCAGATGGACCACCAGGAAGATGCCGGCGGCCATCAGCGGATAGCTGTAGTTCTCGTGGCCGCGCCAGTAGAGCAGCAAGGCCAGCGCCAGCGAGAGGCCCTGGATCAGCATGGCGGCCAGCCAGGCGCTGCGGTGCCGGCGCAGGAAGTCCAGGCTGTTGGCGATGGCGGTCACGCCGAGCGCCAGGCAGACGGCGCCCAGGCTGACCAGCGCCGCGAAGGCGTCCCAGTCGGCTGGGGACCGGGCGGCGCCGGCCGCCGCTTCGAGGAGCGCGAAGCTGGTGCCGAGCGACGCGGCGCCCTGGGCGGCGAGGAGATAGCCGCCGGCGGTGACGGGCCACGGGCGCGCGGATGAAGACGGCATGCCGGTTTCCTGGGGCGTTGGAAAGGATAATACCGACGTCCGGGACCGCTGGCAAGCCTGACCTGCCGTTTTCAAACATCGGCGTGGGCCGGGCGCGGCGGGCCGTGTGCTACAATCGCGCCGCGATGGCGCTGGAAGCTGGCAGTCTCCTCTTCTATCTACGCATCGGCTTCGGTGTGGTCGCGCTCATTTTGGCCGGGCGCCTGCTCGCCACCGCGGCCGCCTACCGTTCCTGGCGCACCTACGTCTTTTTTGGCCTGACCATCGTCGCCTTCGCCCTCAACCTGTTTTTTCGCCTGGGGCTGGCCGGCGACCTGTCCGGCTCGCTGCTGCCGTCGCTCAACGATCTGGGCTTCGTGATCGGGGTGGTGGGGGTGCTGGTGGAGACCGTCGCCAGCGACCGGCGCCGCCTGCGCGACATGCGGCGCCTGATGGACCAGTGGCGGCACGCCTCAAGCCTGGCGGCCGCGCGTCTGAGCGAGCTGGAGGCGCTGACGGCCGTCACCCGCGAGCTGACGGCCAGCCTTAACCTGGCCCATGTCCTGCAGCTCGTCGTCGATCGGGCGCGCGACTTCGGCGACGCGGACGGGGTCGCCATCGCCATCCGCGATCCGGAGACGGGCGTCCTGATGGACACGGGCGTGCGGGCGGGGGCCAGCGAGCGGCTGCGCAACCTGCCGCCGCCGCGTGATCACAGCCTCACCCGGTCCGTGTTCCGCAGCGGCGAGGCCGCCTTTATCCCGGAGGCCCAGCGCCATCCGCTTTTCGTGGACGGGGCCTACCCGGACCTGCACGCCATCGCCAGCCTGCCGCTCAAGATTGAGGGCGAGGTGCTGGGCGTCATGAGCGTCGGCTATAACCGCCTGTACGCTTTCGACGACGCCGCTGTGCGGCTTTTGCAGGCTCTGGCCGACGCCGCCGCGCTGGCCGTGCACAACGCCGAACAGCACGAGCGTCTGCGGCGGCAGGCGGTCACCGACGAGCTGACCGGCCTGGCCAACCGCCGACGTTTCCTGGAGTCCCTGCGCGCCGAGGTGGCCCGCGCGCGCCGGTACGGGCACCCGCTGTCGCTGCTCATGGTCGACCTGGACCGGCTGAAACAGATCAACGATGAAAACGGCCACGCCGCCGGCGACGCCATGCTGCGCGGGGTGGCCGCCTGTCTGCGGGCCGCCGTCCGGGTGACGGACCTGGCCGTGCGGCTGGGCGGCGACGAGTTCGCCGTGCTGATGCCCGAGACCGGGCGCGAGGCGGGGCTGGCGGTGGCCGAGCGCATCCGGGCGTCGGTCGAGGCGTTCCGGGCGTCCGTGGATGGCCGGTCGATCTCCAGCACGGTCAGCATCGGCCTGATCAGCCGCGATGCCGGCCATCTGCAGGACCTGCCGTCGCTCATCCACAAAGCCGACGACGCGCTGTACAAGTCCAAGACCCTGGGCCGCAACCGCATCACGGTCTGGGATTGGCCCGCGTCCACGTCGGCGGCTATTGACTCTCCCGCCAACTCCGGTTAAACTCCGTCTTCGCGTCGCACTTCTGGTATAATTCTTGGCGCGTTTTGCCGACGTAGCTCAATCGGCAGAGCAACCGCCTTGTAAGCGGTAGGTTACGGGTTCAATTCCCGTCGTCGGCTTGTGCCGCAACCGCGCGGGCCGGAAGCGGACGCACTTAACAATGGAACATGGGCGGTTACCCAAGCGGCCAAAGGGGACTGACTGTAAATCAGTTGGCAAAAGCCTTCGGAGGTTCGAATCCTTCACCGCCCACAACGGGCGAAGCGCACGGCGCTTCGCCCGCAAGGTCGGCGCATCGCGCCGACCGACTCGCCCAAGTAGCTCAGTCGGTAGAGCACACCCTTGGTAAGGGTGAGGTCACGAGTTCAATCCTCGTCTTGGGCTTCGAACTTGTCTCAATCTTTCTTTGTTTCGCTTGTCCAAGCAAGGAGACCTGACGCATGGCGAAGGAAAAGTTTGATCGGAGCAAGCCGCATCTGAACATTGGGACGATTGGGCACATCGACCATGGGAAGACGACGCTGACGGCGGCGATCACGAAAGTGCTGGCGATGAAGAAGCAGGCCGAGTTTCGGGCCTACGATCAGATTGACAGCGCGCCGGAGGAGAAGGCGCGCGGGATCACGATCAACATTGCGCACGTGGAGTACCAGACGGACAAGCGGCACTACGCGCACGTGGACTGTCCGGGGCACCGGGACTACATCAAGAACATGATCACGGGGGCGGCGCAGATGGACGGGGCGATCCTGGTGGTGGCGGCGCCGGACGGGCCGATGCCGCAGACGCGGGAGCACGTGCTGCTGGCGCGGCAGGTGGAAGTGCCGGCGATGGTGGTGTTTCTGAACAAAGTGGACATGATGGACGACCCGGAGCTGCTGGAGTTGGTGGAGATGGAGCTGCGGGAGTTGCTGAACAAGTACAAGTTTCCCGGGGACACGACGCCGATCATCCGGGGGAGCGCGCTGAAGGCGCTGGAGAGCGCGAGCCAGGATCCGAACGCGCCGGAGTACGCGTGCATTCTGGAGTTGATGAAGACGGTGGACGAGTACATTCCGCAGCCGGTGCGGGAGAAGGACAAGCCGTTTCTGATGCCGGTGGAGGACGTGTTCTCGATCAAGGGGCGGGGGACGGTGGTGACGGGGCGGATCGAGCGGGGGACGGTGAAGGTGGGGGATGCGCTGGAGATCATCGGCTTGCGGGACGAGAGCATGAGCACGGTGTGCACGGGGGTGGAGATGTTCCACAAGCTGCTGGACGCGGGGGAGGCGGGGGACAACGTGGGGTTGTTGCTGCGCGGGATTGACCGGGACCAGGTGGAGCGGGGGATGGTGCTGGCGAAGCCGGGGAGTATCAAGCCGCACAAGAACTTTGAGGCGGAGGTGTACGTGCTGAAGAAGGATGAGGGGGGGCGGCACAAGGCGTTCTTTGGGGGGTACCGGCCGCAGTTCTACATTCGGACGATGGATGTGACGGGCAGCATCACGCTGCCGGAGGGGGTGGAGATGGTGATGCCGGGGGACAACGTGAACATGAAGGTGGAGTTGATCACGCCGGTGGCGCTGGAAGCGGGCAGCCGCTTCGCCATCCGCGAAGGCGGCCTGACCGTCGGCGCCGGCGTCATCACCAAGGTGCTGGAGTAAGCCATGGCCAAGCAGAAGATCCGTATCCGCCTGAAGGCTTACGATCACCGCGTCCTGGACCAATCCGCCAAGCGGATTGTCGAAACCGCCGAGCGAACGGGCGCCCGGGTGGTCGGGCCTGTGCCGCTGCCCACGCGCCTGGAACGCTTCACGGTCCGCCGCGGCGCCTTCATCGACAAGGACTCGCACGAGCACTTCGAGATCCGCACCCACAAGCGTTTGATCGATGTCCTCGACCCGGACTCTAAGACCATCGACCTGCTCACCCGGCTGAATCTTCCGGCGGGCGTGGACATCGAAATTAAGCTATAATAGTCTGCCGCCGTGAACCGGCGGCCTAGCGTGGTGACGAGCCTGCCGTCGCGCGGCCCGCAAACACCGAGCGCCGCGCCCGCTGGCTGACGTCCACGCCGTAGGGATGATGATGCCGTTGCCCAGGCAGACAGTCCCTCGCTTTGCGGCCGGGTCGTTGACGACCCCGCCGCCCAGATACAAGGAGTATCCTGATGAAAGGGCTGATTGGCAAGAAGGTCGGCATGACCCAGCTGATCTCGGACAATGGCGCCGTGACGCCGGTGACCCTGATCCAGGCTGGGCCGTGTTTCGTCACCCAGGTGCGCACCATCGAGCAGGACGGCTATACCGCCGTGCAGCTCGGCTTTGAAGAGGTCAATCCCAAACGCCTGTCGTCTGGCGAGCGGGGCCACCTCAAGCGCCATGGGCTGAATCTGCCGCCGTTGCGCCACCTGCACGAGTTCCGTTCCGAGACGCCGGATGTCAAGGAAGGGGACCGGGTGCAGGTGGACGTGTTTACCGTCGGCGAACGCGTGGACATCAGCGGTGTGAGCAAGGGCAAGGGGTTCCAGGGCGGCATCAAGCGCCACAATTTCCGCCGCCAGAACAAGACCCACGGCGCCTCCGACCGGACCCGCGCCCCGGGCGCCAGCTCCTCAAACACCACTCCCGGCCGCCTGCGCAAGGGGAAGCGTATGGCGGGCCATATGGGCATGGACCACGTGACCTGCCGCAACATCCAGGTCGCCCTGGTGGACGCCGAGCGCAACCTGCTCGGGGTGCGCGGGAGCGTCCCGGGCGCCGCCGGCGCGCTGGTGACCATCCGCCCGGCGCGCAAGGCCCAGTAGGGCGCTGACCTGAGAGAGAGAGACGGCCATGCAAGTTGAAGTCAAGAACCTCAAGGGTGAGACGGTCCGGACCGTGGAGCTGCCGGCCGCCATCTTCGAAGCGCCCATCCGCAAGGACCTGATGCACCAGGCGTTGGTGCGCCAGCTGGCGAACGCCCGCCAGGGCACGCATTCCACCAAGACGCGCGGGGAGGTCTCCGGCGGCGGCAAGAAGCCCTGGAAGCAGAAGGGCACCGGCCGCGCCCGCCAGGGCTCCACCCGCGCCCCGCACTGGAAGGGCGGCGGCAAAGTGCACACGCCGAAGCCGCGCGATTACAGCCAACAGATGCCGCGCCAGATGCGGCGCGCCGCGCTCCGCTCGGCGCTGAGCGCCAAGGCGGCGGAGGCCCAGATCGTGGTGGTGGACGAGCTGGCGCTGGCGCAGCCGAAGACGGCCGAGATGCTCAAGGCGCTGGTCGCCCTGGTCGGCGTGGATTCGGCGCTGGTGCTGCTGCCGGAGAAGAACGAAGGCGTCGAACGCTCGATCCGAAACATCGAGCACGCCAAGTATCTGCGCGCCAACTATCTCAACATCCGGGACCTGTTGAGCTATGACCGGGTGGTGTTGCCGCTGGCGTCGCTGGACGTCATCCAGAGTTATTTGGGTTGAGGAGGACGGCGATGTTGACGCTCTACGATGTTTTGCGGCGGCCGGTTGAAACCGAGAAGTCGCGCTACCAGCAGACCAAGCTGCACCAGTATGTGTTCGAGGTGCATGCGGACGCGACCAAGACGCAGGTCCGGGAAGCGGTGGAGACCCTGTTCGATGTGGAAGTGGTGAAGGTCAACGTCCTGGTCGTCCCGGCCAAGCTGGGGCGGCGCGGGCGGACGCGCCGGGTGGTGCAGCGCAACCCGGAATATAAAAAGGCCGTGGTCACCATCCGCGCCGACCAGACGATCGACCTGTTCGAGGGTGTGAAATAATGGCTGTCAAAGTCTACAAACCGACGTCGCCGGGCCGGCGCGGGATGACGAGCCCGACGTTCGACGAGATCACCAAGTCGAAGCCGGAGCGCCGGCTGACGATCCCGAAGCGCATGACCGGCGGCCGCGACCATCAGGGCACGGTCAGCGTCCGCCATCGCGGCGGCGGCCACAAACGGCACCTGCGCCTGGTCGATTTCAAGCGCGACAAGCTAGACATCCCGGCCCGGGTTGCGGCCATCGAGTACGACCCGAACCGCTCGGCCCGCCTCGCCCTGCTGAACTACGCCGACGGCGAGAAGCGCTACATCGTCGCGCCGCTGGAACTGAAGGTCGGCGACACGGTGGTGGCCAGCAAGAAGGAGGCCGACATCCGGGCCGGCAACGCCCTGGCGATCGCCAACATCCCGGTCGGCACCCTGATCCACAACATCGAGATCCAGCCCGGCAAGGGCGGGCAGATTGCGCGCTCGGCCGGTATGGCGGCCCAGTTGCTCGGCAAGGAAGGCGATTACGCCCAGGTGCGCCTGCCGTCGGGCGAGGTGCGCCTGATCCGCCAGGCGTGCATGGCCACCATCGGCGTGGTCGGCAACCTGGACCACTCCAATATTAAGCTGGGCAAGGCGGGCCGCAAGCGCCACCTGGGCGTCCGGCCGACGGTGCGCGGCACGGCGATGAGCCCGCGCGACCATCCGCACGGCGGCGGCGAGGGCCGGCAGCCGGTGGGCAAACCGGGGCCGCGCAGCCCGTGGGGCAAGCCGACCCGGGGCTACAAGACGCGCCGCAACAAGAAGTCCGACCAGTTCATCGTCAAGCCGCGCGGGAAGAGATAAGGCGTAGCGCGGCGGGCGCCCGCCGCAGTCGGGCGCGCAAGGCGAGACACGCAAGACGGAGCAGTCTATGTCGCGTTCATTGAAAAAAGGGCCCTTTGTCGAGCCCAAGCTGTTGAAACGGATCGAGGCCATGAACCAGCGCGGCGACAAGAAGGTCGTGCGCACCTGGAGCCGGGCCAGCACCATCTTCCCGCAGATGGTCGGCCACACCATCGCCGTGCATGACGGCCGGCGGCATGTGCCGATCTACATCACCGAGAACATGGTCGGCCACAAGCTCGGCGAGTTCGCGCCCACGCGCCTGTTCCGCGGGCACGTGAGCAAAGAGAAGACGACCGACACGGCGGCGGGAGGCAAGGCATGACCGAGGTCAAGGCCCAGGCCCGCTACATCGGCCTCTCGGCCCAGAAGACGCGCCTGGTGGTGGACATGGTCCGCGGGCGCGGGGCCGACGACGCGCTCAACCTGCTGAAGTTCACGCCCAAGACGGCGGCCCGGGCGGTCTACAAGGTCGTCCGCACCGCCATCGCCAACGCCGAAGAGAACTTCGGCCTGAACCGGGCGGAGCTGTATATCAAGAAGGCCTACGCCGACGAAGGGCCGACGCGCAAGTGGCGCCGCTTCGGCGCGCGCGGGCGGTTCAAGCCGATCCTGCGGCGTTCGGCGCACATCACGGTTATCGTGGCTGAGAAAGAAGGAGCGGCTTCCTGATGGGTCGTAAAGTTCATCCGATCGGCTTCCGCCTGGGCATTATCAAGGACTGGGAGGCGCGCTGGTACGCGCCCAAAGGCCGCTATGCCCAGCAGCTCCAGCAGGACTTCGCCATCCGCAAGCTGGTGTACCGCGAGGCGCCCAAGGCCGGCATCGCGCGCGTGGACATCGACCGCTCGCCGTCCAGCGTGACCATCACCATCTGGACGGCCAAGCCCGGCATCCTGATCGGGCGCAAGGGCGCGCAGGTGAAGGTGCTGCGTCACAAACTGGAGACGCTCACCGGCACCAAAGTCAAGCTGGAGGTGGAAGAGATCTCTCAGCCGGACCTGGAGGCCAAGCTGGTGGCCGAGAACATCGCCGACCAGATGGAGCGCCGCATCAGCCACAGCCGCGCCATGAAACGGGCGGTGACCCAGGCCATGCGCCAGGGCGCCCAGGGCATCAAGATCGTCAGCTCCGGGCGGCTGGGCGGCGCCGAGATGTCGCGCCGCGAGACGGCCCGCGAAGGCCGGGTGCCGTCGCAGACGCTGCGCGCCGACATCGATTTTGCGCGCGCCGAGGCGCTGACCACGTTCGGCCGGATCGGCGTCAAGGTCTGGATCTACAAGGGCGAGAAGATGCCGGAAGTGGTCGAGGTCCCGGAAGTCACCGAGGACGTGTACGTGAGCGAATAGGGGTTGGCGGTCGGGGACCGGGATTGATGAATTGGCACAGCCCTCATCCCCGGCCCCTAACCCCGGCGAGAGGTGGACTATGTTAATGCCGAAGCGCGTCAAATGGCGCAAACAAATGCGCGGGCGGATGACCGGCCACGAGACCCGCGGTGTGGAGATGTCCTTTGGCGAGTACGGCCTGCAGGCGCTGGAGCCCTGCTGGCTGACTCAGCGGCAGATTGAGGCCGCCCGCCGCGCCCTGGTGCGCTACATGAAGCGCCGCGGCAAAGTGTGGGTGCGCATCTTCCCGGACAAGCCGGTGACCCAGCGCGCGGCCGAGAGCCGCATGGGCAAGGGCAAGGGCGCGGTGGACCACTGGGTGGCCGTGATCAAGCCCGGCCGCATCATTTTTGAGGTGGCCGGCCTGCCGGAGGAGGTCGCCAAGGAGGCGATCCGGCTGGCGTCGCACAAGCTGCCGATCAAGACCAAGATGGTGGTGGCCGACGAGATCGTCGCCGCAGGAGGCCAGTGATGCGTCCCAGTGAAGTGCGGGCGTTGAGCACCGCCGAAATCGAGTCCAAGTTAGAAGATGCCCGCGAGGAGTTGTTCAAGCTGCGCTTTCAATTCCGCACCGGCCAGCTGACGGATTACACCCGGCTGCAGGCCACGCGCCGGTCGATTGCCCGGCTGGCGACCGTGCTCCGCGAGCGGCAAATTGCGGCCGAGCTTACGGCTCAGAAGGAGAGTTGACATGCCTCGCCGTCGCCTAGTCGGTCAAGTGACCAGCAACAAGATGACCAAGACCGTCGTGGTGGAGGTCGAGAGCAGCTATCGCCACCCGCTGTACGGCAAGGTGGTCCATCGCGCGAAGAAGTTCCTGGCGCACGACGAGCAGAACTGCCAGATCGGCGACAAGGTTCAGATCGTCGAGAGCCGCCCGCTGAGCAAGCGCAAGCGCTGGACGGTGGAGAGCGTGCTGAACCGCGGCGTGCAGGTGTCGGAGCTGGCGCCGGAGGGAGGTGCGGCATGATCCAGCAGGAGACGCGGCTGACGGTCGCCGACAACACCGGCGCCCGCCAGTTGCTGGTGATCCGGATCATGGGCGGCTCCCGCCGCCGCTACGGCTACGTGGGGGACGTGGTGGTGGCCACCGTCAAGGAAGCGGCCCCGCAGGGCGCCGTGAAGAAGAGCGCCATCGTCAAGGCCGTGATCGTGCGCTGCGCCAAGGAATACCGCCGCGATGACGGCTCCTACATCCGCTTCGATGACAACGCCGCCGTCATCCTGGACGACGACGGCGAAAACCCGAAGGGCACCCGTATCTTCGGCCCGGTGGCGCGCGAATTGCGCGAAAAGGGCTTCATGAAGATCGTGTCGCTGGCGCCGGAGGTCCTGTGACCATGCACAAGCTCAAGATCAGGAAGGGCGACCTGGTGGAAGTGATCGCCGGCAAAGACAAGGGCAAGCGCGGCGAAGTCCTGGAGGTCCTGCCCAAAGAGAACCGGTTGGTGGTGCAGGGCGTCAACGTCCGCAAGAAACACAAGAAGGCCAACCAGGCGGCGCGCGGGATGCAGAGCGCCCCGCAGATCGCGGAGTTCGACGCGCCGCTGGACGCCTCGAACGTCATGCTGGTGGACCCGGAAACGAAGAAGCCCACGCGCGTGGGGTTCCGCCTCGAAGGCGACAAGTGGGTGCGGGTGGCCAAGAAGAGCGGCGCCCTCCTGGACAAATGACGCCGAGGCCGTGGGAGAAAGTCGTTCGATGCACAGGCTAAACGAGCTTTACAAGACTGAAGTGGTGCCGCAGCTCATGCGCGAGTTCACCTTCAAGAATGTCATGGAGGTGCCGCGCATCGAGAAGGTGGTCGTCAACATCGGCGTCGGCTCAGAGACCCAGACGGACTCCAAGGCGCTGGACGCGGCCGTCGGGGACCTGACGATCATTGCCGGCCAGAAGCCGGTTATCGCCAAGGCGCGCAAGAGCATCTCCAACTTCAAGCTGCGCGAAGGCAAACCGATCGGCGTCAAGGTGACGCTGCGCGGCGAGCGGATGTGGTCGTTCCTGGACCGGCTGATGAACCTGGCCCTGCCGCGGGTGCGCGACTTCCGCGGCGTCTCGCCCGACGCGTTCGACGGGCGCGGCAACTACACCCTGGGCCTGCGCGAGCAGCTGGTGTTCCCGGAAATTGACTACGACAAGATCGACAAGCTGCGCGGCATGGAGATCACGGTGGTGACCACGGCCCGGACGGACGAGCACGGCCGCCGGTTGTTGCAGATGCTGGGCATGCCATTCCGAAAGAAAGGCGCGTAAGACACGATGGCGAAGAAATGCATGACCTATCGCGAGATGCGGCGCAAGTACCCGGTGCGGGTGCGCAACCGCTGCAAGCTGTGCGGGCGGCCGCGCGGCTTCATCCGCCGGTTCCAGCTGTGCCGCATCTGTTTCCGTGAGCTGGCCCTGGCCGGCAAGATCCCGGGCGTGGTCAAGTCGTCCTGGTAGGCGGGGTGAGGAGAGCAGGTATGCACAGCGATCCAATTGCCGATATGCTGACCCGCATTCGGAATGGGCTGAAAGCCGGCCACAGCGCCGTGGCTTTGCCCAGCTCGAAGCTGAAGCTGGCCATCGCGCAGATTCTCAAGGATGAGGGCTACATCGAAGATTTCTCGGTCCTGCAGGCCGAGGGCGAACCCCAGGCGACGCTGCGGCTCACGCTGAAGTACGTGGGCGAGCGCCGCGACAAGCGCCCGGTGATCACCGGCCTGGAGCGCATCTCCACGCCCGGCCGGCGCGTGTACTCACGCCGCAGCGAGATCCCCTGGGTGCTGTCCGGCATGGGGATCGCCATCCTGTCCACGCCGCGCGGCGTGATGACCGGCGCCCGGGCGCGCAAGTTGGGCGTCGGCGGCGAGGTCCTCTGCAAGGTGTGGTAACGACGCGGCTCGCGCGCCGCCGGACGAGGAGTGACACATGTCCCGAATTGGCAAGAAACCCATCGCCATCCCGAAAGGGGTGCAGGTGGATATCCGCGACAACACGGTCAAGGTTACGGGGCCGAAGGGCGAGTTGACGCGCACGCTGGTGCCGGAGGTCGCCGTCGCGGTGGAAGACGGGCACCTGGTGCTCAAGCGCGACTCGGACGCGCGCCACGTGCGCGCCCTGCACGGCACCATGCGGGCCCTGCTCAACAACATGGTGGTCGGCGTGAGCACCGGCTTCACCAAGACCCTGCAGGTGGAGGGGGTGGGCTACCGGGCGGAAGTCAAGGGTAAGCAGTTAGTGATGGCGCTCGGTTATTCGCATCCGGTCACGGTGGATCCGCCGGCCGGGATCAGCTTCGGGGTGGACGAGAAGACCCGCCTGATCACGGTGTCGGGCATCGACCGGGAACTGGTCGGCCAGGTGGCGGCGAATCTGCGCGCCTGGCGGCCGCCGGAGCCGTACAAGGGCAAGGGCCTGCGCTATCAGGGCGAGCGCATCAAGCGCAAGGCGGGCAAGGCCGGCAAGGTCGGGTAAATGGGCAGGGGCGCACAGCCGTGCGCCCGTACAGGAGTTTTGCAATGGCGGATAAGAAACGATTGACAGGCCGGGAGCGGCGCCACCGGCGGGTGCGCGCGCGCCTGTCGGGCACGGCCAGCCGCCCGCGGCTGAATGTCTTCCGGAGCCTGTCCAACATTTATGCGCAATTGATCGACGATCAGCAGGGCGTGACGCTGGTCTCGGCCTCGACCATCGACGGCGAATTGAAGGGCCGGCTGGATGGCAAGAAGAAAACGGAACAGGCCAAGCTGATCGGCATGGCCGTGGCGGAGCGGGCCAAGGCCAAGGGCATCACCCAGGCTGTGTTCGACCGCGGCGGTTACCGCTACCACGGGCGCGTCAAGGCCCTGGCCGACGGCGCCCGGGAAGGCGGATTGGAGTTCTAAATGGCACAACGAACACCCCGAGCACCCCGCAGCCGCGACCCCCAGACGGATGAGCGCGGCGACGAGCTGGACGAGCGCGTGATCGACATCACGCGCGTCGCCAAGGTGATCAAGGGCGGCCGGCGTTTCGCCTTCCGCACCGTCGTGGTCGCCGGCGATAACCGCGGCCGCGTGGGCATCGGCATCGGCAAGAGCCGGGCCGTGCCGGACGCCATCCGGAAAGCCACCGAGCGCGCCCGCAAGAATCTGCGCCCGGTCCAGATCATGGGGACGACGATCCCGCACGAGGTGATGGCCGAACACGGCGGCGCCCGCATCCTGCTCAAGCCGGCTTCGCCCGGCACGGGCGTGATCGCCGCCGGCGGCGTGCGCGCGGTGCTGGAAGCGGCCGGCGTACGCGACATCCTGACCAAGTCGATGGGCAGCTCGAACGTGTTGAACGTGGTCAACGCCACCCTGGAGGCGCTGGGCCAGCTCAAGGAGCCGGGCGTCGAGGCGTCCTACCGCCGCAAGGAGGTGCGCCACGTCACCCCGTTCTGGAACCGGGATAAGAAGCATGGCTAGCCAAGAGACCCCGACCAAGACCCTGCGGATCAAGCTGGTCCGCAGCCCGATCGGTTTTTCGCAGCGGCACAAGGCGACGGTCCGGGCCCTCGGTCTGCGCCGCCTGAACCAGACGGTGGAGCAGGCCGACACGCCGCAGCTGCGCGGGATGCTGGCCAAGGTCGCCCGGCTGGTGCAGGTGGAAGAGGCATAAACACATGAAGCTACATGATCTGGTGCCCAATCCGGGCGCCAACCGCAAGAAGCGTCGCGTGGGCCGCGGTATCGCCGCCGGGCAGGGCAAGACGGCCGGCCGCGGCACCAAGGGCGAAGGCGCGCGCACGGGCGGCGGGGGCAAGCTTTACCGCCAGGGCGGCAACCTGCCGTTCTACCGCAGCCTGCCCTTTAAGCGCGGTTTCATCAATCTCTTCCGCACCGAGTATGCCGAAGTCAACCTGGCGCGCCTGGCGGGTTTTGAGGCCGGCGCGGAAGTGACCCCGGACAGCCTGGTCGCGGCGGGCGTGGTGCGCGACACCGAGCGGCCGATCGTGCTGCTGGGCCAGGGCGACCTCCAGAAGCCGTTGACCATCCGGGTGCACCGCGCCAGCAAGACGGCCGTCGCCAAGGTGCAGGCGGCCGGCGGCACGGTGGAGATCATCGCGTAACGCGGAGACCGGCATGCGAATATCGGCGTGGCGTTATATCTGGACTGCGGAAGACCTGCGCAATCGGATCCTGATCACGATTGCGCTGCTGGTGCTCTACCGGCTGGCGGCGCACGTCCCGGTGCCGGGCGTGAATGTGGAGGCGGTCCGGGCGATCCTCGAACAGGGCGGGGCGGGCGGCAATTTCCTGGGCATCCTGGACCTGCTCTCCGGCGGCACGGTGTCCAACTTCTCCGTGCTGGCGATGGGCGTCTACCCGTACATCACGGCGCAGATCATCCTGCAGCTGCTGGTGCCCATCATCCCGCGCCTGCAGCGCATCATGGAAGAGGATCCCACCCGCGGCCGGGAGTTGATGGAGCGCTGGACCTACTACCTGGCGGTGCCGATGGCGGCGTTGAACGCCTTCGGCCAGATCCAGCTCATCCGGACTTTGCAGCCGGCGACCGGCACCCCGATCCTGAATTTCGGCGAGCTGGGCTTCAACCTGCCCACCATTACGATGATCGTGGCGATGACCGGCGGCACGATGTTCGCCATCTGGCTGGGCGAGCTGATCTCGGAATACGGCCTGCGCAAGCAGGGCCTGTCGCTGATCATCTTCGCCGGCATTGTGGCGCGCATCCCCAGCCAGCTGCTGACGCTGCTGCAGGACCAGAGCCGCTGGCTGATCTCGCTGGTCACGTTCCTGGTGCTGGTGGCGCTGATGGTCTTCGTGATCGTGTTCGTGCAACAGGGCCGGCGCAACGTCCCGGTGCTCTACCCCGGGCGGCGCATGGGCAACCGCATGAGCATGCCGGTGCGCGGCAATCTGCCGCTGCAGATCAACATGGCCGGCATGATCCCGATCATCTTCGCCCAGGCGCTGCTGTCCTTTCCGGCCATCATCGCCCAGTTCTTTGTGAACAGTTCAACCCAGTGGGTGGCGGACGCGGCGGCCGCCGTCAGCCGCCTGTTTGGCGGCACGAGCGACTGGTACTGGCTGCTGTACTTCGCCATGGTGGTGCTGTTCACGTTCTTCTACACCGACGTGCTGTTCACCCAGCAGAACTACGGCGAGAACCTGAAACGGGCCGGCGCTCAAATCCCCGGCGTGACGAAAGGGACGCCGACCCAAAAATATCTGACCAAAGTCCTGCGCCGCATCACGCTGCCCGGGGCGCTGTTCCTGGGCGTGGTGGCCGTGATGCCGTTCCTCGTCCGGCCGCTGCTCGGCGTCTCCGGCTCGCTGTCCATCCTGAGCACGGGCCTGCTGATCGTGGTCGGCGTGGTGCGCGACACGTTCTTCGGCCTGGACGCCGAGCTGAAACTGCGCGGGTATAACGACTCGCTCCTGGTGAAATAGGGGGCGCATGCCCAGATACTTCCTGCTCTTTGGACCGCCCGGCGCGGGCAAAGGTACTCAGGCGCAGATCCTGAGCGCCGAGTACGGGCTGCCGCAGGTGGCGTCGGGCGATCTCTTCCGCGACAACTTGAAGCGCCTGACGCCGCTCGGCCAGCTGGCCAAGCAGTATATGGACAAGGGCGAGCTGGTGCCGGACGATGTGACGATCCGGATGATCCGGGAACGCCTGGCCCAGCCGGATGCGCGGGCAGGCGCCTTGTTGGACGGCTTCCCGCGCACGGTGCCCCAGGCCCAGGCGCTGGATGCGCTCCTGGCGGAGTTCGGCGGCCAGGTGGATGCGGTTCTGTACATGAAGGTGCGCGAGGCCGTCCTGTTGCAGCGCCTGACGTCGCGCTATGTGTGCCGCGGCACGCCGCCGCACGTTTACAACCTGCTCAGCAACCCGCCGCAGACGGCCGGCCGCTGCGATGTGGATGGGACCGAGCTGTACCAGCGCGACGACGACAAGGCCGAAGTGCAGGCCAAACGGATCCGCGTCTTCCTCGAGCAGACGGCGCCGCTGATCGACCTGTATCGGGAGCGCGGCCTGTTGATCGAGATTGACGGCGAGGGGTCGGTGGCCGAGGTCACGCCGCTACTGCGCTCGGCGGTCGAGGCGGCCCTGGGCCGGGCGGCCGCGCGGCCATGACGCGCCCCGCGCCGGCCGCAGAACGCGGCGAGGCGCGGCCGGGCTGGAAATCCGGCGTCGAGCGCAAGAGCGCGCGCGAGGTCGCCCTGATGCGCGCCGCCGGCCGGATTGCGGCCCTGGCCCTAGCCGAGATGCGCGCCAGGCTGAAACCGGGTGTGACCACCCGCCAGCTAGACGCGATCGCCGAAAAGGTGATCCTCCAGAACAAGGCCGAGCCGGCTTTCAAGGGCTACCCGGGTCCGTACCCGTATCCGTACGCCACGACGATCTCGATCAACGAGCAGCTGGTGCACGGGCTGCCCGGGCCGCGCCCGGTGCGGGAGGGGGACCTGGTGAGTCTGGACTGCGGCGTGCGCTACCAGGGCTACTACGCCGACGCGGCGATCAGCGTCGGCGTGGGCCATTGCCGCGCCGAGGTCGAGCGGCTGCTCGAGGTCACGGAAGGCGCGCTCTACGCCGGGCTGGCGCGCCTGCGGCCGGGCGCCCGGCTCGGCGACGTTTCGGCCGCTATCCAGGACTACGTGGAGTCGCGCGGCTACCGGCTGGCCGAGGGCTACACCGGACACGGCATTGGGCGCTCGCTGCATGAGGACCCGGAGCTGCCTAACATCGGCAAGGCCGGCACGGGGCGGCGGGTGCAGACCGGGCTGGCGCTCGCGATCGAGCCGATGGTAATCGTCGGGACGGCGGGGACCCTGGTCCAGCCGGACCAGTGGACGGTGGTGTCCGAAGACGGGTCGCTGGCGGCCCACTTCGAACATACGGTCATCGTCACGGAGGCTGAGCCGGACATCCTGACGCGGGCTTGAAGCGGCCCTGGACGTAATGTCAGGATAATTGTATACTTTAGGTTTGCGCTTATTGAGCGGGAGTTTGACCATGAAAGTCCAGGCGTCTATTCGAAAGCGCTGCGCCAAGTGCAAGATCGTCCGCCGGCGCGGGCGCGTGTACGTGATTTGCTCGGATCCGACGCACAAGCAGCGTCAGGGTTGAGTTGGAGCTAAGGGAGCAAAGTCGACCATGCGTATTGAAGGCGTTGACCTGCCGCGCGACAAACGCGTCGAAATCGGGCTGACTTACCTGTATGGCATCGGTCCGAAGTCCGCTCAGGATATTCTGGCGGCGACGCGGATCAGCCCGGACAAGCGCATCCGCGATCTGACCGAGGCGGAAGCGGCCCTGATCCGGGATTACATCTCGCAGCATTTTGTCGTCGAAGGCGATCTGCGCCGCGAGGTGCAGTTGAACATCAAGCGGCTGGTGGAGATCGGGTGCTACCGCGGCCTGCGGCACCGGCGCAACCTGCCGGCGCGCGGCCAGCGCACCCGCACCAACGCGCGCACCCGCAAGGGCACCAAGAAGACGGTCGCCGGGCGCGGCCGCCGGCGCGGCGCGAAGAAGAAGTAAACCGGGGCCGCCCGGCCAGCGCGGCTGGCTGTCCGGTCATGCCAGGCTTCCTTCCGGCCTGCGGCTGCATGATCGGCGCGAACGGCGCGGCGCGGGCGGCCGTCGGCGAATGGTCACAGGAAACAAGCGAGGCAGAATGGCACGTCCTACCAAAGTTGCCCGGCGCACCGCCGGCAAGAAGGTCAAGAATGCCCCGGCTGTCGGGCAGGCGCATGTGTTTGCGTCCTTCAACAACACGATCGTGACGTTCACGGACCAGCAGGGCCAGACCGTGTGCTGGTCGTCCGCCGGCACGGCCGGGTTCAAGGGCTCGCGCAAGAGCACCCCCTACGCGGCCCGGATGGCGGCCCAGCAGGCGGCTCAGCAGGCGCAGAACCTGGGGATGTCCGAGGTGGACCTGTTCATCAAGGGCCCCGGCCCCGGACGCGAATCCGCGATCCGCGCGATCCAGAGCGTGGGGCTGAAGGTGCGCTCCATCAACGACGAGACGCCGATCCCGCACAACGGGTGCCGCCCGCCGAAGCGGCGCCGCGTCTAACCGCAGGCTTCAGAGGCCGGGTCTCACGCCCGGCTTATTCAGGAAGGAAAACGAACGTATGGCGAAGTATACCGGCCCGGTGTGCCGCTTGTGCCGGCGTGAGGGCGAGAAGCTGTATCTCAAGGGCGCCCGCTGTCTGTCCGCCAAATGCCCGTTTGAGCGCCAGGACAATCGGCGCGATTTTGCGCCGGGCCAGCATGGGCGCGACGCTCAATTTAAGCGCAGCCGCTCGTCGGATTACTTGCAGCAGTTGCGCGAGAAGCAGAAAGCGCGCCGCACCTACGGCGTGATGGAACGGCAGTTCCGGCGCTATTACGAGATTGCGTTGAAGAGCCGCGGCGTCACCGGCCAGATGCTGTTGCAGCTGCTGGAACGCCGCCTGGACAACGTGGTCTTCCGCCTGGGCTATGCGACCAGCCGCGCCCAGGCCCGCCAGCTGGTCGCCCACGGGCACTTCAATGTTAACGGCCGCCGGTCCAGCATCCCGTCGATGCTGGTCAAGCCCGGCGACACGCTGGAGGTTCGCCCGGGGTCCCAGAAACTGCCCTATTTCAAGGTCCTGAAGGAGTCCGACGAGCCGCGTTCGGCGCCGGCCTGGCTGATCCGCAACTGGAATACGCTCTCCGCGCAGATCGCCAAGCTGCCCGCGCGCGAAGATATCGACGCGAACCTGAACGAGCAGCTCATCGTCGAGTATTACTCGCGGTAAGGTGCGGCGGACGACTGACCCCCGCGCGCGTCCGGCGCGGGCGGGCCGGGCCTGAGGCCGGCCGCCCCCGACGACGCCGCGCTGTGTCCCAATGCGGGGAAAGAGAGCGACATGAGCGTCACAAACAACATGGTCTTGCCCAAGATCGAGGGCGAGAATATCTCGCGCAATTACGGCAAGTTCATCATCAGCCCGCTGGAGAGCGGCTACGGCGTCACGGTCGGCAACGCCCTGCGCCGGGTGCTGCTGGCCTCGCTGGAGGGCGCCGCGGTCACGTCCATCCGCGTCTCGGATGTGCCGCACGAGTTTGCGGACATCCCCGGCGTCAAGGAGGACATGACGCAGCTCCTGCTGCAGGTGAAGCAACTGCGCCTGATGCTGCACGAGGGGGAGACCGCCCGCCTGCGCCTGGATGTGCAGGGCGAGGGCGAAGTGACCGCGGCGGACATCATCTGTCCGTCCGAGGTCGAGATCGTGAACCCGGACCTGTACCTGTTCACGGTTGACAACGACAAGACGCGCCTGGAGATCGAGATGACGGTCCAGCGCGGGCGCGGATACTCGCCCGCCGAGGAACGGGGCCGGCTGCCGATCGGCGAGGTGCCGGTGGACGCGATCTACAGCCCGATCAAGCGGGTGGCGTTCGACGTCCAGCGCGCGCGCGTCGGGCAGAACACCAACTACGACAAGCTGGTGATGGAAGTCTGGACCGACGGCACCATCCGGCCCGAGTCAGCGCTCAAGCAGAGCGCGCAGATCCTGATGGCGCACCTGCGCCTGATCGCGGGCGTGACGGAAGAATCGCTGGCCCCGGTGGCGCCGACTGAGGAAGCCCCGAAGATGTCCAGCGAGATCTACGAGATGCCGATCGAGAACCTGGACCTGTCGGTGCGCGTCTTCAACTCGCTCAAGCGCACCGGCATCACCACGATCGGCGAAGTGCTGGATATGTTGAATAAGGGCGAGGAGGCCATGCTGGCCATCCGCAATTTCGGCGACAAGAGCCTGGATGAGCTGCGGATCAAGCTGCGCGAGAAGGGCTATCTGAAGGACAGCGAGCCGAAGCCCGAGTCGGAGAAGTTACCATGAAGCATCGAGTCGCCGGCCTGAAGCTGGGCCGGAGCCTGACGCAACGCAACGGACTGCGGCGCACGATGCTCCGCCAGGTGCTGGAGCACGAGCGCATTCAGACCACCGCGGCCAAAGCCAAATTCATCCGCGGCGAGGTGGAGCGGCTGATCACGGTGGCCAAGCGCGGGCTGAAGGCCGGCGCGGGCGAGACGCCCGAAGCTAAGGCTCGCCTGGTCCACGCGCGGCGCATGGCGGCCGCCAAACTGGAGGATGCCAAGCTGGTGAAGAAGCTGTTCGACACCATCGCGCCGCGCTATGAGAAGCGGCCGGGCGGCTACACGCGCATCCTGAAGCTCGGGCCGCGCCTGGGCGACGCCGCCGAGATGGTGCTGCTCGAGATGGTGGAGGAGTAAGGCCGGGTTTCAAACCCGGCCCACGAGGTGATGGCCCGGTATCGGGCAATCGTGGAGTATGACGGCACGGACTTCGCGGGTTTCCAGCGCCAGGCGCAGGGCCGCACCGTCCAGGCCGTCCTGGAAGAGGCGCTGCGCCGGATGGGCTGGCTCGGCCGCTCGCTCCTGGCGGCCGGGCGAACCGACGCCGGCGTCCACGCCGCCGGGCAGGTGATCGCTTTCGACCTGGACTGGGCGCACGGAACGGACGCGCTGGTCCGGGCCCTGAACGCCAACCTGCCGCAGGATGTGGCGGCCACGGCCGCCGCGGTCAGCGCGCCCGGGTTCCACCCGCGTTTCGACGCGAAGGCCCGGCGCTACCGGTACACGATCAACAACGCGCCGGTCCGCTCGGCGCTCCGGGCCCGTTACACCTGGCATGTCCGGACCCGGCTGGATATCCCGGCCATGCAGTCGGCTAGCCGCCATGTGCTGGGGACGCATGACTTCGCCGCTTTTGGGACCGACCCGGACGAGGGCGGGAACACGGTCCGAACGGTCTCCCTGGCGGCCTGGTCCGCCAGCGGCGACGAGGTTTATTTCGATATCCAGGCCGAGGCGTTCCTGTACCGGATGGTGCGCCGCCTGGTCGGCGCGCTCCGGCAGGTGGGCGCCGGCGAAATGACCGCCGAGGCCTTTGGCGCGCTGCTGGCGACGCGGGACCGGAGCCAATGCCCGGCGCTGGCGCCGCCGCAAGGCCTGTGCCTGATGGAAGTTCTTTACTGAAGTCGAGGATCCGAACGTGCAAAAGACTTACGTCACCAAGAAAGAAGAGGTCCAGCACGACTGGTACGTGGTGGACGCGGCCGGCCAGAATCTGGGCCGGCTGGCGAGCCGCGTCGCGGCGGTCCTGCGCGGCAAACACAAGCCGATCTTCACCCCCAGCCTGGACACGGGCGATTTTGTGGTGGTGATCAACGCCGAGAAGATCACGGTCACCGGGGGAAAGCTGGACGATAAGGAGTATTACAACTACTCCGGCTACCCCGGCGGCCTGCGCATCACCAATCTGCGCGACCAGCTGCAGAAGCACCCGGATCGCGTCGTCACGCACGCCGTCAAAGGCATGCTGCCGCATAACCGCCTGGGCCGCGCCTTGTTGAAGAAACTCAAGGTCTACAAAGGGGCCGAGCATCCGCACCAGGCCCAGCAGCCCAAAGAGATGAAGTGGGAGTGACCCGATGAGCGTTCAATACTACGAAGGCGTCGGCCGCCGCAAGGCAAGCACCGCGCGGGCGCGCCTTATGGCCGGCGACGGCAGCATCACGTGCAATGACAAGCCCGGCGCCGATTATTTCGGCCGCATCGGCGACATGGAGGCCATCCAGGCGCCGCTCAAGGCCACCGGCACGCTGGGCCGTTACAGCGTCAGCCTGAAGCTGACCGGCGGCGGCGTCACCGGGCAGGTCGGCGCGGCGCGCATGGCCATCGCCCGCGCGCTGCTCAAGTTCAACCCGGACTACCGCAAGCCGCTGCGCAAGGGCGGTTTCCTGACCCGCGATGACCGCGAGAAGGAACGCAAGAAGCCCGGGCTCAAGCGAGCGCGCAAGGCCCCGACCTATACCAAGCGCTAAACGCGTTGCCGGCGTTGGTTTTTCAGGGATTAGGGTAAGATGCCCTAATCCCTTTTTGTTTGGCGTTTGTCGCTGGAGTTGACTTATGGCTGGGATCACGATTGTCGGCCTGGGGCCGGGCGACCCGCAGCAGTTGACGCGCGAAGCCTGGGACGCGCTCAGCGCCGCGCCGGAAATTTACCTCCGCACCGCGCGCCATCCCACCGTCGCCGGGCTGCCCGAGACGGCGGCGCGCCACAGCTTCGACGAGGTCTATGAGACGGTCGAACGTCCCGAGCAGGTCTATGAAGCCATCGCCGAGCGCGTGCTCGCGCTGGGCGCGCGGCCGGAGGGCGTGGTCTACGCCGTGCCCGGTCACCCGTGCGTGGCCGAGGCGTCGGTCCAGCTCATCCGCCAGCGCGCCGCCGGGCGCGGCCTGCCGGTGCGGATCGTCGCCGGCCTGTCGTTCGTCGAGCCGGCCCTGCAGGCGCTGGGCGTCGACGCGCTGCCGCAGCTCCAACTGGCCGACGCGCTGGAGCTGGCGGCCCGCCATCACCCGCCGTTCCACCCGGACGCGCCGGCCCTGGTGGCGCAGCTCTATTCGCCCGGGCTGGCCAGCGACGTCAAGCTGACGCTGATGAACCAGTATCCGGACGAGCACCCGGTGAAGCTGGTCCACGCCGCCGGGACCGGCGGTGAGCGCGTCGAAGCGCTGCCGCTGTATGCGATTGACCGCAGCCCGGAGATTTCACATCTGACGTCCCTGTACGTGCCGCCGCTGCCGCGCCAGAGCGCGTTCGAATCGTTCCAGGAGACGATCGCGCACCTGCGCGCCCCGGAGGGCTGCCCGTGGGACCGCGAGCAGACGCACCAGACGCTGCGCCGCAACCTGCTCGAGGAGACGTACGAGGTCCTGCACACGCTGGACGTGGACGACCCGGCGGCCATGCGCGAAGAGTTCGGGGACCTGCTGCTGCAGATCGTCCTGCACGCCCAGATCGCGACCGAGGCCGGCGAGTACACGATGGCGGACGTGATCGCCGACATCCAGGCCAAGATCATCCGCCGCCACCCGCACGTCTTTGGCGACGTCCGGGTAGCCGGCGCGGCCGACGTGATCAAGAACTGGGAGCAGCTCAAGGCCGAGGAGCGCCAGGCCAAACCGGAGAAAAAACCGGCCGGCGTGCTGGGCGACGTGCCGCGCGGCCTGCCGGCGCTCTCCCAGGCCGAGACCTATCAGAAGCGCGCCGCGCGGGTGGGCTTCGACTGGCCGGAGGTGAGCGGCGTGCGCGCCAAGGTCCTGGAGGAGATCGCCGAAGTGGAGCAGGCGTCCGCGCCCGAAGAACTGAACCACGAGATCGGCGACCTGCTGTTTGCGGCCGTCAACTGGGCGCGCTGGCTGGAGGTTGATCCGGAGTCGGCGCTGCGCGAGGCCAACCGGCGCTTCGCGGCCCGTTTCGCGCACGTGGAATCCGCCGCCCGCGCCCAGGGCCGCGACCTGGGCCAGATGACGCTGGCCGAGCTGGACGCGTTATGGGAGCAGGCCAAGGCGCTGGCCGACGATTAGTCGGCGGAGGGCGGCGCCGAATCGGGTATACTGGCGCCGATCTCAGCCGACGCCGCCCTGGAGAGATTGAGAGTGCCTCAACCCGCCGACCTGCTCCTCACGCACGCCCGCGTCCTGACTCAGAACCCGGACCAGCCCCGCGCCGAGGCCGTGGCGGTGCGCGGCAACCGGATCGTCTTCGTGGGCGGCGCGGCGGACGCCGAGGCCTGGCGCGGGCCGGGCACACGCGTGATCGACGGGCAGGGGGCGACCCTGATCCCGGGCCTGATCGACAGCCACTTCCATCTGATGCACGGCGCGCTCGGGCTGGACACGGCCCAGTTGTGGCCGGCGACGACGCCCGACCAGGCGGCCGCCATCCTGCGCGACTACCTGGCCGGCAACCGCACGCGGCCGTGGGTCCAGGGCTGGGGCCTGCGCTACGCCGTCTTCCCGGACGACCCGCCGGTCCGCCGGCAATTGGACGCGATCGCGGCCGACCGGCCGATGCTGCTCACGGCCTATGACGGGCACACGGCCTGGGCCAACACGCGAGCGCTCGAGCTGGCGGGCCTGCTCACCGGCTACCCGGAGGTGGCGCAGGCTGAATGGATCGTGCGCGACGCCGCCGGCGCGCCCACCGGCGAGCTGCGCGAAGGCGCGATGGCGCTGGTCCGGCGGCACATCCCGGAGCCGGACGCGGCGCGCCGCCGCGAGCTGGTGCAGGCCGCGCTCAAGCGGCTGGCGCAGGCCGGCCTGACCAGCGTCCACAACATGGACGGCAATCTGGAGCAGCTTGCGCTCTACGCGGCGATGGAAGACGTCGGCGAGCTGACGCTGCGCGTCTACGTGCCGTACAGCGTCACGCCCGAGACCACGGTCGAGCAACTCGCCGAAGCCGTGGAGATGGCGCGGCTGCAGGGCGACCCGGCGTCCGGCGGGGGGCCGGGCCTGGCCCGCGGCGGCGCCGTCAAGTTCTTCATGGACGGCGTGCTGGAGAGTTACACGGCCCTGATGCTGGCGCCCTACGCCGACCGGCCGGAGTCCGGCGGCGAGGGCCTGTACAGCCTGGAGCACTTCGCGCGCATGGCGACGGAGTGCGACCGGCGCGGCCTGCAGATCTTCGTGCATTGCTGCGGCGACGGCGCCGTGCGCCGCACGCTGGACGGCTACGCCGCCGTGCAGCGCGCCAACGGCCGCCGCGACAGCCGCCACCGCGTCGAGCACATCGAGGTCATCCACCCGGACGACCTGCCGCGCTTCAGGCAGCTCGGCGTGCTCGGCTCCGTCCAGCCGCTGCACGCGCCGGCGGACGTGAACGACGGCGATGTGTGGCCCTCGCGCGCCGGGCGCGAACGCTGGCCGCTCTCCTTCGCCTGGCGCACCTTGCGCGAGGCCGGCGTCCACCTGGCCTTCGGCAGCGACTGGCCGGTGGTCACCTATGACCCGCTGCTGGGCCTCCAGGCGGCGCTCACCCGCCGGCCCTGGCAGCCCGGCGACCCCGAGCAGCGCCAGACGCTGGACGAAGCCCTGGCCGGCTACACGCGCGACGCGGCGTACGCCGAATTCCAGGAACACGAGAAGGGCCAGCTCAAGCCCGGGAGGCTGGCCGACCTGGTGCTGCTGTCCGGCGACCTGGAGCAGACGCCGCCGGAGGCCGTGACCGACCTCAAGCCCGTGCTCACGGTCATGGATGGACGGATTGTGCATGAAGGCTGACGCCCGCCGCCGCTGACCCCGCGATGCTGACGTACGCTGCGCGCCGGACGCTGCAGGCCATCCCGATCCTGCTGTTCCTGAGCGTCTTGCTCTTTCTCCTCATCCGGCTCACGCCGGGCGGGCCGTTGGCCCAGGCGGAACGCAACCCGAACGTCACCGCCGAGCAGCTGGCCGCCCTGCGGGCCCGGCTGGGCCTGGACCAGCCGCTGCCGGTGCAATACGCGCGCTGGCTGGGCGGCGTGCTGCTGGGCGACCTGGGCGACTCGATCAAGTTCCGGCGGCCGGTGGCGGAGATGATCGCCGAGCGCATCCCGGCCACGCTGTTGCTGGTGGGGGCCGGCTTCCTGCTCACGCTGGCCATCGCCATCCCGGCCGGCGTCCTCTCGGCGGCCCGGCCCTATTCGCCCTTCGATTACGCCGTTACCACGCTGACCTTCGTCGGCCAGTCGGTGCCCGTTTACTGGCTGGGGCTGCTGCTGATCCTGGTCTTCTATGTGACGCTGCAAAACCCCTGGACGGGCGGGCCGCTGTTTCCGGCCGGCGGCATGTCCAGCGTGAGCGGCGCGGGCGGGCCGCTGGATGTGCTCTGGCATCTGGCGCTGCCGGTGGCGGCGTTGAGCCTGGGCTGGGCGGCCTGGTATTCGCGCTTCCTGCGCGCCAGCATGCGCGACGTGCTGAACGAGGACTACATCCGCGCCGCGCGCGCCAAGGGGCTGCGTGAGCGCGCCGTCCACTACAAGCACGCCCTGCGCAACGCGCTGCTGCCGCTGGTGACGCTGATGGCCCTGGACCTGCCGACCGTCTTCAGCGGCGCCCTCTTCGTCGAGACGATCTTCAGCTGGCCGGGCATGGGCCGGCTGTTCTGGGACGCGGCCCGCGGGCGCGACTACCCGGTGCTGCTGGCCGTGGTGATGGTCAACGCCGTGCTGATCGTGGCCTGTAACCTGCTGGCCGATCTGCTCTACGGCGTGCTTGACCCGAGGGTCCGCTATGACTGAGCTGGCCGGGCCCGGCCCGGCGCTGCCGCTCCTGGAGCCGCTGGCGACGGCGCACGCGCCGGAGACGCTCGGCGCTCTGGTCTGGCGCCGGTTCCGTCGGCACCGGCTGGCCCTGGCCTCCCTGGCGGCGCTGGGCGGCCTGATCCTGGCCGCGCTGCTGGCGCCGCTCAGCCCGTACAGCCCCACCGGGCAGAAGCCGGCGGAGGCCTTCCGGCCGCCGTCGGCCGCGCACTGGTTCGGCACCGACGAACTGGGCCGCGACGTGTTCACGCGCATCCTGTACGGCGGGCGCATCTCTCTGCTGGTCGGCCTGTGCTCCACGCTGCTGGCCCTGGCCCTGGGCGTGCTGGTGGGCGCGCTGGCCGGCTACTACGGCGGCTGGCTGGACAATGGCCTGATGCGCCTGACCGACGCTTTCCTGAGCTTCCCAACGACGTTCGTGCTGATCCTGCTGAGCGCCCTGCTGCGCGATCTGCCGTTCCTCGCGCTGCGCAGCAGCGTGGCCGTGGTCGCCGTCGTCATCGGCCTGCTGGCCTGGATGTGGCCGGCGCGGCTGGTGCGCGGCCTGTTCCTGACGCTGCGCGAGCGCGACTTCGTCTCGGCCTCGCGCGCGCTGGGGGCCGGCGATGGCCGCATCATCTTCCGGCATATCCTGCCCAATTGCCTCGGCCCGATCCTGGTCAACGGCACGCTGGAGATGGCCTTCGCCATCATCACCGAGTCCGGCCTGAGCTATCTGGGGTTCGGCGTGCAGCCGCCGACGCCGAGCTGGGGCAACATCCTGGCCAGCGCGCAGACGCACGTCTTCCGCGCGCCGTGGCTGGCGGTCTTCCCGGGTCTGATGATCTTCATCACGGTCATGGCCATCAATTACATCGGCGATGGGCTGCGCGACGCGCTGGACCCGTACACGGTGCGGGCGTGAGACACGCGGATAAATCTCTGGCTGCACAAGGAGAAGAGACGATGCTTGGACGAAGATGCCTGAAAGGACTGCTGCTCGTGGCCCTGGCGCTCTCCGCCTGCACGGCGGGCGGGGGCGCTGCGCCAACGGCCGACCCGAACGTGGGCGGCGGGGCGCCGGGCGAACCGATCCGCGGCGGCACGGTGGTGCTGATCATCCCGGAGGAGCCGACCACGCTCAACCGTTACCTGGCCGACGCCGCCATCGTGCGCCAGGTCGCCGACGCCACCAGCGGCGTCGGGCTGACCACGCCCAACGAGCAGGGCGAGTTCACGCCCCGGCTGGCGGCCGAGCTGCCGACCGAGGCCAACGGCGGCCTCTCGGCGGACAAGAAGACCGTCACCTGGAAACTGCGCCCCGGCCTCAAATGGTCGGACGGCGCGCCGCTGACCTCGGCCGACGTGAAGTGGACGTGGGAGGTGATCTCAAACCCGGCCAGCGGCGCGTTCAGCGAGACCGACGGCTTCGGCCTGATCGAGGCCATCGAGACCCCGGACGAGACGACGGCGGTGGTGAAGTACGCGCAGCCGTTCACGGGCTACCTGAGCCAGTTCGCGGCCGGGCTGCTGCCCAAACACGCCAGCGGCGCGGCGGAGGCCATGGCGAGCTGGGACTGGAATCGCCGGCCGGTGGCGGCCGGGCCGTTCGTCGTGACCGAATGGAAGTCCGGCGAGAGCATCACGCTGGACCGCAACCCGAACTACTACGAGGCCGGCAAGCCTTATCTGGACAGGCTGATCTTCCGCATCATCCCCGAGCCGGCGGCGCAGAGCGCGGTGATGAAGCAGGGCGACGCCCAGGTGCACCTGTGGCCGGGCGAAGATAAAGCCGACTACGACGCGCTGATGGCGGGCCAGGCCGCCCAGCAACTGGTGCCCGGCATCTGGAACATGGCCATCGACTTCAACCTGAGCCGGCCGGGCGACGACGACCCGGGCGCCGGGGCGCCGCACCCGATCCTGGGCGACGTGCGGGTCCGCCAGGCCATCGCCCACGCCATCGACTATGACACGCTGGTGCGCGATGTGATGCGCGGGCAGGTGGCGCCCTCCACGAACCCCTTCGCCTACGGCTGGTACCGGTGCGACCTGCCGCGCCTTTACGGTTACGACGTGGAGAAGGCTAAACAGCTTCTGACCGAGGCCGGCTGGGTGGAGGGGCCGGACGGCATCCGCGTGGCGCAGGGCGCGCTGAATGCGCCGGACGGCACGCGCCTGTCGCTGGAGCTGCAGGGCTACACCAGCTTTGAGCCGCTCCAGCGCACCGAGGAATTCATCGTCGAGAACCTGAAGGCGGTCGGGGTCGAGGCCCGCCTCCAGAACTACGATTTCTCGATCATCTTCGGCTCGTACTCGGACGGCTCGCCGCGCCTGGTGGGCGACTATGATATGCTGATCTTCGACCGCGGCTTCAGCCTGGAACCGCAGGGCGAGGTCGAAAACACCTGGAAGTCCACGTCGATCCCGGGACCGGACAACGTGGACGGCGGCAACTATTTCCGCTGGATCAACGCCGAGGCCGACGCCGCCATCGAAGCCGCCGGCGCGACCTTCGACCAGGCCGCCCGCCGGGACGCCTACTGCCGGCTGGGCGAGCAGATCGCCCAAGACGCGGTCCAGATTTACCTGTACCTGTTCCAGGACGGCTACGGCATGGCCGCGAACCTGCGCGGCTACACGGTAAGCACCTGGGGCAGCATGAGCTGGGACGCGCAGAACTGGTGGCTGGATCAGTGAGCGGGTAGTGGATAGCGGGGAGCGGATAGCGAGGGGGGAGCAGTGATTGAGTGAGCGACGGGCTGGACAGTTCTGAGGGCCGGCAAAAGAAAAAGCGAGGCGCGCCTCTGGCGCGCCTCGCTTTTTGGATTGCGGTTGCGTGGCGAAGGGCCCGGCAGTCCTTAGCTCACGAGCACACTGCCGGCTGATGGCTCAGCACGGATCACTGTCCACGATCCACGGCTACGGCATCTCGCCCTTGTAGATCTTCATCATATCGCCCAGCAGCTTGAGGGCCTCGGGCTTGGGGCGCTGGAAGGCGTTGCGGCCGATGATTGAGCCGAAGCCGCCGCCGTCGCGGATGGCGCGCGCCTCGTCCAGCACGGCGTTGGGGTCTTCCTTGGCGGCGCCGCCGGAGAAGATGACGATGCGCCGTCCGCCGAAAGCGGCCTGGGTCATGTGCCGGACGCGGTCGGCCAGGGTGCTGATGGGGATCTGGTATTTCTCGTAGACCTTCTTGGCCTCGGCCTGCTCGATGTGGTCGGTGGAGAGCTTGATCTTGATGATGTGGGCGCCGAGCTGGGCCGCGATCTGGGCGGCGTAGGCGGTGACGTCCACACCGGTCTCGCCGGCCTTGCTGAGCATGCCGCCGCGCGGGTAGGACCAGACCACCACCGCCAGGCCGGCCGCCTTGGCTTCCAGGGTGAGTTCTTGAAGCTGCTCGTACTGCAGGCGGCGGTCCAGCGTGCCGGGGTAGATGGTGTAGCCGATGGCCACGCAGCCCAGGCGCAGAGCGTCTTCCACGCTGGCTGTGACGGCGCCGAGCGGGTCCTTCTCGTCCTGCAGCACGTCGTGATTGTTGAGCTTGAGGATGAGCGGGATCTCGCCGGCATAGTCGGCGGCGACGGCCTCCAGGAAGCCGAGCGGCGCGGCGTAGGCGTTGCAGCCCGCGTCGATGGCCAGCTGGATGTGGTAGCGCGGGTCATAGCCGGGCGGGTTGGGCGCGAAGCTGCGCGCCGGGCCGTGCTCGAAGCCCTGGTCCACGGGCAGGATGATGAGCTTGCCGGTGCCGGCCAGATAGCCGGAGTTCAGCAGGCGCGCCAGGTTGGTCAGGGTGCCGGGATTGTCGCTCCGGTACCAGGACAGGATCTCTTTCACGCGTTCGGTCGCCATAGGGTTCGCTCCTTAACAGATGGATTTATGGGAAAAGGACGCCCCAAGTATAACCCGAGTTGAGACGAACGGAAAACGGATCGGCAGATGAGAACGCGGGCGGATTCGTTTGGTCGAAGGCAATCGCCTGTGGGCCGGTGCCTGCGCCGGGCCGCCGGTGTGGCTCACCGGGTTGCCGACCAGCCGGGCGTGGGTGTGGGTCAGCGCCGCCCGGGCTATGGCCGGCCGGAGGGCTCTGCTCAGTCCGGGTCACGCCGCATGACCAGAAGGGTGGCGTCCCCGCCCGCGAAGCGATGGAGCAGGTTCACAAAGCGCTTGATGTGCCGGAAGTAGGGCGGCATCTCGTCCAGAGGAATCGCGCGAAACCCGAACGGCTCATAGAACGTCCCCATCGAGCTGACGCATGTCAGGTAGAGCGGGTCGCGGGTCGCGGCGGTGTGCCGGGCGATCAGGCGCCGGATCATCGCCTGCGCGATGCCGCGGCCGCGGTAGGCCGGGCGGGTGGCGATGGAGGCCAGCTCGCGGCTGCCGTCGCCGTGCGCCTTGATCTGCCCGGTCCCCGCCACCACGCCGCTGGCCGCGTCCACGGCCAGCCAGAAGTTGGGCCAATTCAGGCTCATGGGGTTGATGCCGGCCTCGCGGATGATGGCGTTGATCACGGGCTGGTCGGCGGCCGTGGCCGGGCGGAAGATGATGCCGGGCGGCCCGGCCTCGGGCCGGGGTGGCGTGCCCATCAGGCGGGAAGCCCGGCCCCGAACTCGGCGATGGCCTGGGCCAGCTCGGCGGGCCGGTGCAGGGGGATGTCGTGCAGCGTGTCCTCGAACACGCGCACGGTCACGTTGGGCTGCGCGGCGACGCGGGCCGCGCCGGCGCGCTTGAGGGCCAGGAACTGAGCCGCGCGCTCGTCGCGCGGTTGCTCGGTCGCCGGACAGACCAGCACCGGGCAGCGCACGCGCGCGAACAGGTCGAAGGTCTTCTTCTCGTAGATGGCGCGCGCCGCCTGCATGTGCTGGGGGATGGGCAGGCGGCGGTAGATGCGGTCGTCCTCGTCCAGGCGGAAGTTTGCCAGCAAAATATCGCCGATCTGGTCCGTGTACACGTCCCCCAGCATCCGGCGCAGGCGGGCGCGCAGTTCCTCGGCCGGCAGGCCGTCAAGATCCGGCGGGCGCAGCAGCGCCTCGGCCTTTTCCCACGTCATCCCCGGCGCTTCGTTCAACGCGAACAGCCCGCCATCCACCATGACCAGGCCGGCCGGGGCCAGCGGGCCGACCGGGCGGGCCGCCGCGTAGCTCAGCACGGTGCTCGCGCCCCAGCTGTGGCCGACCAGCAACGGCCGCTGCAGGTCCAGGGCCTCCAGGAAAGCGTGCAGATCACGCGTCACGCTGGCGAAGTCGAAACCAGCGTCGGCGGGATCGGTCAGGCCGTGGCTGCGCTGATCGAGCGCCAGGACGCGGTAGCCGGCCTCCACCAGGCGCGGCGCGGTCAGGTCCCAGATGCGGGCATTGGACGCCAGGCCGTGCAGAAGAACCAGCGGTCGCCCGCCGCCGCCCCAGTTGAGGTAGTGAAAGCGGAGGCCGTTGAGGAGGAGGTAGGAGGAGACGGGCATGCCGGGGTGACAGGGTGATAGGGTGAGAGGGTGAGAGTTAATCACCCGGGCACCGGATCAGGATTGACCCAGCAGCTCGCTCAGGACGCGCTCGGCCGCCTGGGCGTCCGCCTGGCCGCGGCTCTTTTTCATCACCTGGCCCACGAACCATTTGAGCAGCGTCGGCTTCTTGCGATATTGCTCGATCTGTTCCGGGTTCTCGGCCAGCACCTCGCGCGCCAGGGCGCGCAGGGCGTCGTCGCCCGAGATCTGGCCCAGGCCCTCGGCCTCCACAATTGCGCGGGGCGCGCGATCGGTCTCGATGATTTTGGGGATCAGGCTGACGCCGGTGGCGCGGTTGATGGTCCGGGCCTCCACCAGGTGGATCAGCTCGGCCAGGCGCGCGGGCGTGAGCGTTGCCGCCACCTCGCGAGCCGTCAGGCCGCGGTCGTTGAGCAGGCGCAGCAGGTCGTTCATCAGCCAGTTGGCCACGCTTTTGGGGGCCGGGGACTGGGGGCTGAGGGCCGGCTGCAACGGCGCGAGCTGGCGAACGGTCTCTTCAAAGTAGTCGGAGAGGGAGCGCTCGTCGGTCAGCACGCCGGCGTCGTAGTCGGACAGGGCGTAATCGGCCACGAAGCGGGCGCGGCGCGCCAGGGGCAGCTCGGGTAACTGCGCCAGGATGGCGGCGCGCCAGGCCGCATCCAGTTGCACGGATAAGAGGTCCGGCTCGCGAAAATAGCGGTAGTCGGCCTCGGTCTCCTTGGACCGCATTTTTCTGAGCGCGCCGGCTTCGTCGTCCCAGTCGAGCGTCCAGGCCTCCACGCGGCGGAAGACGAGATCCCCCTGCCGGTCCACCTCCACCTCTCCGATCCGTTCGAGCGACGCGCCCGCCAGCTCGTTGAACGTCCGCTGCGCGAAGCCGTAGACCAGCCTTTCGTAGACGATGTCCCGCAGCGCCCAATAGACCACCGTCAGAAGCAGAAGCAGGAAGAGCAGAAGCGCCCACTTCGCCCGCGCGTCCACCGCCCGGGCGTCCGTGAAGACGGCCTTGTCGAAGGCCTGCGTCACCGCCACAGTTTCAATTATAAGGCCTTGCCCGAGAGGCCGCCGTTCTTGAAGCGGCTCCGCGCGGCGGGGCTATAATGGTCGGGGCATGTTCAGGGGGTGGGATTTGAATCAGGCATCCAGGGTAGGATCCCCGCTCCTTGGGGAAGGGGACGCCCCCTGATTCTTCCTTCTTGATTCGTTCATGAATGCCGGCCCGGATAGGACCTCGATCCCCAAGACCCTGGGGAAATACCGGATCCTGGGCCCCCTGGGGCAGGGGGGCATGGGCGAG
>Ga0101944_10001977_pt1 | contig 36560 bp, 28 predicted proteins | sample DewCreD2012metaG_FD_75245 | JGI IMG/M metagenome (GOLD analysis project Ga0101944, IMG submission 75245) | Hot spring sediment bacterial and archeal communities from British Columbia, Canada, to study Microbial Dark Matter (Phase II) - Dewar... ... | reverse complement strand
AGCGACAATTATGGCCGATTGACCTACAACCGCTTTGCTCCTTCGTGGATCCGGGAAGCCGGCGATGGACGCTAATTCTTTTCATCCTGTGCCAATTGGCTATCTTGCGCAAACCTCCCGGTCCTGCGCAAGGCGCCTGGCAGGCTGGCTTGTGCTGCTGGCCGCCAGCAGCCTGTCCAGCAACGGCCTGGCCGCCGAGGAACCGGACCGCTCCCCGGTCGATCTGGTCCTGGCCCCGGACGGAAGCTGGCTGGCCACCGTCAACCAGACGTCGCACACCGTCAGCCTCGTCCGCACCGCCGATGGGCAGGTGCTGGACGAACAGCCGGTCGGCCAGCATCCGCAGGCGATCGCCCTCGCGCCGGACGGCCGCACGGTCCTGGTCAGCAGCCGCGACGATGGGCAGGTCTTGCGACTGGTCGTTCAGGGGAAGCGGCTGACGCAAGGCGGTGCCATCCACGTCGGCTTTCACCCGCATGGCCTGGCCATCGCGCCGGACGGACGGACCGCCTACGTCGCCTGTACAGCCAGTGCCGAGGTGGCTGTTCTGGACTTGCAGGCCAACCGGGTGCTGCGCCGGATTGCGGTCGGACGCTGGCCGCGGCATCTGGCCCTGTCACCGGATGGCAGCCGGCTGGCGGTCGGCACCAGCGGCGACCGTGGGGTGACCGTCGTCGACTGCCTGGCAGGCCAGGCTCTGTATCAAGAACAATTTGTGGGTTTGAACATCGGTCAGATGCAGGTCAGCCGGGATGGGAGGTACGTTTGGTTCCCCTGGATGGTGTATCGCGCTAACCCAATTACCCAGGCAAATATTCGATTGGGGTGGGTGCTGGCCAGCCGGGTGGCGAGGGTACGGCTGGATGGTCCAGCGCGTCGGGAGGCGATGTCGCTCGACCCGCCGGGGCGGGCGATTGCCGACGTGCATGGGCTGGGGTTGACGCGGGATGAAGCGTGGCTGGTGGTCAGTGCGTCGGGCACGCACGAACTTTTGGTGTATCGCACGGAGGGTTTGCCGCTGAAGGACTATGGGGGCACGGACCATGTCGATCCGGCCTTGGCCGGGGATGCGGAGCGGTTTGGGCGGATCGAGCTGGGCGGCCGGCCGATGGGTTTGCGGATCGGCCCGGACGACCGCACGGTGTATGTGGCCAATTATCTGGACAATAGCGTGCAGGTGGTGGATCTGGTATCGCGGCGGCTTGTGCGGCGGATCTTTCTGGGCGGTCCGCAGGAGGCTTCGCTGGCCCGGCGAGGGGAAGCGATCTTCTACGATGCCCGCCGCAGTCTCGATCAGTGGTACAGTTGCCACACGTGCCATTACGAAGGAGGCACAACTAGCGTGCCAATGGACACGCTCAACGACGGCACACCCTTCACGAGCAAGACGGTGCTGCCGCTGTATGACCTGCACCAGACGGGACCGTGGACTTGGCACGGCTGGCAAACCGACCTGGCCGCCGCGCTCCGCAAGAGCCTGACGGAGACGATGCAAGGCCCGCCTCCCACCGACGAGGACGTCGCCGCCCTGGAGGCGTTCCTGCGGGAGCTCAAGCCGCCCGCCAATCCGTTCCGCATGGCCGATGGATCGCTTTCGCCGGCAGCCCAGCGCGGTGCCGCGATTTTCGAGAGCCAGCGGGCCGGCTGCATCCAATGCCACCGCGGGCCGCACTTCACCGACGGGCAGGTCCACGACGTGGGGCTCGGCTCGCCGCGCGACCGCTATCAGGGCTTCAACACGCCGAGCCTGCGAGGGGCGTTCCTCAAGGTCAAGTTCCTCCACGACGGGCGGGCCGATACGCTGCGCGACGTGCTAGCCGGTCCGCATGCGCCGGAAAAGGTGGCCGGCAGCGAAGCCCTCTCGCCAGCGGAGCTGGACGACCTTCTCGAATACCTCAAGTCGCTGTGACGGTCACGCATAGCCCCAGCCGCAGGTGGCTAGACTGGCTCACCAAAGCCGGCATCCTCCGGAGACGGTTTACGCGACCTGGCGAACAGCCCCAGCCCGCAATGTCGCCCGGCCCCGATGGCGATCGGGCCGGGCACCGGCTCGCGAAACCGCACGTAAACGTGCCAGGCCGGGAAACGTCGGTTTCTGGAAGCGTCCAGGTAATCCGGTCGCTTGTAGCGGCTGGGGTGTGACGAACCCGCCCAGAACGGCGCCTTGCGCAGCGTGAACGACTCCACGATCTCGGCCGGCAGCCCCGCCTGCACTACGGCCTTCATGAAGAGCTGTTCCGCCTTCGTCGCGCGACCGGCCCGTTGTTCCTCCTTGGATACCCCGCGGAAGTCGTCAAAGCCCGGCAGAATCACCGGCGTCACTGTGGCCCACTCCTGCGAGTCGCCCTTATAGTGGTCAATGATGTTACCCGACGTCCGACGCCATAGATTCATCAGCAGGCCGCGTTCGTTGCCCTCATTATCCTTCAGCGGCCGGTTCAGCAAGCGCCGTTGTACCCACGCCGCGTGCCGTCCGTCCCCGCCGAACGGCTCAGCAATCAGCACCCGCCGGATCAGCCCATCGCTGTGTTCGTGGCCGATACTGGGCAGTGGCAGATAGGAGAAACGGGGTGGACTGCTACGCGCTCCATTCACGTGCCCGGCCAGATAGACCTCGCTATCATCGTCGGGAAACTGCTCGCGGAAATCGTGCTTCTCACTACAGGCCAGCGACCGCAGCATCGCCGCCACCGCGACGGTGTTTTCCTGCCGAAACGCGACGCCCTCAGGCAGCTCGAACGCCACGTAGGGCCGTGGCGGCATGGTCGTGGCACGCAGGTATGGCACTACATTGAAACATCGCGGTCTGTCCGGCGGGGCGTATGCCAACTGGACGCTTCTGCCGCGCCGCTCACAGCGTATGCGCTCCGTGAACGCCTTATAGGCCCGTTCGCAGTCTGCCAGTGATCCCGGCTTGGGAACGCGTAACATGTCTTGAACCTTCCGCACCCCTTCACGCGGATACCATCGCTCGCCCGCCAGTACCGCAAGATCGGCGTCGCTGAGCACCCGACCGTTGGCGATCGCCTGGTCAATGCCCCAACCAAGAGCGACCAGTCGTCTGGCCTCCTGAGACAAGATGTCGCAGTGCTTTTCGGCTTCCGCCTTCGGACAATTGTCGATGGTCCAGACATAGTGCAATTGAGGCAGCTCATCGCCCGCGCCAGCGCCGGGGCGAAGTCGGTGTGGTCGCACAACCTTGGACGTCAGGCGGTCCTGCCGTTCAAACTTCCGATCTGCGTCATTGTTCGGCACGAACAGGGTGTAGGCCGCCGCCGGCCGAGCTGGCGGTGCGATGATCAAAGGCGGCTTGAGGCTTTCCAACCAGCGGAAGGCAGCGGCCTTTTCGCCGTTCCAGTTGCCATTCCGGCTGGCCAACTTCGAGCCTGCCAGCAACGCCTGAAACAGGCGCATGGGCGAGGGCGGCCATTCCGGCTTGTCGTCGTCCCGACAACCGTGGAACAGGTCATCGAGGAGCGTGACGGAGATGCACAAGTAGCGCGGCACGGCATGTACTCCTCATTCAGCGCTTTGTCGCTTCGCCTTCTTGCGCTCCTCTTTGCTCTTCGACAAAGCCTCGCTCGCTGCTCTCGGGTCGAAGGCGGCCTGCCTGGACTTACCCACGCCGAAGGCCTCGGCCGCCTGCTCCGCGTAGGCGCGTGCGACCGTATGGTCGATTGACAGCGGCTCGGACCGACCATCGTTACGTACCAGTTTCCAGTCGGCTGGAGTCTCCGGGTCCGGCACAAGCTGGCAGCCTTCTCGCAGAAAGGTCTCCTGCGGCGCCGTGAATGCGACAAGCGACAGACCCAAAATGTAGCGGCGCAGGGGCAGCGGATCCGCGTCCTTGCCGGCCCGCAGCATGCGCAAGGCGGCCAGGTTGAGGCACGCATCCCGGCGGATCTGGCGCTTCACCTGTACGCCGCCATGCGTCCAGGGCGCCGGGGCGTGGCGCAGGCCAAGCTCGGAAACTTGGTCCTTCGGGTTGTCTGGTATGTCAAGAATACCCTCCTGTACGTAGTCGACCGGAGGGATGTACTGTGCCGACCGATGCAGGGGCCGCACGTCATAGGCGCGGATCACCGACCGCACGATGCGCGGCAACTTGACCTGCGTATCACGCGAGTCCCAGGCGCCGAAGACCAAAGAAGTAGGCGCGATTTTGGCCAGCGGTTCTGCGTTGCCAGTGTCTCGGATGCTGGCGAAGGCCTTGCTGAGCTCGCTGCTCAGACTTGAGAACCGGACGATCGCGTCCGCCGCCCGGTGGCCCGCTTCGAGCAGATTGACGCTTTTGTGCTGGTTGCCTGCCCGCAGTGTGATAGTAATCTGCGGCACCAGCTTCTGGTAACCGTTGCGGAGGAAGATCGGCTCCATTCGATTCGCCTGCGATCCGGCACTGTCGATCAGACACACACTGCCGCCGTCTTCGAAGCGATCAATGTTGTATCCCGTCCAGTCCTCGTCGCGCATGCGCTCCGGCTTGGCGTAGGTTGGCGGGAACACGACGGCATCGCGGCCCTCAACCGGCACCAGGACCTGCCGCAGCACAAGTGCCGCCAGGTCACTGTTGTCGACAAGCCATGGATCGAACTGTTGAATTCCTTCGTTCACGCTGTTCATGAGCTGACTCCTATAGGTCTGGCAAATCCGAAAGCCTTGTAGCGCTTTTGATCGTCGCGAAACTGAAGAGGGAAACAGAACCGGCGCGTCGCCGGCACCGGGACTAGACCGCTGGCCACTGGCGCCGCCTGCGCGACGCCCAGCGCCTGGCTCCAGGCGCAGTACTGGAACGTCCATTTCGAATCCCCGTCCCGCTGTGGCGACTGGCGCAAAACGCTAGGTATTCCGCCGCTGTGGGCGCAGTACTGGAACGTCCGTTTCGAATCCCCGTCCCGCTGTGGCCGGAAACGCTGAAGGCCAACTAGGCACAGGAACTCTGTAGCCGGGTTAGCCAGTGTGTCGGCTCCCTGGACGTCGAGGGAGAAACCTTCGTCCAGGGGATGCGCGTACCTACGGGCATCGAAGTAGAAGGGTTCCACTTTCTTGTCGGTCCCCTTGTTAGAGCGGTATTCCGACGGCGTCCGTAAAACGAGTTGCCAGTTCAGCACGTCCTGAAGCGGATACCTGGCGTCCCCGCAGTGCTTAATACCATCTTGTGCGGCCCGGGCAATCTTGTGTATCTCCTGCTTGCCGGCCCAGGTGGCAGGGCTGCCGTCCTCCTGCCACCAGTCGAGCGTGAGCTGAAAACCCTTCAGAACGAGATGGCCTTCTCTTGTCAGGCGTCCGAGTTCTGATCGGCGCTTCTCTTCGGCTTCCGTCAGCGCACGGCCGACCTTCCTTAGGTCGCGCTTCCGTCGTTCCAGCTCGTCCAGCTCCTGTCTCTCGTCTGCCGTCAGCCCCTCGATTGGGCAGTCAACTATTGCCCTGATCAACTGCTCCGCTGCGCCGTCACCAGCCGCAACACGAAGTGCGAACTCACTGCTACTCAGGTCGAACCACCCCTCCGCCCCCGGCCACAGGCGGTGGGCCAGTTCCAGCAGCCCGCAGCAGGCGAAGAACTGGCCGGGGTTGGTCACATCGACGTTGACCGTGATGGTGGACATCGTTTCGCTCATAACCGGCCCTCGCTGCCGGCGTCATGGGTGGCACCGCCGCTGCTTGTGGCCGGCGTGCCTTCTTCAGCGGCAGTCACGGAATCTGCGTCGGCGGCCTCATTCGCCACGCTCGGCGTCTGCGGCGCTCGCGAGGCTAGCGCGTCGGCGCAGCGCAGCAGCGACTCCAGCCACGCCAGACCCCAGCGGCCGAAACGTAACTGCAACCGTCCAAAGCGCTGTATCGTCTCGATCGCGATCGCTTCATTCTCACGTGTCGTCGGTCGGCGGCGCCGGCCTGTTGCTGGATCGACAGGTCCGTCGTTATCTTGCGCCTCCGACTCAAAATGCGGCCGCGCCTAGCCGTGATGGGCCGCGATGAGATGCAGAATCAGCTCGCGTTCGGGGTGGTTCTGAATTTCCGGATCGGCGGCGGCCTCCAACAGCGAACCGAACTCGTGCCGGTACCCGCCCAGCTCACGCCCGTGGCCGTACCTCTCCGACTTTGCCAACGGTTCCGCAGGGTTCCGGTTGCGCGCATACCGTTGCCACACCGGACGATCTTTGCCCCGATCGTGCCAGCGGGCCGCGAGTACCACGGCCTCGCGCAGTGCTTGGGGCAACTTGAGCGCAGTCGCGATTTGTCCGGCGTGTGCGGCGACTCGCTCGAAGTGACCTGTCAATGTTTCGGCGAACCGCGCGTGCTCAGCATTCTCGGCGGCGACTTCGGCCCGCTCGGACAACAGCAGCAGTTCTTCTGTCAGCCCCTCGTCCTCCTCGCCTTCGGGCGGCTCCCTGAGCGTTACACGCTCCCGTTCGCGCAGATGAACAGGAGGGTGTTCGGCTTCCTGGCTGCTTAGCAGATACTTCCAGCGCTCGCCCTCGGCGTCACGCACACACAGCCAGCGCTGCCGCCTGCGCGGGCCACCGCGGCCCGCCGCCTGCCCCGGCGTTTCCTCCGCCACATCAAGACGCGCGTGCGGCTCGGCCGTCTCATCGAGCATTCCGGTTTCACTCAGGCCGCCGACTTCGGTCGGCAGGACCACGGTGGCATACGCCAGCGGATCGCGCCCATCTGGCTTTCCTGTCAGCTTTGAAAGCGACATCCGTCTTGCTTCGCCGCGTGCACTCAACAATACCACGCGAACGTCGAAGTTCGCGTCCTCGGCTTTCTTGCGACAGGTGCTGAGCAGCCTATCCAAGGCTGCGCGCACCCGATCGGTACGATCGCGCAGCCGCTCATGCGACAGAATGGGACACGCCTCGAACCACTCGGCCAGCGTCTCCGAATCGACCCTCGCGTCCGAAAGCTGACGTACTTCGGCACGCCATGCGACGAACGTCTCTGGCGGCTCCCACTCTGCCACGCCGCGCAGGTAGTCGGCCACCTGCGGCCGGCCTGGCATCTCGCCGGCCACGGATGTCAGCGACCAGTTATCCAGCAGGATATCGGAGAGCGGCCTGATTTGCGGCGATGGAGCAAACGCGGCCTGCGCGTCGCTGCTTTCCAGCAGTGCATCCAGTGCCTGCGGTGAAGCGTCATAAGCGTCGTTCACCTGCGGCAGCCCACGCAGGACCTCGGCAGTCTTCTGGATTTGCTCCCGCAGCGGGTCCTTATCGTTCGTCTGCTCAACCACTACCGTGATCGTCGCCGCGCGCGGCTGGCCGTTCCCGTCCACGCCCAAACGGTTTACTCGACCGAACCGCTGGATCATGCTGTCCAGCGTGGTCAGGTCGCAGACCAGATGGTCGGCATCCAGGTCGACGCCAACCTCGCCGGCGGAGGTCGAAACCAGATAGAGCGTCCGCTCGAGTTGCGCCGGCCGCTGCGGATCGGCCCTGAAGGCTTTGAACAACTCGCTTTCGGCCAGCAGGTCACGCTCGTAGCCGCGGATCGTGCCCGTGAGCAATCCAACGCGCTCACTTGCTACCCGTTGCGCCTCCTCTTTGGACATCCGCACGCTGGCATGTCGGAGCTTCTCGACGATCTTCCCGACGATCGCAGCCCGCACCGCCTGCGCCTGCTCCGGCGAGCGCACATACACCAGCACCCGGCACCCCGTGCCCTCGTGCGCAAGCGCCGTCTGGACGATGCGCTCGGTCAAACCGTCGGCCTCCGCCGAAGTCAGCAACAATCGCTTGCGCGCAGTGAGCCTGGCCTGCACAACTGAGTCAGCGTCATCCTCTGGTCCGATGCCAAACGCCCCACTCTCGCCCGCCACAGTCGCCAGGCCGTTCGATCGAGTCGTCGCGGACAGCTCCATGACCTTGACCGGGCGGCTCACCTGTGCCGGTCTGCCGTTGCGCGCCTGCTCGCGCTGCTGCTCGGTCTCTACCGCCCTCAGCATCGCGCTGAACGGCGGCGTGAGGTGGGCTTCGTCGTGGACAATCAGCGTGTCCTGCCCAATCAGCCCGGCGTGATGCACCCGCCCGTAGCGCCCATCGCCATAGCCGCAAAACAGCAACTTGCTGCCGATCATGTCGATGGTGCCGATGATGATGCCCGGCCGGGCGGGGTTGGCCTTCCACTCGGCGTTGTCGGCCAGCTCACCGCGAAGCGTGCTGACGGCCAGCGGTAACTCCTCCGCATCGGCGACGGCCAGTCGCCGCAGCGATGCGGCCAGCGACCGCAGCGTCTGGGCGTGCCCGCTCCAGCGTGGATCGTTAGGCTTGAGCAGGCGATCGCGCAACTGCTCCACGGTATCTGTTGCCTGATCTACCACCGTCCGCCGGTTGACGATGTAGACCAGCCGGCGCGGCAACGGCTGCTCCTCCGCATGCTCTAACGCCGACTGCGCCAGCGCAATCAACCAGATGGGAATGACCGACGTCTTGCCAAGCCCCGTCGGCAGGTTGACGACCGACGGGATGGTTCCGCGTGCGAAGCGGTCGAAGAGACGCTGCTGCCAGCAGAGTGGGACATTGCCGGTCAGCGCTTCATAAAAGCGAGCAAAGTCGGATTGCTTGGTGGCAAGGCCGTTCACTGCCAGGCTCCCTTGGCCAGCGCTGCCATCGGCGAAGATGACGGCTCACTATAGCGCCGTCGATTCGGTACACAACCCCGAACGGAGCACCCTATTTTGCTGCGGAAAGGCACTTGCGGAGACGACAGCGGATGTGGTCATGCTGAATCCTCTGGACAAAACGTTCGATGCGGTGTTCGCGCGGCGCGCACTGCGGCACCGCCGTGTGGCGTCACGTGGATCGGTGTAGGGTAGCAAACCTCGCGCAGAGATACCACTAGACCAGAGGGCAAATGCCGCAAAGGTGCAGGTCGAAGATACTCTTTTCGGGGCCTGTCGCGGTCTGGGAGCCTAAAGCCGCTTGCCCTGGGACCGAAAAGCCATCACCGGTGGTGCCAGCGTCCAGCTGCAATCGCAATTGGATTTACACCACGTAAGCGGCCCGGGGACCTGTCAAAGTGGCGAGCCCGTGGGCCCCCCGCTGCTCGGTCACAGCAAGCTCACGCCGGCCGCATGCCAGGCGGGTGGCAGGGGGGCGGTCACGGTCAGGGATTGCCGCGTGATCGGGTGGCGGAAGGTAAGCTGGGCGGCGTGCAGGGCGATCAGCCGCTGGCGCAGGTCGTCGGTTTCCGGACCAAACAGTGTCCGCGCTCCGTAGAGCGCATCGCCGACCAGCGGATGGCCGCGGCTGGCGCACTGCACGCGGATCTGATGCGTGCGGCCGGTCTCTAGTTCGATTTCCAGCAACGTCCGATCCGACAGGACCTGCACGACCCGATAGCGGAGGATCGCCAGACGCCCCGCCGGGTCCCCCTGGGGAACCACCACACTGCGGGCTTCCCCTTCGACCTTGGCCAAATAGTCGGTCCACTCGCCGGCGTCGGGCATTGGCCGTCCCTCGACCAGCGCCAGATAGGTCTTGCGCACCAGCCGCGCCTGGAACTGCTCCGACAGCCGGCGGGCGGCCCGGACATTCCGCGCAAAGAGGATCACGCCGGAGACCGGACGGTCCAGCCGGTGCACGATGCCCAGATAGACCTTGCCCCCCGGCTCTTTCTGGGCGGCCAGCCACGCCTCGACGCGCCGCTGGAGGCTGTCGATCCCCAGCGGCGCCTGCGTGAGCAGCCCGCCCGGCTTGGCCACCGCCAGGCAGGCCCGGTCCAGATAGAGCAGATCCAGCTCCACACGCGTGCCTGTCAGACCTGCCCGGCTGGCGGGACGACGAACGGCTTGCGGTAGTCGCGGGTGAGCATGGCATTGGCCTGCTCGTGGCCCGGGAAGGTCTCGCTCTGCGGGTCGAACGGCAGCACCGGCCCGACGGTCAGCCGGGTGGTCGCCAGGTCCACGCCGTTGTCCTTCAGGTGGGCCAGCGTCCGCTCGAGCGTGTCCTTGGCGTTGTCGTGCGTCTTGAGCCCCGCGATCGCCTTCTCCAGCTCGGTGGCCGTCATCGGCGTGCCCAGCCGGTAGGAGATATTCCCCAGGTGGCACAGGGCGCTGGACAGATGCCCCTCCTCGATGTCGGCCGTCAAGTCGGACAGCTTGCGGCTGCGGACCGCCTTGAGGAAGTTGGCGAAGTGATACTCGTCCTTGCCATCCAGGAAGCGGGCGACCTCCTTCCCTTCCTTGTCGAAGATGATGCCGCCTTCGTAGCTGGCGCTGACGGCGTAGCCTTCGCTCCCCTCGAAGATCACGCCCACGCCCGCCCCGCGGTAGCGCTCGGTCTTCAGTCCGCGGACCTCGAACACCAGCGTCTTGTCGCCGTAATCGTGCACGACGACCTGCGTGTTGGCCGTTTCGCCCGCATCTTCATAGCCCAGCCGGCCGCCGTAGCTGAAGGTGGCCTTGCACAGCTCGCCCACCCCCAGCCCCCAGCGGGCCAGGTCCATCTGATGGATGCCCTGGTTCCCCAGGTCGCCGTTGCCATAGGCCCAGATCCAGTGCCAGTCGTAGTGCAGGTTCTTGCGGGTCAACGGCAGGATCGGCGCCGGGCCGGACCACAGGTCGTAATTGATGTGGGCCGGGATCGGATAGTTCCCTTTCGGGCCGATCGAGTCGCGACGCTTGTAGCACAGCCCTCGCCCCACCGTGACCTTGCCCAGCTTGCCCGAGCGGACATAGTCCATGAACTGGATCATGCCGGGATTGCTGCGGCACTGCGTGCCGGTCTGGCAGATCCGCTGGTACTTGCGGGCCGCCTCGACGCACCGCCGCCCTTCGCTCACGTTGTGGCTCACCGGCTTTTCGACGTACACATCCTTGCCGGCCTGCATCGCCCAGATCGCCATCAGCGAATGCCAGTGGTTGGGCGTGGCGATCGTCACGATATCGACGCTCTTGTCGTCCAGGGCCTGCCGGATGTCCTCGACCCACTTGGGCCGATAGCCTTGCCGCTTTTCGATCTCCGCCACCCGGGCGTTGCCGATCTGGCTGTCCACGTCGACCGCGTAGGTGATCACTGTGTCTTTGCGGCCGGCAAACGCCCCGATATGGCTGCCGCCACGCCCCTTGGTGCCCACCACGGCGACGCTCAGCCGCTCGTTGGCGCTGCGGCTTTGCGGCTCGTCATCGGCCCACAACAGGCGGCTGGGGGCACTGGCGGCTGCGGCGGCGGCAGCGGCCAGCATCGACTCTTCCAGGAATTGACGGCGACTACGACGTGACATGGCACGACTCTCCTGACTGGCAGTGGTTCAAACGGTGGCAAATCCCAGCGCTTCCGTGTGGGGAAGGTTTGGGGAAGGTCCAGGAACCAGCGAGTCGGCACCCACCCCCTTCGCGGCACCCCCACGCCGCCCCGCACCTCGCCAGCTCCTCCCGCAAGCTCCGCTATCTTAACTCGGCCGACAGGGCGCTGGCCAGTCGGCACCCGGGCTGGCAGCCGCGGGCTGCGGCACTTGGGACGAGGCACGCCCCGCGGCTGCGGCATGCTGCCTCTGCACTGGCCGGCCGCTGCCGGGCGTGGCGGGCGGGGGTATACTCAAGGGGTGATGGTTGCCGCCGACCGCCCCGGCCCGTCGCCGCGGCGCGTTGCACCTCAGGAGGCTGCCAACCAGGAGGGTAGAGGCATGACGGCTGTGGCTCGACCGTTCGTCCATCTGCATTGCCATTCGCACTACAGCCTGCTCGACGGGGCCAGCGAGATTTCGGCCCTGGTGAAGCGGGCCAAGGAGCTGGGGATGAACGCCCTGGCCCTGACCGACCACGGCAACCTGCACGGGGCGCTGGAGTTCTATCGCAAGGCGAAAGAGGCCGGGCTCAACCCGATCCTGGGCTACGAAGCGTACATCGCCCCCGGCAGCCGCTTCGAGAAGAAAGATGCGGCCAACAGCAAAGAAGCCAGCTACCACCTCACCTTGCTGGCCCAGAACCGCACCGGCTTTAAAAACCTGATCAAGCTCGCCTCCGCCGCCTCGCTGGAAGGCTTTTACTACAAGCCGCGGATCGACAAGGAACTGCTCGCAGCGCACCACGAGGGCATCATCTGCCTGTCCGGCTGCCTGTCCAGCGAACTGAGCCAGATCCTCCTTCGCGGCGTCGGAGACGAGCGCGACCTGAGCGATGCACGCCAGGTGGCCGAGTGGTTCCACCGCCTGTTCGGCGACCGCTATTTCATCGAGATCATGAACAACGGCCTGCCGGCCCAGCAACTCCAGCTCCAGGCCGCGGTGGACCTGGCCCGCCAGATGGGCATCCCGCTGGTGGCCACGTGCGACGCCCATTACATCCGCCGCGAAGATGCGGCCATCCAGGATGTGCTGCTGTGCATCAACACGGGCAAGCTCCGCAGCGACACCAGCCGTCTGCGGATGGAAAACGACACCTTCTACCTCCGTTCCCCGGAAGAGATGTACGAGCAGTTTCCCGGGCTGGAGGATGCGGTCGCCCGCAGTCAACAGATCGCCGACAGCGTGTCGATCGATCTGGAGCTAGGCAAGCGACATTTCCCGATTTTTCCCGTGCCGGAAGGGAAAACCGCCGAGGACTACCTTCGCGAGCTGTGCCTGGCCGGGCTGCGCGAGCGCTACGCCGGCAACGAGGAGCTGTGCCCGGGCGGCGAACTGGCCCCGGTGGTGCTCCAGCGCCTGGAGCGAGAGCTGGCGGTGATCAACAAGCTCGGTTTTTCCAATTATTTTCTGATTGTCTGGGATTTCGTGCGTTATGCGCGGGAGCGGGGCGTGCCGGCCACGGCGCGTGGCAGCGGGGTGGGGGCGCTGGTGTGCTATGCGCTGTACCTGAGCCACGTCTGCCCGATCAAGTACGACCTGTTGTTCGAGCGGTTTCTGGATGTGCATCGCAAGGAAGCGCCAGACATCGACATCGACTTCTGCAAGGAGCGGCGGGGGGAGATCATCCGGTATGTGAAGGAGAAGTATGGCGAAGAGAACGTGGCGCAGATCGGCACGTTCGGGACGCTGGCGGCCAAGGCGGCGATCACCGATGTGGGGCGGGTGCTGAACTGGCCGATCGCGCGAGTCAATCAGCTCAAGGCGCTGGTGCCGGACCAGCTTGGGATCTCGCTGGACGAGGCGCTGGAAAGCAGCGAGGAGCTGCGGCAGGTGTACGAAAGCGACCCGGAAGCGCGGGAGCTCTTGGACCTGGCGCGGAAGATCGAGGGGCTGGCGCGGAACGTCGGCACGCATGCGGCGGCGGTGGTGATCGCCGACCAGCCACTGACGGAGTATGTGCCGCTGTGCCGGGTGAAGGACAAGGCCGACATCATCACCCAGTGGTCGATGGGGGATGTCGAGGCGGCCGGCCTGCTCAAGATGGACTTTCTGGGGCTGCGGAACCTGACGATCCTGACCAAAACGCAGGAACTGATCGAGCAGACGCTGGGAGAAAAGGTCGATCCGTACCAGTTCCCGCTGGACGACAAGAAGACGTTCGCCCTGCTGCAGCGCGGCGAGACCAAGGGCATTTTTCAGCTCGAGAGCGGTGGCATCCGCGACCTGTTGCAGAAGATGAAGCCGGACCACTTCCGCGACATCATCGCGGTCAATGCGCTGTACCGGCCGGGGCCGCTGGAAGGCGGGATGGTGGACGACTACGTGGCGGTCAAGCACGGCCGCAAGCAGCCGGAGTATGTGCACCCGATCTGCGAGAAGATCCTCGCGGAAACGCACGGGGTGATGGTCTATCAAGAGCAGGTGATGCGGATCCTCAACGAACTGGGGGGGATCGAGCTGGCCGCGGCCTACACCTGCATCAAGGCGATCAGCAAGAAGAAGGAAGAGATCATCGCCCGCAACCGCGAGCAGTTCCTCCGCGGGGCGCAGGCCAACGGGCTGACCGAGCAGCAGGCCCGCGAGCTGTGGGAGCTGATCATCAAGTTTGCCGGCTACGGGTTCAACAAGTCGCACAGCACAGCTTACGCGCTGATCGCCTACATGACGGCCTACCTCAAGGCCCACTACCCGCTGCAGTTCATGGCGGCCCTGCTTTCCGGCGACATTCCGGGGCGGAACTTCCAGCGGAAGGACCCGCTGGTGGAGCACCTGGAAGACTGCCGGCGGATGGGGATCGTCGTCGATCCACCCGACGTGAACCGCTGCGAGGTGGAGTTTTCGGTGCAGGACGGGCGGATCGTGTTCGGGCTGGCAGCGATCAAAGGATGCGGCGGGGCGGCTGCCGAGGCGATCGTGGCGGCGCGGCGGCGGGGCGGGCCGTTCCGCGACCTGTTCGACTTCTGCGAACGGGTCGACAGCGGGGCGGTCAGCCGGGCGACCCTGGAATTCCTCATCCAGGCCGGGGCGATGGACTGTTTCGGCCTGCGGCGGTCGCAGCTTTTTGCCCTCATCGACCGGGCCATCCAGTCGGCGCAGACCCGCGCCGCCGACCGCAAGAGCGGGCAGAAGTCGCTGTTCGGCGGGATCGAAGAGCCCACTGCGCCGCTCGCCTCCCTCCCGGTCCCTCCGCTCGACGAGTGGCCCGAGCGCGAACGGGCGCAGAAAGAAAAAGAGGTCCTGGGCTTCTACCTGACCAGCCATCCCCTGGACGAACACCGCACCACATTGCAGCGCTACTGCACGCATACCACGGCCGACCTGGAGGACCTGCGCGATCGCGAGGAAGTGGTCTTGGGCGGCATGCTCTCGGCCCTCAAGTTCTCCACCACCCGCAATCCGCAGCCCGGCAAGCCGTCCCGCTATGCGATGTTCGACCTGGAGGATTTCGACGGCGCTGTCCGCTGCATCTTGTGGCCGGACGGCTTCGCCGAGCAGGGGCATCTGGTCGTGCCGGATGCCGTGCTGGCGCTGCGGGGGGTCGTGGACCGGCGGGGCGACGAGCCGAACCTCATCGTGCAGGAGCTGATCCCGCTGGACCAGCTCCGCATGCGCTATACCAGCGGCGTGGTGGTCCGCATCGACCAGCGCGAGCACGGCGTACAGACGCTGCACCAGCTCCGCGAGATCGTCCGCGGGTATCCCGGGCCTGGCGAGCTGAGGCTGGTGCTGGTGCTGGAGGATGGGCAGCGCGTGTTCCTCCGCGCGGGCCGGGTACGGCTGGAAATCACGGACGAGCTGCTGGGGCATCTGGAGGCACTGCTCGGCGCGGAGAACGTGCAGATCCTCACCAGCCGGCCGCGCAGCAGCACCAGCCACGCATCGCCGGCCCGCCGGGCCGCGCTGGGCCGCTAGCGACCGCCGCAGGTTCGCGCCCCCAGCCCTCACCGGCGGGACGATGCGTCCGATCGCACGTGTCCGGCAGGGTAGCCCAGGTTGCTCGGCAACCTAGGGTTTTAGGAGGGAAGTCGGCGGCTAGTCCGTGCCCCTAAGCGCTGAGCGTCGGGTGGGTGGGGCATAGCGAGGACACCTTGGCTCCAACCACCCAGCCACCTGGCGACAGCGAACGCGACCTTCGACGAGGCTGAATGGCGGCGAGGATTGCCAGGGAGAACCAGCGAATGGGCTGCCTGGTCTGGAACAGAAAAACCTCTTGTGGATACTCAGAGGACGGCGCGCTGGACACCAGGATTGAAGCAGCTCGGGGCGAGCCGAATGCACCGGGGAGGAAGGCGAGCGGGAAGACGTTCTTGTTCGGAGATGGCGTGGGATCGATGGGAGTGGTTGAGTGCGTGCAGAAAGCAGACAAACGGCACGCGAGCACGTTGCGACTTCGCGAAACCTACTCGCCACAATCCCGGCACACTGTCCTCTTTGGCCTTGGCTCGCAGTCCATCACATTGCCTCGGCGGTCGAACTCGAAGTGGCAACAGCGTTCGAGTTCATCCTTCAGCATCAGACGCCCACGTTGGATGCGGGACTTCGCACCCGACAGCGATAAGCCGAGACGGTCGGCGACTTCTTGCTGCGGCAGTCCTTCGATCTCGGACAATCGCACAGCTTCACGGTAGCCGTCCGGAAGTTGCCGGATCAATTCCTCCAGCCATTCACCTGATCGACTTTTCACGCAACTCCGATGGTTGTCCGTGTCGTCGGTCGGATCCACGACGAGCCCCAAGGTGGTCCCGGTCGCCTGGCGGTGATAGTCGTGGATCACATGGCGGGCGATCTGGTAGACCCACGCCGCCAGGCGATCCGCTTCCTGTAGCGTCGGCAGGTTGCGATGAACCCGCACAAACGTCTCCTGGAGCAGATCGTCGGCCACGTGATCGTCGGCCACACGACGACGAATGAACTGCCGGAGGTCGGCGCTCAACCGGGTCCAGACCGAATCCGTGGTCGGCTGTACTGTCATCGGATTCCTCAACCTTCACACGTGCACTTCACACTTGCGGCGAGCCGCAACCCGACCGCAGTCCGCCTGCTTTCTGAAAGGCTTCTTTCGCCGCAGGCCAGTCGCCCCGCTCGACGCCTTCGTTGATGAGGGAAACATCCGGGCAACAAGCGCCTGCCGAAGAGCGGTGGTGAGCGCCGTCGTTGTCGAGGACGACGTACACTTCCCACTTGTTGCCGTCCGGGTCCGTCGCCCACACCTTGTTCTGGACGGCGTAGCAGCACGTCACGTTTTCCTCGGCCTTGGTTTCAAATCCGGCTTTAGTGAGCCGGTCAGCGATCTCCTCGACCGCCTGCGTGCTTTTCACTTGGATGCCGAAGTGGGTGACCGGGTTGTTGGGGCCAGTTTCGCCGCCGACCTCGTTCAGTGCAAGATTGACAGGCGGCTCAGCGACCTCGAACTTAGCGTATCGGGGCCGGGTTTTCGTTGGGTCGCAGCCGAGCAACGCCCGGTAGAACGCCATCGACCGTTCCAGGTTTTTCACCGCCAACCCCATGTGGATGCGGCTGTTCGTCTCAAATTGTACCGCCGATTCGTTCTTCATGGCGCTGGCCCTCCCTCTGTGGGATTCGATTTGGCTGGCGTTCCAGCCTTTTCGACCATATAGACGAAGGGCCAGCGAAAAAGACGCAGAGAAATCGAAGTTCGCTCACCAACCCGCCGAACACACCTTGCGGGAATCCGCAAGCCAAGCGACCCTACTGCAGCGCCGACATCGGGATTTCCATGAGCCGAGAGCCGATCTCGAAGGGCGAAACTTCTTCAGTTGCCAGCCGGCATGCCGCATGTCTGGTGATGTCGTACATGGAACATGTGGCCGAACGATCCAGCACCTGGACGAACTCCACCGTGCCACCAGCCGGGGCGATGAATTGCTCGCAGGCCGCTCCATAGCCATTGTCTTCCATGAACGCCCGAATGCTGCTCAAGGCCCGCTCGATGAACTGGCCGTCGTTTGTAATGCGCGTGCCGAACGTCACCGCGGCGTCAAGCGACCTCGTGTTGGCCCAGAGGATGCACTGCGAGCGATCGACGAGGAACCAATGCATCGACCAGTCGGCGAGCGGGTCTCATCCAAAGGCAAACTCGGCAATGGGCCGGCCTTGATCCCGGCGTTCCGTTTTTGGAAGCGGCGGAAGATCCTGGCGACTTTACCTCTCAAATGCGCTGAACGGCGGCGAGGGAGCACGGACGTTCATCCGTCGCGGAAGTCGGGCATTCCGCTCCGCAGTCGGTAGGAACTTCGGAACGCACAGCATCCCAGTCTCTAGCAGATCCGCTTTTGGGTCCACGTGTTCCCGCCCGATCGTACGCCACCGACCGGGACAATCTGTAAACAGCCCTTCTTCCTCGCGTCCAACCGACCTGTTTCGACTCAGGCGGTTCACAGCAGACCTCTCTCAAGCAGGCGCCCCGTAAGCCGAACTCCCTGCGGATGCGCTCGAGCATGTCCCGCCCACCCTGATCTTCGGCAGCATCGTGCAGCAGAGCGGCAATGGTTTGATCCTCGTCGTCACCATGCTCCAAGACCAGTACGCAGACGGCCACCAGACGCGAGATAGATGGCACGTCCGTGCCTTTGCGGCATTGGCTCCGATGGGAATGGCTGGCGAATACCAAGGTGTGGTCGCACGGATCGGTCAAATGCTTTTCACGCAATGGATGCTCTGCTCATCCGTGCTCAGCTTCGTGTAGGAGGACCGCGATACTCGACTGGCGCTGGTTCCTCCTTTCCATCTTGCAAACGTAGGATCATCAGTCAATTCTTGTCCGCAAAGGCGATCCAGCATCCACGACGTCCCCATTACCAGCGAGGCATTTCTGAAAGGGGCCAGCTACCTCGTTTACCTGAAGACCTGGGGCGTCACCTACCTCGACCCGTGCGGCTACTTCTACTCCACGGATCGGTTTGTCTCGGCGATCCTGGAACGCGCGAAGTCGCACAGGCGGACGTTGACGCGGGCGGAAAAGATCTGGAGCGAAATCTCCAAGTTCGCGACCGCTTACGCTACGCTGGCGAGGGGCGCTGGCGATCCCGGCCGAGCAGGGGCTGCCGCTGCCCCCGCTCCGGCCTCGATGCTTGCAAAGACCTGCAAAACATGGCCAGGCCAGTCCAGCGCTTGGGCCCCCCGCAAGGAGTCGAGGGGTCGCCGTCATGGTCCGTCGCCCTCGCTTTGGCGAGAGCGGCGCTGCGAGGGCGGAACGGGCGCCACCAGCGGGCCATACATCTCCGGCCGCCGGTCACCCAGCCGGTCGATCACATGCAGCCCTGGCACCCTCACGATCCGTTTGTTGCGGGCTCGAGCCGGGTCGATCTGAGCGTACAGGATTTCTTCCCGGTCGTGAGGCGCCTCGGCCAGGACCTCCCCGCGGGGATCGCAGATTTTGGACCGCCCCAGGAAGCGAAACCCCCGCTCCTGCCCGACCCGGTCGCAAGCCGCATAGTACACGTGGTTCTCCATTGCCCGCGTATTCACCGCACAGCCGGCCATGCACTGCGCTCCCGGCGGCCAGTTGGTCGGCAGCACGATCAAGTCGGCCCCGAGCAAGGTCAACACCCTCGCCGACTCGGGAAAACCGCCGTCGTAGCAGATGTGCATCCCGATGCGCAGGCCATCCGCCTCGTGCACCGCGAAAGGTCGGTCTCCCGGTGTGGTGAAGCGATCCACGCCCAGATAGGGCAGGTGGATTTTGCGGTACGCACCCACCACCCCATCCGGCCCCACCAGCACCGCGGCATTGAAGACCCGCGGTCCGTCCAGCTCCAGCATGCCGTAGATCGCGAAGACGCCCCGTTCGCGACAAACTTCCTGCATGGTCTGCGTGCTCGGGCCGGGAATCGGCTCGGCCAGGGGGCGTGCTTCGTCCAGGCTCTCGAAGCAATAGCCGGTCAAGGCCGCTTCGGGAAAGAGGGTCAGTCGGGCGCCTGAGGCTGCCGTCCGGCGGACGAGGTCGCACATCCGTGCGAGGTTCCGCTGCGGGTCGGCAAAGGCGATGTCGATCTGAGCCAGGGCGATCTTCCAGGTGGGCGGCATCGGACGCAGTGGGGTAAACGCGACGATGGGATGGAACGACGGAACCGTGCGCAAGGCGGCAGGACACGCGCCGCGTACGGCGCGTTCGGGGGTGCCCGGAGGCTACCAGAGCGTGTATCCGCCGTCGATGACCAGCGCCGCCCCGGTCATGTAAGCCGACGCATCGCTGGCCAGGTACACGGCCAGGGGTCCCAGCTCTTCGGGCCGACCCAAGCGCCCCATCGGAATCTGCTGTCGGAACGTCTCGATCACTTCGGGATGAATCTGCTGCCAGCGCTGGTTGGCCTCGGTCATGAACCCGCCGGGCAGGATGGCGTTGACCGTGATGCCAAAGGGTGCCCAGTCGGCGGCCACAGCCCGCGTGAACTGGACCACCGCGGCTTTGCTGGCTTCGTAATGCCGCCCGGCAATCTTCCGACCTGCCACCAGGGCATTGATCGACGCGATGTTAATGATCCGTCCGCCGCGTCCCTCCCGCACCATCGCTCCGCCGACCACCTTCGTGCAGACCATGGTGCTGGTGAGGTTGAGGTCGATCAGCTCCCGCCAGACATTCAGGGGCATCTCTTCCGTCGGGATGTTCTGACGCCGGCCACCGGCATTGTTGATCAGGATGTGGATCGGTCCATATTCGGCCAGGGCTCGCTGGCAGGCCGCGTCGCACTCTTCCGGATGACTGACGTCGGCCGAGATCGTGTCGGCACGCCGGCCAAGTGCACGGATTTCGTCGGCCGTCCGTGCCAGGCTGTCCGGATCGCGGGCGATCAACACGCAGTCCGCCCCGGCCTCGGCACACGCCAGCGCCATCGCTTTCCCTAGTCCCCGACTGCCCCCGGTGATCAGCAGACGCTTGCCATCCAGCCGAAATTGATTCCAGATGGTCATAGGAATGTTCCTTGAGCAGGGTCTGGCGGGTCATGGCGCGCCTGCCGTTTGCGGGATGTCGCGGGAAGTGCTCGGCATCGTACTTCCCGCAAGGCTTGGCCTCCGCCGGGACTCATGGCTGTAACATATTACGAAATTTGAACTTAGGAGCGAACCATTTGATGGAAGGCTTGAAGCGTACCTGCCGGGTCGCGTCCCACGGACCAGGTGGCGATACCCGCAAGGGCAAGGCCCGCCATCAGCAGCGCCAGCCCAAGCGGGTTGGGGCGGGTGCGCATCTTTTTCAGGTCCAGGCGCAATTGCCGTTCCAGTGCCCGCCAGCCGCCCAGGTCCTGCTGCGGGCCGGTCGCCACGAGTTGGACGACCTGGGCCAGCGGCGAAACTTCCAGGTGCATCTGCACTTGACGCTGGGGCAAAAGCACTGCATCTCCCGCCCAGCGGGCCTCGCTGTCCAGCCGGCTCACCGTTTCAACCACCACTGGACGGAGCTGCTCAAGGGTCGCGTTGTAGACCACGATGCGGGGCCGCATGAGCAGGATGCCCAGCAGGACGAGCAGGCCGTACACCGTCAGTAGCAGCGTCCATACCCAGCCGCCGTACAGCGTGGTCGCCTCCTCGGGGAAGAAAAGTTCCATCGGCCCGGCCACGACCATTCCCGCCAAGGCCAGGGCCAGGGCGGCTGCGTCCCGAGCACCCCCCACGACGCGGGGTCTACGCCCGAGATGAAGCCCCCCCAGAACGACCAGGTAGGCCGCCAAGGGCCAAAGGGCGATCGCCAGATGCAGGGGGTCGATCAAGAAAATCGCCTCCAAGAGATTCCGTCGGAGATTCCCGGGGTGACGTCGGTTTCAAGAAATTCAAAAAGCACTGAAAAACAGTAAACCTGCGAGGTTCACTATGACTTTTTGAAAGTTCGTGTCATGGAATACCGCACTAATTCGTAAAACGTTGTAGATGGTCCATGCTCGGCACACCGCAGCGGGTCCACGAGGTCAACATAACAAAAATGATCGCGGCTTGTGGCCAGCCCCTCGTGCGAGCGAGTAAACTACCGCCAGCTCGGCGTAGGCGGGCATGCCTCCGTGTGCACGGGGCAGCTCAGCGCGTCGCTCGTGGAGGCTGCCACATGTCGCCCAACAACCCCTCGGTTCCCCCCTCATTTGGACCCAACGATGACCCTTGGTTGCCGGATGATGCTACCGCGCTGGCAGAGGCCGTGCAGGACGTGTCGCAGCCGCAAGAGCGTCGCGACGCAGGTTGGTCTCGGCTGCAAAAGGTCATCCACAAAATTGCGTATCGAGTGATCAACCGTCTCTCTGTGCATCAGTGGAAGAGCGACTTTGTAGAACAGGCGCCGACGTACGTGTGGGAACGGATCGCACAGTTCGACGGCAAGCGAGGATCGCGCTTCGAGGCGTGGTGCGCTACCGTGCTCTGCAATCGTCTGCGGGATTGGATGCGCCGCCGCACGGCGAACCGTCAGGTTGCCACGGGGAGCGATCCCGAGACGCTGACCCTGATCGAAGAAGTGGCGGATCACAGCGACTGGGCCGGCTTGTTGCAGCGCGCCTTGGATCGCCAGGAGGCATTTTCGAAGAGCGACCTGGCGCGAGTGCGTGCATGGCCTTTGCGAACCCGCCTGGTGGTGCTGGCGGTCAGTGACCTGTGGAGGAAAGTGCCGGCCACGGAATGGGAGACCTGGATCGAAGAGGCAAGTCTGAACGCACCGTTCCCGCCGCAAGTCGTGGTCAACGCCGACAGCCCCTCGGATCGGGTCAACGTCCTGGCAGAGTGTCTGGGCATGAAACCAAATACGCTCAGCCAGCAATGGCACCGAGGCAAGGACAGGCTCCGGGATCTGGACTATATCCGTCAATTGCGCGAGGAGCTCTAGTCGCCATGTCCCCGCCGATTTGGAAGTGGTCCGATCTGCCCGATCCCCGGGACCCTCAGGCTCCGCACGGAGCCTGCTGCACCGTTGTCGCTCCAGCGCGGGCCCTGGAACACATCCGCGAAAAACATGTCTGTTGTCGCCGCGAGCCGTGGAAGGAGTGGCTGGATGCCGACCTGTTCCAGCAACTGCGCCACCTGGACAGGGCCGGGGCGGATGCGTTGCAGACGTCCGCTGCGCTTGAGGGTCTGTCGAAGTATCTCGGCGAAGCGGCCGGCGAGTGCTTGCGCCGTCCGCTGGCGTTGCTCTACGAGGTGACGGAGGGTGTGCACCAGGGCGGCAAGCCCGCGATGATCTGGCTGCTGGTGTTGCGCAGCGGAGCGTTGTTGGTGGTTCGAGTCTCCAGGGACCAGCCTTTTGTGGCCACGTGCTTTTATCCCTATGTTGCGTGCATCGCTGCCAAGCCGCAGCAGCGCTGGCGGAAAGTCGTTGCGTCGCTCGTCAGCAAATTCGCCGATTTGCGAGCTCGCAGGCCGTACCCGCCTCAAGCCAGCGACACAAAGGTGATTGCCCCCGGCAGGAAGGCCGCGCAGATTCGCTTCGTAACGCCGACCTCGTGGGGGTTCGACGTGCGTCTTGCGGGGTCGCCTTGGTGCGGGCATCTGGAACCGTGGCCTTTAGCGGCCGCACGACCTGTCTCGCCGCGGCGTCGGTTGGAGCCTCGCAGGGTGGTCGAGGAGCATTGCGATGATGCATCGTCCGAACAGGCTGGGTGAAGCGCAGGGGGGCGACCCGCTGGGTTGCCGGAAAAACCTGGCAGAGGCCCTGGCGGCACCGGAATTGGACGAGTTCGACGGGGGGGCTGGCCCGCTCAGTCCCGCGGCCCGGGCGGCGGCGCTGGAGTTGGCGATCGCGCTGGGCCAGTGCCGCCTTTTCGGTGCTGGCGCCGGCGAAGCGGATGGCACATTGCCCGAGGCGATGGCGGTGGCGGCTGCGGAGGCGCTGATCGAGCGACTGCCGCAGTGGATCGAAGACGCGACCACGCTGCCGCAGCGCTGGGATGCAGCCGTGGAAGTCGAGCCCCTCGAGGCAGAGGACCTCTGCATGGGACTGCTCGAACTTCGCATGGAGCTCTGGGCAGCGTGGCTGGCCATCGAAGAAGCCCTGTTCGATCAGCCGGTAGGCGGGGTGCTCGACACGCTGGCCGAGCGCATGATCGAACTCGATGACGCGCTTCGGTCTTCGCAGGTTCTGCCGCTCTTGGCCATCGCAGCCGAAACGGAATTGCTGGACAATTGGCGTATGTTCCTCGCGCCGGGCTATCGGGAGACGCCCCCGTGGTGGCTTGACGGAACATTGGAGAGGATCGCACGCACCAGCTACGAGCGGATGCTCGCCGACCTGCCTCCTCCACGGGGCACCGCCTCCTCCGCGGCCACCACGCCTGCGCGCCTGGTGCAGCTCTACCGGCAAACGCTGCATGCGCCGCTGCGGATCGCGGCGGCTGCGGCGACCCCCCCCCAGCGAACCGTCATCCGCTGGGACGCGCCGGACGGCCGCTGGGTCGCGCACCTGCTCCTTGCGCCGCGGCAGGCAGACGCGTCGGCCAAGGAAACGCTGTCGATCGCTTTCTCGACCCGCGAGGGGGTCCCTGCCCAGGCGCTGAGCGGACGACCCGTCCAGCTCGATGGCATTGCCTCCGTGATCGGCGAGCAAGGTACGGCGACGTTCCGTTGGGACGAGCTGGCCGCCGCGCCCAGCCAGAATCTGAGGCTGGAGGTAGGTCCCGCATGGCAAACCTGGACGCTGCACTCCGAATGAACCGCGATCGACCCGCAAGGCAAACCGTGGCCCTCGGGACGTGGGAAAACGTGCTGGCATGGCTGAAGAGCGACCCGCATGCGTTGCAGCCGGGACAACTCTACGAACTCCTCCGGCAGATGGAGACGCTGGCAGACTGGTGGTGGGGGCCAGAGGCACGGCAGCGCCTGCGCGACCTTTGCGGCGTCACCCTCTCAGCGCCCAAGTTGCCCACCGCCGCGGGCAGCGGAGCGATCCTCTTCGCTCAGGAGGATCCGCCTGGCTGGCCGATGCTCGGTCGGGCATTCCTGTTGCCGGTGCAGTGGCGCAAGGGCACCCCTACCAGCCGCCGTCTCCCACGGAGTTTACAGGCTTTGGCGAAAAGCGTGGCGGACACGCTGGCCTTGCCCGACTGGGGCCTGCACTTGAGTGAACCAGCCGGGCTGGACTCGATCGACCTGACTGGCTTGGACAAGGTGTTGCAGGTCGACTCGGCCTGGGCGGCGCTGGCTGGCAGCCTGATGGTCGCCGCCGAAGGAGGCATCCCCAACCCGAACGTCTGGGCGACCGGAGCCTGGGACTCGAGCAGCGGCATTCGCCCAGTCGGCCATCTCGCTGCCAAAATCAAGCTGGCAGTCGCGTGGAAGGTGCGGCAGCTTTTCGTGCCCGAAAGTCAAGTGGACCAGACAGGCGAACTAGCGCACGCTGCAGGGGTCGATCTGGCCATTGGCACCCTCTACGAGCGGCGTTCGGACCCGCGGAAAGCCCTGCTGGACTATCGCGACGCCCTGGAACTGCCACCGCTGGATGATGCGCCGCGTGAGGATCGCCGCAACTATTACCTTCGGCTCGGGGACGATCAGCGGGCGCGGCGCTATTACCGCGCGCACCTCATGCCCGAGATCGTCCATGATTTGCAACAGCAGTGGCACAACTCCCACGGCCTGGCAGCCACGCATCTGGTCACCATCGTCAGCCACAACCCGGAGGTGGCATGCTTGACCCTGGCCATGGTACGCCCGCGGCAAGCCTTGCTCCTGTGCACCCGCGACATGCAGCGCGAACGTCAGCAGACCGAACAGCTTCTGGCTACGGAGCCACTGGCCGAGCACGTTGGTCGTACGTCATGCCAGTTCGTCGAGTACGATTCGAGCGAAGCGCTGGTCGCCGACCTTCCGCAGGTGGTAAGCCGCTTCGTCCAGGGAGCCGACCCGCAGGCGGTCGTCTTGGACCTGACGCCAGGCACCAAAGAAATGAGCCTGGCCCTTGCGCTGGAGGTCGCCCAGATGGGAAATCGGATGTGCTATGTGCGGCACGAGCGCCAAGGCCCCCGCGTGGTCGCGTTTACCGAACAGCTCCGCATTTACGTGCGACGGTAGATTGGGCTAGGCAGAACCACCTTATCGATGGGGTTTTGGGAGCAAGAATGCGGTTTGCCGTGCCAGCCGGACGCTGACGTGCACCGGCCGGGAGCCGGTGTGGTCAGTTCGCCCCCATTTGCGTACACTGAGCAGAGCCCTCGGGAACAAGGCGGACTGCGGCCGCCGCCCACGCTTCCCAGGCCGGCCTTCGCGTCGACCGCGTGGGGACGTAGCTCAATTGGGAGAGCACAGCCTTTGCAAGGCTGGGGTTGCCGGTTCGATCCCGGTCGTCTCCACCTTGGCGGAGCGCAAGTTACGCATGGGTCGGAACTTGCGCACTTTGCCGCCCCAGCCTAGGCAAGGCTGAGGCAAAGCCTTTTCGGGCGAGCAGGCAGGGCGCTACAATGCGCCAGGAGATGATCGCACGCGACCACCACAACCCGCGTCTGGGCGTCGGCGGCCCGAACGTCCCGCCGCCAAAATACCCGTCTCGGCTGCACCCGACGATCGGGCAGCGGCTGCGCCAGCACCGCCTCGCCGCGGGTCTGACGCAGGATGAGGCGGCGGCCGCGGCCGGCATCCGCGGCTCGGCCTGGTGCCTGTTCGAGCGCGGCCGCGCGCTGCCCACCCTGAGCACGCTGCAGTCGCTGGCCGCCGCGGTCGGCTGCCATCCCGCCGACCTGCTGGCGTGATGCGACGCTCATCGCGATGTCGCAGGACCGCGCAGCGGGCGGGGAGGTGGTCGCGATCCGCCAGCTCCGGGTCGTACTGCGTCCACGTCTCGCGAAAGGTCGAGGCGTACACGATCCGCACCTGGTCGCCGTCCTGCCACAGGACCGACCAGCAGCCGCGCTGCCAGTCGCGCTGCGGAACCTGCCAGGAGGACTTGACGAGGCGCCAGGCACGCACGCGAAACTGCCCCGCTGCTGGGCAGCCTGTCGAACCTCGTCTGTCGTGCTGATCCAGGCCGGTCGACGCTTTGGGCATTCACCGGCATTTTCTCGCAGCCACCTTGCGCGGGCTGCTGACGGCCGCGGCGTGTGTAACAAATGCCGCCGAATTCCGCTTGGGGATCAGTAGCGGCGGTGACGCCGCACGCCGCGTTGTCTCGATCCAGTCCACCGGCACGTATGGCTACGCCGTGGGTCTGGCCCCCGCCAACATCTTCTGGGACTCGACCGACATGGCGCTGGTGAAGATCACCACGGGGACCAACGCGGACACCGTCCAGGTGGTGGCGAACGTGGCACCCCTGGAACTGGCAAGCACCGGCGGGATCGACGCCGTGACGGTGCTCGCGACGGCAGCCTGAGCGACATTGTGGCTCCGCTGACGATCGCTGACTCGGTCCAATCATCGCTGGTCATCGACGGTCGAAACGACGCCCGTCAGTCGGCCAGGTTGCGGACCGAGATGCGGCCCGATGGGGCTTACGGCGTGGTCGAGGGAATGACGGCCAAAGGCCGGCCTGGCGCGCCGATCCGCTACAAGTAGGCGGACCTCTGGTCGGTCACCCTGCACACCAGCGCTGCCGGTGCGAAGGTGGTAGCCATGGAGAATGGCGCCGAGGCGCGCGTCGTCGGCCAGGGCGCGGGCACGCAGGTGGTCGTCCAGCCCACGCAAGGCCGCGATGCGTTCACCGTGAGGTCCATTTTGGGCGACACGCTCACCATTGCGGGCTCTAGCGGCGGAACTCCATTTCGACAACTGACCGCGCAAAACGTGGCCGATATCCTGATCAATGCGGCCGCGGACGATGCCGTGCAAGCCGACGACGTCGTGAAAATCGAGTCGACGCCCGAGGGCACCGCGTTGACGGTGGTGACCGGTACGGGCATCGATACGGTAGTTGCCGGCGACGGAAGTCTGAACCTCGACAGCCTCCGGGGGCCGGTCCATGTGCAGGACGCGGAGCTCACCATTTACGACCAGAACAATCCTCACACGCCCACACTCGATCCGCAGACGCAGGCACTCCGCCGCACGACGTACCGGCTGTCGGACCATGAGCTGGTGCGGATCGCACCGGACGGGCGCCAAACGGTGCCCATCCGCTACTGGAATCTCAGCCAGCTATGGTTGTTCACCGGCAACGATGGCAACCTGATCAGCGTAACGGCGGCGCCGATCTGGACTGGTTCTGGACCGCGCTGAGCGGCACCAAAGACAAGACCGATCGCCGAACCTCGACGGAGATCGCCAACTAGACCTCAATCGCAGGGGACCGTGCGACCTGCCATGCAGGCCCCTCTGCAGGGCGGACGACCCTCGAAGGGCACAGCATCGTCAGACGCAACCCCTTTGGCGGACCCGCAGCGACGGTCGTCGCACGGCCGCCCCCTTTGTCCCGATCTTGCCTGCGCCAATAATGAGGCACGGCCACGCTGGGCAGACCACGCCCCATGTGGCCGTCTGCAAGAAAATTTCGGATGATTTCCAGGCTGAAAAACCTACACAGGAGGCGACGCGATGGCCGTGCTCGTGCAGCAACCCGCTCCCGATTTCAAAGCCCAGGCCGTGATGCCGAACAAAGAGTTCAAGGAAATCACCTTAAGTGGGTATCGCGGCAAATACGTGTTGCTGTTTTTCTGGCCGCTGGACTTCACGTTCGTCTGTCCGACCGAAATCATCGCCTTCTCCGATCGGAACGACGAATTTGCTAAATTGGGTGTCCAAATCCTTGGCGCCAGCGTGGATAGCCATTACACGCACCTTGCCTGGAGGAATACCCCTCGTTCTGAGGGTGGCCTGGGAGAGATCGCCTATCCGCTGGTTTCTGACTTAAATAAAGAAATTTCCAAGGCTTACGACGTTCTGTTGCCCAGCGGCGTGGCTCTCCGCGGGTTGTTCTTGATCGACAAGGGGGGCATCGTCCGCCACCAGCTCATCAACGATCTGCCGATTGGTCGGAGCGTGGACGAAGCCCTGCGGATCGTCAAAGCGTTGCAGTACTACGAGGCCCACGGCGAGGTCTGCCCGGCCGACTGGAAAGAAGGTGCTCGCACGATCAAGCCAAATCCGACGGAAAGCAAGAAGTTTTTTGCTTCCGAGTACGGGACCAAAAGCTGACGGGCACACGGAACGTGCAAAGCTCCGGCGGTTCGGTTTCGGTATAAACCGAATCCGCCGGATTTTGTGCCCTGGGTGTAACGCTCTGGCGGGGCGGCGCCACCTGAAAGGTAGCGAGGCCAATGATGAGCCGGTCGTCGCCCCAGGAGCTGGATTTCGAGACGATCCTGCGCGAGACGCAGGCTCATATCCGGGCCTACATCGCGGGCCTGGGGGTGCCGCGCCAAGACGTGGACGACATCGCCCAGGACGTGTATGTCGAGTTGTACCGGTCGATGGACCGGATTCCGCCCGACCTGTCGGCCAAGCAATGGCTCAAGGGGATCGCGCGGAACTTGTGCATGAACTATTTCCGAAGGAACAGCCGGCGGCAACGGATCCAACGCGAGGTGCTCCTGGAGATTCTGCTGCGGGCCGAGCAGCGGCAGGGCCCGCTTCTGGCAGAAGGGCCGGTGCGCCGGGCACTGGATAGCTGCTGCGACAAGCTGTCCCCGGAGAGCCGCCAACTGTTGGCGTTGCGCTACGAGCAGGAGCTGCCCAGCGAGCAGATCGCCCGGCAGCTCGAGATGACGGCGGAAGCGGTACGGGTGGCCCTGTTTCGGATCCGCAACGTCCTGAGGGCCTGCATCGGCAAGTCGCTGATGCTGGAAGGCGCGGGTTGATTGCTCGGCGGCCACTGGCGACACACGTCCACGGCCGCAGCGCGGAGGACCCCCGCCGAAGCAGCTCCATTCAGCACCGGTCGCCAAACGGGGCGGGTGTTGTCCCCGCAAGCTGCCGCCGCTTGCAAGCCGGCCTAGTGGGGTTCGATCAGAGGGAGGTCGCCGGATCGCCATGACGCGACAGGATGCCTTGATCCACCGCTTTCTCGAAGACCGTTTGAGCCTGGCGCCGCCGGAGCTGGACGAGCTGATTGTGCTATTGAAGGCGGACCCGGAACTGGCGGGTACGGTATATGACCAGCTTTGGGTGGATGACCTTCTGGCGCAAAAGTTGACGCTTGACAGGCGGAACTTTGTCGCCCAGGTCGAGCAGCGGATTGCCGACTACGAACGCGGCCAACAGGAGCTCGATCGGCAGGTGGCGGACGTGCGGGCGATGGCGGCTGCGGAGCGCGGCGAGCGGCTGCGGCAGCAGCGGCGGATGCAACGATGGCGGTGGGCGCTAGCCTTGTCGGTGGCGGCACTGGGCGTGGGGATCTGGCTGGCCGGGCAGTGGCTGCTGAAAGAGCATGTGGTGGTGGCCCGTGTCGTCGCCTTGGAAGGGGAAGTCACCGTCGGGCAGGGGGAGGACGCAGCGCCCGTCGCGGTGGACGAAGTGCTGGAAAGCGGCCAGCAGGTGTCGGTGCCGCCGGGCGGCTGGGTGCGTCTGGAATACGCCGACGGGACCGAGGTGCGGATCAAGGGGGATTCGGCCGTGACCCTGGGGGACGAAGCGGGCGGGGGCAGCAAGCAGCTTCGTGTCCAGCGGGGTGAGGTCGTGGCGCAGATTCGTCCGCAGCTCGGCGGCGCGATGCGGTTCATGACCCCGCATGCCGTGGCCAGCGCCAGCGGGTCGCTCTTGCGGTTGGTGGTGCAGGAAGAAGCGACGGTGCTCGACGTGAGCGAGGGACAGGCCCGGCTGGAGCGGCTGGGCGACCCGCGGCTCTTGACCGTGACGGCCAACGAGTCGGGGCTGGCGTCGCGCGACACGCTGCAGATCCGGCAGGTCACCTGGCCCGACCGTCGCGACGGGCTGGCGTTTTTGCTCTCGCCGCTGCAGTCGCCCCCTGAGCAGGGCAAGCCGCTGGTGGTGGCTCGCCACCCGCAGACGCGGCATTTGCGCCTGGCCGCGCTGGAACCGCGCGGCGCGGCGGTCCTGCGCGACAGCCAGCCGTTCTTCGAGCTCAACGGCGGCTATCTCATCTCGGGCGAGGCAGGGCATGCCCTGCTGGCAGTGAGCCGCGGCAGTTCCGAACTGACGCTGGAGGCAATTTTTTCTCCCGCCAGCCTGGATCAACCCGGGCCGGCACGGATCGTGGCCCTGGCCGACGAAAGCGACGACCCCGATTTCGCCCTCACCCAGGAAGGACGCGAGGTGACGTTTTCGTTGCGGACCGACACGCCGCCGTCCGATCCCGCCCCCTTGCGAGTTCCACTGGTCGAAAGCGACTATCCACTGCACTGCACGATCACCTATCGCCACGGGGAGCTGATCGCGTACCTGGACGGCGTGGAGGTCGCCCGCTGGAAGAACCTGTGGGGGTCCCTGGCGGCCTGGCGGCCGGGGGCACTGAGCGTCGGGGCCGACCCCAGCGGGAAAAATCCCTGGCGCGGGATTCTGGAGGGGTTCGCCCTTTACAACCGCTGCCTGGAACCGAACGAAGTCGCCCGCAATGCCCAGAACTACCGGCTGCTGGCCGGCCGGGGCATGTAACGGCCAGCACGCACGGGCCCTGGTCGCATGACGGTGCCGGCCGAGGTGTCCTGCAGACGCTGTGTTAGGTCCTCAATGGCTTGGAGGCAAGGTGCCAGCGTCGTTGCGATCCCCCGCCTGGCCGCTATATTGGGGCAGTGCGCGATGTGCCTGCGTTTCCCAGCTTCCGGTCCCCCGCGTCGAGGATGATTCCATGCACCATCATCTGTCGCGTCGTCAGTGGCTTTCAGTTACCGCGGCGGCAGGCTGCAGCTTGCTGAGCGTCCCCGCCTCTGCTCAAAATCGGCCCACGCCATTGTTCAAGCTTTCACTGGCCGAGTGGTCGCTGCACCGCACGCTGCGGGCTGGCCGGCTGGACAATCGCGACTTCGCCCGCACGGCCAAAGAGGATTTCGGCATCGACGCGATCGAGTACGTCAATCAGTTCTGGAAGGACAAGGCCACCGACAAGGCCTACGTGGCGGAACTGAAAAAGCGGGCGGACGACCTGGGGGTCAAGACGCTGCTGATCATGTGCGATGGAGAGGGCGCGCTGGGCGATCCTGACGACGCCCGCCGGACGAAAGCGGTCGAGAACCACTACCGCTGGGTCGAGGCCGCCAAGGCGCTGGGCTGCCACTCGATCCGCGTCAACGCCCAGTCCAACACCCGCCTTCCGGATGAGGAGCAGCAGAAGCTGGTGGCCGACGGGCTGCGGCGGCTGTGCGAGTTTGCCGCCCCGCACGGGATCAATGTGATCGTCGAGAACCACGGTGGGCTGTCCAGCCACGGGCGCTGGCTGGCCGGCGTGATGAAGCTGGTGAATTTGCCGAACTGCGGCACGCTGCCCGATTTCGGCAACTTCCGCCTGAGCGACGGCAAGGAGTACGACCGCTACCAGGGCGTGGACGAGCTGATGCCCTATGCCAAGGCGGTCAGCGCCAAGAGCCACGATTTCGACGAAGAGGGGAACGAGGTCCACACCGACTATTTCCGGATGATGGACATTGTGGTCAACAAGCACGGCTACCACGGCTACGTGGGCATCGAGTACGAAGGCAGTCGCCTGAGTGAGCCGGAAGGCATCCTGGCGACCAAGCGGCTGCTGGAGCGCGTCCGGGCCAGGATGGAGAAGGCCTCCTGAACGGGCATTTCGTGGCCGTGTGCTGCGGCGTGGCCAGGCCCCGCCCTGTGCTTCTTCGCGCCCGATCCCTCGTCTTTCGCTTGGGGCGAGAGGACCGCCTTCCGCCCAGCCTCTGGTTCGCTTGGACCCTGCCGGCATGACCATGGCACCCTCCCCGCCCAGTCGCGGCTCGCTCGCGGTCATTTTCCTGACCGTGTTCATCGACCTGCTCGGATTCGGGATGGTCCTGCCGCTGTTGCCGATCTACGCCAAGGCGTTCGGCGTGCACACCTCCGGCTGGGAGATCGGCCTGCTGATGTCCAGCTTTTCGGCGATGACTTTCCTGTTCGCACCGCTGTGGGGGCGGGTGTCGGACCGGATTGGCCGGCGGCCCGTGCTGATCGTGGGATTGGCCGGCTCGGTTTTTTTCTACCTCCTGTTCGGCGTGGCCGCCGTGCTGCAAAGCCTGGCGCTGCTGTTCGTGGCCCGGATCGGAGCGGGCATCGCCGGTGCGACCATTCCGGCCGCCCAAGCCTACATCGCGGATGTCACCACGGTGCAGAACCGCGCTCGCGGGATGGCACTCATCGGCGCAGCGTTCGGGCTGGGATTCACGTTCGGACCGCTCTTGGGCGCGGCGGCGCTGCTCTTCTCCCGCGACGTGGGCACCAGTCCCTGGCCCGGCTACGCTGCCGCGCTGCTCTCGGCCGCGGCCCTGCTGCTGGCCGTGTTCGTCCTCCCGGAGTCGCTCCATCTAGGTGCGCGGGCTGCCAGCCATGCCCTGTTCGACCGACAGGCCTGGCACCAGGCACTCACGACCCCCTCCGTCCCGGCCTTGCTGGCCACGATCATGGCCAGCGTGACTTCGTTCGGGGCCTTCGAGACCACGCTGTCGCTGTTGCTGAACGACCCGCATCTGCCGTTCCGCTTCGCGTTCCATCAAGTGCTGCTGTACTACGCCTTCATCGGCCTGACGCTGACGCTGGCTCAGGGGCTGCTCGTGCGGCGTCTGGCACCGCGGGTGGGCGAGGTGGCCCTGACGCTGGCCGGCGGGCTGACGACCACCCTCGGCTTCGTGCTTTTGGTGCTGGGCACCTGGCATGGCCGGCTGTGGCTGCTGATGGTGGCGTCCGCCGTGGAGGTCACCGGCTTCGCCCTGATGACGCCTTCCCTGCAGTCGCTCTTGAGCCGGCGGAGCGACCCGGCCAGCCAGGGAGGGATCCTCGGGGTGGGGCAAAGCACGGCGGCGCTGGCCCGCGTGATCGGACCGCTGATCGCCGTCCCGCTCTTCTTTCGCTCTCCCGAGCTCCCCTACTGGACGGCGGCGGGGATCATGGTCGCCGCGACGGCCGTATTCGTGCTGTTCGCCCGCCACGGCGTGGATCACGCCGCCCATGCCAGCGACGTGCTCTCCGCCCCCCTCGAGCTCTGACCGCATGCCCACCCGAGACCTGCAAGCGCTCAGCAATCTGTGACGCCATCTTGAGGCCTTCCCCGTCGGAAGCGTTTCTGTGAAGCTCGGGCCGCCTCGGAGCCTGGGGCTAGGTCGTGTTGGCGCTCGTCTTGCCGAGCATCTGCCTTAGAGACAATTCCATGTCCGTCATTTGGGCGGGATACTCCCAGGCGAGGATGCCCTCCGATGAAACGGCGCCACGAACTGACGCACGAGGAATGGGCACAGGATGGAGGAAGCTCAGGCAGACCCGGCCCGCCTCCAGGAACAAGTCCTAGGACCCGCGGACTGCAAGGCCGCAATCGCCATGCAGCCGAGTATCGGTTCGCTCGATCCACCGCCGCCGTCACGCCGCAGCCGGCGGCCGGCGTTCGTGGGAGGGCAGAAAGCGCCTGGCGCGGTGCGGGATGAGCGGGACCAGCCCCTCCGCCTCCGTCTCATCCCGCAGTGGGTCCCAGTCGCGCCCCTTGTCGGCGATCACCCCGGCGCCTTCAGGCACCTCCAGCGGAATGCCGCTCAAAGCCGGCATCCGCAGCGCCTGCTCACAGACGTCGCCGGCCGCCGCCATGCCCAAGGGCAATCACGCTGGCGCAGGTAGACCACCTGGCGCTGCATGCCCGCGCCCACCTTGGTTTTGCCGACGTGCTCGGAGGTGGACCCCATCCTTTGGACTGCGAAACGGGGTGAATCGGGGTATGCGGGGGCGGCCAGCGATTGTCTCCGCTGCCGGTCAAGAGCCCAAGGGCGGCGGACAATGGCAGCGCCGTAACCCGTTGCGAGGAATCGCGTTTCTTCGTAGACGCGGAGATGTGCCCGTGACGCGAAAGCCGCGAACCCGCGGGGAGCGGGGTTCGGGATAGGCAGGAGAGAGTACACCCAGCAGGACTCGAACCTGCAACCTTCGGTTCCGAAGACCGATGCTCTATCCAATTGAGCTATGGGTGCCTGGAGTGGGCAGCAGCAGGTTGCCACCCGCTCTGGATGCTAGGCTCCCGGCGCCGCGAGCCTATCCATCCAGCCTGCCCGCGGCGTCAGGCTGTGGATGGGAGATCCTCCTTTGAAAGCTAGCAGAATCGAGGTGAACGGCAACGGGGCAGGGGGGCTGCCAGGGGCATTTCCCCAGGACGTCCGGGGCCTCGATCCGCATGCGCCGGACCCGGCGACGCGCTGGGCGAGTGACCACAGATCCTAGGGGCTACAGATAATCCAGCAGCGTGTTGCGAAACACCTGGGCGGCCAGTTTCAACGAGGCATCGTAGGCGGCCTGCCGGGCAGCCAGGTCGGAGATGGCCTGGGTGAGGTCGGTATCGAGCACCTGCGACAGATCGGAGCGGAGCTGGATCGACTGGTCTTCGAGCTGCGTGCCGAGGGTGGTGAGCATCTGGTTATGCGCTCCCAGGTCGGCCCGGGCAAAATTGAGCGTGTCCAGGCCGGCATCGAGCAACTGGATGGCCCGCTCGACTTGCGGGGGATCGAAATCGACCAGCGCTGCATGCAGTCGCAGCAAGGCGTTCATCAGCCCCGAGACCTCTTGAGGGTGCGGGTCGGTGCCGCGGAGGGTGTCGCCGCTCGCGTCGGACACGGCGGTGGCGCTGGTGGCTCCGGGCGGGATCAGCCCCAGGTCGAAGGCGGCCCGGCTGGGGGACACCGGCCGGATCGAAAGCAGATCGCTGCCAGAGACGTTCTGATCGACCAGTTCGATGCCGTTGCCCACGGTGGCCAGCCTGGCCACGACCCGCGTCCCGGGATCCTGGTTGGCCGGGTCGTCGTTGATGAGGCTCAGCACGTCGCCGACCGTCACAGCGGAGGAGAGGTCGATCGCCAGCTCGGTTCCATCCTTGCGGTGGATGATGAAGTCGGCTCCGGCGGCCGTGGCCACCCCGCGGCCGTAGTTGAGGTCGGCCAGCAGGGTCTGCTCCGTCAGCGATCGCACGCCGAGCTGCGTGGCGGTGCTGCCGCCGTTCTCGCCGATGGCGAAGTCCACGCCGCTGAGCGCGGAACGGATCGACAACCCCTTGCCATCGGACGTGATGCCCGCGATCACTTGAGCGCCGCTGCGCTCGATGGCCACGAGGAGGTCTTCGACCGTGACCGCAGATGAGGTATCGACGACGTAGCTGGCCTGCCCCTGGGTGATGAGCAGTCCGGAGGTCAGGTCCAGCGGCGAGGCGGTTTGCAGGTCTAGCAGGCGCGTGGCCAGTCGCAGCGCGGGGTCCAGATCGCCCCCGACGATCGGCGCCGTGCCACTGCCCAGCTCGTTGAGGATTCCCAGGTCGGCCGCGGTGGTGCCGCCACCGACTTCTTTGATCGAGAGGTTGCCGCCCCCGGCGTCGTCCAGGTCCACGATCAAGCCCGCAGGGCCGACGGTGACGGTCAGGGTGCGTCCTTGGGGGGGATGCGCCTCGATCAGCCGGGCCACATCGCCGATCGTGGCGGCGCTGCTCAGGTCGACGATCTGGCTGGTGGTGCCATCGCCGATGCGGATGCTGCCCAGCGTCAGCCCCTGCCCGCCGCGGAGGGCGGAGATGGGCGTATCGGCTGTCAGGGCGGGATTCAGGTCGATGCTGCCCGTCACGGACGACGACAGTCCGCCGAAGACGGCTTGCCCAGCCGCGCCGGTCGCGACTGGCCCATCGACGTCGGCCAGCGTGGCCAGGCTCTGCTCGTTGCCCCGGTAGGCGATCCCTCCGTCCGTGGCCACGTAGGGAGGTTGCGTCGAGCGTGAACCGGCAAAGAGATAGCGCCCGCGGAACTGTTGATTGGCACTCGCGAGGATCTGCTGGATCGCTTGCTGCACCTGAGCGGCAGCCGCTTGACGCTCGGCCGGCGAGCTGGTGTCGCTGAGGGCCACCAAGGCGGTGCCACGCACCTCGGTCACGATCTGGCTGACGTGGGACAAGGCGGTGTCGGCCGCGTCCAGGTACGATCGGGCGGACTGGACATTGGTCTGCGCCTGGGCCTTCAGTTCCAAGAGCCGCTGTAGGCTGATGGCGCGGATCGCCGCGGCCGGGTCGTCGCCAGGCCGTTCGATCCGCCGGCCGGTGCTGATCTGGGTTTGCAGCCGGGTCAGCGCGAGCTGATCGGCATGCATCTGCTGGATGAGCCGCGTCTGCGCCAGCAGGTTCGTCGAACGGGTGGCGGGGACGGGATAAAAACCGGCCATGGCGGGGCGGCCTTCCTCACAAGCTCAGCAGGGTCTGGAGCAGTTCGTTGACCGTGGCAATCACGTTGGCGCAGGCTTGAAACACGCGGTGGTAA
>Ga0101944_10001972_pt1 | contig 36600 bp, 21 predicted proteins | sample DewCreD2012metaG_FD_75245 | JGI IMG/M metagenome (GOLD analysis project Ga0101944, IMG submission 75245) | Hot spring sediment bacterial and archeal communities from British Columbia, Canada, to study Microbial Dark Matter (Phase II) - Dewar... ... | reverse complement strand
CGCATCGCCGGACAGTTCCACACCCGGTTCCACCACGACCGGCGGTGCAGACGGCGCCGACCGCGCGCGGTCCACCTCGGCCTGTTGCCGGGCCTCGCACAGACCGAACAACTCCGCCGGATCATTGCCGTACAGGTAGTGTTGGTAGAAGTATTCTCCGGCCTCGACAGTACTCATCCGCGCGCCCAACGCCTGGGCATAGAGGTGCGGGTACAGCGCGGTGAGGTAGTCTTGCAGAATGGCTTCCGCGCGTTGCAGGGCGCGCACCTTGGTCGCCAGGCGCATCTGGCTGCTCTGCAACTGCGTGCGCAGCAGGGTGATGTCCAGCGCGTGGTCGGCCTTCAGTTGGTCAATCTCCTTTTGCCATTCCTGGTCCGTTTTAGCGTTGGGCACGCCACACCTCCTGGCACAAGGGGTACGTCAGGCCGGCAATGCCCGCGCGCAGGTCGGCCAGCGCCAACCGGGCCAATGCCAACGATGCTTGCGCTTCGGCCAAGACCTGACCGTCGTTGTTGCCGTAGAAGACCAACAATTGCTCGGCGGCGTAGGCGTAGGTGTCTACCGCTTGTTGCATCGTCAAGGCCAGCAAGCTGTACTCCGCCGGCGCTTCAGGGAGCGTCAGGGCATCCAGCCTGGCAGCGCCTGGCCGACTTGTTCCGCCAGGCGAAACGCCGCGCCGGTAGACTGCGGTTGCGGCCCCTGTGCAATGGCGTTCAGACTGTCGCCGATTTCCGTCAAGGCATCGGCCCACGCTGTCGCTGCTGCGAGAAACCGCTGTTGGCGTAGCCGGTACGGCGACATCACCACCGGCGCGCCGAAGCTGTCACACGGCGCGGCGCTGTACCCCACGCCGAGCGGTAACCCTATCAGGGCCAGGGTCAGGCCCACAATGAACCGTGTTCGCATACTTTTCTCTCTCCTGTGTTTGATCTGTTTTTCGACAGGATTTACAGGATGAAGAACCCTTTCGCAATCCTAAAAATCTTGTTAATCCTGTCCAAAGAAACGCACCTCGGATTACTGTTATGCTGTCGTGTCGCGCGCCAGGCAATACAAAAGGGGAGGACCCAGGATTGCTCCCGAGTCCTCCCCTTTCATTCTCGAACCAGGCCAGTGCTCTGATTCAAGCGCCGCAGGCTTGAAGGCTTCCTGCGGTTTGCAGGCTTTGCGCCCGCGCACCTTTTTCAGCGTGCTATGTGCACCCTGATAATACTATTATACCATGCTGCACATGGTCAATGCAAGTCCAGTTTGGCATATTTTTGCGCTATATCGGCAGATACGGCATCGTATATCTGCACAAAAAATGCGTTTGAACAATTTTGTGCTAAAATCCACAGTGATCATACAGTTCTGTTCAGTGCTAGAGTCTACTTTACACTCTTAGCACTCACCCAAGGCTTAATCATCTTATCGAATTGGGCTTAAAGAATACTGATCGATAAAAGGATTGAACAACACAGTTACGTCTGATAGCCTCTCAACAATAAATTATTGCTGACTGAATCGGCTATTTGAACAACCGATGACGGAGCACAATAATGATTCCCCCCGATGAAGCCAGTCTTGAAGTGTTAATCGAACGTTGCCACCAAGAAACAACCTTATATCGCCACCAGCAATCTTCTCCGCTGGGTTACTGCTGGGAGCTTTTCCGCCGCGCTATTGTCGAAGGTTCTCAAGACGCCTGGCAGGCTATTGACGAACAGTATCGTGAGCAACTACGCCGTTGGGTCAGGGCCGGACCAGAGGCCGTTGAAGATGTCATTCAGAGTGCGTTGGAAAAGTTTATCAAGAGTGTTACACCGGAAAGATTTGTGCGTTTCACCGGGTTGGAATGTATCCTGGCCTATCTAAAGCGGTGTGTTAGGGCGGTGGCAATTGACTATTGGCGGCAGAAGGAACGAGAAAATGTCGCACTGCAGAACCTGGGCGACAACTGGAAGATAGATAGTCCAATGCTAAATGCCGATGTGCGCTTGGAAGTTGCGGAATGTGTCGCCTACATATATGGCCGCCTGCATGATGAGCAGGAACGGGCGGTGGTACGGTTAAACTTGGAACTGGGCTACAAACCTGCCGAAATTGCTCAACTTTGCCCACTATTATTTCCCACTGTGGCGGATGTTCATCGTATTCGGGAAAGGGTGCTTCGTCGCCTGGCTGATGATCCGGTGATCCAGAGTTGGTGAGTCAAGTGATCTCGGAAAATATGCCGGAGAAACGTTTTTCATGATAAGAGGCTCACGATGACAAGGTGTATTGATCCCTGTGAATTGGAAGAAGGCGCATTGAGTGTATTTTTGGAGAACCCCCGCGACGCGCGTGTAGCAGCGCATCTGGCCCGCTGCTCCTATTGTGCGACGCAAGTAGCAGCTTACCGGCGGACACTATCGTTGCTGGAAACCCGACTCTATCGCCACGATTGTCCGGCTGTGGAGATGTTAGCACTGTACCAACTTAACCTCACCACGCCGGCAGAACGATTAGTGATCGCTGCTCATGTGCGGGATTGCCCACACTGCCAACGCGAATTGGATGAATTGGCACGCAGCGATGAAGCCCCTTCTCTATTTGAGCGCCTGCGTCAAGGTGTTGGCGTGCTGATTGCTGGGCCAGTCTCCACGTTTCACCCAAAAGCGATATCGCTGCGGGGTGAAACACCGCCCTTACTTCGTTTCCGTGTGGGAGACCTGGAAATTCATCTCAGCCAACAACCAGGGCATAGTTTAGGACTGCGTACATTGTTGGGGCGGTTAACACTTTTGACGGCGGTCGCGCCTCCTGAACCAGGAACAGAAATCTGGCTATGGCGTTCTGACTTCGCCACTGCGACGGTCATTGAGGCAGATGGGATATTCACATTTGAAAATATAGAACCCGGGCAATATAGCCTTGGGTTGGAATGGCAAGGAGCTGCCGTGTCAGTGCCGAAGGTGGAAATCGTATGAACCGAACAGAGCTGTGGGAGCATTTTTTGGACTTACCAGATGACGCAGAACAGCGTGCGTGGCTGATGGCACAAGCGGCCCCCCTGCCACTGGAATTCTTTGATAAGTTGAAAGCGCAAGCCGACGCTTTATTGCTGGAAACCCCCAAGCGCTCCTTAGAAATCGCAGAGGCCGCATTACTGGCGGCCTCTTTTGCTGCTACACCGTTGGCCAAAGCACTGGCGTATTGGACGCGGGGCAATGCTTATATCTATCTGGCGGACTATGCACCTGCACTGGCCGACTATGAACAAGCGATTCAGATATACCGGATACTGGATCCCACCACTTATTCTCTGGAAATCGCGCGGTTACAGATCAATATGATTAGTCCGCTTAAAAACCTGGGACGCTATGGGGAAGCAGTGACATTGGCCGAGACTGTACGCAATGCATTACAACCCTGGGCAATTAGTCCCTATATGGCGACATTGGAGATGAACGTCGGCAGTGTCTATCGTCTGGTAGGGCGCTACGCCGACGCCCTGGCCGCCTATGAACGTGGACGGGCTATCTTTGTAGCTTTAAGAAATGAAGTGCAGGCAGCGCAGATGGACGTCAATCGCGCACGGTTATTGGTCTGTATGGATCAGTTTGCCGAGGCGGAAACGCTTTTACAGGCTGCACGCCGGGTTTTGAATGCACAGGAAAAACATGTACCGGTCGCGCGGATTGACCTCAACCTGGCGACACTATTCTCCCGGCAAGGGCGTCACCGGCAAGCAATAGAAACTTATCAACGCGCGCGCACCGCTTTCATGGAACTCGGTAACGCGACCGACGCTGCGGTGGCAGACCTTTACCGCACCTATGATACCCTGGCGTTAAACCTACTACCCGAAACCCTAGAACTGGCGGCGGCAACACAGGCAGAATTTGCACGGCGGGCTATGCCGCGTTACACCGCGCTGGCTTTGCTCAATGGCGCGGGCGCAACACGCAAACTAGGGCGTTACCGCGAGGCGTTAGCAGCCTTAGATGAAGCTCGTGCCATTTTCGGCGACCTTGCGGCGCCGTTAGAAGTAGCGCGTTTGGATTTAGAACGGGCCGAATGTCTGCGTGAGTTAGGAGAAATAGCGGCGTCCCTTGACGTGGCAACGCTGGCCCGACAGGTTTTGCACGAATTCCCCCTACAAGCAGCGCAGGCCACATTATTGCAAGCAGAAGCCTGGTTAGCAGCCGGACGGTGGGATGACAGCGCAAACGCTTACGCGACGGCGGTGGAGGCGCTCCGGGAATTACCCTCTCTGGTCTGGCGCGCTTACGACGGACTGGGACGTATTGCGCAGGCGCGTGGATGTCTGACAGAAGCCTATACACACTACTGCCAGGCTATTGCTCGTATTGAGAATGTCGAGGCAACACTGGGATTAGCCGAACTGCGCGCCGGCTTTCTGGATGACAAACTGGCCGTGTACCGGCGGGCAGTAGACGCAGCGTTGGCCCTGGCCGACCATGAGGCCGCCTTTGGCCTGGTGGAACGAGCCAAAATTGGCATGTGGCGAGATGTATTGAGCCAAGGCCCGGAGAATGTTCCAGAAACGGCATCTATGACCACGTTGCGGCAGCAATGGCATTGGCTTTATCAACGCTTGACCCGGTTGGAGGAAGAACCAGAAGCCGTCGCCGACAATACAGCCTGGCGATTCGAACAACAACGTAATGCTCAAACACACTGGAAATCGTTGCGGGATGTGGAGCAGGCGCTACTTGAGGCGCGGCGGCAAGCGCAAACCGATCTGGTGCGGCGCGAGGGACTCTCTCTGGGTACAGCGCAACAGCGTGTTCCCGAGGGGGGCGTGTTACTCGATTACTACTGTTCATCGGAAGCATTACACGTTTTTATCATTCAACGCCCTGACGTTCAAGTGATAGCTCTGCCAGGCACGTTGCGCGACGTACAACGGCTCATTGGACGCTGGCGCTTTAACCTGGACAGTGCGCGCCTGGGGTTGTTGGATGGACGACCAATTTTAGGGTTGGCGGAGCAAGTGGAAGGAATATTGCGTGAATTGTATCAATTATTGGTTGCCCCTTTGCGTCCGTATATGCCTGCTGAAGCTGCTGTATGGATCATGCCTCACGCTGAACTGTGGCAGGTTCCCTTTGCTGCACTGCACGATGGCACACATTATTGGATAGAGACGACAACTTTGAGCAGTTTGCCCGGTTTACTGCCCGCACGTCCGATACCTGCAGTAACTTCACCTAAACCATCCCCACTCGTCGTCGGATACTCAGACGAGGGCCGTCTGACCTATGCTCTCAACGAGGCCAAGGCCGTCGCCGCAACCTTGGAAAACAGCACACTCCTACTGGAGAACGAGGCGACGTTAGCGCATTTGCAAGCGCAGGCGGCAACGTGTTCCCTACTTCATCTGGCGACTCACGGCGTCTTTCGCGCCGACGCGCCGTTGTTTTCGACCTTGCAGTTGGCCGATGGACCGTTGACGGCCGAGGCGTTGGAAACGTGGCAGCTATCCAACCCGGAGTTAGTCACCCTGAGTGCGTGCGAGACCGGCGTTAGTTTGAGTCGGGGCAGCGACTTGCTGGGGCTGTCACGTGCTTTCTGGCGCGCCGGCGCTCGCCGGTTGCTGGTCAGTCAATGGGCTGTCGATGATATATCCACCGCCGAGTTGATGGTACATTTCTACCGGGAGTTCCTCGCAGGTTCCCCGCCGGCCTACGCGCTGCGGTTGGCTCAGGTTGCCGCCTTGCAAAAGTATCGCCATCCCTTCCACTGGGCCGGCTTTACTCTGATGGAAGTGTTGTGATGGAAAGTCATCTCGGAAAATAGCAGTGCTATACGTTTATCTTTGTAGAACATCACAAGCGACTGAGAGTTGCTCAATTAGATGGTTCAGCGATCGAATAAGGGAGGAAAGGTGTGGATATTTCCCGAAATGTGCACCGTATTGGACTACTCTTCGTTATAATCCTGACAGGTATCTGGGTGCTAAGTGATGCTACATCGGTCTCGGCTCAGACGAGTGGACTATATGTCCCTCTTCCACACGATTGCGAAGGTGTTACGCCACCTGGTGAGACACCACCTCTCTGCTGTGTCTATGGATACGTTTACTACGATAGTCAGCCGCTGGCAGAGGTCCAGGTCACGATAGAGAGCGCCCACGGGACCTGGCATACCACAACTGTAACTGGGCCGTTAAGTCTCCAGCCCTATTACCAGGCCGATCTGAGCAGTGGGGTTTTGGCGATCTCGCCGGGGGATTGGATTACCATTACAGCGACCCATGCTGACAACATCGCGCGCGCTGTCTACCAGGTGGCTCCTGGAGGGCAGCAAGTGGATGTCGTCATAGTCGCCGATGCGGCGTTTGGGGATGGCAGCGACGGCAACCTATCGGTAGCGTCTGGGCAGACGATGACAGTGAGTACCACCAGCGTCAATGTTATCGCTTCAGGCACTGTTGTCACACCGGTTAACTCTGAGGGTTTCAGTGTAGGGGACGTGGTTTTCTTTCATCAAACGCAAGGAACGGCCAATGCCGGACGCTGGGAATTCGGGCAGATTGCCGCTATCAATTCACCGACTCGCTGGACATTGACCCGGCCTCTGGTTTACAGCTATGACAGCATCAACGGCCGGGCGCAAGCGATCAAAACACCTCAATACCACGATATCGTGGTCGAAGACAATGGGATATTGACGATGCCGGCATGGGATGGTTCAACCGGTGGAATCCTGGTCCTGCGTGCTAATGGAACGGTGACAGTCTATGGAACAATTGATGCCGAAGGCGGAGACGGCGGACACGGAACTGTAGACAATAAGGGCGGCGGCAGCGGTGGAGGATTTAGAGGGGGAAATAACTCGACCGACGGAAGCGCAGGGGGACGGGGTGAAAGCTACGCCGGGAATTGGCCCAGCGAGAGCCGTGACGCCAATTATAGCGGTGGCGGCGGTTCTGAACACTGGGATAAATGTGGCGGCGGTGGCGGGAATGGGATGCCCGGTATATCAGGATGGCCGAATGATAGTTCTGGCGGTTACGGGTACGGCGGGGAAAGCTCCGGCACTGGCGATTTGAAGCGAATGTTTTTTGGCGGCGGTGGCGGCGGTGGAAAGGGAACCGACGCGGGTGGCGGTGGTGCAGGAGGGGGCATCATTGTTATCGTTGCTCGAGAGATGGCTTGTGTCGGTTGCACTTTGAGCGCCCATGGGGGAGATGGCGGTGGGAAAGTAATTCTGCCGGACCTGCACGCTGCAGGAGGCGCGGGCGCGGGGGGGAGTATTTTCCTCAATGTGATGACAGCCACGTTGGGCACAAATTTGGTGAATGCGACTGGCGGTGGAGTCAGCGGCGTCACTGAAGGACGAGGCGGTGTTGGACGCATCCGCATCGAATACTACAACACATTATCCGGCGACACCAATCCACCCGCAAGCGAGACGCAGATTTCACTGCCATTTCCTCCTATCGCGACCATTAATACGGTGTATGTAACCACGATACAAGGTCAAGAGATCGCTACCTTTCGCGGATCAGCCACATCTCCAAAATGGAATGGAGCGTCTATCACCGAATATGCCTGGCGCTCAGATCGCAATGGGCTATTGAGCACTCAAGCCAATTTCACCCGTACAGCTTCCAGCTTATCCCCCGGTGAGCACATTATCTATTTCAAAGCTAAAGATAGCGATGAGATGTGGTCTGAGGAAATTTCCACCACGCTGATGATCTTGCCACCGCAAGAAGGAGCGCCTATAGCCGCTTTCATCGTCACTCCGACCAGGGGATATACGACGACCATTTTCAGTTTCGATGCCTCGGGGTGCACGGACGACGAAGACTTACCGTCAACCTTGGAAGTGCGTTGGGACTGGGAAGATGACGGCATCTATGATACTGCCTGGAGTACCGGCAAAACAATCACCCATACGTACCTGGTCACAGGCGTTCACGCTGTCCGTTTAGAGGTACGGGATACCGATGCGCTAACGGACACAATAACTCACGACGTTATCGTTAGCTCGCTGCCTGGCCCAAGCGACTGGCTCTTTATGCTATATCTGGATGGCGAGGATGTTCGCTTGTATAGCTGGATGTGGCGCGCCTTGCATAACCTGGAAGCTATGGCGCTCAATCCAGGCGTGACCGTGGTGGCGTTACTCGATAGTCCCGGCTACAGAGGAACGTGGCGCTACCAAATCCAGCCCGGTGGACAGTACACTGACGGCATCAACCGGTGGGCTATGGGTGAATTGGATATGGGCGATCCACAAACCCTGCAAGATTTTATCACCTGGGCGCGGGATACCTACATCGCAACGCATACTTACCTGGCGGTGGCTGATCACGGACGCGGCACGACCGGCATCGCCTGGGACGGCGAGGATGACTTCATCACGGTGGCTGAATTGCGCACCGCGCTGCGTATGGCGACTGGCGACGGAATTGCGCCGCTGGATATCGTGCATTACGACGCTTGTTTGATGGCGATGCTTGAAGACGCCTACCAGATCAGAGATTATGCCCGCTATATGGTGGCTTCGGAGAATCTGGGCTGGAGTGCCTTTGCTTACCATCGCTACGTGCTCCACGCGACAGCGGACACTTCCCCGGCTATATTAGCGACGGCGATCGCCGACGAATACTTCAACGAGCTGACCGGTTATCCACGCACGATTTCCGCTTTCGATTTGGGGCAGGCCGAGATTGTTGCTGGGGCGGTCACAACGCTGGCGACTGCGCTGCAAGCAGAATTAACAGACAATGTATATGCCATCGGAAACACCCGTCTCGCCACACAAAAGTTCGACTCGCGCGACTATTACGTCATCAATACTGACGATGAATACCTCGACCTGTACGACCTGGCGCGGTTGCTCAAGCAGAACGTACCGGGTGACACAGTGCAAATTGCCGCCCAAGCCGTGATGGATGCGGTGGACGATTTTGTGATTGCCGAACATCACGCCAGTGGCTACTACCGCGGTCACTACCTGAATCTTGACAACGCTCACGGTGTTTCCATCTACTTTCCCCCTCTCCCCGGCGGCTGGGACTACGACGACTATATGATGCATGTCTTCGACTTCACCGCGCAGGAAGAATGGGATGAGTTTCTGATGGCATACTTCGGGATGGTGGGCACGCCGCCGGAATCCCCTGTGGATCCGGGAGTGCCGCCGACTATGATGGTGTTTGAAGTATACCTGCCGGTCGTACTCAGGTGAGTTTGAAATTTAGACCTGAGTGTGCGCGAAGTATGTTTAATGTGGAATACAAATCTATCACAGAGCACTTCATTTTACAGGTAAGAGGTGAGGCGATGGTGTGGGTCAGTACAAAGATAGCACGCACGTTTTTATATGGAATGATGTCGGTGATGTTGATGATGGGAGCAATATTACCAAATAGGGGGAAAGTAATACATTATTCAAATCTAAATTATGTCTCCGCAACACCTACTACTGCATCTCAACTTAATTCACAGCAGTTCACAGAGACATTTTCAATGTCGGGAAGTGATATCTATACTCCTTCAACGACGTCGCATAATGCTTTCATTTATGACTACAATGCGGCAGTGCAGTATGCACTTGACTGGACTGAGGATGGAATTGAAAAACGAAACCTAGAATATCCGATCTTTATAAATGATTGTACTAATTTTGCCAGCCAGGTAGCCAAGGCTGGAGGTTTTCCTTTCCCTGATGGAAATGGTGATGGTTGTAGAGCAGAAGAAACTTCCTTTGAGTGGTATGTCAACAGAAATGATGATCCCCCTTGGACCTGTCTAGGTGATAATCGTGATTGGGAGTGGTCATCTACGTGGGTTGTCGCTCAAAGATTTCTTGATTACATTGTTCACAAAAAATACGCAAGAATAACAACCTATACATTGAGCGAGGACGATATTTCGCGTTTAGTGTCTCAAGCTAATCTTGGCGATTTTATCCAACTACAACGGATTCAACAAAACAGTGAGCTGCTCTGGTGTTCAGAACACTCTATGCTGGTCTGGTGTTCAGAACATTCAATGATTGTGACTGGCTTTGCACAGAATGATCTGCTCCTTACTTATCACTCAACCGATCGTCGCAATCGATCACTCAGGGAAATGGTTAGTCACTATCCTGCAGATTATCGTCTCGTTTTAATTAGTATTACTGACAACCCTCCTCCTCCCGATTTGCCTCCTGCTTCTCCAATTGTCAATGATCAGGCTGCTTATCTTCGTGACTTAACACTCCCTGACGGGACGATTGTCGGACCTGGTACTTCATTGCTCAAAACCTGGCGAGTCCGCAATACCGGCACCACAACCTGGGGCAGCGGCTACCAACTCGTCTTTGTCGGCGGCAATCAAATGGGCGCGCCCGGCGCGGTCAACATCCCGGTCACCAGCCCCGGGCAAGAAGTGAATCTTAGTGTCAACATGGTCGCGCCACCCTCCAACGGCACGCATACCGGCTACTGGCGGCTGCGCAATCCGCAAGGGACGTTCTTCGGACCAACGCTTTTCGTGAAGATCAACGTACAAACGACCAGCAGCTATATCAAGGTTCTCTCCACCGATCCGCCATCACCGGCAGATACATCCAGTGTGCAGATACGGGTGAAGGTGGAAGGATTCCCCAACCTGCGCGCCACACGCTTGCTCATTGATGGTGAAGAAAAGTACCAGATTGGCGCACCGGAGTTCATATATCCTTGGGATACCAGTGGGTACGCAATTGGTGATCACAGCATCGTCGTCGAAGTCGCCGACCAGACGGATACATCGTGGAGTCACCCCGAACGACGCGCGATCACCTACCGGCTGTTGGGCACGGGGGCTGCACCCAACCACGCCCCTTACCGCCCCACGCCCACCAGCCCCTACGATTGGTACGTCTATTACAGTGGCAATACAGCGCAGTTGTGCGCGCAGGCCAACGGCGATCCCGATGGCGACGCGATTGCCGCCTACTACTTCGACATTTACGATAGCGCGCAATTATGGAACAGCGGTTGGGTAGGCAGCAATTGTGTCACAACGGCAGCACTGGGGCCTTACACTTACCAGTGGCGGGTGAAAGTGCGCGACAGTCTGGGTGCGGAAAGCGAGTGGAGCGATACGTGGCATTTCACGCTGGTCAACCCCAATCTTTCAATCACCGAACTCTATTTTGAACCCCAGGATGCCGACAAAGAGGTGGTGAAGATCCGCGCGTGTACCGCCGGACAGGGCGGCGTCGGCATCACCATGCGCGTCAGCGTCAACGATGCCACGGATGGTTCGTCCAATGGGACGTGGCACATCATTAAAGAGCTAGGCGTCCCCTGTTTCAATTCAGAAGATGCTCCGATCTGGCGCACACTGGAGTATGGCAGTGGTGTACACCGGGTGCGCGTTGAAGCTCACGGTGCAGACGCCAGTTGGGATGGCGCTGCTGTGCGAGAGGATACTTATGAACTGCCTCATCGCCGTCCACCCAGTCCTCGTCTGGTAGCGCCTGTGCCCTTATCGGGAAACATCCGTGAACCAATCTATCTCAATACTCGCACGGTAACATTCAAGTGGAATCCAGCGCTGCGTGCAGATACCTACACATTGCATGTGGGGACAGAACCATCGCCCGAGGGAGCACCGGCCCCATTGTTGCGTCAAACGTTCAGCAGTGGGGTGCTAGCGTATGCGTACACGTTCACCGAAGATCACCCAGTGCTATACTGGCAGGTCACGGCGAGCAATGACAAAGGCAATAGTACCTCCGGCGATCAGCGGATAGGCATCGACCGCACAGCACCGGCATGTACTGTGCAGCCGTTGCCCGCCGTCAGTTACGAGAACGTCTTCCAGGTCACGTGGGGCGGGACTGACAGTGTGTCAGGTGTCCGCAGCTATGCTATCCAATACCTTGATTCAGAGCGCGGCGATTGGATTGATTGGTTGCGCGATGTGCCGAGCGCACAAACGTATGCGTTGTTCACCGGCAAAGAGGGGCATACGTATGGTTTCCGCTGCGCCGCCACCGATAACGCAGGCAATACCGGTACCTATCCTGGCACTGCCGATGCCAGCATCAAGATTGACCCGACAGCGCGCCCGCAGACTCCCTGGTGGGATCTGGCCTATGCCAGCAAACGCAACATCACCATTCTCAACAATATGGGGGGATTGACGCTACCTCAAGGGTATCCGGTACGGGTGCGTTTCGACAGCACCACAACGCCTTCTGCGGCTGAGTTGTACAACGCTTCCCTCTCGTCCCCCAAGTGCGATGACTTGCGGATCGTTTACAACGATACAACGCAACTCCAACGTGTGGTCAAGGCGTGCAGCAGTACGGAGGTAGAGATTTGGTTCCGCACGCAGGTCAGTATCCCGGCCGGCGGCAACAACAGCGACGCTCACCAGCTTTACTACGGCAATGCCAGTCCGGGCGCGCCGCCGGCGGATCCTAACCAGGTTTGGTATCCGCACTACGAAAGCGATACGCAGTACCTCTTTTTCTTCCAGGAAGGCAGCGGGGCCACTGCCTACGACTCCAGCGGATACGGCCGGCATTGTACCATTGATCCTTCGGTTGTGTGGCAATCCTCGAAATTCGGGAGCGGTTTACGTTTCAATCGCGCGAATTACGGCGACAGTTACTCGTTAACCTGTGGCTCCTCTGCATTACCCAGTTTCACTATAGAATTCTGGTTCAAACCTGATGTGGATGGTGATGGGCGCATTGCCGGTCAAATCAAATCGGGCGTTGGGTTAAACTGGTTATTGAGTATGTTTGAAGGCAAGATACGCCTTGATGTATGGCCCTGTACGACGTGCGGTTCATCGGAAGTCAGAAGTAACTTTGACCTGCGCCAAGCGCCCTACGTCGGGCATTGGAATCACATTGCGGTCACGTTTAACGGCGGCAACGAGGTGAAGTTCTATATCAATGGGACATTGGACTCAGTGAAGTATCTGAACCAAACCGGTCTAACACAACACAATATCCCGCTCGAAATTGGCTCGGTCGAAGGGATATCCCAGCTCAAGGACAACCTGGGTGCCTTCCGCATCTCCACCAGCCTCAAAACAAGTTTCCCCTACGGCACGTATGCTCTCATTACAAATGAGCCAACGACGCAAGCGGGCGCTCCTATCCCGCCTCCAATCACAGGTAATGTGGACTTGCGGGTTCTGGAGCTTTCGACATATCCTGGTACAGATGGCGGCATTCTGGTTCAGGCCGTGCTGCGAAATGAGGGAACCTTGCCCACACAGAATGGCTTCTTCAACGATCTCTACCTCAACGACGTTCCCTCCGGCCCTGGCGACTACACCTGGGTCAATGAGCCAATTGCAGCCGGCGCAACGGTTACACTGACCGGCGTAATCACAGATGTAACAAGGCTGGTACATCAGGCTATGTCTGATGTACCCTACACAGAAATCACCGGCACATTGCGCGTGTTGGTAGATTCCAGCGGTGCGCTCAACGAATCCAACGAAAACAACAATATGGACGTGGGTGGTACGGAAGTGTGCATCGCCTCCGACGACCTGTCAGAACACGATGATACCTTAGCGTCAGCCAAAGTCGTCTTGCTCGGTCAAGCGCAAACACACAATATCAGCAAACTCGGCGATGAGGACTGGGCCAGTTTCACCGCCGAGGCAGGGAAAACTTACATCGTCACCACAAGTGATTTAGGAACGGCAGCCGATACCTATCTATACCTGTACGACACAGATGGAACGACACTTCTCGCGGCGAACGACGACAATGGGAACAGCCTGGCTTCGCGCATCGAGTGGACCGCGCCGACAGGCGGGACGTACTACATTCTGGTCAAACATTGGAATCCGAATGTCAGTGGATGCGGGACAGGTTACACCTTGCACCTCACAGAGGCGCGTCCCTTTTATAACATCTATTTGCCGTTAACCCTGAGGGCTTACGTGCCACCCGCGCCGGTTTACACCCTGAGATTGACCGCGCTGCCGGGTGATGGCGAAATCGGCAACATCGAGTGTGCAGACTGGGATGCCTGCCACAGCGCAACCACCGGTAATTTCCTGCTCCATACCTTTGCCCAGGCTACCGTAGCCACAAGCGCCTATTCGGACGTGTTTGACATCAAGCGCGTGTTTTTATCTTTCGATCCCAGCGCCCTGCCCGACAATGCCGAGATCGTCACTGCCACTCTGAGTTTCTACGCAGGACCTTACCAACATGGCAGCACCAGAATCGTCATTGTCCCTTCCGTTCACGAAACAACGTTACGCTATGTGGACTTTGGCAACCCACTCATTGGGATCGTCGGTGGCACCGCGGAACCTGAAGCCAACCAATGGGTTCACGTCCCTCTGACGGATTTGATGCTCAACTGGATCGGATTGGATGAAACGACTGGATTTGCCCTGGTTCACGAACTGGACTATGACGGCACCCAACCGACCGAGGTGAACGATCTGGTCGTGTCTTTATCTGAGCACGAGGGTTTCGAGCCGTATTTGACTATACAGTATCGGTCCGGCACTGAATGAGCCGAAAATTCAGATTGTGCAGTCGCCAGTGACCCAGGACGATTGCTGCTTTCTCAAGACCTGGTTTATTTTTTCAATTGGTTTTGCTTGATACGATGAATGGAGGTATACGATGCATAAGCGGCTGAAGCAATTAAACATAGTGCTGATTGTGGTGTTGTTCCTGAGCAACCCCTTATCAGGCCTGTCCGCGGGTTTGCCGAGGACCATGTCTGCCTACGATCCGCCGCCCGCAACCACAAATGCGCCGTCATCGCCATCCTCTACTCCGACGGCGGCCCGGCCAGTAGCAAAGGCCCCACTCGCGCCGGATGACCTGTCGCCGGAAGCGGAGCAGGTGCGGGTACAGCAAGCAATGGATGCGACATTAGAAAAATACCTGAGTTATTGGGGGCCGCGCTACCAGGTTGCGCCAGTTGAGGCAACTGTGGCCGGCGATTGGGCTTACGGAGTGGCGGAATGGAAGAGTCAGGACCGTATCCTGCAAGAACCACTCAACCTTCTGGCCTACCGTTCGTCCGATGGTACGTGGCAGGTTGCACTGCCGGACAACGATGAAGTATTTCGTCAGTGGATTGAGGCTGCACCCGAACACTTGCTTTCTGCCCCCACAAAGGATCGGCTTCGCGCGCAAGCGGTAGAGGCGGCGATGGTGCGTCCACTGAAGGCAATGCCGATGGTCCCGCCACCAGTGACGAATGCGAGCCAATCACAAGAGTTACCCACTCGGAAGAACACAAAGATGCAACCTACACCAACACCGACAGCTTCACCCCCTCAAATTATTACACCTATGAGTAAACATTCCCCTGATGACTTGCCCGACAGTATCCCAACTCCTGTACAGTTTCAAACCAGACCTGTGAGCACTATATCTAGTACTCAGCCTCTCATTATGTATGTTGATGCAGGGGAAATCCATATCCGTGATCTTGAAACGTCATCAGATCAGATCATAGGTTCTGAGTTTGGTGATATTCTTAGCTTCACGACAGTTACTCGTGACGACGTATATAAGGAGGACAACCTTTCTGGGATCATAGTTGATCAAGGGTATACGTTATTACATGGAATCAATTCTGCCGATAAACAGCAAAGTGTATATGTGGAGGCAATGTGCCAGCAAGAAAACTGCACTTCGAAATTTCAGTTGTGGCTTGCCGACACAGAACAAGGTCAGCGCAAATTGTTATTATCCGATACAAATAGTCCACAACCCGGCTTATTGTTTAACCCAATCGGATGGTCTTCTGCAAAGAATGAGATTTATCTGGATACATTTAATCCTGTCTCTCAAGATAGTTTCACAGGTATTTGGCGGTTGCAGCTAGATACTGGTGCTATGCATAAACTTGATGTCGGCCCAGGAGGGTATAACTCTTTACCGTTGATGTCCCCAGATGAAAAATGGCTGCTCTTTACTGGTTTCAACGATGGGGCCGTGTTACAACAGGCGCCCTTCGGGACACCATCTAATATGATCAAAATCATATCCTTACAAGATTATACAGTAAAGGTAATATTGTCTAGGTCTGATGAGCAGGAATATTTTTTACAGGGTTGGGTGCAACCATCAGATATACCTTCGATCCAAGAAAGAGCAGAATCAGTGGATAAAAGCTTTCCCCTGGTACCTCAAGATATACCTGAGGCAACTTCGGGTTTTCAACGACCAATGACAAATGATCATAGTGGTTATACCTGGAAAGAATATGCTCAATATTCTTGTGGTTGGATCTATCATCCAGGATGGGACTACAATGGCCCCGGCGCATGTAATAACGATTTGGGGATAGACATTCATGCGGTAGCTGATGGGCATGTTGTGTATAGAAATACTTCAAATTGGGGCGGAATGGTCATTCAACACTTATATCAAGGCATTACAATTTATTCTCAATATGGGCATATATCAGCGGGCCTATATGCACCAGGCGAGAATGTTTCGAAAGGATCTCACATAGCAGAATTGGGGAATGTTGGAACTGATTGCGCTCACTTACATTGGGAGATCAGAGAAAACGATCATCCCAATCCAACTAATGGTAATTATTGGGACTGCAATGTTCTAAAATCTGAGAGTCAAGTCGAGAACTACTATGAAAACCCGCAGTGGTGGGTGGACAATCATGGCCCTTATGGTGGTGGCGATACCACACCTCCCGACGGCGATTATACCAGTCCTTCTAACGGAGCTACCATTACCAGTCGAACTGTTCATATGGCGGCGTGGGCTACAGATAATGCCAGTGGCGTTCGTTGGGTACGTTTCAACGCTAAGTGGAATGGAGAATGGCGCACCGTTTTCGAGGATTCTTCGTCTCCATATGAATTTGACTGGGATTTGTGTAATTCCGGGGTTCCTGATGGAGATGTGGAAATCAGTCTACACATTCAGGATAACAGCAACAACAACTTTTATCTGAGTGATAAGCACCCAAACCCTCATATTACGAAAAATTACAATTGCAGTCCACCACCACCTTCCTGCAACCCCACCGCCGACCAAGTGGCTCTCTACGTAGACGCCAACTATAGTGGAAACTGTGTGGTTAAGAACATTGGACAGTATTCAAATCCCAGTGCCATCGGGCTGCCTAACGATTCCATTTCGTCCATCAAAGTCGGTGGGAATGTGCGGGCTATTTTGTGTAGAGATGATAACTACGGCGGTGTATGTGAAACGTTTTACGGAGATGACCCCGATCTGAGCAATAACAGTATTGGCAATGATCAAGTGTCTTCGGCTAAAGTTGAACAACGCGCATCACTCCCAGCCCCGCCAACCTTGTTAAGTCCAAGCAACGGATCTCCGTTCAACGAAGGACAGAGCATCAATCTGTCATGGTCCGCAACCGGCAACGAATACTACGGTGAATTCTGGGGTGGCCCAGGCGGCACATTAACATTTGGTTGGCAAAGTGGGACATCACAAAACCTGGGCCCACAATGGGCCGGCTATACCTACTCGTGGCATGTCAAGGCTCGCAACAGCGCCGGTGAAAGCGGGTGGAGCGAAACGCGAACTTTCAGTGTCAGACTGGCTGCGCCAACTAATCTTGTGGGTACAGCCACGTCTTGTACGCAATTCACCTTAACCTGGAACGATAATTCGAGCAATGAAGAGGGATATAAGATTTACTGGTATGGCTATGAAATAGACCAGGTAGGAGCCAATGTTACCAGTTATCAGGGTATCCAGGATGGCGGTCACTCGGAAGTCTATTTTGTCAAAGCCTACAGGGGCAGTAGCGAGTCAGACTCCAGTGGCGAAGTCGTTGTCACAACCCCTTCGTGTGTCACTCCGCCATCAGCGCCAACGCTACAGAGTCCGAGCAATGGGAGCACCTTCGATGAAAACCAGAGCCTCACACTCTGTTGGTCAGCAACCGGCAACGAGTATTATGGCGAAATCTGGGGCGGGCCTGCAGGCACGCTAACTTTTGGGTGGCAAGGGCAAACGTGCCAGACCATCGGCACACAATGGGCTGGGTATACTTACTCGTGGCACGTGAAAGCGCGCAATAGCGCCGGTGAAAGCGGGTGGAGCAATACCTGGACCTTCACGGTCAGGCCTAATGCGCCTTCAGGACTCGTCGCGCAGGCCATCGCGTGTGACCAGATTAACCTTTCGTGGACCGATAACTCCGGCAACGAAGAAGGCTACAAGGTGTATCGCAATGGGGTCTACATTGGAGAAGTAGGTGCAAACGTGACCAGTTACTGGGATACGGGCATCACTGAGAATACTTCCTATTCTTACTATGTTAAAGCGTTCCGGGGGAGCATCGAGTCTGCTGCCAGTAATACAGCTTACGCTTCTACTCCTGTCTGCCCGCCGCCCGACACTGAACCGCCTGTTGTAACCTGGACTTTGCCGGTTGGAAATGAGCAGACATACGTAGTTGAAAACGAAACCGTGCAACTGCAGGTAGAAACAACGGACAATGTGGGAGTTGCACGAGTCTGGTTTGTACGCTGGGATGCGGTGAACTCTCAATGGATCACCATCGGCAATGATTACACAGCACCATATCAGACAAACTTGGATTGCGCGACGTTGAACTATACGTGGAATCAAATCACGGCGGTAGCATACGATGCTGCGGGGAACACAGATGAAAAGTACCTCTGGCTCTATCGCCTCACCCCTGCTCCGGATTTAGAACCTTACACCCTTCCCGGCTATCCTTACCCGGTAGTCCCTTCATCGCTCACGGGCACGCACGAGGTCAATCCTCTCTATGCCGGTCAACCTACTTACTTTGACTGGTATTTTGCCAACAGTGGCACCGCGGTCGCCACAGACACATTCCATGTTGAACTATGGGTAGATGCAACACGTTATGTTCGTTATCCCTTTTCTGACTTTGAGGCGGGCTGGGTAAGTGGCTTTGATGACTGGTCAGAGATCGTTTCTACATCAGGCTGGCATGTTGTCACACTCGTAACGGATCCCGATGATACTATCAATGAATCCGATGAGGGCAACAATCTCTGGCAGGAATATTTCTACTGGTCGCCATCTGCGCCTTTCTCGGATAGCATAGAAAGTGGCCTCAATGGATGGACGGCGACCGGACTCTGGCATCAAGTAGACGACAGTAGTACCTACCTGCCTAGTCACAGCCCAACGCACAGTTGGTGGTATGGCCAGGATGATACTGGCGATTATGATACCGGCGCAGCTAATTCGGGCGATCTGACTTCACCGCTGATTTATATTCCCGCATCGGGTTACTTCTTGCGTTTCAACTATGCCTACGCAACCGAAACGCAAGGCCCAGATTGGGATCAACGGTGGGTACAAATCTCGGTAGATGGCGGAGCATTTAATAATGTCTTGCAACTTTACGACGATTTGATGTATCGCTGGTTGCAAAGCCCGGCAATTGATCTGTCAGGTTACGCCGGACATGCCATACAAGTGCGTTTCCACTTTGACACGTTCGATGACTATTACAACGCCTACCTTGGTTGGTACATAGACGACGTAAACATCTCCACTACACCGCCGCCCACCTGCTACGACGCCCATGAACCTAACAACACCTCTGCTCAAGCAACTGTCCTTGCTTATGGCGACAGCCCTTATGCTGACATCTGCCCCAACGGTGACTACGACTTCTACCGGTTCAGCGGCACAACCGGCGACAAGGTGATCGTGGATGTTGACGCCAGTGTTTACGGTTCGGCGCTTGACTCCTATATCTACCTGCTGGATAGCGACGGCTCAACGGTTCTGACCTTGAGCGACGATGACTACATCTCCCAGGATTCACACCTGGGCTACGAACTACCGCACGACGGCAACTACTACATCAAGGTCAAAGCATGGAACCACCCCTCAGTCGGCAGTCCCAATCATTTCTACGTCTTGAACTTACTGACCGACGATACCGATCCAATAGCGGAGATGGAGTCGCCGTTAAATGGTAGCCATCTATCTGCCATAACGCCTATCACCGTTACAGCTACCGATGATCACGGCGTTCAACACGTAGAGTTCCTCTATCACGACGGTGACTGGGTCAACGCCGAGTGGCAGTGGCTCGGCGCCGACTGGGATGGCAGTGATGGATGGAGTCTGGATTGGGATACCAGTGTCATCACCGATCAGAGCGACATAGCCATCTATATCTGGGCCTTTGACTGGGTTGGGCACTGGGTCGGCACGGGTTCATGGAATCTGACGTTGGATCGTACACCACCCGATACAGCGGTGGACATCTCGCAACCGTATGGTGATGCGCCTTTCCGTGATTTTTGGGTCAGTTGGTGGAACAGCCAGGATAACCTGTCAGGCATCGCCAGTTATGATGTGCAATACCGCGACGGTGCCGGAGGTGTATGGACCGACTTGTTGCTTGGCACCACTGAGGTTTATACTCGTTTTGTGGGAACGGACAATCACACCTACTACTTCCGCGTCCGTGCTCGTGATCTTGCCGGCAACCAGAGCAATTACACTGAGGGGGATGGCGATGCACAGCACACCGTGGACATCTGCGACATTGCCGCAGACGCCTACGAAGTAGATGATAACGCCGCCAACGCCACAGAGTTGCTTTTCACCAATGGCTATACCCAGGCACACAATATCCATAGTGAGAGCAATCCGGATTGGATCAAATTCTATGCGGTAGCCGGATTCACCTATACTTTGTCAACGACTGACCTGGGCGGGCATGCCGATACAGTGCTCTATCTCTATGACACTGATGGTAGCACCATAATAGACTACAATGACGACTACTGGGAGTTGGGGTTCAGTTCTCGCATTGACTGGCAACCCGGTGTCAGTGGTATGTATTATGCCAGCGTCGTCCATTGGGATCCGTGGGCCTATGGCTGTACGACCGCCTATGGTTTGTCCGTCGCCTCTAATGATACAACTGCACCAACCGGTAGTATTGTTATCAATGACGGTCAAACCTATGCTACATCTTCGGTGGTCACATTAACTCTGAATGCCAGTGATGTGGGTACAGGATTGGCGTATGTTTTGCTTGCCAACAACAGTGACTTCAACGATGGAGCTTTGTTATCCTATGCGCCAACTCTGACCTGGACATTAGCAGGCGGCGATGGAAATAGAACTGTTTATGCCCAGTTCTACGACTGGTCGGGTAACCCCTCCGTGATATATACGGACGACATTGTACTGGACACCGCAGCGCCGCTCGGCAGCGTTACCATCAACGGCGGCGTGACCTATGTGACAACGACCCTCGTTACCCTTGACTTGAGTGCTTCAGATGCCAATGGGGTCGCTGCAATGCGTTTCAGCAACGACAATACGACCTACAGTGGCTGGGTGACATACGCCCCACATTATCCGTGGACGTTGACCGGCGGTGATGGCGTCAAAACCGTGTATGCGGAGTTCCAAGATAATGTCGGCAACATCTCTTCTCCAACCACCGACAACATTACCCTGGACACCATCGCTCCAACGGGCACAATCAATCTCAGTGGCGGAGCGGAGTATATCAACACACCGCAAGTGACTGTGAATCTAAGTGCAGCCGACACCAACGGCATCACCCAAATGCGTTTGAGCAACGATGGGGTGACTTATAGCGCGTGGATGGCTTATGCCACGACAACTTCCTGGACACTCACCACTGGTGATGGTCTCAAGACTGTCTACGTCGAGTTCCGAGACCCGGCGGGCAACCGATCTACAGCCTACAATGATACGATTACGTTGGATACTGCATCTCCTACCGGCAGTATTAGCATTAATAATGGGGATGAGCACACAACTTCCCGCACGGTGACGTTAAATCTGACGGCCAACGACAACGCCGCAGGCGTGAATGAGATGCTGATTTCCAACGTCAGCAACTTCAGCGACGCAAGCTGGCAGGCTTACGTCAATTCACTGACCTGGAATCTGACGACCGGCGCCGGAACCAAAACCGTCTATATCAAGTTCCGCGACCGGGCTGGCAACGAGTCTGCCGTATATAGCGACGCCATCATTTTCTATGAGCCGGTGACGGCAAACTTCACTGCCAATCCTACGCGCGGATCAGCACCGCTGAATGTGGCTTTCACCGACCAATCTACCGGCTCGGTGGCTACGTGGGAATGGAACTTCGGTGACAATGCGACCAGTACTCTCCGGAACCCAGTCCATACCTACAGTATACCAGGTGTTTATACAGTCAGCTTGACAGTGCGTTTGCCTGGCGCGGCAGCATCGCTGACGGGTGGAACAGACACATTAGTTCGGACAGGATACATCACCATAGCGGACACTTACTATATTTACCTCCCCTTGGTTGTCCGTAATCGCTCGAATGCACTGATGAACCAAGAGAATTTGCCGCCTGAGCTTGGACCACTGCCCCGTCCATACTAAAGAGCAATCTGGGCATAACCACCCTGGAGATCACACTCGCCATACCTATCTCCAGGGTGGTTATATTGTTTGCAGGATGCATCACAAACGCGCATATGCGGGCAAGGCTGGCAAGGACACATTCACGGAGATTGCCTGGAGAACATCCTTTGTGTTGTCCGGGGGTGTTTTTGCTGCCGTTGAGTCGTTCCGTCTTTTCATTCGTCGTTGTCCTCCCCTGTATGTACACCGCTGCAGCGGCGTCCTTGTCGTTGTTGTCCACTGCTCATTCCTCAGTTCTCCTTCACCGCCTGCACCGCGTCCACCGCAATGCCCTGCGCCACGCACGCGCCGCGAATGACGACTCGTTGCTGCACCAGGGCGCGCAAGGTCGCCTCCACTTCGCCGGACGCTGGCACAAGCGGCACGGCCCCCGCGCCTTCCAGCGCCAGCCACAGCGTTGTTGTCTGGGGTGGCGCAAGGACGATACCCCGCAGCAACACCGCGCCGGTCGGGGCGCACACGTCGTTGAGCGCGGGGGCTTCCACTTCAGGCAACGTGCCCTGCGCCGGGGCGACGGTGATCAAGCGCACATCGCCGATACGCTGCGTATGCACACGTACTTTCCGTTTTCCGGCCGGGAGTCTGGCCTTGCGCGGATCAGCGCCGGTCAAGGCAAGCAAGTGGCGAATCACGGTGTTGACGTCGTGGCTCATCGAGCTGCCTCCCCGGTATGAAGCGGGGTCAAACGCGCGGTTGTGCTTTGTGCGGTAGCCGGTCGCCAACACTCAGCCAGGGCCGTCCGTGCGGTGTGCCGTGTGCACGGCATACCGCACACAGCGGGTGCTGCACGGCACACGTCACGGCGGGGCGCTTTTGTCAGCGTCTCAGGGATACAGCGGATGGCCGGGACAGGATAGCGGTTTCCAGTGCGAGATACGGGGCACAAGACCACGCTGCGGCGTGGTGGTACGACCGCTGCTGCACCTTGCGGCAGACACGGTTGTGGCCGTGGGCTAACGCTGTCCACCGCTTGTCGCGCGCAATTTTGGGGCGGTGTGACGACCGTGGTAGAGATGATGGGGAGGGCGGTGGCCGGGCGTGGCCTACGCCGGGCGGCGGCGGCGCTATGCCACGGTGTTCCCGGCCAAGTCTTCGGTACTACCAGGCTATGCAAGGTGCGCACTGGGCTGCACAGCGTCCAGATACCGTGTTGGGCGAGGGTAGTGCTCCTGGTTGCCGGCGTGGTGCGCTGCCGTTGTGCAACGTTGGTTTGCCGGGGCCGCCGAGGCCCCACTGTGGTTGTCGCCAGGCCAGGGCAATGGTAGTTCAACGCTGCTTGGCCGGGGAACCGACCTGGGTTGCACCGCGCATAACTGGCGCTTTTTGTCCTACTATGGCGCTGTGCCTGCTGCCGGCTCAATGTGGGAGACTGTGGCCGCGCAGCGTCGGCCCCGCGCGCACGTAAGGGCAATGTGTGCGGCGCAAATCCCGTTTTGTGTGTGGTAGTTTCCTTGTTTGGGCCACGGCGCGCGCGGCGTACCGTGGGCGTGGTCTCGTGCTGGCAGCGGCGCAGTCTGGCTTTGTGTGCCCATTGCCAGCTACGTGCGTTATGCAGGCGAAGGTCGGCGAGATGCCGAGGTGCGACAATGATTGGTTGCGCTTGGAGCACTGTTGTGATCGATGTACTTGCCCCTTTCGGGCATTGGCTCTCGCGGTGTACAGTTGGTGTGGCCTCGTGCCGGCAGCGGCGCAGTTTGGCTTTGCGTGCCCAATGCCCGCCCTGTGCGTTATGCCGGTGAGCGGTGTCGGAATGCCGGGGCGCGACAAGGGTTGGCTGCGCTTGAAGCACTGTGGTGGGCAATGCACTCGCCGCATTCCGGCATTGCTGTGCGTAGTCCACATTCGATGCCGTCACGTAGGTTCGCCAACCAAGCTCTACCTTTGGCAACCAACGGCGCTGGCACGAGGTAGGCGGGCAGTGTGCGCGAAGATACTGTGTCGCAACGCTGGCAGGCCGCGCCCATCGCCGTGTGCTGCCGAGTATGACGTTGGATGGCCGTGGCTGGTCAACTGGGGCAACACAATGTCCAGCCGTGGCTGAACATCGGGCTAATCGAGGGTCTAGCCTTGACGGCACAAGGCAAAACCACCCCCTTTTTGTCCTACTATGGCCCCGTGGCTCATACCTGGATGGTGAAAAATGGCGTCCGTAACCGGGCATTGCGTTCTCCTGAGCGTTCATAGCCGGGTCAGTCTTTCCCATTGGGCTTCCACCTGCGCTTGTAGTGTGGCTAAGGGGAGTCGCTCCGTGGGTTGCGGATGGATCACGAGCATCGTCGCGCCCCAACCGTTGAGCACGGCGACGACCAATGGCAATGCTTCCGCGCTGAATGTCCCCATCTGCCCTTGACGATCATACAGTGGCACATACTGGTACTCATCGAATTCTACGCCCCCACCCAGCCGCAAATCGAACAACACCAATTGCTTGCGATTCCGGTGTGTTTCCAGAAACAGCGCGGTGTTGCGGGGATTCTCGAATCGTGTGATCGCGGCCTGGTGTGCGGGGCGGATCAGGCGTTGGAGCAGCGGCAACACGCACCAGGCGTTCGTCGGGGCTATGCACGCCAGCAGGCTGTGCATCACTGGACTGAAAGCCACGGCGAGCAAGGCCTCGATGTCGTGCTTGCCCGCGTCCAAGGCTTCGACCGCGGGGAGCACACATTGATAGGCCAAATTGAAGTAGGCGACATTGATCCGCTGCGCCAACGGCAACTCAGCCCTGTAAGTGAGTGTTAGGTCTATGGACATCGTGCGGCTTTCTCCTTACCACCCTGGCCCAACGGGGCCAGGACTGCTGAAGGTGGGCACTGGTTGCGGCGTGGGACATATTCCCGGCCAGACGACGGCCAGATAGGGTTCTTCGCCGCGCCAGACGACGGCGACACCTACCTGTGCGGCGCTGTCCAGGCCAGGATACTTCGCGGTCGCCAGTGAGTCGCGCCGTGGGCTGTTGACAAGGTAGCACTCTGTATTCTCCGGGCAGGGATTACAGCCGGGCCAGTAGAACAGCCACGCCCCGGTTGCTGGCCCCACGGCATACCGCAGGCCGTACCAGCGCGGCCAAGTCTGTGCAGAGCACAACTTGGGCGCTTCGCCGGCCAGGTAGTAGGCGCGCTCTTCCAGGTCAGGATCGGGCAAGGCTTGGAGGCCGTGTTGTTCCTGTAGCCAGTCATCGAAAGCAGCGCGGGTGATGGCCTCGTCACCTTCCGTACCCACGGCGATGGGCATTGCCACGGGTGTGGGGGTGGGCGTCGCCATCCACATCCGGACTTCTTCACGGGCGACGTGGAACAGCGGAACCAAGCAACACTGGTAGATCGCCAGTAGGCCAAATGCGGATAACCACGCGAGTGTAGGGGCAAGAGGGTTACGCGGTTTCATTGATAACGCTGCCCTCTTCTAATCGGGTGAGCCAAGCTTCAGTCCAGATAACTACGTAGTCGCTTTCACACGATCTCTTTGTGTTCTTCTCTTTTGCCATATCAATGCGTCTCCTAGAATTGTGATGGTTGTTTCCGCATTTATCATCGGGAAAACACTCACCATACTAAGCGCAAAGAGGCAAAATGATTCGTCGGCGAGTGACGAATTTTTCGTCACTCGCTGCCGGATTTTTCGTCACTTGGTGCCGGATTCTTACATCGCTCACTGGTGGTTATTTATCTTGCTCGAACAAAGTAAAAACTATAAAAAACGTGACGTTGCGGTACTTACTCTTTTTGGGGATGCTTAAGCCTGAATAAGTTTGCAGTGGACGAGCGCATTAAACATAAATAGGGGCAGACATAGGGTGATAGCGGACCCCAATGGAACAACTTGTGTTGAGATGATGCACTGCTTGAAGCGAGGATAGACAAACGAAAAACCTCTACCTTTATAGTAGAAGCTTTCCGTTTTTGCTTTCAAACTGTGGTGCTTGCCCAGTTGTGCGTTATCTGGCGGATAGAGACGACTTTAACGGATTTGCAGGTGTCATTTTGCCGTCCGCTTGCATAGCATATTATTGGGAAGTACAATACGGGCCGTAAGGATGTAAGAGTCTAATGGTAAATTGTAAACACTATTATTGGTGGTTCGGTTTCGCGCATCACGCCCCCACCCTCGCCGCCCACAAGATGACCGCCGAACTCGGCCCCGACATGCTCGACCTGAGCCTGGACGAGTTCCGCGCGCTGTTAGGCAAGCGCAAAGGCGCGATCAAGACGTTCCTGCTCGACCAAAAGCGCATCGCCGGGATTGGCAACGTCTACGTGCAGGGCCCGCTGTTCCTGGCGCGCATCCACCCGCTGCGCTCGATTGCGTCATTGAGCGACGCCGAGATCGCCAACCTGTGGTCGGCGCTCCGCGAGACGTTGCAACAGAGCATCGACCTGGGCGGCAGCGCATGGGAGCAAAACCTGTACGGCGAGAAGGGGCAATGGGACCAGCGGGCGATGCACATCCTGCATCTGGAAGGCCAACCCTGTCCTGTTTGCGGAACCACCGTCGAAAACATCAAGACCGGCAACACGCACACCCGCCTCTGTCCGGTGTGCCAACCTCTCAACGGATTTTGACGGAATTTGTAGTAGTCAAATTTCGGTGGAATCATTCCCGGAAACAAGAGGAGAAATTCATCATGGCAACACAACCTATCGCTTTGTTGGTTATCGATGTGCAGCAGGGGCTTTTCGAGAAATCCACCCCTATCTACAAAGCGGATGAACTGCTCGAAAACATCAACACGTTGATCGGACGCGCGCATGCGAGCGATGTCCCGGTGTTCTACATCCAACACTCGGACGCCAGAAACCTGGTGAAAGGCTCGGCAGGCTGGCAGCTTCACGCGCAGCTTCAATCCCAGCCCAAAGACTATATCATTCACAAGCAGCACGGAAACGCCTTCGAGGATACCCCTCTGGGAGAAACGCTGCGCTCGCTCCACGTCGATACCGTGGTCGTCACCGGCCTCGTCACGCATGGATGCGTGAAAGCGACGTGTATCGGCGCGCAGGAGGCAGGCTTTAACGTGATTCTGGTTCAGGATGGGCACAGCAGCTTTAGCAAAGACGCCGCCGATCTGATCGAGAAGTGGAACGAGCAATTGAGCGCCCGGCAAGTCGCAGTGCGACCGGCTGCGGAGATAACGTTCGGTTGAGTCGCAGACACCGCACTTCTGCCATATAGCTCTTGGATGTCCTCTCGACCGCGGACTATCCGACTCAGGACTATCTGACTCAGGACTATAGACTACAACAAGGAGACTGAACAATGACAAACGATATGTTGAGCTACTACACCCAACCCGGCCCGACGACGGCCCCCGGCCCTTACGCGCACCTGTTCGACGGCCTGCCCACCGACATCCCGGCGCTGGTGAAGACGCTGCAAGGCGTGATGGTGCACATCTTCTGGGCGGGCAGCTACGGCCTGGAGCTGACCGACGAGCGCAAGGCCGAGGTGAACCTGCGCTATGTGGAGAAGCAACTGGCGCGCATCCTGGAACTGGACGACCGCCCGCTCACCGAGGCGCGGCCCCACGAGCGTAAACTCGTCGGCAACTGCCGCGACTTCTCCGTGATGATGACGGCGATCCTGCGCCACCAGGGCGTCCCGGCGCGGGCGCGCTGCGGCTTCGGCACGTACTTTATCCCCGGACACTATGAGGATCACTGGGTTGTCGAATACTGGAATGTCGAACAGGCGCGCTGGGTGCTCGTGGACGCCCAACTCGACGCGATGATGCAAGAGGCGCTCAAGCTGGACTTCGATCCGCTGGACACGCCGCGCAGCCGCGGGCGACAGTCCGCCTTCATCGTCGGCGGGGATGCGTGGCAGCTCTGCCGCAGCGGCAAGGCCAACCCCGACGACTTTGGCATCTTTGAGTGGCACGGCATCGAGTTCGTGCGCGGCGACCTGCTGCGCGACTTTCTCGCGTTCAACAAAGTCGAAATCCTGCCGTGGGACGGCGGCTGGGGCTACATGGTCGAGCTGGCGCCGGAGCAAGTTGAACCGGTCTACGCGCTGATGGACCGCGTCGCTGCGCTGACGTTGGCCGACGACTTTGCCGCCGTTCGCGCGCTGTACGAGGCAGACGCTAACTTCCACCCACCGGCGGAGTGGTAAGTACAACTCCAGACCTGACAGGGTTCAGAAAACCTGTCAGGTCTGAAAAACGACTATAAATAGACAATTCGCCCAACAACGTCATCGGATTGCACATGAAAATACTGTAGCGCGAGTTGGCAACTCGCGCTACAAAGTTCCCATCAAGCACCTCGAAAAGACGCTGGCCGGCCTGGGCTTGACCCCACGCACCTGGTCAAAGTCAACGTCTGGCGCAAGCACATCCAGGATTTGCCCGAAATGGAGCGCCTGTTCCACAATCACTTCGCCAAAGATCAATTCCCGGCGCGGATGACGGCGACAACGGAGTTCATCGACGCCGATTGCCTGTTAATGATCGACGGCATCGCGTACAACGCGGCGCACGAGTAAATTGCTGGACAAAGGAAAATCGTATGTCGTTTCGACGTACAATGGGATATTACGGCGACGATGCAATATGGGCAAGCGCAAGTCTCGACTAACCGAATCCGTCGTTTTATGCTAGAATAGATGTAACAGCAAAGTAACAGGGGGAGCAGAATGGTATCCGATGCATTGGGCAAACAACTCCACAATCGCGTAACGCGGGGTGAAACGCTATCTGAAGAAGAACAAGCGCAACTTGAGGCGTGGTACGACAAGCAAGACCGTGAAGAAACGCTGATGTTACAGCGAGATGCGCCAGCGGAGAACCAGGATTCGCTACAGGCCGATATTGATAGAATCTTGTATCGCATTGGCAATACGGCCAGACAGATTCAAAACATTTCGCAACAAAACGAAGTCTTGCGCGAAGAAATCATGCGATTCCGGCGTCAACTGGCGCAACAAGCTACAGTTCAATTCGCATGGCAATAGAACCCCATCTTCGCGAACAGGTGCGCCAGCGTGCCAATTTCGCCTGCGAGTTCTGTGGCATCAGTGAAACAGATACCGGCGCAGAGCTAACGATTGACCACTTCCGCCCCAGCAGCAAAGGGGGCGATGACAGTCTGGACAATTTACTGTACAGTTGCATACGGTGTAATCAATACAAGCTGGACTACTGGCCTGATCACCCTGATGAACCGACACTATGGAATCCACGTCTCGAACCTGCCAGCGCACATTTTGTTGAACTTGATGACGGTACGCTGCACCCGTTGACTGAGACAGGCATTTTCACACTGCACCGCTTGCGTCTCAATCGTCCCCCTTTGGTCGAGCATCGCTTACAAAAACGCCGGGAGCAAGAAAAGCAAAGGCTGCTCGAACACTATCGAGCCTTAACGCAATTGTTTGAGCAACTACTGGCCCAACAAGCAAGTTTAGTGGAAGAACAACACGAATTACTCACAGAACAGCGTGAACTACTGCGACGACTTCTTCAAGAGTGAGAAAATTATGGTCAACTACCGCATCATCGAACGCCCAGCCTTCGACGTCGTCGGCAAAAAAGGCTGGCTCGCCGAGCAGGACGACTTTTTTCATCAGCAGATTTAGCCGATTAAGCTGATTTCTGACCGATTTACAACACATAATCTGCTAAATCTGCTTACTCTGCTGACAAGAATAAGGAAATTTTACCGTGTGCCTGGTATAAAGCCAGATGCCAAGTCGTCAATCCATCCTGGCAAAAGTTCCGCACAAGTTAGCCATGCTCGGAACGGATCGCCAGATCCGCGGTTCTTGCGCGCCACCCGGGATCTGACGATCCCTGGCAAGCATAATATGTAAGTCACCCGGTATCAGAGTTAGCGCCGAAGCTCTATGCCTCGGCGCTGATTTCATGAAACGGAACTTCGCACTTGTCGTAACAAAAAACCGGCTTTATACTTGACACAAGATACAGGGACAGAAATCCGTCATCAGGAAACGCAGCATACTGTGGGAGGTAGACCGGTGAACAATTGGGAATCGAGTTTGGGGCATCGTCGACGGTGCCCTGTCAGTGCTGTCAAAGACAAAGAAATCCCCTATTGGACGATAGTAGTACGTGGATTCTCGGCGATTGCGCTCTTGTTAGCGACCGGCGGCTGGATAGCGCCGGTCGTTGTGGTTGCGGCGCCAACCACACCGACCGGCGGCGCGACGTTCAACATCACGTGGTCGACAGGCTGCGAGACGCCGCCCGCTGACGCGGTGACCGCACTCGACTATGCCGCCTCACTCTGGGGAACGTGGATTTCTTCCACCGTGCCTATAGAGGTGTCGGTATGCTGGACGTCTACTCCAAGCGGCGGTGATGCACTGGGAACAGGCATGCCGTCGAAGTACATCTACAATTTCTCCGGCGCGCCTTTAGTCAACACCGCCTATCCCATTGCGTTGGCCAACGCGCTCACCGGCAGCGATCTCGATCTCACGCGGGGAGATATGACGCTGCAATTCAAGTCGGATGAGGATTGGTCGTATGTGACGACGACAATGCACCTCGCCGCGCCCACGGCGACGTATGACTTCGTCGCGGTGGCGCTGCACGAGTTGGCCCACGGGTTGGGCTTCATCGGCAATATGTATGAAGACTCCAACGTCGGCTTTTGCGGCAATGGATTATATTGGTCATTCTACGGCTCCTGCCCCACGCCCTACGACCGGTTTGCCGTGGACAGCGCCGGCGTTGCGCTCTTGAGTTACTTGCCTAATGCTCCCTATACGCTGGCTGCACGACTCAAAGGCGACGCCAACTTCGGGGGGCCGAATACCAACGCAACAAACGGAGGGACAGCAGCCAAACTTTACACGCCAATGAATTGGCAACGCGGCAGCAGTCTATCCCACCTTGACCCGACTGCTTTCGGCTCAAGCGTCAACCATCTGATGACGCCCTTCTACAGCGACGTGACGCGCCATCCCGGCCCGGTGACGCTGGCAATCTTCCAGGATATGGGCTGGCTGCGCGCCGACGGCGTCCCCAACGTCGTCACGTCCGGCCCGCTGTTCATCGGCGCGAAGCAAGTCGTTTCGATGACCGGCGGCCTCGTCTGGTCAGGGTACGCCGGGCAGCCGATCACCTACACCTGGACGGCGACGGAGCAAATCACGGTCACGCACCCCGGTCTGACGACCGGCGACAATGTGACGTTCACCTGGGAAACGCCGGGCGAAAAGCGCATCGCACTCACCGCCACCGACGGCGTCACGGCAGCGCACGCCACACGCACGGCTCTCGTCTATGGTGTGACGGCCAGCGGTGCGACGCAGGGCGACACCAACCGCACCTACATCTTCAACGCCGTCATCTCCCCAACGATCACGATCTTCCCCATCACCTACACCTGGGAAGCCACCGACAAAGCCCCCATCGTCCATGCCAACCTCTACCAGACCTACGACAGCGCCGCCTTCTCCTGGACCATGCCGGGCACGAGAACGATCACCATCACCGCCGCCATGGCCGGAGCGACGACATACGACGTCCACGAGATCGTGATCAAGGGACTGGTACTGGACAAACACATCTTCCTGCCCCTCGTGTTAAAGTTGTAGCGCAAGCTGTTAGCTTGCGCCTGTGGCAACCGACAGTTTGTCCTACCATTTTCACGAACAGAAAAATGTAGCGCAAGCTGTTAGCTTGCGCCTGCGCCAGGGACAAACTGACAGTTTGTCCTACCATTTTCAGGGAGCGTGATGATGAACCGACATAAATCTTTCCTATGGACTGTAGCCATTAGCCTGATGATGTTCGGTGGACTGTTGCTGCCCGGCGCGACGCCGCGTTCTGTGGCAGCACAGACCCCACCGCCAGCCTCTTCCACCGAAATGGACATCGCCGCGACGTACACCACCGCCGCCATCGGCGATCCGGTTTCGGTCGAAAAGGACGCAGAAGGCTACACCGTCTGGACCTACGAGTATCCCGGTTCCTGGTGCGTGCCGTTCTCGCGGCTGCGCTGGCCCTTCAACATCGGCGCGCAGGATCCGACCGAATTGAGCGAGACTTCATTGACCTTCACCTTCTCCGAAAAACCCTACGACTTCAACTCGGACGGCAGCCCGAAATATAGTGATCCCACCTGGGCCGTGGCGCTCAACGGCAAACCCGGCAAGTGGATAGACGGTACATTCACCGGCGAGTGGAATATCATCGGCTCAATCGGAACGATTCCCTGGTGGCCTGAGAAAATCCCTGTAGAACAGGAAGTTCCCTTCGATTACACCGAGTTGATTGACGGCGAAAATAATGTCTGGTTCCAGCAGCAGGACTTTTGCGGCTGCTCCGGGTTGCCGGATTGTTCCTGCACATGCTATGAACTGACCAAGATGCAATTGCGCGCGTATGCCGAACTGAGCGTTGATGATGTGTGGCCTGCTGACGAAACGCGCAACGTCCCCGTGCAGCCAGACGCCGCCACAACGCTCCCCGAAATTCGCGTCAGTTTCACCACGATCGTTTCTGAGGCCACCGTGAACGAAAACACGTTCCAGGTGTACTATCTCAACGATAAACAAGAGCCGGTCTATGTGGCCGGGAAGCCGCGCCGGATCAACGAGGTCGAATATGCCTTTGTTCCCTCGGCGCCGCTCAGGGACGGCATCCGCTACGAGGCGCACATCTGGGGCGAGACCGACGCGCTCATCTTGAATCACGATGACTGGGTCCAGGACCTGAGCGGCGGTCCGCTGGAAATCGGCGAAACCTGGTCGTTCTGGACGCTCCCGCAACTTGAGGTGCGGCTGGAACCGGTGCAGGTGCTCGAAGACGAAACCCTCGTCGTCGGCAAACCCACCGCGTTGCGCGTATTCCTCGCCAGCGCCAATTTCTACCCTGATGTGTGGTACAAGGATTTGTGGGAATACGTGGATGTGGAAGACATTCAGTTGACGTGGGCGTCGCCTTCAGGTGCGCCCCTGGAAACCGCATCGTGGCGCAGCAATGGAACGGACTGGCACTTCGACTACACGGCAGAGACCGCGCGGCGTTACCGCCTCAACGACAAGGCGACACGGCTCGCCTCACAGGACAGCGTCAACTACTACGGCTTCACCCCCGCAGAAGTGGGTCCATACCTGATTCGCGCATCCGTCACCGTGCGCGACAGTCACGGCAAACCACAGCGCTTCGCCGGCGTGGAGACGCGCAACGCCGTCCAGACGCGCTGGCTGAATGTTCACTCGCGCGCGCTGGCGGTTGGGGAGGATTACGGCAAGAAAGGCGTGGTCAATCTGAGCAACGTCGCCCTGGGCTACCGCAGCGGCGTGCAGGCCATCTACCCGGTCCCCAACGTGGGGCTGGCGCAACCGGCCAGCGCCGTCCCCTACTACGCGCCGATAGGCTCCCTCGTGTGGAGTTCCGCGCCGGCCGGCGATATGCAACTTCTGAAGGCCCTGCTGGAACTGAACGCCATGTGCGCCGCCACCTCCGGCTGCGATTTCATGGTCGGCTATGCGCCGGTAGCCTGGCTAGGCGACATCGGCCTCACCTCGCCGCGCCAGTCGTGGTACAGTATGCTGGTGCAGAATGCGTACTCCAGCCATTTCCGCTACATCACCGCCCACGAAGCCGGGCACCTGTACGGCTTCGAGCACGACACGCGCCAGGGCGGATCGGGGTACGACGTGCGCGCGCGCGCAGACCGCCGTATCAGCACGGCCCTCATGGAACCGCGCAACTCGAAAACGCTGACGACCATCAACAGCTTCATGAACGTTGACCCGGTGGAATCGCCCCCGCCGGAGCGGTTATGGATCGAATGGCTCAACTATCGCTCGCTGCTGAACCGCTTCACCACTGCCTCGCGGGCGTTCTACCAAACCACGCTGGCCGATCCGCTGCTGCTGGCGACCGGCCTCATCACCCCCACCACCGGCGAGGTGGAACTCGATCCCTGGTACCGGCTCGAACCCGGGGAGTTCGAAGCGCCGCCTGCCGGACCGTACAGCCTCGTCTTCCTGGACAATGCCGGACAAGAAATCGTCGGCTACACGCGCGCGTTCAGCACCTCCACGTCCTTGCAATACGCAGGGCGGGATGCGGCGGAACTTCCGCCCGACGCGCCCGCGCCCTTCGCGCTCAAAGTCCCCTACCCCGCCGCCACAGCGCGCATCCAGATTCGCCGCAACAGCGATGACGCGCTGCTGGCCGAACGGACGGTGAGCGCCACTCCACCCACGATCAGCATCACCCCGCCGGGAAGCGCCACCTGGACCGGCCCGCAGCCCATCGCCTGGGAAAGCGACCCCGGCGAGACCCGCCACTTCCTCGTGCAGGTCTCCACCGACAACGGCGCGACGTGGGAAGCGCAAGCCATCCACCTCCCCGGCACGGTTTTCACGCTGGAAACCGCCAGTCTGCTCAACACCACCCAGGCGCTCGTCCGCGTCCTCGCCACCGACGGCCTCAACACCGCCAGCGCCACCGCCGGGCCGTTCACCATCACCAACCCCATCGGCGTGGACTACGTTTCCCCCGCGCCGGACGCGATGAACGTCAACGTGGATCAACCGCTGTACGCCGGATTCCGCGCCGTCATGGACCCAACGACCATCCACAGCGCCACCTTCACCCTCTCCGGCGGGCCGTGTGGGACGGTACGCGGACTCATCCGCTACGACGCCGAGAGCCGCGAGGCCACGTTCGTCCCGCAGACCCGGCTGGCGTACAGCACCACCTACACCGCGCACGTGAGCGCCGCGATCCAAACCCTCGACGGGACGCCGCTGGCGGCAGGCGCGACCTGGAGTTTCACCACCGAGCCAGACGTCTCCCCGCCACGCCCCACCTTGCTCTCACCGGCGCACGGCGCGCTGGATGTCCCGCGCAACGCCGTCATCGCCGTGACGTGGGATCGCCCGCTGGACACGAGCACACTGACAACGGCGACGTTCCACATGGCGGAGATGCGCGGCGCAGCGGTCAACGGCAGTGTCGCTTACGACGCCGCCACACGCACGGCGACCTTCACCCCAGATGCGCTCCTCGCGCCGTACACCACCTACGTCGTCACCCTCACCGCCGGGATCAGCGACACGCTGGGGAACGCAACCTTCGATCCCACCGTCTGGGCCTTCACCACCGGCGACGCGCCCGGCGACGCCGCCGCCCTCACCGGCGGCTACGCCGATTGGGGCCTCGACTCGAACGGCGATGGCCTGTACGAGCAGCTCGTCATCCGCGTGGGCGTGCAGGTCACGGCGACCGGCAGAACTGTGTTGAGCGGCTCGCTGGCCGACCCGGACGGCGGCGAGATCGCCTGGGCCTACGTCACCCGCACCCTGACGACCGGCGCGCACTTCCTCGACCTGGCGTTCGACGGCGCGGCCATCGGCGGACACAACGCGGACGGCCCGTACACCCTCACCGACCTGACGCTGACGCACATCATCAGCACTGCCGCCCTCACGCCAACCACGTCACAGCGCGACGCCTATCGCACCTTCGCCTATCCCGTCAGTCGCTTCCCCGCGCCGCTGCGCTTCGGCGGTCTGCCCGACGTGGTCCTGATCCCAGGCACGCTAACGCTCAACGCCTTCAACGTCCACGATTACGTGCAGCACATCACGCGGACGAGCGAGCAAATCAGCTACACGGTGATGCTCAACACCAATCCCAAAATGGATGTCGCGCTACAGATCACCGGCGCAGTCTATCTCACACCTGAAGCGTACTGGCGAGGTCGCACGCTCATCACCATCCGCGCCAGCGACGGCGTCTACACGGCGCAGGACACCTTCGCGGCTACCGTCGGCTGGCCGCACACAGTCTACCTGCCGGTGGTGCTACGCGGCGGCAGTCCCGCCCCGCGCGATGCGTGGATCACGAGTTTCTATGACGGGTTCGACTCCGACACCATCGGCTGGAACCGCTACTTCTGGGGGTTTAAGGAAGGCGATCCGCCGCCAGGAGGCTTCGGTGTTTACCACTGGGACGTCAGCAAATGCCGCGTCTATTCTGGGGCGCAGAGCGCGTGGGCCTACGGCGGCGGTGACGACGGCGACCTGCTGTCCTGCGGCGCGCCGTATCCTGACGGCTACTCGTTCGGCACCATCATGTACCAGGCGATGCCGATCAACCTCAAATATGTCGCCAAAGGCACGTACAGCGCCAAAGTGTGGACCAATCTGGCGCCGGACGACGAGGTTTGTCTCAAAGTCGCCGTCATTGAAGGGGATAGCTGCCAGCATGAGTATGGCGGC
>Ga0101944_10001970_pt1 | contig 36629 bp, 31 predicted proteins | sample DewCreD2012metaG_FD_75245 | JGI IMG/M metagenome (GOLD analysis project Ga0101944, IMG submission 75245) | Hot spring sediment bacterial and archeal communities from British Columbia, Canada, to study Microbial Dark Matter (Phase II) - Dewar... ... | reverse complement strand
AATCTCACAATCCGAAGCAATGTGATTGAAGCCTGGGGGGGCTACAACACCGGCTCCACCGGCCCGAACAGCAATGTTCGGATCTATAACAACACGTTCCGGAGTCGGCTATGGTACCCTAACTCGCCGATGGCGATTCGGGTGGCAAACACGCAAACCGCGTGGCTATTCAACAACATCACTGTTGACTTCCGCAATCTTCACTACCTGTTGTGGGGGAGCAGCAAGATATCCTACGGACACAATCTGATGTGGAATTCGGACGGCAGTGCGCCTGGACTGAAAGGCTATGTGGTAGGGGCGACAGACAGGTACCGGCTTAACCCGTCCTTCTTCAATAACGAGTCGGATTTCCGACTGAAATCCGCATCTCCGGCGATCAACACAGGGTATAACCTTGCATCCTGGGTGCCGGTGGATTATGACGGTACTCCACGTCCTCAGGGTAGCGCCTATGACATCGGCGCGTACGAGTACTCGATACGTCCCTCACCGGCTGGCATTCCCACGCAGCAGGACGCCTTCGTCCTGTGCTTGCCCATTGTCATCAAGTAAGCGAATCCGATGGAGCACGAATCCTGACACCTTGTGCGCGTACACAAGAGCGTCAGGTAAGATGACAACGTCTACCTGGCGTCTGCAGTCAGGTCGTAACGCGCCATGACCGTCGCACCAGCCCAAACGCGTTCGCCCGGAGTCACCTCGATCCTCAGGTGCTCCAGTCTGGGCAGAATCACTACTACGAGCGAGCCGAACCGGATCACACCCAACCGCTGGCCGGCTGCCACGTCCTCGTCCACACGCAGGAAGCAATCCACGCGGCGAACCAATCGCGATGCGATCTGCACGACTACTGTCCACAGAGCGTGATTCTCAATCAGCGTCGCAACCCGTGCGTTGGTGAAAGGCGCCTCATCCCGGCCCAGCGACAGGTATCCACCGACAATTGATGTAATTGATTTGACCCGGCCGCCTAGGGGGCACCGATTCACGTGTACGTCGAACAGATTCATCTCGATCGCGATAACGTGGACGGGCTCCTTCACCACGTCGGTGCCAACCAGCTCAGCCAAAGTGTAGTCCCGACCACTCTTGCGCACCAGCGGTGCCGACTGGTCGTCAACCGTCTTCACGAAGGTCACGACGCCATCCGCGGCTGCTACGACAAGGTTGTCCCCGCTGGGCGGCACTCGCTCGGGGTCTCGATAGAAAGCGATCGCAGTCATTGTGGCCGACAGAATCCCGGCAAGGCCGACCTGGCCGGCTACACCCAGTGCGGAGAGCAAGCCTGCCTGCACGGCCTGGTAGAAGTACATGAAGGGCACTGCTGCGACAACCGACGAGAGAATGGACCCGGTCAGGCTGAGTCGTCGGTCCAGTTTCCATTTAGATGCTACCAGCATCTGCAGCACCAACGAAATCCCGACACCCACTAGGGCCAATTGCCAGTCCGTCATTAGAACTCCTCCCTTTCACCGGCGTTGACGACACCCCTCGCCTACGCCGGTACTCCAGCCCACTGAGGGCTGCGCTGAACTAAAATGTCCCTCGCTAACGACCACCATGCGGCGGGTCGGTCCCATCCGTCCACCTTCAATGCTGCGTGAGGAGACGATACCAGATCGAGTTCGCAACGGAACGCGCGAACCGATTCCTGAAGAACAACCACTGTCCCAGCGAGCTGGCGAACAGATGCCCAGCTACGGTCCGGATTACCGGGTACTTCGCGAAAAGTCGCATCACAGCACGCCTCTTGACATTGCGCTCAATCCTGCGGCTGCGTTCCAGGATCTGTCTTCGTACCGCTAGAGGCAGCTCCGGCGTCTCAAACACCGGTGTCGCGTCAGTCTCAACGGTTGAGTTCAAATACTCCTCGGGCTGAATCACGAAGAGGCCCCTGGATTTGACGGTGTCGAACAGCTCGGTGCCAGGATAAGGAATCGGGTTGTTCAGATAGACCCAGGAAATCGGATAGCGCTGCGCCAGGGCGAACGAGTCCTCGACATCCGTCAGCCCCTCGCCAGGGTGCCCGACCACAATGAAGAGCTTGACCGATAGTCCCAAGTCGCACGCATCCTTCAGAGCTCGTTCAATGTCGGCTATAGTTTCTCCCTTGTGCACGAGATCACGCAGTACGCGATCGTTGCCACCGTCAGCTCCGAAGGCCACCTCTCTGACACCCACCTCCTTCATACGGGCCAGCAGTTGACGATCCACTTTGTCAGCGCGCAGACCGTTGGCGCATCGAATGAATAGTCCTTTGAGGCGTCTACGCTCGATCTCGTCGCATATACTGTGTACCCGCTCCTTGATCAAAGTGAAGTTGTCGTCATTGACATTGAACATCTTGATTCCGCGCTCATACCAGTATTCGAGTTCGTCAACCACATTCTCGGCGCTGCGCGCCCGAAACTTCTTGGCAATCATACTGTTGGGGCAGAAGGTGCACCGATAGGGACAGCCGCGGCTCGTCACGATGTTCCTCTCACAGGCATAGCGCCGCGCGTCAAGTCCCACCCCCTCATAGCGGGGGAACGCAATCGTATCCAGGTCCATGATCGGCGCCGGCGGCGCACCTTTCGTTACTTGACCGTCCAATCGGTACAGCAACCCTGGCGTTTGGCCAAGTGGCATCTCGTCCCGGCACAGATAGACGAGGGCGTGCTCGCCTTCATGAGAGATGCCGAAATCAATCTCGTGGCATTCGTCCATAGCCTCCGTGCCCACAACTGCTACGTGTGGCCCCCCCACAATGATGGGGATACTCGGAAACATGTGCCTGACCTGGCGAATGAGATCATAAGAACGTTTGTATTCGTAGGTAACAAGGCTGAAACCGATAAGATCGGGCTGGAACTCCATTGTCCTGCGGCGAAGCACGACCAGGCCGTCCCTGGTTGCACGCAAGTCGACAATGTTACATTCGATGGAGGCCGCTTGGAGTGCCTCGGCAAGGTAGCCAAGTCCCTCGGGTGGTCTCACGGCCCCCAGGTAGCTGGACGACGGAGGCGCGACCAGCAAGACGCGTCGAAACATGGCTAGAAACCCCTTCCCATTAGATAGTTATAGGGCGCAAGCACGACTTCCGCGACGAACGGCAACGGATCACGCAGGGACAGCAAGGCGAACTCGGTATTGCCGGTCAAAGAGCTCAGGTACTCGCGTGCGGTCAATCTTCCCGCCAGGATTTCAGAGACGGCCGTAGGGACGTCGGTGATGAGCCGAACCCATCTGGCATCCGCGCGCATGTGCCCCACCGAATACGTCTCCCCGATCGCTTCCGCATATGCCATAAAGGGAAGTTGTATGCCGGCGTGGGCGGCCAACCCATGCCACCCCCAGATCCTGGGATTCACCTCCAGCAGCTCAAAACGGCCGTGTCGATCGTCGTACATGAATTCCACTTCGGCCAGACCGTAGAAGCCGGTGTCCGCCAGGAGTCGGGTTGCCAGCTGCGGCAGCTGTGGAATGTCGGCACACACCACGTAGGTGCTCGCACGACCGAAGTCCATGGGATGCTGCCGAAGGCGCCTGGCAGAGACGCCCGCGACCGGGGCGTTGTCCTTGAATAGGCCTGCATAAGAATAGAGCCGACTGCCGCGCCCCGGGATGAGCTCCTGAACGAGGATTTCCTCCGGATTGATGATCTGTGCCATCGCCGAATACAGGTCGAGCATCTCCTGCTTGGTGTCGGCTCGGAAGGCCTTCTTTCTCGTCCTGGCCATGAACTGCTTCCCCAGGGCAGGTTTCAGCACCACAGGGAACTCAGCGTCGAGCGCATTCACCTCAGCCAGGCTGCGCGGGTTGTAAGTGTCTGGCACAGGTATGTCACGCTGAAGTGCCAGTTGGTGGGTCAACCTCTTGTCGTACCAGTATTGCACGCTTTTCCACGGTGGTGTGGTAAGGCGATAGTGCTTACTCAATCGCATCCAGTTCTGTGCGATCAATCGCACGTCTTCGTCGGTACTTGGGAAGAGCACCCACCCCTCAAGGCGGTGTTCAAGCGCAGCGTTTTCCAGGAATTCGATGACAGCCGCATCGTCAGCCAACGCGGGTCGCTTCAAGAACTGCTGGACGGACCTGGAGAACCGCGCGACGCAAAGTGCGCTGTCTATGACGCAGACCGGTACACCGTGACAGGCCAGATTGTGCGCTGCACTCAGGCTGTGGCCACTGCCGCCGAGAATCACGGCACCGACTCGGTGGTTGTTTCTCATCATGCTCTTCCCACCTTTCAGAATGTTCCAACGCGCTCGCCATTCTCCGAAGTTAGTTTCCTGTTGAGTCGCACTCTATGCAGCCGTCTCAGTCCCAGCTATGTGTGATACTCCGGATTGTGGCATCACCCGCACCACAGTGTCGGGGTTCTGCATCAGCAATACTTGGTCGGCTCTTCGGCGTGCAGCGCTCAGCGCTATCGTGCGGAAGGAGTATCTCTGTGCACCGTCTCCACCACGAGATTGCCTTCGCTCAAGCGAACCTCTCCCACGACAGCCCCCGGCGGCAGGTCACCATCGGCGCTACTGTGGCGTGCGCGCCACCACCTGGCCACCTCACACGGCAAAGCGTGCCAGTAGCCTTGAAGCGACTTCATCGCTTCCAGGAACTCGACATACATCCGGAGTGTGGTACTGTCCCACAAGTCATCCGGGTGAGTGTTGACCAGTACCATACCGTTGTATTGCCTGATAAATTCAACTTTCTCAAGCCATAGACGAGGAGTCTTCTGACACAGCATCGCCACCAACGTGTGATCCTGAGCGAGCGTGTAGGGCAACTCCACGAACCGACCAATGAAGAATGGCCAAATGCACATGGTTCCGCCCGCCATCGGCTCATAGGGGTCGGTGTCGAAAAAGGACAGATCATACTCAATCTCCAATGCCTGCATCCACTCAGGATTGCGGAGGGTTGAGGGCGAGCGGAAGCCTGTCACGCCCAGTTCCTTCTGCCACCGATTGATGCGCCCGGCCTGCCGCACGAATTCAGCGTATGATGCAAAGAGCCGATTATCGTGTTTCAGCCCGTGCAATCCGATTTCGAAATCGCGTGCGCGTAACTCCCTCACAAGGCCGTAGTCAATGGGGTAGTCCTCAGCCACGAAGTTGAACGACGACCGAAAGCCGAGCTGCTGCTCAACATCTGCCACGGCTCTGCAGTAGGCCTGTCCCCTGGCGGTCTCGATGTCGTGCGTTAACACCAAGGCATACTGACGGCCAAATGGCCAGAAGCTGACGATGGGCAGGCTGCTCCGGCCCGTTGCAATCAGCAGATGTTGCATAACCTCCCACTGAAAGATGGCGTAACGGGGCTCTATAGGCCATCGGAGCCGGGACCGTGCGAGCAATGTAGCGGCGCTTAGTCGGCGTGCGGCCAAGATGAGTGACTTGGGCAGGGCCGCCTTAACCTGATAGTAAAGATGAGCGGGCAGACTGAGCGTCCAATGCTTGTCGCCAAACTGACCTTCGCCCAGTACGAGAGCAAGCGTCGTCTCCGGATCACTCGGTGGCCCGGCGAGACCAAGAGTCGGCAGCGCCCGTTCAAAGGCGGCTTGCCATAGGTGTTTCTCCACCTCGGCACGGCACCTCCAAAACTGGGCCGGCGTGTTAAGGCTCCAGAGGTTCGCCATTGCAGCGCATCGCCTCCCACCCACTTGTGTCATGTCACGTTTTCGGTACTCGTCGCGAGATGGCCTTGCGGTGGCTACTGTCTGAAGACCACCGGCAGGTAGTTTCCGTATGCCCACCGATACACATAGGCGGCGCCCGCAGGGTCAGACCCGTCCGCCCCCACCACCAAATAGTCGCCGTTGAGTGAGACGCTGTTGCCAAACCAGTCACCAGCTGCTCCATCGGAGGCGATCAGCTTCTTGGCCATGTTCCAGCTATCCGCTCCTCCTGCATCTCGATAGAAGACGTAGGTTGCCCCCTGGTCAAGTCTGCCGCCGACATCAGCTTTCACCGCTCCCACGACAATTCTGTCATCGGTCGCCGAGACCGAATACCCGAACTCGTCGTCGGCGGCGCCGTCAGGCGCAGTCAGCTTGGCGACCTCGCCCCACGCATCCGCTCCGCCGTGATGGCGGGAAAAGACGTAGGTTGCACCACAGCCAACTCCGCCGCCCGCTCCGGCCGTGGTCGCACCGACTGCCAGCGTGTCGGCGACGAGCGACACCGAGTGGCCGAATGAACTGCTGGCAGCGACATCGGATGCGGTAAGTTTTGTGACCTGGCCCCAATTGTTGGCTCCTCCCCGGTTGCGATAGAAAATGTACACCCCACCCGGGTCGAGCGTAGCGTTGACATCCGCCCACGGAGATCCCACTGCCAGGACATCCCCCTCAAGCGACACGGAGAAACCGAGACGGTCGAATGCGTCGCCGTCCGAAGCTACGATTTTCCTGACCTGGCCCCAGGCATTCGGGCCACCGTGATTGCGCTCAAACACGTAGACCGCACCCTGATCCACGTTGCCCGCGACGTCGGCCATCGGGGCGCCGACAACCACAGTATCTCCGCTCAGCGACACTGAGAACCCCAGACTATCGTCGGCAGCGCCGTCGGCGGCAGTCAGTTTCCTCACCTGGCCCCAGGTGTTTGCACCATCCTGATCGCGGCCGAAGATGTAGGCAGCGCCCTGGTTTGCGCTGCCGCCGACATCGGCTCCAATGGCTCCCACGGCCAGATCGTCCTGGTCTATTGACACGGAACGGCCAAACAGGTCGCCTTTAGCGCTGTCGGCCGCGACGAGCTTCTTGAGTTGACCCCAGTGATTCATTCCACCACAATCACGACTGAAGATGTACACCGCTCCCTGGTCGTAGGTGCTGTCAAGATCGGCAGAATAAGCGCCGGACGCCAGGGTATCTCCACTGATTGAGACCGAATAGCCCAGACTGTCGCGCCATCTGCCATCAGGAACGGTCAACCTGGCGACCTCAAAGATCTCCTGAGTTGACGTCAGATACGGCTGTCTGCTCTGATTCGCCTTGAACAGGGGCTGGTCTGACACAAGCAGAGTGGGTTGAGCCCCGCCCCCGGCTCCGGTGGGTGCTGGCAGACCAGAGCTGATCGCCAGCACCAGTAACGCCAGACTCAACATGTGGCAAATGATTCGTGATCGTGCCATAGTAGTCTCTCCTTTGGCTGAGGCGCGCAACGCGGCCCGGCTGACGCCGCTACGATCCTCGGTGAGGCATCAGTGTGCTTCAAACGTGCGCAGACCCTGGAAGCTGGCCACCTCGCAAGCGTGCTGTCTGACTGTCCTCACCGAATAGCTGGATGTAAGCACGTGAACGATCCGATCGAGCACTTCCATTTTCTTTTCCCGCGGAAGACTCATAGCAGGAAAAAAGGCGAGATCAGGGCAATCGCGGCTGTCGAGGAAGTCCAGGGGGTGTAGAAGCAATGATGGTTGAGTTGCCGTTGCCTTGCACAGCGCCAGGGCGATCCTCAAGTAGGTGATTGCCGCAGATTGAGAGACCAGGGCCAGATAGAGCAGATAGCTGGCGTGGAAAGGTGTCCTGACAAACGGCACTGTGGTGACTGGTATCTCTAGCAAAGTGGCGGCGCACCCATCGTTGCCGCACAGACTCCACCAGTAAGCGTGCAGCGGGCGACGCCCTTCTCGCCAAGTCCCGAAGAGTCGGTGACGCTGTTGCCTTTCCGCACGGCCCAGCTTGGAGGTCGCGAAGTAGTAGAGTCGAGCCAGCGGGCCCAGGTACGTTGGCAGAGTTGAGGCGTCATACAGATAGCCCCGCCGAGCCAGAGCCCGTAGCTGGGCCGCCGAACAGCAGTAGCCTGGCCCTCTGAACCCACGTGGGCGCTGTCCCGTGACACGTTCAATGTGCTCCTCGGCCTCCGCCAGTTCGGCCTCGATCTGCGCCTGGCTTCTTGAGCTCAGCCAGGGCTCGTGATGAAAGGAGTGATTGCCAATTTCGTGCCCCGCGCCGCCAATCGATTGCAGCACCTCCGCATTCGCCGCCAATGCCGCATCCTGCCCGACCACAAAGAATGTGATGATCAGGTCTCGTTCCTCCAGGAAGGTGAGGGCACGTGGCACGACGGTTTCCAGATAGGAAGGAAACGACTCCCAGCCGGGGTCGCCGTGGGTTTTCATGTACGACCACTGGTTATCCAGGTCTAAAGATAGACTGGCGATGGCCTTCGAGGGCATAGGCACACTTCCCATGCTGTTGGCTGATCCGGCTGGTGCGTTCATTTCGACTCCACCATCGTTGGGGACACAAGGTCATCACTTTGTCGAGGCCCCCTGATAAGGCCACCTACCATGAGATCCGTGGCGATGTAATCCGCTACAGCCCGGTGTCCCTCCCGGTTCCAGTGCCACGAGTCGGCGAAATACACGGGCTGATGAGGGTGTTCCTTCAATGGCTGCCTCAGGTTCGTCACCCTAATACCCAGTTCTCGAGCGATCAGCTCGAGCTGCGCATAGGGCCTGTTCAGGTCATACAGCAGTGGATCTGTAAGATCTACGTCCCGTGGAAAGTAGGCTATCTGTGCTGGTGCTGAGACTTCGACGGCGGCGGGTACGAAGTAGATCACAAACGTTGCACCCACGCTGGTGCAGACGTCCTGCATAGCGCGGAGGTACGCCTCGATCGCGGTCAGGTTCTCCTCCGAGTAGAGACTATTTCCACCCACCTCGTAGAACTTCAGCAGTGCCTTTTCGTACCGCGAGCGGTCAGGTCTGTTGAGGAGCGTTTCTCGCAACGACCTCGAGATAGACGCAAGATGCTGTTCAAGTTGAGGCGTGCGAACCATCTTGTGCTCGCTGGGCACGTCGCCGGTGATGAACCCTATGCTTGCCAGCCGGCTGTCCCTGCTGGCACGTACCTGGGCAAACTCATCTACAAAAAACTGGTATAGCACGATGTCGGGCCTGAGGAGGGGCACCAGTTCCTGGAGTTGCGGATATTGCTGCGGCGGCCCGTAACCGGTAACCCCGGCGTTTATCACCTGCACTCCCCGGGGGTAGACCCGTTCGGCGATGGCGTTCTCCAGCCGGCTCGGGTAGGCATCTTCATATTCCAACCCCTCAGGCATCGTGAAGGCATCACCGATGACCAGAATCCTCAACGCATCGCCCGGCTCAGGTCTTTCGATGACAATCTCAGGGCTGTTGAGACCCAGAGAGTTGGTCCTCACCGTGTAGTCATAGTTGTTGTACCTCAGATGAGTCACTTGGTTGGGCTTGAGCGAGTAAGTGCGCGTGTCATGCACTTGCAGAGCCGGATACTCGCCCCAGCGCTCCCTGGTCTCTAGTGGTGCCATCCGAGTGAGCGCCACCTCAACGCCGAAGACGACAACGCATGTCACTATGCTGCCCAGCAGCGCCGAGAGCCATCGCTTGCCGAACCTTGAGCTGGCGTATGCGGCCGTGACAGCAAACATACCGGCCGCGATCAGAACCACTCGGCTGTATTCCCTCGGGAACACGAAAAGATGTAGCAGCGCGGCAGCCATTGCGAACCACAACACGATGCCTTCGAAGGTACCTCGCCTGTCGCATCGGACGAACTCAAGTGCAACGAGTGCAACAAGACCGATACCGAGAACGGCTACCAGCAGTCGGTAGGCTTGATCACTCGTCACTCGCACCTCGAGGACAGCCAGAACTCCGAGGAGCCCCAGCGCCACGGCCCAGTGACTGTGGCGCAGGATCGTGTCCGGAATCTCCCGGTGAATTTGCCTCGCCCGGCTCACGATGCTATTGGTGAACCGTTCGAGGAGTATGCCCACAGGGAAAGCCACGAGGACCGCCGCCATTGCGGCGATCAGCTGCCAATCACCCGTGACATACCTTGTGGCCCGCTGGATCATCAGCTGATGCACCAGGTAGGTGCCATAGGAACCAGATGCAACCACAGTCACCATCCCCCTGATCCCAGGCGACCTTTTCAGCGCGACTTCCCAAATCCACAAGAAGAGAGCGGAGAGGCCCAGGGTCATCAGCAGGTACTGTAGGACCCACCCCGGAAGGGGCACCGACGTTGTGAGCAGGCCGGCACACAACAACGCCACCGAAGCGGCCACGAGAGTCGTCGGACGCGGCAGCTGGCGCCTGCCACCTGCGAGGTTTGCGAGTATAACGGCGGCCGCCATGCCGACGCAGAACTCGGCCAACCGCGTGCCAAAGAAGATGCCCAGCATCCAGAAGTACAGGCTCTCGGAGTAGCGGATGTCCAACAAGCCGGCAGTCCGTGACAACACGGTGAACAGCAATGCCAGCATCAAGAACCACGCCCCGCCAAGACGTCGCAGCGCGAGGTAGAGCAGTGGGAACAGTAGATACAGCTGCAGTATCAGCCAGACGAACCACCAGGATGGACTGATGAAGAAGAACAGATCGTCATTGAACCTTAGCCCCAAAATGCTGAAAAGAATGCGCGCATCCGCAAATGACACGTCACTCTCCCGGTTCACGAGTGTGCTCAGGAGGAACAGCACGTGGAGCGCAATGTATGGAGGAAGGATCCGACTCAGGCGGCGCCTCAGGAATGGCGCGACACCGACATTTCCCTCGCTGCCGTGCAGGGCTGACCAAGTCAGTCCCAATCCGCTCGTCACCAGGAATACGCCGGGACAGTGGTCACCCAGGAAGGAGACCAAGCCGGCGAAAGACACGAGCCCACCGGGCTGGATGCCGAGGCCTTGGGTCCATGCAATGAGGGTCGGATGTTGAAGAGAGACTTGAATGAACCAGTTGCCCGGCAGAAACTCCTCAACGAGGTGATTGAGCACGACACCCACGAGCGCGAGCACCTGAATGGCGGGCAACCACTCAATCTGCGGGGCTCGGGCCATGTTTGCGTCGAAATGCTTCCGGAAAGCTGACGCTGTAGCCATATCAGTGCGAACCTACACGCTGTAGCAGATGCTTGTTCAGAATAGTGCCCGCAGCCGCACGCACGTGGCGCCAGATCGACTCGAAATTGGTCAGGGCAGGGTAGATTTGTGCCGTCGTCACCAGATACAAACCCGCAATCGGTGTCTCAATCGGTGGCATTGGAGGAGTTGAGTTCAGCCGGTGTAACGGCTCGACGTAGCGCGCCCGATGGACATGGAGACTTCGAATCCATCCGCGGTCGAAATGCGGGAGAACTTTCTCCAGGTTGCTCAGCCACACGGCGCGGATCTCCTCATCGGATGCACTCTGCCACTCACTGCCTGGACTGGTGTATTTGGGCAGATACACGAGATGGTTGCCGCCGACGAGCGGTGGGTCAATGTAGGAAGTCGTTTCGATGACCCCCGTAAATGGGATACCATCATCGGTGATGTTAAGGGTCCAGAACCCTGTCAACGGTCGATCCAAGACCAGCAGCGGACACACGACGCCGAGGTATTCAATGCTGTCCAATGCAGCGGCGTACTCACGTGGCGCCTCCGGCAGAAGGTCTCGCACTATGGGGGTCGGCAGAGCAGCGACCACGGTATCATAGGGAGTGACGTTGCCTCCAATACGTACCCCGCGCACCGATCCGTTCTCCACCACGATCTCGTCCACCGGTCGACCGAGACGCACCGACCCGCCGGTCCCCTCAATCTGCCTGATCAGAGCTTGCATCAACACCGCGTACCCGCCCACCAGGTGTCCGGCCTCTTCGCGCTGGCTGGCGCCACGCCGCGTTGACTTCATTCGCGTCAGACGGGCCCACATCCACGTGGCGGGAATTGTATCGAAACCCCCATCGAACTTCGCCTTGAGCAGCGGTCGCCAGATAGAGCGATACGTGCGTTGTCCGCTGAGTCGGCACAGCCATTCCTCAACACTGATGCCCTCCAGTCTATGCCAGTCTTGCAAGGTTTGCGCATACAAGACAGTCAGCCCGAGCCGCAGGCGATCCATCCACTTCAGAGGCGGGAAACGCATAAACTCGAGGATGTTGTTCATCGAGAACACAGCGCCAGCATAGTGGAATCCCATACCCGTCTTGCGGAACCGCAGTGCGGCGTTGATCCCCAGATCGCTGCACAGCTGGCGGAGTTCGTGGTCGGAGGAAAGTATGGTGTGATAGAAGCGATCCACCGACACGCCATTCTCCAGTGTGATCGCGCCCGCCAGCCCGCCCGGCGCAGTCTCGGCTTCGAAGACGTCAACTGTGGCGCCCAGTTGTGAGAGCCGGTATCCCAGACCCATGCCCGTGATGCCGCCGCCGACTATAGCAATTCTTGGTGTCACAGTGGCAGGCAAGCGTTGCCCTGAGTGCGTGGTGCTCATCGGTTCATACCCGCACGGTCTCCACGGCCTTCAAGGCCATCCACCACCTGCAGAATGCGTCGCGCTGCTGTTCCATCGCCGAACAGGGGAGGTCGTTCGGTGGGCGGCACAAAGTGGCGCCAGGCCCGAATCACCTGCGCCGCTTCCGTTCCGACGACCCGGTTCCAACCAACCTCGGTGATCTCAACCCACTCAGTCTCTTCCCGCAGTGTCAGGCACGGAACGCCCAGATGGTACGCTTCGCGCTGAACGCCACCAGAGTCGGTGGCAATAAGGCGCGCGTTCTCCTCCAGAATCAGCATATCGAAGTATCCCACCGGCTCAATTAGCCTTACGTGCGGCGCGAGACAGGCGCCCGCCTGCTCAAGGGCCTGGCGGGTGCGAGGATGCACCGGGAACACCACGACCTCCTCGGCGTGATTCAATGCCTCCACGATTTGACACAACCGCGCTTCATCGTCAGTGGTGCCGGGGCGGTGGATCGTAACCAGGGCGTAACAGCCGGGCTCGATCCGAAGGCGTGCCAGCACCGATGGGCGGCGACGGGCAACAGGCAGGAAAGCGACCAGAGCGTCCAGCATAACATCGCCCACCCAAGTGGCTGTCTCGCAAATGCCCTCGGCAGCCAGATTCCGCAGTGCGCGCCGACTCGCACACAAATGGACGGTTGACACCGCATCGGTCACCACGCGATTGATCTCCTCCGGCATGGTACGATTGTAACTGCGTTCCCCGGCCTCAATATGCGCGATCGGGATGTGCAGCTTGGACGCAGCCAACGCTGCGGCTATGGTCGAATTTGTGTCACCGCGCACAATCACCAGGTCGGGGAGCTCCGACAGCAGCACCTCCTCCATGCCGACCAGGACAGCGGCAGTCTGCCTGGCGTGTGAGGCGGAACCCGTGCCCAGGTTGTAGTCAGGAACTGGCGCACCGAGTTCATCGAAAAACACCTGGCTCATAGCGTAGTCATAATGCTGACCTGTATGCACCAGGATCTCGCGATGACGTTCGCGCAGGGCGCGGCTCACGGGCGCTGCCTGAATGAACTCCGGTCGGGCTCCCACTACCGAAACGATCTTCACAGGTCTCTGTCACCTTCTCTTTGGCGGCTATGCTGTCAGCCCTGCCAGTGACGATCCGAACCGCAAGCCCGTCACAGCATTGGTGCGATGCGCAGTCGGTGTCTCAGGACACGGCCCTGAAACTCCAGGTGAGCCATCACGGTGCGGGCCAGCTTGGCCTTGGATGTGCCACGTTCCCGCGCGTGCAGCACTATTGGACATTCCACGACTCGATAGCCCATCAACAGCGCTTTGACGAGTATCTCTGTTCCCGCCAGGAATCCGTCCGACGCAAAAGGTATCGTCTCGATCACGTGGCGCCGATAGGCTCGGAACAGGCTGGTGTAGGTATGCACGCCACTGCTCACCAGGAGCCGATAGATCAGCGACGAGCTGCGACTCAGCAACAACCGATAGGCTGGGACATTGTCTACCCCTGCCGCCGGATGGTAAGGCGACGCTGTCACGAGGTCGACATCAGGCTTCAAGTGCGAGAGGAGGCGTGGTATCTCAGAGAATCGGTAGGTTCCATCGCTGTCGGTTGTGACAATCACTTTGCCTCCTGCTGCTCCGAAACCAGTGCGCAATGCTGCGCCCAGCCCCCGATTGGTGGGGTGCTGTTCCACTCGACACGACACGGGGGCCCGATCCCCAAGCGACGTTCTGATGGCCATGCTCGTGCCGTCAGAGCTGCCATCGTCAACAAATATCAGCTCCAGCGAATGACACCCGGCTAATTCCGCCACGACAGGCAGCATTTCACGCTCAAGAGCCGGGATATTGTCGACCTCATTGTAGCAGGGAACGACAATCGAAAGATCAACTTGCTTACTTGATGCGTCCGGATGCAATGCACAAGAAGGCATCGTCTCAAACACGGGGGTGCGCCGTCCTATGACCTTCCCTCCAACGCGATGGCATACGCTCGAAGCAGCTGTCTGTGCTGATGCTCCCAGGCCAGATGGCTCTCGAACCGTTGCCGTCCCAGTTCCCCCATCCGTTGGCGTCGGTCGGGGTCCTCAAGCAGAGAGACGATGGCTCTGGCAAATCCGGCCGTGTCTCCTGGCTCCACATAGACCGCTGCTTCCTCGGCCGTGTAGCGCGTCTCATTGAGCCCATAGGCGACGATTGGCTTTCCCATCGCCATGTACTCCCCTACTTTTACGAAGGTGGAGTATGCATTCAACGGGGTGAGCGGCTCAGGGGCCAGGAGGACGTCGGCAGTGCATAGGTACCGCCGCAGGAGCAGGTTGTCGTAGATCATGCCTGGCATTTCCACGAATTTCGCCAGTTGCCACTCTGACACACGCGCAACGGCTTCAGCATACACTGACCCACTACCCAGAAGAACGAACAGTATGTCACTTCGACCTAGGTCGTGAACAACGGAACGAACAGAGGCGAGCAACTCCAACACGCCATCCTCGTGCCCCATCACTCCTGCATAGCAGGCCATAAATCGAAAGCCTCTCCTGAGAGCGGGATCAGGCTTGACAGGCACAAAGATCTCTTGCTTGGGGCCGTTGCGAACGACGACGGTGCGTTCGACCGGTATCCGCCCCCGCTCCACGGCAATCCGACGGTAAGACTGGTTCGTGGAGATTACCACGTCCGCACTTCGTAGGGTGAGGTACTCAGTAGCACGGGCTAGCGCGTACAACAGCTTGCCACCTATGCCGTAATGGCGCCCGGTAACAAGCTCGGGAAAAAGGTCGTGATGATCGAAGACGATCCGGGCACCCCGAAGGTGGAAGAAGGCTGCGATCGGGAAGAATATGTCGGGTGGGTTGCAGAAATGCAGGATATCGAACCTTCCCTGACGCCAGACGGTGTAGGTGAGCCGGGCGATGGCAAAGAAAGCTGCCAGATACTCAGCCGCGTAGCTGATCACCCCCCGCTCCGCGCGACGCAGTGGAAAGTAGAATACCGACACACCTTCCAGGTCAACGGGATTCCTGCCATTCGCGAATCCGGCGCCAACCGGCGGAGCGGGGCAGATGACGGCCACCTGCCAGCCTGTATCCCGAAGACTTGTGGCTTCATACCACGGCCGGACGTCTATGGGAACCGAGTTGTTCTCAACGACGATCAGAGCCTTCCTGGCACTCATCTGTGGGCCTCACCCTTCCGTGGGCGCCATTGCGCTATGCCACAACAATCAACCGCTGGTTGTGCCTTGCCACATAACACTGCGGATCTCCTCTATCTTCTGCCGCCATTCCTCATCGCGGATGTCCCTGAGTGTCAGAATATCTCGCTGTAGCTTTGCGTGATCAGCCTGAACTGCCCGGACTCCTTCAGCGATGTCTGCTGGCGTATTATGTACGTGGGCAGTTCCCAGATAGAAGTAGTCTCTCAGGACTGGCCAGTCAGATGTGATGAGCGGCTTGCCAATGGAGAGGGTCTCGAACCCTCCCATGAGCAGGGTGTGGTCCCGAGTGGTGAGCGTCATGACAGCATCAGCAGCCCGAAGCAAGCCTACATAGCGCCGGTAGGGGAGGTATCCCAGAAGATGACAGTTTTTGGGCTTCTGGGCCAAGACTTCCGTCCCAAGGATATGCGGGTTTCCGGTGAAGTAGAATTGCACGTCGGGGCAGCGATGTGCTGCCAGGAACACCGCATCAGTGGGTTCGTCCTCACGGAAGCTGCTGATCACCGCAACATTGAATCCGTTGCCGAGCGAGACAGGTTCACTGACCGAGAAGTCGCCGGGGGTGTAGGCCAGAAGGAAATGCGGGCACCCCCAGCGCGCAACGATATCTTCCTGATGCACGTTGTGGACAAGTGTTGTGAGCGCGCTGTGCGACAACAGACGATGGAGCCACAGCGTGCGGGCCCAACCCGGCGATACGAACGCCCCTGTGTGCGAGTCGATGACGTATCCTCCGCCGTGCGAGCGGCAGAAGGCCCACACTACCAACGCCAAGAAGATTGGCGGGTTCTGAACCAGGATTACGTCGGGGCGTTCTCGAACCAGGATCGACCACGTGCGACGAGTCTGGACGAGGTATCTCCACGGCAGGCGGAGCAGATCGCCCTGCCGCCCGGCACTGACGAAATGCAGCGTCGATCCTAGATGCTCGGCCAGCAGCTCGGTGCGGCGGTGATAGCTCACCCAGGCGATTGTTGCTATCGTCCCCATGTCTTTTGGCACCAATCTGTCAGGCCGACCTGTCTCAGCCAAGCCACCGACATCTCCAGCCCCACCTCGACAGGCACTGATGGACGGTAGCTCAGCATCTGCTGAGCCTTCGCGCAGCTGTAGTTGGCCTTGCGACCATAGAGCCGCAGGTCATCCGGGCGAGGGGTTGCCTTGATCGCAGTCTCAAAGCCTTTGAGCAGCTGGCGGACATTTCTGTTTCGCTCAGATAAGTACTTGATGGGTTCCTTAAAATGAGCCAACATCAGCTTGACCGAAGATCGCACCGGGTTCATAAGGGCACTGCGCAGCTTGGCGCGCCCAGAACCGGTTGCTGGCAGCGCTTCACATCGCAGGGCGGTGTTGAATCGGCGGAAATACTCATTCCATGTTAACAACTCGGGACCATTGAGATTGAAGGCCTCGCCGACCGCGTCAGGATGGCGGGCGGCGAGCAGGATGCCGGAGACGAGATCAGTCACATACACCAGATTGCAGATGCCATCAGCCTGGCTCCCGAGAGTACGCCAACGGCCGCTGAGCAAATTGCGCGCAAGATCAATCGTCCAGGTCGTGCTGAATGGTCCATAGACTATGGAGGGCCTGATTACCGTGACCGGCAGGCCCTTAGCACAGTATTGCCAACAGTACTCTTCGGCAGCAACCTTTGCTTCATTGTATGGATTCCCTGTCCGCACGAGCGGTGATTTCTCATCAATCTGGCCTTCTACTTCTCCGTAGACCTCCGCCGTGCTCAGGTGTACGAAGCGGCTAACTCCTAGTCGCATTGCCACGTCCAGAGCGTTCCTGGTACCCTCGACAGTCACATCGGCGGATCCCTTGGCGCAGTGTATTACACACGAGACACCCGTCATCGCACGTTTCAGCTGATCTTCATCTGTCACATCACACACAACTATGTCCACCGGGAAGCGCGCCAGACGGGCTGCCCGGGACCAGCTCCTGATCCCGGCGCGCACGTCGCGTGAGCCTTGTAGATAAAGCGACTCTACGATCCAGGCACCGATGAATCCGGTGGCTCCTGTCACCAAGATCGTCTCTCCGTCAGCCATGGAGCACTCCAGTTGTCTCATACCAGGGCATCGGGAAGCGGGTCGCGGCGGCGTAGCATTCATCCACGAACTCGAGGGAGTCCAGGACATCACTCCCCGCTATGAGTGGCTTCTCACCCGCGGTGATCACCTGGATCAGGTTGGCGATCAGCATGACGGCTATGTCCAGTTTTGAGGTTGCCCTAGGTCGCAACGCCATCCACCTCTTGTTTCCATCGGGCGTGGAGACCAGCAGATTGCGGAAATCGTATACTTCACCTTCGACAGAACCCGCCTGTCCACGCACCGCGAACCGACAGGGGAAGCGGCTCAGCCAGCTCAGATGCACCCTGCCCTCACATTGACCGTGCTTGAAAAGCACCTCCGTCACGGCCTCGGGACCGCCATAGCTATCGTTCTGGCAGGATATCAGCTCCGGTTTTCCGCCCAGCCACCAACAGATGTGGTCGATGACGTGGGCACCTCGATCTCGCAACACGCCAGCACTCGACCTCCCGGCGTTGAAGTAGAAACCTGATAGCGATGGCCACTCAAAGATCTCACCCACGGTGTATTCTATAGCCAGTGGCACGCCGAGCATCCCGGCCGAGAGCATTTCCTTCACCCGGGCAAACTGGGGCCACAATCGCTGCGTATAGTTTGCGGCCAGGACCACACCGTGGTGATTGGCCACAGCCACCATTTCGCGCGCCTTACTAGCCGATTCCGCCAGGGGCTTCTCGCACAATACCTGCACACCCCCGGATAGTAGATCAACTGCAACCGAATGGTGCGAAGGGGTTGGGACTGCCACGATAGCACCCTGTGCCAGTCCGAGGACGGCGTGGTGATCGGCCACGCACTTGGAAATCCCGTACTGGCGACCAACGGCTTGTGCCTGGTGTAAGTCACGGTCAACCAGAATCAGCTCTTTCATCACCGCCGGATAGGTTGCCAATGCGGGCAAGTAGTAGCTCTGCGCGATAGCTCCGCACCCAATGAGGGCTATGCACGGGGAATCTGATCTGGAAGGCACCGGCTCACGGCCTCGCACACGGGACTCAAGCATACTCGGTCTGCTCTTGATGCTCTCGGGAGTGTTCTGGCAAGTAATTGATCCGCACTTGCTCTTCTATCCAAGCGTAGGTCGCTGCCAGTCCCTCTTCGAGCGTGAACTCCGGTTGCCATCCGAGCACCTGTTTGATCCGGGTGATATCGGCATTGCGTCCCCGTACGCCCTGAGGACCCGGCACGTGCCGCTTGATGATCGGGTGGCCAGCAATTTCGGAAATCATATCCGCTAGCTGATTTACAGTGACCATGCGATCCTGTCCCAGGTTTATGGGTTCTCGCCAGTCCGACTGCATCAGCATCTGAAGGCCGCGGACACAGTCGTCGATGTAACAGAAGGATCTGGTTTGTTCGCCATCGCCCCAGATCTCGATTTCGTACCTGCCGGTGAGTTTCGCCAGCGCTACTTTGCGACAGAGTGCCGCCGGCGCCTTCTCCCGCCCACCATCCCAGGTGCCAAGGGGGCCGAAGATGTTGTGGAAGCGCACAATGTGCACTCTCAAACCATAATCTTCTGCGTAGTGCAAGCACAATCGCTCAGTAATCAGCTTCTCCCACCCATAGGCATCCTGAGGCTGGGCGGGATAGGCATCCTCCTCTTTCAGCGGGACAACATTAGCATCGACCTGTCGGTACTCGGGATAGACACAGGCCGACGACGCATAGAGGTAGCGTGCGACCCCGTTCACCCGGGCTGCCTCGAGCGTATGCATATTGATCAAGGCATTGTTGTGCAGTATCTGGGCATGATGGCTAGAAATGAACCCCATGCCGCCCATGTCTGCCGCCAAAGCGTAGACCTCGTCAATTCCGCGCGTGGCTTGAAGGCAGTTGTCCCACCGGCGCAGATCGAGCAGCTCAAACTCATCCGCATCCGTGGCGCTGAATTCCGGATACTTCAGATCGACGCCCCGCACCCAGTACCCCTTCTTTTTCAGGTCGGTTACCAGATGGCTGCCGATGAACCCGCCTGCTCCCGTTACGAGAACCCGAACTCGATCCGACATGGTGTCTCCTCCATTCTGTCGTTTGACTCGCAAGCCTTAGATTGAATAATCCCCCAGCAGCCGCACTCCTACCGCTAAGGTACGCCGCCGCCAGAAGCAGGAGGACACGCCTCGGGTGGAAGAGGGCCTACGCGTGATTGTGAAGCCGGACTGCCCTCTCATAGGCACGCAGCGTCTCATGAGTCGCTGTCAGACGTTGTTCTTGGGCATAGCGATACGCTTGCTGGCCCATCTGACGGCGCAGTGTGTCGTCAGACAGCAATTTGATGATGGCACCAGCCAGACTTTCGACATCGGCAGGGGGCACCAGCTGGCCCGTCACCCCGTCCTGGACATACTCAGGCAGACATCCGACACACGTAGCCACCACGGGTTTGCCAAACACAGCGGCTGTCATCAGTATGCCACTCGTGGACGCCGAGAGGTAGGGCAAAATGACCGCACACGCCCGCTGAAAATACTCAGCCGCCCTGTCCCCGGGCACGAAACCGTCGTAGATCTCGAATCGGCCCCTGTCTACAATCAGTTCCTGACAGCGCTTCAAGTCGTCACCCCGGCTCGCTATGAGAAACTTCGCGTCGGGGATACGTTGGGTCACAAGCGGCTGAGCCTGTACCAGATACTGAAGGCCCTTGTGTGGGCGCGCGGCACCAAAGAATAACACGGTGGCAGGGTCTTCTTCGAACCTTACGCGGGCCCACTTGAGAGCCGTTGTGCGCGGCCCAAGCGGAACATAGGCAACGCGCTCAGCCGGCAAGCCATAAAGATCTTGCACCTCGGCAACCTGGGCTGCCCCGTTGACGACCACCAGGTCTGACTGCCAGGCCAACAGCTGGTAGACCGCCACCGGCACAAATCCGGGCAATGATTCACCCACATTCGGCCTTGGAATGATCATCGTGCACACTACCGGCAACCGGCGAACAAACAGGCTTAGCGCAGCCGGCCACAGCTCGCCGGGCCCTGCCAGAATGTGAACCACGTCCACTCTGTCGCGTTGCAGATGGCACGCGATCCGCCACATGGCTTGGACTGACCTGGGGTCGCGTGTGCGGGGCAGCTCGTACGTGCGTACATTGCAGGTCGCGGGTATGAGCTGCAACTCGTGTAGCCGCTCCGCCGCCGGCGCAACAGTACCCAGGTAGGGCGCCACGTGCCGCGCAGACAAGTACAGGCTTGGCTCCGCGCCCACCTCGTGCAGCGCGTTAGCGAGGTCAAGCCCGTAATCAACATCGTTGAACACGACGATACCTACGTGCATTCGGCAGGCTACCTTTCCAGCGGACAGGATTGTGGCGACGTTCGCAGCATGGCCGGCCGGCAGTCGGGAGGCGGTCTCCAAATGTTGATCGTTTCGTGAAGTAAATGAGCAGCATCCCAGCCGGCACCCTGCGCAAGGGTGCCAACAGGGTCGGCACGCCAGTGCGCAACAGGCTCAATCCGGCGATACAGAAGCGCATCCATATGAAAGCTACGATGTGTTGACGTCAGAGCGAAGTAACTGGTGATCGCACTTTCCCATCGGGGATGGCGATGCGCAAAGCCGCGGTACTGATCAGTGCGTCCGTAGCCGTGGGGATACAGCACGACCAGAATGGTATCAGTCCGCGATCGATTCAGTGGGTCGGCGATTATCTCAGCTATCTCATCCGGCACGACATCCTGGCCTCGATCGAGGTAGGTGCCTCTACCCATCGTCCTGAGGCGGTCACGCAACGTCGGCAGCTTGTCGGCAAGGGTGTGGAACAAGTAGTAGTCGGACAGAACCAGGTCTGGATCCTGTTGTGTCAGCCACGCGATGCCATGTTCGTCGTCTTGGTGTATCGCGGTGATCTTTGCCCAGCGCGCCACACACACCACGACACCGCTGACCACAATGATACCTACAAGGCCCGTGAACAGCGCCACCCACAGGCGGGGCGTATCAACGCGAGCAGCAACCCATCCGTACGCCAGCCAAGTTCCCATACCGATCATGATTGCGGTAGGAAGGAACAAGAAGGGGGTGTACCGGGCAGATCCGTAGGGGTAGAGCCCGGTGAGACCACCCACTGCGAGGGCGGTGACGCATAGCAGTAAGAAGGTGAACGTGAAGGTGGTAGCCCGGTCCGCCCGTCGCCGCAGCACGTGCAGACAGGACAACGCCACAAGGCATGCGCAAATACCCAGCCACGCTATCCTGACGTACGGCTGGTTCTGGACACCTGCAGGAGCCAGGACCGACCAGAAGAGCGAGCGCGTGTTGCTGACCAAGAAGCCGGCCAGTCCCTCGACCGTGGCAGGATAGCCGGATGTTGGGAAGTATAGGTCAACCTGGTCCGACCTTACGGCAGCGCCCCAATTGGTATAGGGGAATGCCACTTGGCGCAGGGCGAATACAGCGGGCAAGATCAACAGCGGCTTCATCTCCCAGGCCGCTGTTGCCAATGCTCGCAGTCTCTCGGAACGACCAGAGGGCGCGGCTCGGAACAGCATCACCGCGCAAGCGCCCACCGCCAGAGCCACAATCAGGAAATCGTTCGCGAAAAACGCCACTACGGGCAAGGCGACCGTGATGAGCAGCCATTGTCTGCGAGGGAGAGGCCCCCTTGCCAGCCTGAGAAACAGAAAGAATAGGCCGGCGGACAACAGGTAGGTGTTGCCATAGGGAAACATAGCATAGCGGGTGAGGTACAACGCATCAGCGTTGAGTATCATGAGTAGCGGCACGGTGATCATCAGTGATTGATGGGCGGGCCAAGCGCGACGCAGTCCCAATGGAACGAGAACCAGAACGGCCAGACCAGCTGCGAGTGACGCGGCGCGATAGGCGATCAGGCTACCTCCCAGCAGCCGATGGGTTAGCCAGTAGTGAACCGCGAACTGAATTGCGTCGGTACCTTCCAGGTGGCGGTAGTACTCCAGCAGGTTCTGGTCAACGTCCAGCCTGAGGTGGTACTCATCGAAATCGTAGCGATCGTACGTGACCTCAATGAGCCGGATTGCGGTCCCGATGCCCAATACACTCACGAGGGCAACCACCCAGAGCCAGCGTGAATAGCGGTCGAATGATAACATAGGTGTCCCTGTCAGCCGGCTAGTTCCCAGTAACCTCGGAATAAACACGCAACAACTGCCGGGCAATCACATCCCAGTCGTAGCGTTCAACCACCAGCCGTCTGGCATTATTGACGACTCGCTGCCAGAGCCGCTGGTCGTGCATGAGCCGCAGCGTGCATTGCGCGAACTCGGCCGGATCATCGGCGATGAGCAAATGCTCTCCGCTGACGACATCCAAGCCCTCACATCCGATGGTGGTCGAGACGACCGGGCGACCGAGAGCCATAGCCTCAAGGATCTTGAGCCGGGTGCCGCCGCCGGCACGCAGCGGCACAATCGTGACAGCACACCGGCGATAGTAGGGCACGACATCACCAACTCGCCCCGTCACGTGCACGCCATTGCCGTCGAGCGCAGCTACGGCAGGCGGCGGTGATGAGCCCACAATCCACATCTCCAGCCCCGTCCCTGCACGTTGGACTTGTGGATATACCTCACGGAAGAACCACAATGCGCCGTCGGCACAGGGTGCGTAACCCATATTCCCGACGAAGAGCACACCCGGCCGCACGCCATCTTGCCCAAGGCACTGATACGACTGGGTGTCAACCCCATTCGGTACGACGTCCACTTTCAAATGCCCGTTGGTCGCCATCAGATACTGGCGGTCAAGTTCCGACACCGTGATGCAGCGCTCAAATCGGCGACCACAACGAGGTTCCCAGCCACTCAGCATCTTGCCGAGCAACCAGGCGCGCCACCGGCCGAGCCGAGTTGGCTCGATTCGGGCAATGCGGCTGTACTGCTGAGCGCCGACATTGTGGAAGACAATCAGCCGCCTGGCCCGCGTCCGGGGCGGGAACGCTTCAGCGTACTGCGCCATACGCGAAGGCTCGATTTGCACGATGGCGTAGTCATTCGCATCAGCCAGCCGGTTGACTCGTGCTAGCAGCTCAGCTGAGTGCAAGAACTCGAAGTCAAATGGCTGGCCACTCACCAGATGTCGCAGTTTTCCAACCAACCGGCGAGGTCGGCTTCGCGTGGGCAGGTGAATCGCCTCAACCTCCTTGCAGAACTGACGCATCGCCACTATGCCGGCACCTTCCTTGTCATCTGGCTGCAGAAAGCCGACCATCGAAACCTCGTGATGCAGGGCAATCCGACGGGCCAGGTTGTAGACGCGAACCAGGTTTCCGGATACCGGTGGATACGGTATGTAGTCGGTGACAATGAGAAGCCGCATACCATCACCACACTGCACTATCGCTCGTTGTCTGGCCCGCGCGGATCCCTTGGGGCTGAAGGCACTGTCCGCGCGGTATCCCAGATGGTCAGCCAAGATGCCGTTTGTTGCTTGCGCTTGCCGGCAGCAGCTTCTGAGAGATATGTCTCAACTTGAGCGGCAATCTCCTCAATAGAGTATTTGGAGCGCACGACGGCAAGAGCGCGACGGCGAATTCCCCAGTTCAGATCTGGGTCGCAGAGTACTCGCAAAGTAGCCCTGGCCATCGCCTCGGGATCATCGGGTTGCACGAGTAGGCCGGTTTCGCCGTTAGTCAAGAGCTCGAGCGGGCCTCCGACGCCGGCTGCGATCACGGGCAACCCACGCGCCCAAGCCTCCATGATTGTTCTACCAAAAGGCTCTGGCCATCTGGATGGCAACAGCAATGCATCGTACTGCTCATAACGTGCCATCATTTCGGCGTGATTGACTTGACCGACAAAGACCACTCGGTCCGCGATGCCCAGTGAGGCTGATAGGTCTTTGAGTTCAGCCACGTAATGTTCATCACCCCTACCAAATATGTCTAGGGTGGCATTGTTTGCACCAAGGTCACTTGCCAGATAGGCCAACGCCCGTATGGCTGTGTCCGCGCCCTTCTCTGGTACCAGCCTGCCGGCGAAAACCAGGCGAAACGCTCTGTGTAGATCGGATGAATCCGTCACGCGCAGGTGATCGTCAGGGACTACCATATCCAGCGCGATTCCATTCGGAACCACCTGCATGCTGGTGTTTGGGAATCCTGCCTCCACATACGCTTGCAGCACTGCCCTGCTGTTGGGTAACATGTGGGAGGTGTCCAAACGCCTGATGCTTCCCATCCCACACAATACGCTGCGGTACCATCTCTTCAAGGGGTTCGGTTCCAGGCAAACAGATCTCCGCAGCTGTGCCAGCCAGTAGTCTGTCAGCCGGAAGACAGTAGCGATGCCCTGATCCTGGGCAGCGAGCACCGGCCCTATCGAGACACCACCGATTGACCAGGCGTAGACCACATCGGGATGGGTGGCCGCCAGGGTGTCCATTGCTCGCTTGTAGTTGTGACGAAGAATAGTGGCTCGGGCCAGCTGACTGCGGCGGCGTCGCAACCCGAAGTGATCACGACAATTGGGGCTCTGCTGTGATCCCGCGGCATTCCCCCCATACTCGAGTGTGCGGTGAACGTTGTCGCACACCGCTGGATTATCGAGACCCCACCAGCTGGTAAGGACGAACAACTGGTGGCCGCGTCTGATGAGCTGATCCGCCTGGCTCAGACAGCTGATCTCGGCTCCACCTACGAAGTGCGGCGGGTAGAAGTCCGACACAATCAGTATCCTCACGGGTCAACGCTCCTGCTCAGCAGACGCACGCGCTTCAACCAGGGCGCGATGCCGGTGATCCTAAGGGACAGGGCCATATCACTAGGAGTGACAGTGCCCGTGGCGGCACAGAATACCAGGAACAGAGCCAGGTAGGCACTTGCCTGGTACATAGTCGTGGGCCTCCAAATGAGCACTGGCATCAACCATATGCCAAAGGCAAGCCAAGGCCTGAGATATGATCCGTGGTCGACCACAAGCCCTCTGTGACGCAAGAACCCGATAAGAAGTGGATAGACAGCCAAGTTGCCGACGGCGCTGGCGACCGCCGCGCCCAGTATGCCGTAGGAGGGTATGAGTAACGCGTTGGCAATCAGACTGACTACTGTGTGAGCCACATTGGCGAAGGTGGGTCGGACAGAGTCGCCGGCTGCCAGCAGTGAGGTGCCCAGAATGTTGCCGACCAATGCAACACTCAGACTGGCAACTAGGATCACAAACGTGTTCGAGCTGGCGGCATATCTGGCGGAAAATGCAATCTCGATGATCTCCCTTCCCCACAGTGCGGCGACGACGGCGCCAAGCAGCACGCCGAATCCGATAAGACGGGCGGACGCGTTGAGGAGTGTTCTCGCATCCCCGATCTGTCGCTGCGCCACCAGCTTCGCAAAGTAGACATAATAGACCGAGCCATACGACTGATACACTGACCTGAGGCTGTCAGGCACTCGTCGTGCAACTTCGTACAGCGCGATGTCTGCCGACCCCAAGAGCGCGCCGATGAGAAGCGTATCAACGCGAGTGAATATGAAGTGCAGGATGTCGTTGCCCTGCAGCGGCAATCCAAATGCAAGGGCCAACCTCGCTAAGTCGCGCCTCAACACCAGGGTCTTTGCCACGGGGACCGCCACGTACGCGATAACACACCCTACGATTACGGCGAATACTCTGGCCAGCACCAGATTGGTGGCACCTGCGCCCGTCCACATACCCAGCCCAACCAGCAGGATGAGGTTGACCACGGTCACGGCAATGTCCGAGATCGCCATGCTTGAGAACCGGAAGAAGCCCTGCAGGATCGATCTGAACAGACCCCGAGTGCTCTCCAGTACAAACAGAATCGGAACAAAGGGCACCAGTGATGGCAACAATGATTGTCCGAAGAGCAGTGATAGCAGGGGAGTACTTTGCCAGGCCACCAGTATCGTCACCAGCGTCAGGCCAAGCCTCAGAACCAGCGCTGTACCCACCAGGTCGCGTCGATAGGCCTCGTCTTCGTCGGCAGCCAGCAGGCGAGGTACTGCCTGCTGCAGACCGAGCGTGCTTATCTGCGTCAGGAAGATGACTACCACCTGAACCAGAATGTAGGCACCCCACACACTGGCCGGGAAATGGCGGGCTGAGTACATGGTGGTGACAAAACCCAAGCCCAATGCCACTACGCTCGCGAGGCCGAGCGACATCGTCCCGGAAAACAACCGCGAAGCACCGAAGGAAGACATAGATGCTGTGTATCCTATTCTCGTCGCAAAGGTTGGGGGACCATAAGCTGCCTGTCTGCTTGCGATGCGTTCACCATGACGGCCAGCATTACTCCAATCACGGGTGTCCAATGCCAGGCCGAGAATAGCGGCGCTACAAACGCGGCTGCAAGGAGCCCCAAGTATCCGGACACGAAGCCCATAGTCACCGCCCGCCTGTGATCGTCGGGGATGGAACGTGAGTGCCCCAGTCCTCGCGTCGCAGCGGTCCACGTCAGCCACAGGAAGGCCAGATATCCCGGCACGCCTGCAACCAGTAGGAGCCACAGATGCCCGTTGTGAATGTAGCGTGTGGCATCCCAGGCCATGCCGTAATGGTCCAGGCGACGATCAAAAGGCCGATAGCGCGCTCCCAATCCCAGACCCACGAGGGGGTGTGATTCAATCTGAGACAGCGCATACCGGTTTTCGACGGCACGCCATTGGAGGCTGCTCTCCTGCAGCGTTGAACTGCTTCGAAAGGTGCCCAGTCGTTCCAGAGATGCTCTCACCAGCAGGGTGGCTCGCGAATCGACGCTGCCTGCGACTGCCACAAGCAGCACGGTTCCCGCCACTCCAGCCACCGCAGCGCCGACCTTGACAAGTCGCGCGCGGTCACATCTGCTCGCGAAGACGACCATTACGAGTACGGCCAGAATCAAAGCTCCCCAGAAACCACGATTGAAGGTCAGCAGCAAAGCCAATCCCAGCAGGCAGAACCTGAGCCAGGCCAGGGTCGGTCTGGTTGTCGATTGACCAAGCGCAAGTATTGGGACTGAAGCAATGGTTGCCACCAATACAAGTGATTGACCGGGAGGAAGTATCCGGGTGACGTCGGCGTAGACTGAGTCGCCCGTTTGGAGCGCTTCAACCCGTCCAGGAATGATGGATACAGAGCCGCCGAGGACAAACTGGGCGACCATCGCTGCGGCCACTACCGTGGCCAGCATGGTCAGCCCGCTCAGCAGATACCGCAGCTGACGGCTGTCCCGCACCAGGTTCGTGACGACGAAGAATGCCAGGTAGTAGGACACGACCCGGATTTCGCGTCTCGCCACCTCAACCTCTACTCTGGACTGGAGTATGGCGACAGCTGTGGGCAGCACCAGCAAGCCAAAGAAGATCAGGAGGGGCAGGTCAATCGGTGTGCGAACGAACTTGAACTGCGGGTCGAATAACCGGCGCACGACAATCTGACCCAACAACCCCAGGAGTATCAAGTCGGGGATGTGCAGACTGCCCATCCCGATAGGCACAAGCGGCAGGACGTCCTCAAAGACTACGCTGGAGGTGCAAACCAGGATGACCAGCAAGCCTATCTCGGGGCGCCTGGCGATGACGATGGCCCCCCCAATACCGACCAGAGCGGCCAGAACCAGCACGGGTGATGCGACCAGGCAACCGGCCCCAAGCAGGAGGCCCACGACTGCCGCCGCTGCCATGTGCAGCAGACTGACCCTGTTCGGCAGCCGGAGCACGGCGAGGGATTCCAGCATCAGTGGCCTACCTGCTGTGTTGATGACCATATGGAGATGAGCCTGGTGGCAATATGCAGCGATGGAACTGCGATCTCGGCCAACGGCACCGGCAAGAGTCGATTCGTCGCCAGCCCACTCCTAGCGTGCATCCTATTCCTCGCGCATCTCGGGTCTATCTGACACGGGTGTGGCGGTATCCGTTGCCACGACCTGTATGAAAGAGGGTGCGGTGATGGCCGTGACTGACAGGGTCGCTGTGGACGAGTAAGCAACCGTGGGCGTTACGGTTGTCGTCACCATAGTGACATTCGGCGCGGGCGTCTGCGGTGGCAACTGCTCACCGCCTGTGGGAGGACCTCCTGTCTTCACTGCGGTCGGAGGTAGCGTGGCCTCAGCAGTAGCAACGTCAGCCGTTGCCGGAATCCCCCCAGACTGGACTGCAGCCAGGGGGTTGCCTCCCCCCAACGCCAGTATCAGGCCGGTGCCCAAGACCAGACCGGTCAACAAGGCGATCAGCACTTCACCGGTTCTCACGTCGTCAAGCCCCCACTGGGGTAGTCCCTCACAACCACTCAGACCTTACTCGACTATTCCGACCGATAGTATCTGTTGTAACGCTGAACGTAGTTGGGCTCGGCCAGATTCACGACTACCCCCAGGACATTGGCATTGACTCCACCCAGCTGTTGCAGCGCCGCCACCAGGGCGTCGCGAGTGGACCGCGCACACCCCACAACGACCAGTACGCCATCGACGAGCGAGGCCACCACGGCCGGGTCGGTGACCGGTCCCAGGCAGGGGGTATCCACCAGCACCAGGTCGAAGCGATGCGCCAATTCCTGAAGCACCGCGCGCATGCGGTCAGAAGTCAGCATCTCCGCAGGATTCGGGGGGATCGGACCGCTGGGCAGGACGGAGATGCCGGCGTGCGGACTCGCCTGCAGCAGTCGGTCCAGCGATGCCTCCCGCTTAAGGGCATCGGTCAGTCCAGCGTGGTTGGCGACACCGAACAGCTCGTCCAGGGTCGGCCGCCTGAGATCAGCATCAACCACTGCTACGCGACGACCTGTTCGGGCCACGGCAATGGCCAGGTTGGCCACTGTGGTCGACTTGCCCTCGCGCGGCTCGGCGCTGGTCACCATCAGGGTACGGAGTTGGTGATGACGGCTGATCGCGTCGAGGTTGGTTCGCAAGTAGCGGTAGGCCTCCATCTGTGGAGACGCGCCGTTGAAGGATGCCAGAGAACGCAGTCGCCAGCCTCGAGGGACGCGGCTCAACTGGGGCAGAGAAGTGACCTGCTCTATCTGTTCAGCGGTATACAGCCTGGCATCTAGGCGGTCGAACACGAGTGCCAGCCCGACGCCGCCCAGCAACCCTACTACGGCGCCCAGCACGATGTTGACCACCACGCGCGGCTTGGACGGGCGTGTCGGGACGGAGGCGGGATCGGCGATGGACAGAGCGCTGGCGCGCAGGGTTTCGTTGAGTCGAGCTCTCTCATACTGCTGCAGGAGCATCGCGTATATCTCGCGCTTCACCTCGATCGATCGTCCGAGCGCTGCTATGTCGCCGGCATTCTCGGGCGACTGGACAACGAGCTCCTCATATTGCCGTTGTGCGGACGTGATCTCCGCGTCCATCTGTGCCAGCTGCTCTCCCAGGATAGACTGGGCCGTCCTGCCACCCCCCGCGTACATTGCCGCATTATTCTCAACCAGGATCGCTGCCAGTGTGTTGGCTGACAGACTCGCCCGCCGGGGGTCCGCATCTTCGACGACGATCCTCATCAGCTCGCTGTTGGGCACTATTTCCAATGAGATCGAAGGTACTTCGCCTCCTCCCATCCTTCTGAGCAGCTCGTCCAGGACTGGACCGCTGGTCGCCAGCTCGGCATAAGTGTTCATTAGCCGGTCCGTGTAGGCGACATCGTAGGAGACATAGTCACTTGAACCGCGAGGGACTGTTAACACGCGCAGCGTAGCTGAGGCTTCGTACACGGGTGTGGCCGTGTACGTGCCGGCCGCCACGATCCCGTAGGTCACCAGCAGTGTGGTGCATACCACTACGAATCGGCGCCAGATGATCTCCAGATAGGTGCGAATACCCATCGTTGTGGGGAATCGCTTTCTTCACTCGTACGAGTGATGTATTGCGTCAACGTTCACTGAACTCCCGCACCTGCGTTGCGACGTAGGTGATCTGATCGGCGCTTAGCTCAGGGAACATGGGAAGGGATAGCACATCGGCAGCCACCTGCTCCGCGATCGGAAACTGCCCTTTGCGGAAGCCGGCGTCCGCGTAGAACGGCTGGAGGTGTATTGGCGTAGGATAGTGGATGGCCGTGCCCACGCCGCGGTCGCGCAGGAACGCTTGCAACTCGTCGCGCCGCGGGGTGCGCACTACGTACAAATGATACACGTGGTTTCGACCCGAAGCCACCCATGGCGTCACCACCTCGCCGCCGGCCAGTCGCTCCGTGTATTGCGCCGCGTGGCGTTGGCGTGCCTCGTTCCAGGTGTCGAGGTGGCGCAGCTTGACCCTCAGGATCGCAGCCTGGATGGAGTCCAGTCGGTGGTTGAAGGGTGCCAGCTGGTGGACGTTCTTGACCCTCTGCCCGCAGTTTCGCATCGCCCGAACCTGGTCGGCCACCGACTCGTCATTCGTAACCAGCATACCGCCATCGCCGCACCCCCCCAGATTCTTGGTAGGATAGAAACTGAAAGCAGCGGCGTGCCCCAGAGTCCCGACGCGCTGGCCATTGTGCAGCGCTCCGTGCGCCTGGCACGCGTCCTCGATCACCACAAGATTGTGACGACCTGCAATCTCGAGGAGTGCGTCCATCGCAGCTGGTTGTCCGTATAGATGGACGGCTATGATGGCACGTGTGCGGGGTGTGATGGCAGCGGCAACCTGATCGGGGTCTATGTTGTAACTGCGGCTGTCCACATCCACAAGCACGAGACTGGCGCCGACAAACGTGACCGCCGCCGCAGTGGCGATGAAGGTGTGAGCCGGCACAATCACTTCGTCGCCCGCGCCGACTCCGAACGCTCGCAATCCCAGCTCCAGCGCTGAGAGGCCGCTGTCAACGCTGACGGCATGCCTGGCTCCACAGTATTCTGCGAACTCCGCTTCGAGGCGCTCCACATCTTCTCCCAATACGAAGTCGCAACGATCCAATAAGCGCTGCAACGTGGGCAGGAGCTCCTCGCGCAACAACGCGTGTTGCACACGTAGGTCGATCCACGGTACGATCACGGCTCACTCCTTAGGTGGTGACCACGAGTGCGGATGTCTACGCCATCTAGATAGGGCACGGCGGACAGATCGAACAGGCATTTCAAATCAGCCAGTGATCCCCGAACTCGTGCAGGGTTACCGTAGGCAACACTGTTAGCTGGTATATCTTGTGTGACGACACTACCCGCGCCGATCAGCGTCCACTCGCCTATTGTCAGGTGCGGTAGCAACGTGACATTCGCGCCGATCCGCGCACCGCGCTTGATCGTGGGTCCCCGCATGCAGAGCCCGCACTGAGGGTGCAGATCATTGGCAATGGTGACACCGGGCGCGAGAAAGACCTCGTCTTCCAGGGTGGTGAACTGGGCCACGTACACATTGCAGTGAATCTTGACTTTGTGGCCGATGATGCAGCCATAGTCAATAGTCGAGCCGTTCCAAATGTTGAGGTGATCGCCGATTGAGTTCTCTTCGCGGATCACCACATTGTGGCCGGTCTCCAAGTTGGTTCCAATGGTGCTACCGGCGTAGATCACGGTTCCAGACCGGATGTGCGCGTGTGAGCCAACTCTCAATTCGAGATTGCTGACGCGCCGCCCCGGCCGATAGCCGAGAATCACACCTTCTTCCACGCTGCAATCGTCACCCATGATAACGTGCACATCGGTGTCAACTGGCGATCGCAGGCTCACAATGGCCCTCCGTCAGTGGAAGCTCGCACGCTGCGCCGTTTCGCAGCGATCGGTCTGCGTCTTCCAGTATCTCCACCACCTTCAGTCCTTCGATGCCGGATGATCGCGGCTGGTCGCCCGTTTCAATGCATTCCAGAAAATGCTGGCACTCGAGCCGCAAAGGCTCGCCAGCAGGTACTCTGGGGATCAGCACATTGCCGTAGCGGTAGCTGCACTGGAACTCGCCATACGTCTCAGTGTAAGGCGGCGCGTCGACGCCACGGTCGTAGATCTTGATCTTTTCCAGTGTCTCGACGTCATTGAACACCACCATCTTCTTGCTACCGACCACAGTAATTCGTCGCACCTTGCACGGATCAAGCCAGCTGACGTGTACGTGCGCGAGAATGCCGCCGGGCATCTCCATGTTCACGTATACGACATCGTGGAGGCCACCGAAGACACACGCCATACCATGGGCACTCACGGCGACCGGAGAAGTTCCCAGAAGGTACAACACGATGGAGATGTCGTGTGGCGCTAGATCCCACAATACGTTGAGAGATGGCTGGAACAGGCCGAGACTGAGACGAGCCGCATCAACATAGTAGATGTCGCCCAGATCACCACTGTCTACGATTTCCTTCAGCGTCTGCACGGCACAGTTGTACAAGAACGTATGCCCTACCATCAGAACCAAATTGCGCGCTTCCGCAATCTCGATCAGATCCCGAGCGTGCCTGCTGCTCAGGGTGAACGGCTTCTCCACCATCACGTGCAGGCCGTGCAGTAGACAATCACGTGCGATTGGAAAATGGCTTGGCGGTGGGGTAGCAATGACTACCGCGTCAAGGCGCATTTCAATCAAATCGCGGTAGTCCTCGGTTACCGCAACCGCCGGGTACAGGGTCTTGATGCGCGCTAGGCGTGCCGCTGAAAGGTCTGCCACGCCCACCAGATCAGCCGATGTGATCTCGACGAAGTTCCGAATGAGATTCGGTCCCCAGTATCCGCAACCAATTACGCCCACTCGGATTCCACCCATTGCTCCACCTTCCTCCCGGTTCTCTACAGGGCGCCCTTGCATGACAACACCGCAACTGGAGTTCTCAAGAGTATTGCAAGATCGAGCCACAGTGATTGGTGGTCGATGTACCAGATGTCGAGCCTGACCATATCAGCGAAGTCGACCGAGCTCCTCGCCGTCACCTGCCACAATCCGGTCAGACCGGGCTTTGCCTCCAGGCGCCGCAACTGCCAAAAACTGTAGCGTTCAATCTCATAGACGAGTGCTGGCCGCGGCCCCACCATGCTCATGTCTCCTCGGATGACGTTCCACAACTGGGGTAATTCGTCCAGACTGAGCTTTCGGATGATCCTACCAACCCGAGTCACGCGTGGATCGCGGGTGAGCTTGCGGGCACAGACACCTTCCGCTGGGGTGGATTCCATGCGCTCCCTGTCATTCCGGATGAAGGCCTCCACAAAATCGCGATGAACCTTGGCATCATTGCCAGCGAGCATCGACCGGAACTTGTATAGAGTGAAGGTCTTAGGCTGCCTCCGACCGCCGACTTCCCGTGGCCGCTGCACTGAACGCACTCTTTCTTGGCAGAAGAACACCGGCCCGCGTGAGTCGAGGACAATCAAGAGAGCCACCATCGCCATTAGCGGAGAGAAAAGCACTAGCAACACAATCGCGACACAACAGTCGAGGCAACGCTTCGCCACGCGGTACGCTGCCGAGGGTTCCGTGTAGTTGCGCAGCCAGCGAGAATCAGGCAGTGGCAAGGGCTTGCCAGGCAAGTCTGCAACGCCGAATCGGTTCACCTGCTTGGACTCCTTGGCTTCTGCCAATCCCAGGCAAAGAATCTGGGCCTCGGCCTGGCGACCGCTCGCAACCACAGACCTGGGATTTTGAGACCCCTGGGCTGCGCATTCCCTTTACCTTCTCCCTTGATCCCAGCTGACGCGCCATCGCAAGCCTCGTCCGGCTGATGGACACGGTTCGCGGCTGTGGCTGCCGTTCACGCTATGCACTCACACTGCGGATCAAGTATCAGTGCAGTTTATCACGAGAGACTTCGCCAGACACCGATTGTCGGCAGTCGAAGCCTGGCAGTAGACGCGCTCTTGATTGTTCGTGCGGGAAGGAATTTGCCGTACTCATTCAGCTTGGCATTCCTTCGAGCAACAAGGTCGGGATGAATGTGTGATGTTGTGGCTACCAAGCCATCATGCGGAAACCAGCCCTCCGAATTGATCAACGACCACGGCGATCACGGTCAGAAGCCCGCCGTTCTGCGAGACTGGAAGCAGATTCGGACAATTCACCCGCCCTGGGTGCCTCCAGATCGCTGAGTAGCGAATGCCGCGATATTCGCCACATGCGGCCGATCCGGATTGCCGGAATCACACCCTGCTGACACCAACGCCACACGGTTACCCGTGACACCCTGAGGTGATCTGCGACTTCCCTTACAGTCAGCAAATCGTTCTTGGAGAACAAGCCGTCAGTATATGTTGATGGCACCTTCCACTCCTTGCAGAGCGCGGTGACCGCGCTCATAACTCGGCCCGGCATCGGCGCGCCGAAAGGCGCACTTCGGAGCAAAGGGCTATGTGGCTGTGCTTCTCCTGTACCCTCGTGGCAGATGGTCGGGTCAGATCATTGATGTTGCGCGAACGCGCATCTGATTACCTAATTTATCTAGCATGATCAAGTATACTTCACTTATCAAAATGTGTATATTGTTGATTTGGCGGATTATCGCTGAGTCGAGGTTCGCAGCATGGTCTAGTCTGCTGATGTAGTCCTGACCAAACCTGTATGGCGCATGATATAGGCCACGCGACATAGAGGGGCCTCATCTCTTGCTTGCAGCCATGGCAATGCGGCCGTGCGATTGCCCGTCAGGGCTTCAAGGTGAGACTATCAGACTTCCACATCGCGAACGGCCGCACACCTCACAGGGATGGGATACCGGAGACTTGACCTATGCCGACAGTATTAAGTTGCAACAGTAGTAAACTGTGTTATAATAAGTGCGTAACTATTCTTAAAGTGAGTTTGTGCAGCGCGATACGGGGGACGACATTTCTTAGTAGTGGGTCTGACAGTCCTCCAACTCTGGTAATTGCTGCCAGCCTCAGCCGACAGGAGATCGTTTGGGGTTGGCAAGACCGGGCCTATATAACCGGAAGAGGCGCGCCAGCAGCGCTACGACACCTGCCGTGTCATGCGGTAACGCACTGGTCACTCGACCGCCGCACCTCTGCCGTCGTTGTTGTCTCATTCCTCCCTGTGAACTCGGTGTCATAGCCATGGCTGGACCGATGGCCAGTCGGAAGGACTCGGGACCGTGCAGTTATCTTTAGACCTCATAGAGCGACGAGACGACAGGCAGCCTGTCCCGTGCAAGCCTCCACACAGTGATCCGCCACCTTGTGCCGCGAATGGCAGTCCGGGCAGCCGGCTAGCCCTCGAGGAAATCACGCGAGCGGTCCTAGAGGGAGTTCGCCATGTGTTGGATGCTACGGCCTGTTCGGTTTGGCTGGTCGAGCCCACATCCGGCAGCCTGATATGCCAGCATTCCACCGATCCACCAGAAAGCGCGATCCACGGTTGGCGACTGGCACCCGGGCACGGTATTGCGAGCTGGGTTGTTGCCCACAAGCGAGGTATTATCGTTCCTGACACGCGGGATGACAGTCGCCACGCTCGCATCGTCGCGGAGGCGACAGGCACAGAATGTCGCAGCATCCTTGCTGTGCCGATGCTGACCGAGGGATCTGTGGTTGGAGTGATAGAAGTCATCGACTGCAGACCAGGTCGGTTCAGAATAGATGATCTGTGCCTCGTGGAGTCTTTGGCAACTACGGCGGCCGTCGCAATTGAACACGCCCAGTCATATGACACGCGATGCCAGGCTGAAGTAGGTCGCGAACGCCATCGTCTGGCACGCAATCTGCACGACACGGTACTTCAGGCCCTGTACAGCATAGAGCTTGCTACCAGGACCTCACTGGCGCTATTGGAAAGGCAACAGATCAATGCCATACTGCGTCCCTTGCAGCATATACTGTCCTTGACTCAAGAGACCTTGGCTGATGTGAATCTAAGCCTGTGGGATCTGGAGGCGCAGAGATGGGCCCATCGAGAGCTCGGTCCTGCTCTGGCAGAGCATTGCGCTATGCTTCAGAAACAGTACGACCTGAACGTTCGATTGTTTGTTGCCTCTGGATCAGCCCTGACGCCCGAGCAGAAGGACGTGCTCTACAATGTCACCAAGGAGGCACTGTGGAATGTCGTCAGACATGCCCGCGCCACGAGCGTGGAAGTGCGTCTGACTGATGATGCTGACAAGATTGTGCTGTGCATAGCCGATGATGGCGTGGGTATGCTCACATGTGCTCCTTCCGCGGTACCAGCGCGAGGCATCAGAAACATGGAGGAATGCGTTCATTCGTTGGGAGGGGTCTTCTGTGTGGAGTCCGTCCCAGACAAGGGAACCAAGGTCAC
>Ga0101944_10001968_pt1 | contig 36641 bp, 33 predicted proteins | sample DewCreD2012metaG_FD_75245 | JGI IMG/M metagenome (GOLD analysis project Ga0101944, IMG submission 75245) | Hot spring sediment bacterial and archeal communities from British Columbia, Canada, to study Microbial Dark Matter (Phase II) - Dewar... ... | reverse complement strand
TTCCCCCCGCGATGACAGTGCTTACTCCCTGCTCGTGCAGCCAGCGGGGCAGGAAACCGGGCTGATGCGGGGGCGCCGTTACCGTGCGGATGGTCAGTTGGCCGGAAGAGCCGCCGTCTGCATCCACCAGTGCAAACTCCTCACAGTGTCCGAAGTGCGCGGCCAGACGGCCACTGGCTAGGGGAATGGCGATTCGCATTTTCTAGTCTGCTCCTTTTTCAGTGAAATCCTGCGCGGGAGAGCGGCTCGGCGGAGTTGCCGGCGCCGTATCCTCCAGCGCGATGCAAAGCTTCTCCCAGATGCTCCTTATCGCCCGGGCTGCCGGCGAATCCGGATCATCCTGAACCACAGGCAGGGCGTTGATCTGCGCCCGGGTCACCGCCGGATCGTAGGGGATCTCTCCCAGCCAGAGCATCTCTCCCTCCCGGGCCAGGCTCCGGATCTCCGCGGTCTTCTGAGGGTTGATGTCCGCCCTGTTGACCACCACGGATATCCTCATCCCGAAGTGCGAAGCAAGCGCGGCGACACGCTTCAGATCGTGGCCGCCGGCGACTGTGGGTTCGCAGACCGCCACCACATGCGAAGCGCCCGATAGCGACGCGATCACCGGGCAACCGATTCCGGGTGGCCCGTCAGAGAGGATGAGGCGCTCACCTGCTTCCGTGGCCAGTCTCCGGGCGGCTGCACGCACCTCCGCCACCAGTTTGCCACTGTTCTCCTGTCCCGGACGGAGGCGGGCGTGGACCATCGGTCCGAAGCGTGTCTCTGAAATGAACCACTCGCCGCATACCGGCTGTTCGAGGGTGACGGCAGATTTCGGACAGAGCAGCGCACATACGCCACAGCCCTCGCAGGCCATCGGAAGCACGCGGTACAGGCGGATTCCGTCCGCAGACTGATAACCCTCCAGAGCGTTGAACCGGCAGGCCGAGAAGCAAATTCCGCAACCTGTGCACCGGTCCTCCGCGATCACGGCTTCCTTTCCAGCGCGGAACTCGTGGACATCCCGGACGCGAGGCGACAGCACCAGATGCAGGTCCGCGGCATCCACATCGCAATCCGCCAGGACCGCCCGCCCCGCCAGGGCCGCAAATGAGGCTGTCAGAGACGTCTTGCCCGTGCCGCCCTTACCGCTGAGGATGACCACCTCTCTCATCGTGCCGGGACTCCTGTCTGCGTCCTGTTCATCACCTCTAGAGCCAGCGCCTCGAACCACCGCCGGGCCTCAGGCATTGCGTCCACAGCCAGCATCCCCCGGGAGTAAGCCTCTGCAACCTGGCGGTTATCGGGCACGCGCGCCAGCATCGGGATATCCCTCTGCTCGCAGAAACGCTCCACCCGGTCATCACCGGCCCCGGCCCGGTTGATCACCACGGCGTAGCTCAGCCCCATAGTCTCCGCCATCTCCACTGCAAGCTCCAGGTCATGCAGACCGAAAGGCGTTGGCTCCGTAACCAGCAGCACGATGTCAGCCGGCCGCACCGCGTTCACCACCGGGCACGATGTGCCCGGTGGCACGTCAATGACGACGACCCCCACGCTGGCCCGTTCGGAAAGGAGCTCGCGGATGATGACCGGGCTCAGAACCTCACGGATGTTCAACCGGCCCTGCAGGAAGGCGATCTCGCCAGCTATCCCGCGCTCAAGTCTGCCTATGGCGCGCTCGCGTTCGGTGATCGCGTCTGCCGGGCACGCGAACCGGCACGCCCCGCAGCCGTGGCACAGCTCCGGTAAGACCAGCGTGAAATCCGGAAAGGCTGCCAGCGCGTTGTATTGACACGCTTCCGCACAGGCCCCGCAGTGGGAGCACAATGTCTCATCAATGACGGGAAGCGGGACGGTTACCTCACGCGCGTGCGTCAAGACCGGGTGCAGGAAGAGGTGTCCGTTGGGCTCCTCCACATCGCAGTCAATGTACTGAACAGGCATCTGCCCTGCCAGCACCTTCGCCAGATTCGTGCTGACCGTCGTCTTGCCTGTGCCGCCCTTGCCGCTGGCTACGGCGATCACAGTGCTCTGCTCTGCCTGGTCTTTCCTCACCGGGTTCTGCCTCCGCAGGACACGCAGATCGGGGCAGCCGCTCCGGGAGCCGGAGGGAATTTCATTCCCGGCAGCAAGCTACCCCGACGGTGTTCCAGGCTTAGCCTTTGTCCTGTTCCAGGTCGGACAGCCGCTTCTTCAGCGCTGCCAGAGCGCTCTCCAGGACGCTGACGCGGTCACGCAGGAAGCTTTTCTCGTCTTCTTCCGAAGCGGGAGCGGCTCCCGCGAACCATCGCGCGCCCCATCCGCGGCCCAGGCCCAGACCCAGGCCGAGCCCGAACTCCCGGCCTCGCCCCCGGCCAAAGAATCCTCCACGCCCGGGAACGAAGGGAACGGGGTTCCCCGAGCACGGGCCGAGCCCGCGTCCTGTCATCGGACCTTCCCCCAGAGGACCGGTTCCATCTCTGAATGGCATCTTGATTACCTCCCCGGCGCGGCGCGCAGTGCGCGCCCGCCTCTTGCTGCATCGCCCTATCAAAGAGCGGTTGAATGATCCTCACCGGACACTACCAGTGAGCCTCCACGTCAGGAGCGGTGGCAGCCTTCAGCCGCCCGCTCAGATAAGCTTCGATGGCTTCTCGCACCGTCCCGGAGGCTCCGGTGAAGACCGCAATGCCCGCCGACTGAAGAAGGCGGAATGCCTTCGGCCCGCAGTGGCCGGTAATGACCGCTTTCGCTCCCAGGCGGGCCAGGTTCTGCGCGGTCTGGATCCCTGCGCCCTGGGATGCCTGCAGGTTTTGAGTGTTGTCCGCGCTTTCGAACTGGCCGGTGTCCGTGTCATACAGAACGAAACCCTGCGCCCGCCCCAGTCTGGGGTCCACAGCGCTGTCCGGATCCGTTCCCTGAGCGGTGACTGCGATCTTCACGGATGTGCCTCCCGGCGATGCATATCGCCTCTAGATGTAATCTACATATAGACTATACCACATCTTCGCGTTTGTCAAGCGCCGGGCGAAAAAAGCTGTCTAGTGGATGATGGTAGTGACCCCGGACGTGCCTTCTGGCGAAAAGCTGATGCTCAATACGGCAGGCGATTGAGCGCGGATACTTCGCGCGGAGTGGGTCAGGCGAAAGCGCTTGCCCTGCGGTTGCTTCCGGCACGGGTGCGCAGAGCGTCCATGCGCGCCCAGAACTGCCGGTAGTTCAGCACCTGCATCCCCAGGGACCGGGCGTGGGAGAGGATTCCCCGGATCAGCGACAGCGAGGGATCCTCGCGCAGGGAGGACCAGTCGTGCGAGCCCCAGCTGAACACCAGACCACGCTCGGCCGCGTAGTCCAGATCGGCCTTCATCTGGTCCAGGAACCCCTGCAGGTTGCTCCAGCCCACCTTGCTGCGCAGGTAGATATCGTTCCACCCGTGGACCATGCATTCCAGCATGTCCGGGAAGCCCTGCGGGGCGTACCAGAAAGGCTGGATTGATGTGGAGACCGGCTGGAAGTCTTTCTCGTTGCGGCCGTAGCTGCGGACATACCGGATGCCGCTGTCGTAGAGGATCTCCAGCACGTCCGGACGATCCGACAGTCCCCGGTAATAGGCCCAGGGACCCGTGATGCCGCAGCATGAGACTCCGCAGATGCTCTCGATGGCCTGACTGGTGCGGGCGACCTCGTCGCGGATCTGCTCCAGCGACCCGCCGCGGATCACCTCCACCGTGTCGCCGTCTTCGATGACCACCGTCTTCAGCGGGATGTGCGACCAGGTGTGCTGCGCCATGTCTATGAGGGGGTTTTCGGCGGCCGCTTCGAAGGCGTCCGGCTCGGCCAGCAGACAGCTCCCCAGCGCGAAGACCGTGCAGGGAGCGTTCATCTCCTCGTGGATGTCCGCCATCCGCTCCAGGAAGGCGGCGCACTCCGTGGTCTTCTCGACGTCATAGCCGACAAGCAGCGTACCCCTGGTTGCCATTGCGCGGTTCCTGCGTCCCCCGTGGTTGCTCGCATCTGAGGCGGGGAGCGCAAGGGATCCCGGCGCCAGCCCCGCCAATAGGGGTTTTTCCGTCTTTTCAGCGGGAACGGGCAATGCAAATGCGGGAGAAGGTTTTCCTGCCCTCGACCCGTCAGCTAGCCTGTGTCTTGGCTCCACTCTTACGGGCAAGTGGCCGGAATGTCCTCTCCCTGAGAACGGGAGAGGGTCTGGGTGAGGGCGAATTCTTGGTCTCGGTGCCGGACGCTCGACTCTCGGCCAGCATTACGCTGGTCGAGTAGCGCGGCGGTCAGCCGCGCGTATCGAGACCACAGCAGTGGAGGTTATGGTTTCGACTCGTCTGCCTCCGGCGGACGGGTCGACCAGCGTATTGGCTCAGGTACCAAGCAAAAATACCTGATTTCCCCGTATCCTCTTGCGCTCAGGCCGGGACCTGTTATGCTTTTGAATGTGAGTGTCATTATTGGCCTTCGGGGTCGGGTTGCTCATCAGCAAGCTGGCGCCGGAAGGCATGGTTTCCCGGCCCACCTGCGAGCGGACCGGGGAGCCGCGGTGAGAAGAAACGGAGGGTAACAACGTGAAGAGCATCATACGTTTGCTGGTGGTGGCAGTGCTCCTGCTGGCTGCGGGAGGTGTGGATGCCGCCGCCATTGACAAGGATATCCTGGCCTGCGGTCATAACATCGGCAAGCTCACACTGTCGGATCCTGTCGCGTACAGTACGACGACGCAGGGGGGTGTTACGGTGAGCGGGCAGTTCGCCGGGAACTACCCGCCGCTGCGAAACGGGGTGGAGATCCGCTGGGTTCAGTTGATCAGCACCTCTCACCCCTTGAACACGAACGCGGCGCCCAATACGCCTTACTTCGATCCCGGTGAGCTGGACATGACAGGGGACAACGATCCCTTCTACTGGAACACAACGTTGAAGGCCAAGGACGGCAACGACTATCCGCAGTATTACTACGTGAACTACCAGATCAACGCAGGCAAAGGCATTAAGTTCTTCGACGAGCCGAAGCGAAGCAAGGCGGATGCCCCCGTCAGCTGGCTAGCCGAGTTGAATCTGGTATGCTGGGAAACCGGCACGAAGAACTTCAGCGTTCTTTGGACCGGCACGTACGGGTTCAACATCGCCCAGAATGGCAATGTCACCGTGAACGGCTGGAACGAGCTGGCCAATCCCGCATGGCTGACGCAGGCCAGGCTGACCCAGTACTTCCCGGGCTGGAGCATGTCGGATGCCTGTAAGAACTGTCTGGTTCCGGAGCCCGTATTCATGCAGATGGGAGCGCTGTTGGGGATGAGCGGTCTGGGAACACTGGCCGCCCGCCGCCGCGCGCGGCGGCGCTCCGGCTGAGCGGTGCCCGATCAGATCATCAGGAAGAAAGGAGCCTGGCGCAATGACTGCGTTGAAAGCGGCGATGCTGATTGTGGCGGCGGCACCGGTGGCGCTGGCCTGTGGTCACGAGTCTGGACCGGGCTCCGAGAATCCCTCCCGGAGCGAGAATGCCCGCTGGCCTGCAGGGCAGGTGGTATGTCTGGAGTATCTTGGGCCGTCCGACCGGCCCGTTCCGCCGGTCATCCTGGCGGCCAGACCGGCAGACGCTGATGCGTTCGTCCGGGCCAGCCAGGATAAGAAGGACCTTTCGCTGGCGCGCCGTGTAGTCGTATCGCGCGAAGCGCTGGACTGCGCTCAGGGTTACCTGCCTGGTAGCGCCAGGTCCGGAAAGGATGCCCTGCTGAGTGTCAGAATATGGAGGGAGAAGAGCAGCTATGACGTCCGTCTGGAGGGCGGGCGTGGGTTGGAGCTCCTCAAGGCTCTGCAGCTTTGCCTTAGGAAGGATTCCCCCGAAGCGGCTTCCGAGCTGAACGCGCTGATCACGTTCATCCGGATGGAGATGGAACGGCAGCGTTGAACATACACCTCCCTCAGGAGGAGTGGGAAGGCCATCGCCCCCGCCCAAGGCGGGGGCGTTTTTCATCCTACGCCGGTCGAGTAGCGCGGCGAAAGCCGCGCGTATCGAGACCAGTCCAAGGGGTGCCGTGGTTTCGACTCGTCCGCCGCAGGCGGACGAGTCAAACACCGTAGAGGGAGTTCCGGGAGCAAGTTACGGGGCGGGCTCCCGTCGCGCGCAGGACAGGTCATCCCCCTCATCCAAACCTTCTCCCACCAGGGGAGAAGGCTTTATCTTGCCATCGTCCTGCTTAGCACCCTCGATTTACGCCTGCCCTCCTTAGCGGGCGATGGGAGAGAAACCCTCTCCCTGAAAACGGGAGAGGGTCTGGGTGAGGGCGAATTCCTCACAGCAATTCTTAGCGCTAGACACTAACCAATTGACTCACCTTACGGTGGTCGAGTAGCGCGCCAGCAGGCGCGCGTATCGAGACCAGGGTCTAGGGTGTGGTTTCGACTCGTCCGGCTTCGCCGGACGGCTCAACCACCGTAGGGTGTCTTCCGGGAATAGGTTGCCGGCACTCCAGGGCTGACCTGCCAAGTGACATTCCTGATCTGGTCAGACACGGGAATGCCGTCGCGTTGACAGCCCCGCGGGCGGATGTCTATAATCTCCTCGTCTTTCCGGAGCCGGGGCCGAAGCGGTCGCCGCGGCGCGGGAAAGGGGGCGGCAACGGCAAGTCCCGCCACGGGAAGCAGACGGAACCCTTGATTTCCCTGCCATAAAACGCAGAACTCCGGCGGATCCCGGAGCCTTCCGGCGGCAAACCCGGGAAAGCGTCCGGCAGCGGCCCCTCTCTTGCGACGGATCCCGGCATACTCCTCTCTAACGGACCAAAAGGAAAGCAGCGACAATGAGCACAGCCAAACTGGTTCTCGAAGGCAAAGAATACGAATTCCCGGTCGTTGTCGGTTCGGAAAACGAGGTGGGCATTGACATCACCTCGCTCCGCGCAAAGACGGGCGCCATCACCCTCGACCCCGGCTACGCGAACACGGGCTCCTGCGAAAGCGCCATCACCTACATTGACGGCGAGCGCGGCATTCTGCGCTACCGGGGGTATCCCATCGAGAAGATTGTGGAGTCCGGAGCGCGGTTTATCGAGGTGGCATACCTTCTGATCTACGGGAAGTGGCCCTCCGCCGAGGAGTATGCTTCGTTCTCGAAGCTGATGACGCAGCACAGCATTATCCACGAGGACATGAAGAACTTCTTCAACCACTTCCCGCCCATGACACACCCGATGGCCATCCTCTCCGCGATGGTGGCGTCGCTGTCGGGCTTCTATCCGGACGGGGATGAAGAGCTCAACATGATCCGGGTGCTGGCGAAGGCCAAGACCATCAGCGCCTACGCCTATAAAAAATCCATCGGGGAGCCGTTCGTCTATCCCAAGCCAGACCTCAGCTACCCGGCGAACATCCTGCACATGATGTTCGCGCACCCGATGGAGGATTATCAGGTGCCTCCCGTCATGGAGGAGGCGCTCCGGATGCTGCTCATCCTGCATGCCGACCACGAGCAGAACTGCAGCACGTCCACCGTGCGCATGGTGGGCTCCAGCGGCGCAAGCCTGTTCGCCTCCATATCCGCAGGCGTCTGCGCACTGTGGGGTCCACTGCACGGCGGAGCCAATCAGGAGGTCATCCAGATGCTGGAACGCATCCGGGATGACGGTGGAGACTACAAGAAGTATGTCGCCATGGCCAAGGACAAGGACTCCGGCTTCCGCCTGATGGGCTTCGGGCACCGTGTCTACAAGAACTATGATCCGCGGGCCCGCATCCTGAAGGAGCAGGCTGACAAGGTGCTTGAGCTGGTGGGCGTCAAGGACCCGCTGCTGGATATCGCCAAGCACCTGGAGGAGGTGGCGCTGAACGATGATTACTTCATCGAGCGCAAGCTGTATCCGAACGTAGACTTCTACAGCGGCATCCTCTACAAAGCCATGGGGATCCCGACGAATATGTTCACCGTCATGTTCGCTCTCGGGCGGATGCCGGGCTGGATCGCCCACTGGAAGGAGATGAAGGAGGATCCGGCCACCCGCATCAACAGACCACGGCAGATCTACACCGGCCCCACCGAGCGCGAGGTGCCGCCGCGCTAGGCGCGCCGTTGGCGGACCGCGTTGAAGGCCCCTGCCGCAGGGGAGGCAGGGGCCTCATTTGTCTTGCAACAGCGTCGGCTGCGTCCGGGATTCAGACGAACGGCGGAACCAAGGCCTTTCCGGCCTTGGCGGACTTCTCCGCGGTCTCGATGACGGAGATGACCCGGCGCGCGCTCTCAGGGGTGACGGCAAGCTCTTCTTTGCCCGTAAGATATCCGGCGATGTTTCGGTAATAGGCCGGCCAGTCTGTCTCCAGATATCGGACCTTGCACTCCGCCTGCATGCCCTCCACGGAGGACAGCAACTCAAAATGGCCCTCCCACCGGTCCACAATGGCGCCCGCCGTTCCCAGAATCCGGTAACGCGGTTTCCCGGCGCGCGCGATGCTGGAGATCTCCACATTCCCCCATACGTTGTCCTCGAAACGGATGATTGCCTGAGTGTGGTCCTCGTTGGTCACATCCATCCAGACGCGCTTCTGGAAGATACCTGTCACGTCCAGCACCTTCTTGCCGACGATGTTCAGCATCCAGTCCACCACATGCGCGCCCCAGTCATAGAAATTGCCGCCGGAGATCTCCTTGCTGCTGCGCCACCAGTGGCCCGGATGGCCGAACCCACCCATGGACATTTCGATGGAGAACACCTCGCCGATGAGTCCCGCGTCCACGGCCCGTTTGATGGCCAGGAAGTCGCCGTCCCACCGGCGGTTGTGGTAGACGGAGAGCATCTTGCCCGCCTCGCGAGCGGCCTCGATCATCGCCGTCGCCTCGTCCGCTGTCAGGCACATCGGCTTTTCCGTGATGACGTGCTTGCCGGCCCGCGAAGAGCGGATGCACAGGTCCGCATGCGTATTGTGCGGCGTAATGACCGTCACCAGATCCACCGGCGCCTTCGCAAGGAACTCGTCCACGTCGTTGTAGGTCTCGATTCCGGGGAAATCGGCGCGCGCTGCCTCGGTTCGCGCCGGGTCCAGGTCGCAGACAGCGGTCAGTGGCATCCCGGCCGCGGCCGCGTGCTCGGCGTGCATCTTGCCCATGTTGAAAGCGCCGCCGTACCCAATGACCCCGAAGCGTATACCCGTGTCCTTCGTTTCCGACATATCAAACCTTCCTTCCGTAATATCTGTAAGTGCAGGCTGGGGATGAACCCCGGCAGGTAGATTCCGCGAAGCCTGCTCCCTTCCCTGCCGCCGTCCTGTCTACCGGCCCAGGGCCTTGCGGAGCGCCGGTTCCAGCGCATCCGCCAGGCGGTGGAATCCCAGGTCCGTCGGGTGAACTCCGTCTACGGTGTCCTCGCAGTCTTCGCCCAGCAACGTGCGTCCCTCCACCAGAGTCAGCAGACCACCCCACAGGGGCTTTGCCTTCTGGTACGCGCGGCGCATCTCCTCATTGACGGATGTGTCCTCCGGACGCCTGCCGCTGCGCGCCGGCTCGCCGCGGTTGCCGTAGCTTTCCACCAGGATGACCGGCGTGCCGGGCCGCTTCCGCCGCAGCACATTCAGTAGATAGTTGATCCGCTCCTCCACGGGAACCGCGCCCATATTCGGAAGCGGGTCTATCACAAATACTGCCGCATCCAGCTCCGCCAGCAGGTCTGCCATCTCGGGTTCCGTCTTCCCGTTGCCGGAGAACCCCAGGTTCACGGACGGCAGGTCCAGCCGGCGGCCCAGAATGGCGGGGTAGGCCATCCCGGGGCGGCTGGCGCACCCGCCCTGGACGATGGACGTGCCGTAGAACACGATCGGTTTCGTGCCTTCCGGCCAGGCTGGAGCAGGCTCGATGAGGCAGCCAGCCGGAACGCCTATCTCCAGCCGGGTCAGCCCGTTGTAAAGCGGGAGATACAGCATCAACTCCCGCCGCTCGCGCGGCAGACCGGAGACCAAGAGTTTTTCATTCTCCACCCCGTCCGGCCGCCCGACAGCCATCCAGCGCCATCCTCCGTCCCGCCGGACGTAAAGGTCCAGCCCGCTGATGCCGGTATCCGCCATATGGTTCATCGTGAACGGCGCGGAGAGAGTCCATCGGACGTGGATCTCGGAAGAGTCGCTCACAAAGCGGACCGCCAGCCCGGCGCAATTGCCCGAAAGTTCCCAGACCTTGTCCGGCACCTTGCCCTCTGCGCGGTCCGGAAGCCGCCGGAAGGGACGCGTTTCTCCCGGCCAGCCCTGGCCCTCCAGTCTGAGGCTGGTGGCATTCACCCAGCGTATCTCCGAGGGACTCTCCGCTGCGCACGTCCCCGTTGTCACCAGGATCGTCAGCATCGTGAACAGAACCCTCCAGGCCGTCATTGCCCCAGCTCCCGGCGCAGTCCCTCCAGCCACTCGCGGATGGTCTGCGGCTCGCTGATGCGCTTCGCGCCGTGGCTCTCCAGGTCCGCGGCGAACTGCTGCAGGCGGGCCCACAGATCCCCTGCGGCTCTAGTCTCCCTGCCCGATTCCCTCCACCGTTCGATGTCCTGCATCAGACGCACGTAGCGGATGGCCAGCCGGTCACGCTGGACGCGCCGCAGATACTCGGGCCGGAACCGCACCGCCGCCTCGGCCTCATCGAAGCATCCCTCCGCGGCCGAAAGCACCTCCGCGGTCAGATAGGGCGCCGTGGGGGGATCGTAGATGCCCACGTGGATACTGTTCTTCTCCACATTGTCGTGCATCAGGTCAATGTAACGGCGCATGGCGGGAGCGGCGGGCCCGTAGTAACCTTTGAGGAAGTCATCCACCAGGACGTTCGTGTCCCGGTTGGCATTCCAGAGCATCTTGGCCATGACCCAGGACCGCAGTTCGCACAGCTCTCCGTTGCCGCCTTCCTGATACATCCCCTGCAGAAAGAGACCTTTGACGCCGTGGCGGGCATACATCGGGATATCGGCGGCCAGCTCACGCAGATTGGGGACGGGCTGCTGGTAGCACCGGAAGTTCACCACATAATGCCAGACGTAGAGATTGTCCGTGATGTCTGTCCACCGCTTCAGCACGTCCACAAAGACGGCATTCCGCTGGCATTGCTCGAAAGGATGGGCCACGCAGGCCTCAATGGGACACAGACGCACGCGGACGTTGGGCTCCGGCCGGACGGTGCGCGGGGGTTCCTTCGTATACTGATAGGCCAGGGTGTCTATCAGCCGGTCCGGGAAGCGCTTGCGGGTCTCGCGCGCGATGGCGTTGACGAACTCCAGCAGCGGACCGGATTCCGAGCCTTCCCTCCTGACCACCGCCTGGCAGGACTCGCACTGACAGGGGTTCCCCCAGTCGTTCTGGGACACGGAGAAGATCTTCGCCTCCGGGTGGGCCTCCATCCACTGCAACACCCGCTCCGTGGCGATGCGCAGGACATCCGGGTTCGTCAGGCAGAGCTGTGAATGTTCCTTCAGACGTTTACCGTCCACCAGCGAGAAATACTCCGGGTGCTTGTCGTAGTATTCCCCGGGGGGGACTAGCATCTCGAAGCTGTGGACAAAGGGGAAGTAGGCGATCTTCCCGCCACGGGTCTCATCCAGCCGGGAATGGTTAGCGGTGGAGCGGTTGCGCGCCGCCCAGTCCGCATCGAATGCATCGAAGTAGAACGGATCCCGGTTCTCGAAGGAAGGGACCTCGCGCACCGAGAGTCCGGCCGGGATGCGTATCGTGGGCTTCTTCGGGATCACACTGACTGTGCTGGTATACCAGCGGCAGCCCAGGATGTCCTCCAGCAGACTGTAACAGGCGTACATCGAGCCCCGCTGCCTGCCGCCTGCAAGGATCAAGCGCTGCCCGCACACACGGATCAGGAATCCGTCATCGCCGAGTCCGCGGAACTCCGCGGCGCCGACCAGCGACTCCACCGTCGGTCCGCGTCCCACCAGAATGGCTTTCTCCAGCACGCGGCCGCCTTCCTGAAGGACCCGGAAGTCTGCGCCGGACATCTCTTTCAGGAACCGGGCAAGCTCCTGTGCCCCGTGCCTCTCCGAAGGGGAGGCATCGCGAGCGACGACGATGACGTAGTCCGTCCTGCCCCCGATAGCAAGCTCCAGATCAGCCGCTGCTGTTCCGCCCGCGATTCCCACCACGCTCATCAGCACACCTCCTGCCGCAACGATCGCGCAAAGCGCCGTTTTCATCACACCCGCCAGCCTCCTGTTCGCCGAACAACTGCCGCGATTATAACACTGCCGCGGAAAGACAGTTGCGAAAGGCACCACGCGAACGGCCACGAACGCCGGAGTTCCGCTACCTTGCTCCCGCAACTCATAGGCTACGCCGGTCGAGTAGCGCGGCGGTCAGCCGCGCGTATCGAGACCAGTCCAAGGGGTGCCGTGGTTCGACTCGTCCGCCTGCGCCGCGCTACTCGACCGGCGTAGACAGTGGGGGGCGAAGGATCAGGCTAGAGCGGCTGCGGTTGAATGTTGAGAGTTGAACGGGTGCACGGATTGGAAATCCCCGGCGAGCCGGGCCTGCCCGTGAACAACGGGTCGCCCGGGCAGCTGTTCTCCTCCTTCCAAATGCCTGGTGAGCCGGAAGGGGAATTGTTACAGCAAGTGCAACATTGCGTTCATCTAAGGATAACAATCGCGTGAAGGGTGAGCAATGGCCGGGGAGTACCATCCATTGGGTACCTGGGAAAAGGCCCGGGTCACCCACTGAGCCCGGAAGGGAGAGTTCAGATGCAGAGATTCAACAGGACATCCATTCTGGCCCGGCTGGCGGCTTTCGCCGCTGTGGCTGTTCTGGCAGCCGGTTGCGCCGGTCCGCAGCAGACCGGTGAAGGCGGCGAAGGCGCGGGCGCCGGCAAGAAGACCATAACCGTCAAAGGCTCCGACACGATGGTCATCCTCGGCCAGCGCCTGGCGGAGCGCTACATGAGCGCCCACCCGGATGTAACCATTCAGGTGACAGGCGGCGGTTCCGGCACCGGCATTGCGGCCCTGCAGAACGGCACCACAGATATCGCCCAGTCTTCTCGCCCCATCAAGGACAAGGAGAAGGAAGGCGTCAAGGCGAAGTTCGGCAAGGAAGTGGTGGAGTTTGTCGTGGCAAAGGACGGGCTCTCGGTCTACGTGCACGAGTCCAATCCCGTTAAGAGCCTTTCCATCCCGCAGCTCAAGGCGATCTACACGGGCAAGATCAAGAACTGGAAGGAAGTGGGTGGAAACGACGCTCCCATCACGCTGTACAGCCGCGAGAACAACTCCGGGACCTATGTCTACTTCAAGGAGCACGTCCTGGATGACGAGGACTTCGATCCGCGCGCCCAGAATATGCCGGGCACAGCCAGCGTGGTGAACGCGGTTTCCAAGGACAAGAACGGGATCGGCTACGGGGGAATCGCCTACACCAAGGGCGTGCGGGACGTGCCGATCCGCAAGGACGACACGTCGGAGCCCGTGGCGCCCACGCAGGAGACCATTAAGTCTGGCACCTATCCTCTTGCCCGCGACCTCTACTTCTACACCGTCGGCGAGCCCACCGGAGCCATCAAGGAGTTCATTGACTGGACCCTCTCCGAAGAGGGGCAGAAGGTGGTCGAAGAGGTGGAGTATATTCCCATTCTGTAAACACGTGCGCGGGGTGAAGGAACAAGCCGGGGGCGATGCCATTGGTTGATGATGCAACAACGGTTGAGCGGGCGCCGACGCGCCCGCTCACCGCTAAGCGTTTCCGTCCTCTGGAGACGCTGGCGGAACACATCATTCTGATTGCGTCCACGCTGTCCATTCTGGGCGTCTTTCTGATCTTCGTGTTCGTCGGACGTGAGGCTCTGCCTCTGCTGACCAGCAAGGAGATCCAGGAAGAGGTGACGCTTCGAAGTCTGTTCACCACCCGGATCTGGCAGCCGGTGGGTGTGGAGCCCAAGTATTCCATCATCCCGCTCATCATCGGCACCCTGAAGGTGACCATCATCGCCATTCTCTTCGCCACGCCGCTTGCCATCGGCGGAGCCATCTACACCGCTGAGTTCGCTCCGCGCAAGGCGCGCGAGGTGGTCAAACCGGTCATCGAGATCCTGGCCGGGTTTCCCTCGGTGGTGCTCGGCTTCATCGCACTGATGGTGCTGGCCACCTTCCTGCAGAAGCTCACCGGTGTTCAGTCGCGCCTGAACGCATTCGTGGGAGGGATCGCTGTGGGGCTCGCTATCACGCCGGTGATCTTCACGGTGGTCGAAGACGCCCTCACGGCCATCCCGAAAGATTTCCGTGAGGCCAGCCTGGCGCTCGGCGCCACCAAGGCGCAGACCGCGCTCAGTGTCGTGGTGCCCGCGGCGGCGCCGGGCATCGCGGCCGCGGTGATCCTGGGTATCGGGCGCGGCATCGGTGAGACGATGATCGTCCTGATGGCCACCGGGAACGCCGCCATCATCTCGTGGAGCCCCTTCGACAGCACGCGGACCATGGCCGCCACCATCGGACAGGAGATGGCTGAAGTGGTCTTCGGGGACGCCCATTACACGGTGCTGTTCTTCATCGGGGTGGTGTTGTTCGCCATTACCTTCGTGCTGAATCTCTTCTCGCATACGCTGGTGCGGCGTATCAGCCGCAAGCTGGGGAGCCTGAAATGAGCGCACCCGCAAGGACACTTCCGCACGGGCGCGGACCGCAGGTGGCAGCTGGCTCCATCGCCATTCTGACGGGCCTGTGCGCCTTGCTCATCGTGGCCATCGTGGTCATCCTGATGGGCATCATCATCTGGAACGGCGGACCGCACGTCACCTGGGAGTTCCTGACGAAGGCCCCGGAGGCCGGGATGACAGAGGGGGGCATCTTCCCCGCCATCTACGGGACGGTGCTGCTGGTCATCGTCATGGCGATCGCCGTCGTGCCGGTCGGGGCGATGACTGCCGTCTATATGCACGAGTATGCGCGGGGGAGGATGGTGGATATCATCCGGTCGGCTGTCCATAACCTGGCGGGCGTTCCCTCCATAGTGTTCGGCCTCTTCGGACTGGGATTCTTCATCCAGTTTGTGGGGCGCGGCATAGACCGGTCGCTGTACGGCGGTCAGCTGGTCTGGGGCCAGCCCTGTCTGCTGTGGGCGGCTCTGACGCTTGCACTGCTCACCCTCCCCGTGGTAGTGGTGTCCACGGAAGAGGCGCTTCGCGCGGTCCCGGATTCTTATCGAGAAGGGAGCCTGGCGCTCGGCTCCACCAAGTGGCAGACCACCTGGAAGGTGGTGATCCCGCAGGCGCTGCCGGGCATCCTGACCGGCGGGATCCTTTCCGTGTCGCGCGGCGCAGGAGAGGTGGCGCCGATCCTGTTCACAGGAGCGGCCTACTTCCTGCCGGAATTGCCCAAGGCGCTGAACAGCCAGTTCATGGAGCTGGGATACCACATCTTCGTGATGAGCACCCAGTCCGTGAACGTGGACGAGACCATGCCTATACAGTACGCCACCACCCTGGTGTTGCTGCTGTTGACCTTTGCGTTGAACTTCGCCGCCATCCTGCTTCGCAGCCGCACCCGGGCAAAGATGGAGCAGAGCTGAGCCCTGCGGGCGCCCGGAGCAGCGGTCTGGTTTGCGAAAGGCTGAAATGTCTGATTCAATGAAGACAATGACAGAGAATGAACAGGCCGGTCCCCGGACGGACGGACCGGCCCGCCCGGAGACGCTGCTGAACATCGAACGTGTGACAGTCCCGGAAGACGGACGGCCCCTGGACCGTCCCGTCAAGCTTGCTTCCAGCCACCTGTCGCTGTGGTATGGCCCGAAGCAGGCGCTCTCGGATGTCAGCATCGAGATCCGTAACTACGAGATCACGGCGCTTATCGGTCCGAGCGGGTGCGGGAAGTCCACGTTCCTGCGCGCGTTCAACCGGATGAACGACCTGATCCCGAACGTCCGCACCACTGGACAGGTACTGCTGGACGGTGAGGATGTCTACGGCCGCCGGGTGGATGTGGTGGAACTGCGCCGCCGGGTGGGCATGGTCTTCCAGAAGCCCAACCCCTTCCCCAAGAGCGTTTTCGAGAACGTGGCCTATGCTCCGCGCCTGAGCGGGGTGAAGAATATGGCCCGGTTGACCGAAATCGTAGAAAAGGCGCTGGAACGGGCCGCGCTGTTCGAGGAAGTCAAGGACGTCCTGCACAAGAGCGCCCTGGCGCTCTCCGGCGGCCAGCAGCAGAGGTTGTGCATCGCCAGGGCGCTGGCGGCCGAACCCGAAGTGCTGCTGATGGACGAGCCCTGCTCTGCGCTGGATCCGATCTCAACGCTGCGGATCGAGGAACTGATGCGGGAGCTGGCCAAGTCCATCTGCATCGTCATCGTGACGCACAACATGCAGCAGGCTGCCCGGGTTTCCGACAAGACGGGGTTCTTCCTGCTGGGCGAACTGATCGAATTCGGTTCAACGGACGACATCTTCACCCGCCCGGCGGACTCACGGACGGAAGACTACATCACCGGGCGATTCGGGTAGAATACGGGTATCACGCAGGACATTCGACTGTCCCCGCAGTATCCGGCATCCCCGTTGCCGGCGGCCGCGCCCGGGGCCGAGCGCGGCGCCGCCTGAAAGGTTCCCAGACCAATGACGGTTCTCAGGCACACATTTGAAGAGCAGCTCACAGAGCTCCAGCAGGACATCCTGCGGATGTCCAGTGTGGTGGAGGACATGATCCGTCTCAGCATGCATAGCCTGGCCCACCGCGATGTGGACGAGGCCCGGCGCGCGCAGGAGATGGATGACATAGTTGATGAGCTGAACCTCAAGATCGAGAACAACTGCCTGCACCTGCTCGCCCTGCAGCAGCCGATGGCGCGCGATCTGCGGGTCATCGCCGCAGCGCTCAAGATCATCACCGACGTGGAGCGGATGGGCGATTACACCGTGGATATCGCCAAGATGAGCATCCGTCTGGTGAATGCGCCGGCCAGCCCGTCGTATGCCAAACTGCAGCGGATGTCCGAGGTGGTCATCCGGATGCTGCGTGAGACCCTGCAGGCGTTCGTCTCCCACGACCTGGACCTGATCCAGAGCATGATCGCCGGCGATGACGAGGTGGACCGCCTGAACCGTGAGGTTCACGCGGAGGTGCTGGAGCAGATCCAGCAGAACCCGTCCTCGGCGGAGCTGGGCATCGGCGTTATTCTGATGAGCCGGTTCCTGGAGCGGATCGCCGACCACTGTACCAACGTGGGTGAGCGCGTGTACTACATGCAGACCGGCGAGCTCCGCGAGCTGCACACCTGACCTCCGCAAGCGAAGGAATCCGCACGCCCGGCGTGCAAGAGGCCCCCTGATGCCAATCCTTCAGGGGGCCGTTATTGATGCAGCAAGCCGCGCTCATTCCTCTTCCGCGGTCCGTCCAGTGGACCGGTGACGTCGCCGACTTCAGCCGCCTCGCGCCACGCTTCCGGATCGTCGCTCCGGAGATGGCGGGGCCGTCCTTCGAGCTCGCCTACGAGGCGCTTGCCCGCGCCGTGAACGAGCTGACGGGGTGGACCGCCGAGGAGTTCCCGGTCCTGGAGATTGTGGATGACCCGGAGATCACGGCGGCCGGCTCTCCGCTGGAGGGCGCGTTCGGGCTGCTGCTGACGGATATCGGCGAGCAGTTCGGAGAGGAGGGATATCGTCTCACCGTCGGGCCGGGAGCTCTGGTGCAAGCGAACTCTCCGGCAGGACTCTTCTACGGGGTGCAGACGCTTCGGCAGATGCTCCGGTTCGAGGACGGCAGGTTGAGCGCTCCCTGCTGTGTCATCGAGGACTGGCCGGCGTTTCCCTGGCGGGGGATCATGCTGGATCAGGGACGCAATTATCAGAGCCCGGAATTCCTCCGGCGGCAGATAGACATCGCCGCCCGCTACAAACTGAACGTTTTTCACCTGCACCTGACCGAGTATCCGGGCTGGCGCTTCGAGACCCGCGCGTTTCCCCACCTGAAGACGGAGCCTTACTACTCTCAGGATGAGCTTCGTGATCTGGTGGGATATGCCGCAGCCCGGTTTATCAACGTGATGCCGGAGATCGAGATGCCCGGGCACTGCACGGCCTTCCTGGACCTGATGCCGCATCTGAAGTGCACAAACGACACGATGTGCATGGGCTGTGAAGAGCTTTATTCCACCCTGAAGACCATTCTGGAGGAGGTGGCGGAGGTGTTCCCGTCACCCTACATCCACATCGGCACCGACGAGTGCGAGGGGGGAACGGACTGCCCCCGCTGCCAGGCCAAGTGGGAGGAGATTTCCAGTCAGCCGGATCATCCGCCCACGCTGATGGCCTATTTCATCTCCCGTATGAACGAGGTGGTGAAAGGACTGGGACGCACGACGGTCACCTGGAACGATCAGCTGGACCTAGGGATCCCGAAGGATGTGGTGATCCATTCGTGGAAGATGGGCAGTCACGCCCCCTCCATCGCAGCAATGGGGTACCGGGTTATCAATTCCCACTCACGGGACGTTTACTTCGATTACGGACTGGCGCCGGAGTATGTGCGGCGAATCTACGAGTGGAGCCCCAACGAGGACGTCCCCATGCCTGTGCCCGGTCTGCTGGGCGGACAGGGCGAGGCCTGGCATGACCCGCCTGTCGAGGACGAATGGCAGATCATCGAGGACCTGGGGTTCTATCCGCGGCTATTGGCCCTGGCGGAGCGGGTCTGGCAGGGACCGGACGGGCGGGGCGTGCCGTTCGAGGAGTTCGAAGAGCGGTTGCTGGACCACCGGGACCGCTACTTCTCCAGGCTTCCCTTCCCGTATCCGGAGCAGACGGAAAACTGGAAGGATCGCTACAAGGGTTGGACGCATCCGCGCGGAATCTGGACGCCGCCGGAGCAGTCCTGACAGGGGCCATCCCCCGGAATCGCTATGATGTCAAGGGTGACGCTTATGCACTTCTCCTTCAACCATTGCCCGGCAGGACTGACCGTCCTGGCGGTGGCTGCAGTCTGTCTGGGAGCGGCTTTTCCCTGCTCATGTAACGCCGGCGAGCGGTGGTTCCGGGGCAACCTGCACGGGCACACCACCAACTCCGACGGCAAGCTGCCTCCTGAGGAGGCGGCCCTGTGGTACCGGGAGCACGGATACCACTTCTGCGTCATCACGGATCACCGCCGTCTGACGCCGGTGGAGCCTCTGGCGCACGTCCAGACGCCGGAATTCATTGTTCTGCCGGGCATTGAACTGGACTCGAAGCCCGGCGGGAAGAACGTCCATACGTGCGGCATCAACATCCGCAGCGAGATCGGGCCGCAGGGCGGCGAGACGGTCCCGGACGCGTTGCAGCGGCAGGTGGATGCCATCCGCGCTGCCGGCGGAGTGGCGATGATCAACCATCCCAACTGGACGCGGGCGTTCAACGCGGAGGAGGTGCTTCCGGTCCGGGGAGCGGCGCTGCTGGAGATCTACAATATGAGCAGCGGGTGCGAGAACGAGGGCGACCCTGCAAGCGGGGTGCGATCCACTGAGCAGATGTGGGACTGGCTATTGACCCGGGGAATGCGCATCTGGGGGACCGCGACCGATGATGTGCACACCTACGTGCCGGGACACCCGGACGGCCCGGGCAAGGGATGGGTGATGGTCCGGGCGCGGGAGCTGACGCCACAGGCCATCGCATCGGCTCTGGCGCGGGGTGACTTCTACGCGTCCACGGGGGTAGAGCTGCAGGACCTGCGGGTGGGGCGGGAATCGCTTGCGCTGAAAGTCCGGCCTGCGGCGGGGCTCCGGTATCGCATCGAACTGCGCGGGCCGGAGGGGCGCCTGCTGGAAGTGGCGCATGGCGAGGCTGCCCGGTTTGATCTTTCGGGGAGAACCGGATACGTCCGGGTGCGGGTGTTAGCCTCCGACGGTTCGCTTGCGCTGGTGCAGCCAGTGTTCCTGGACGCCGGACGGCAGGAGTGAGCGTCCCGCTCCCGGCGGATCTCATCGTCCGGCCGGGCCGCCCCGGCGATGAGGGCGAGGCGCTGGGTGTGTTCCGCGCCTCGGTGGAGGATCTGGCGGCGGGGCACTATTCCCCCGCTCAGATCCGTGCGTGGCAAGGTCTGTTGACAGCGGAGGACCTGCGCGGTGCTGCTGAGGACGGATCGCTTGTCGTTGTGGAGGAGGCGGGGAGAATCGTCGCATTCGGGCGGTTTGTGGCCTCGACGGGCGAGGTGGCGTCTCTGTATGTGCATCCCGCTTTCAGCGGGCGCGGGATCGGCCGGATGCTTATGGAGCATTTCGAGCAGCATGCCCGGTCCGCAGGCCGGGACCGGCTATTTCTGCGAGCGTCGCTGAACGCGCTGCCGTTCTATCTGGCCTGCGGATTCCGCGAGATTGGCCGCGTGCAGCACACGGGCGCTGACGGAACCTGCTTCGAGTGTGTGGAGATGGAGAAGCCCCTTTCCCCTGGCAGGTGACCGGCGCTGGCGGCGGACCCGATTCTCCCCTTTCCGGTCCAACGCCCGTTATCCCACGGTGGTCGAGTAGCGCGGCGTCAGCCGCGCGTATCGAGACCACACCCTGCAGACGGTGGTTTCGACACGCCCGGCTTCGCCGGGCGGCTCAACCAGCGGAGCTCTCCCGGAGCCCTGGCGGCTACGGCGAGAGGATTTGCAGGTCGTTCTGGCTGCGCAGGAGCAGTCTGGGAAGGATGGAACTGCCGGAGGCGTAGCAGGAGACCGGGCCGGTTACGCGCACATAGGAACCGGTAGCGGGAAGTATGACCCCGCCCGGAAAGTCCACGCGTATCAGCTGCCCCGTTCCATCGTCCAGCATCACCCTGGCCGGTTGGGGATTCCACTGCACGGAGTCCACCCGTCCCCAGACCGTAGCCAGGAGCCCGATGTTGTTGACACCCACACCGCCCGTCACCCCACGCTGGCCCGCCCCGGTTGCAGGATTGTAAAGCCAGGGGCCTCCTCCCAGCCACGTGGACCGGATGGCCAACGGACTAACGGGTACAGAACCGAGCGCGCTCACCCAGTCGGCTTGAATGTATTTTTCTCCGTCGGCGTTGGTGCGGGCGATCCCAGACACGTCCACCCTGGCCCCTACTTGCACGCCGTGGTTAGCTTTCTCCACCCGCACGCCGTGAGCCCGGTCCGGGGACTGAACGTAGAGCACTCCCGGAAAGGCGGCCGAAACCACTCCTCCGCTGATGGTCACCGCCTGACCGTTGGCCGCCTGCCGGGCTTGCCGCGGTGTGCCTGTGGCCCGGTTGTTCTGTAGATGCTGCGCCAGCCATGCGGCGATGGGCTCAATGTCGAAGCTCCACCACCCTACCAAATCGCCGCTCTGGAACAGTGTGCATCCCAGAATGTAGGGATCCTTACGGATCTCATTGTCCCACCAGGCCAGCCAGTCCTGGAACTTGGCGGCGTCGCCTCCGCCCTTCCAGCCCGGCCCGAGCGGCGAGGACTGCCCGTCCACACCCCCTTCCGTGAGAATCATGGGAAGGTCCACCAGGTCCGGATGTTTGCTGGCGAAATAGGAGTAGAACAGCCGGTAGCGGAGAGAATACCAGTTCTCGATGCCCACATCCTTGGTATACAGGATGGTATACGGGTGATAGCTCCAGGCTCCGCCGAGCTGCTTGATGACCCGCAACGAGGGGGCTATGGTATCCAGTATCTTGTAGATTTCCTCCAGCGAGCCGGGAGGATTGCCCACAGAGATGCTGTAAGCGCATGGGCGGAAGCCCGCGGAGGCGATCAGCGGGGCAAGACGCATCCAGAAGGCGTTGTACCACGCCACTTCCGCCGGGCTGTTCCAGGTGGGTGTGCTGTCCGCCTCGTTCGGCCCTTCCAGATAGTCTATCAGGGCGCGATCCTGCGGAGAAAGGGCGTTGACCCTCGGCGCCAGGATGCTGTTCCAGAAATGCTCCGCCGCTGTGTACGGGTTGTCGTTCAGAGTGTAGCGGTGCGAGGTGTAGATCCGGAGCACCACGATCCCGCCGGGCGTCCGGGCCTTGTAGTCCCGCATCGCTTCCAGCATCGAGGTGTGTGTATCCAGGATCTTGAGCACGCGCGGATGCGCGGCCACGATCTGCCGCGCGCCCGTGGTGTAGTTCAGTATCAGATGGATGGACAGTTTGCTGAGACTGGGCGTGGCCTGCTGCGCGATGGCGCTCGCAGGGAGCGCGGCAACCAGCACCGCGGCAAGCAGAGCCGCCGCCCAGTGCGGGACACCGCAGGCCTGTCCCGCCGGGAGGATGCGACGCGTCATATCAGATGTCCCAGGTCCTTTCTTCCACGTCAGAGCGCACTCCGGATAACAGCCGGCAGCACCCTCAACGCTTCCGCGAACCCGTCTCTCTCCTATATTCGATTGTACGGCCTCTCCGGGCCCCTGTCAATTGGTAAGATGGCGAGTGCGCGCCAGGAGGGTTGTCCGGGACCGTTTTATCGCCGCCCCTCTAGCGTCTGGCAGGAGCAACGGCCGGATGAGGGTCGCGTCTTACCTCTCCGCGCCTCCTTCGAGCAAGGCGCAAACCTCGCGGCGCAGGACGGGCAGGTGGGTCTCTATGATGTCCCAGACGACCTCATCATCTACGTGGGCGTATCCGTGGATAAGGATGTTGCGGAAGGAAATGATGCGGGCCCCATGGCTGATCCTTCCAGCGACGACAGGATCCAGCCTGCTCAGACGATTCAGCGCCTCGCCGATGATTTCGAACTGCCGCTCTACCCCGGAGCGCAGAAGAGGATCCGACGCATAGTCAGCAAACTCCTTTCCCTCGACGAAGCACGCAATGAGTTCACCGGCCTGACGGATGTCCTCCAGCAGTGTTTTGCTTTCCAGGCGCATCATTGCCCTCCGTGGGCCCGGCGCTCACCGCGGGTTCCCCGCCGGGCTTCGCAAGGATATTCCTGCGCACAGTCAGGATGCATAGAGAGTCTCCCGGGTCTGTTCGATGGCCTCTCGAAGGAAGGGGTTGCGGACAGCATGCGAAATGACCAGGTCAACGTGCCGTCCCAGAAGAGACTGCAGATCTTCCAGCAGACCAAAATAGGCGTCGGCGCGCTCGCCGGGCTGCAGGGGATGGAATTCGACCAGAAGATCCACGTCACTGCGGGCGTCATCGAACGCTCCCGTCGCGGCGGATCCGAAGACGTGCAGGAGCTTCACGCGATAACGCTCGCAAAGCGCCGCGATCTCCATCCTGTTGCGCTCAAGCAGGTCTATCATAATCGGAGTTCCTTTGCGCCTCCCGGCCCGCAGCAAACCGCTCTACTGGCTTCGGCTTACTATTACACCTGTTACTCCGTCCCGTCACTGGGGAACGACCCCAGGTCGCCCTTCTCAGCGGCCGCTGCGGCGTTCGCGCTCCAGGTCGTAACGCAGAAGATCGTTCACCAGCGGGGTCACCGTCAGGCAGGCCTCCTTCGCCGTCATTTTGCCCAGAAGGGCCATGGAGATGTAGTTGCTGATGATGTCGTTCATCTCACGCTGAGAGTATACGCTGGGCAGGGTCCGGCCATAGCGGGCGGCCTCGATGAACACCTGCCGGTGCTCGGGCGGCTCCTTCAGGTCGCGGAACGCGCCGGACTCGGCCACGGAGCGGCGGCTGGGCATGATCTGATACTCCCTCGCCCATCTCTCCTGCACATACGGACTGGTCAGGAACTTTACCAGCTCCCATGCCTCCTTCGGATGCTTTGTGCTGGAGATCATCGCGAACGCGGAGCCTCCCAGGAATGTTGCCCGGCGCTTGCCCTTCGGGACGGGCGCCACGTCCCAGTCGAAATCCTTCACCCGGTCGCGAAACACCATGGCAGCCGCCCAGCTCCCCGTGAAGTACATCCCCAGACGCCCGCTGGCCCACAGCCCGGTAAGCCCCACGTCGGCCGTGTCCGCCGGACTGGGCGCGACTCCCCACTTCAAGCGGAGATCTGCCATCCACTGAATGGCCTCATAGGCTTCCGGCCGGTCCAGCATACACCGGGTATTGTCCTCGTTCAGGACGCTGCCGCCGTTCTGGTAGACGTAAGACTGCCAGTAGCCGTCCAGCGATGTGCCCCACTGGTCAATGCGGCCATCCCCGTCCAGATCCTTTGTCAGCTTACGGCAGACCTCCAGGTACCTGTCCCAGTCCCAGGAGTAGTCCGGATACGGGATGCCCGCCTTGTCGAACATCTTCTTGTTGTAGAACATGGCGGTCAGATCCAGATCCGTGGGAAGAGCGTGGACCCGCCCGCGGTACCGTCCCCATCCGTCAAGCGCGGCCTCGTAGAAGTCGTTCAGGTCGAAGGAGCGGTCCTGCTCGATGAAGGGCGTCAGATCGGCCAGCACCCCCTTCGCCGCCAGGGGGTAGAACCATAGAGAACTGACCCGCGAAACATCCGGGGCGCGCCCGCCGGCGAACGAGATCAGCAGCTTGTCGAATACGCGGGCGTGCGGCGTGATCTCCAGCTTCACCCGCACTCCGGGGTTCTCACGGTAGAAGCGCTGGAGCATCTCGTTCAGAGACGCCTCGTCTTTGGCCGTCCCCCACAGCACCAGACGGAGCGTGACCACTCTCTCCTCCGGCGCCCGGGAGCATCCTCCCTGAAAAGCGGCCAGGAAGGCAGCCACAGTGACTGCAGCGGCCCGAAGGCGTGCAGACTTCATCCCCCGAACTCCTTTTTCATCAGGGCGAAGCGCCGGCTTTCCCGGAATCCCGCCGCCGAGGAGTAGAGCCGGGCGCTTTCGTCGCTGGTCCACAGGAAATAAGCGTTGTGCAGCCCGTTTTCCCGCATGGCCTCGATGGTGCGGCAAAGCAGAACCGCCCCGATCCCTCTACCCCGCACAGCAGGAGCAGTGCCGAAGGGGCCGAACCTCTCACCCTCATAGTGGGCGAACCCGACCACCTCGCCATCCTCCGTGGCCACCTGGACCTGCCGGCGCGAGTATTCGCCCTGAAGGATGCGCTGGCACGTGGCGCGCAGGTGACGCTGCCAGTCGCCCGGAAACTCCCGCTTCAGGAATCCGAACAGCGCCGGGATGACCTCCGGGCGGAAATCATGAAAAAGCACACCGGCCCCAGTTAGAGACTTTTCCTTTTCCGAGACCCATTGCGGCCGGCGATAAGCCACCAGATCGCTGTCCATCGAAAGAGGGCGGGTGACTACTGAATATCCCCGCTTACTCAAGAACTCGATGGCTTCGGGATATTCTTTCTCATCCACCCCCGGAACCCACCAGTTGGGGACGTACGGACCCACCAGGACTGAACTTTTGCCCATCTCTTGCAGGGTCTCTTCCAGGTGGTCGAAGAGGGCCGTAGCCGCACCATCCCGGCGAGCATCCGGGTGCACGGCGAAAAGTGTGATCCAGCTCCGGTTGCTGTCGTCCGGCATATCCTCGATGGGATACCGGCGCACAAAGCCCGTCACGAATCCCGCGACACGGCCGCCGTGCTCCGCCACCAGCGCTGTGGCGGGCGAGAAGTTCTGGTCCAGAAACACTCTGCGCGCGAAAAGCTCCGGGCACATCGGATCGGCCGGCAGAGAGAGCCGCGCCACCTCCATGATGTCCGCCAGATCTTCTCCGCACATCCCGCGGATAGTCCACTCAGCCATTAGCGCCCCTCTCCTGATCTCTCACGCCGCAGGCGCGAGAAGGATGCTCAGATCATCTCGCGCAGACGCGTGAACACCCTTCTGGCATTCTCCTTTGTCATCCGCTGAACCTCCGCGGCCGATACCCCCAGCAGGTCCGCCAGCGCATCCCGCACGTGGATGAGGAAGGCGGGCTCGTTCCGCTTCCCCCTGTGGGGAACCGGCGTCAGATAAGGACTGTCCGTTTCCAGCAAGATGCGTTCCGGGGGGACGGTGGCGATGGTGCGACGCAGCTCTTCAGCATTGCGGAATGTGATCATCCCCGTAACGCCGATGTAGAGCCCCATCTCGACTGCCCGCTTCGCTGCTGTTGCTGGTCCGGTGAACGCGTGGAGCACCGCCCCCGCCGGCGGAAGGCCCGTCTTTTCCAGAATGTCCAGAACCTCATCCTCCGCCGCGCGCGAGTGAATGGTGACCGGCAGGCCGAGTTCTCTGGCCAGCTCCAGCTGCGCCCGGAAGACCTGACGCTGGACCTCGGGAGGAGAGAACGTGTAGTGATAGTCCAGCCCCATCTCGCCCACGGCGGCGGCCGCCGGGCAATGGAGGAGCCGCGCCCGGATATCTTCCAGCCAGTCCCTGTCTTCCACCGACCGGGATGCCTCATGCGGGTGTAGTCCGAACGCCACTGATAGCCCCGCCCCCTCCGCCAGGCGTTCCGCGCGGTCTGAGGTCTCGCGATCGCACGCCACAATCAACATGCCGGTCACCCCGGCCTGCCGGGCCCGGCTCAACGTCTCCTTGATGTCCTCATCGAAACGGGGATCGTAAAGGTGGCAGTGGGTGTCTATCACGGCGAGGCGGTTCAGTCCACCAGACTGGTGAGCCGGGCTGCCAGGAACTCGTCTATGAACGCGTTGGTGAGGTCATGGCGCTCGATATGCGGGAAATGACCGGCCCCCTCCACCACCTCCACCACCGAGTCCGGCGTCATATGCTGCAACAGCTGGGCCGCGGAGAGGAACGGGGGGCGGTCGTACTGACCCACGATGAGAAGCAGCGGCATCCAGAGGCGCTCCAGCCAGGGGCGGCTGTCAAATTGCCGCACGATGGTCAACCGGTCGCGCAGGGTGGCCTGGCTAGTCTTGGCCGCCTGCTTGCTGACCCAGGCCAGGTGCTCCTCAAGCTCCGGCTCTTCGGGCTTGCGCAATCCCAGGCGGATCAAGAGCCGCTCCCAGCGGGACTCGGGCTCCAGCATATGCCCGGAGCCCAGATACCGCAGCAGGGTGTGCGGGTTCTGTGTGGGAGCCTTGGCGAATCCCGAAATCAGAATGAGCGCCGTCGTGCGCTCCGGATACGTCCGGGCGAACAGCTGGGCGATCAGGCTGCCAAAGGAGTGCCCCGCGATCACCGCCCCTGGAAGGCGCAGGCGGTCCAGCAGCCGGGCCAGATCCTCCACCAGCACGGAGAGATCCCCCGCGTGGCCGTCCTCGTGCTCACGGACATCATAGGCCAGAACACGGTAGCGGTCCGAAAGCCCGCGGAGCTGATAGTCGAAGGACTCCTTGTACTCCTCGATGCCGGGGATGAACACCAGGGGGAGTCCGACTCCGTAATCCAGGTAAGACGCTTTCCAACCTTCCAGATCAAGAGTCGGCAACGGACGGCTCACTCCCTGAAGCGGCGATGAATGACCCCGCGGCGCTCTTGCGCTCCGGGGGACGGGGTGATGTTACGCCAACGCCGCAGGCTCTGTCAATTGATGGCGGAGTCGGGGCGTGCCACGCGTGTTGACGGCCGGGGGTGGGTGGTGTACCTTGCCAGCGGAGATGGATGGGCCAGGCTTCCTCGAACTGGTACTGGAAGACATCCGGGTCCGGGAGCTGATCGCTCCGGGGGACCGGGTGCTTGCGGCCGTCTCCGGCGGGGCTGACAGCGTATGTCTGCTCCGGACGCTTCTGGACCTTGCGCCAGCCGGAGGATGGGAGGTCTTCGCGGCGCACTTCGATCACGCGATGCGCCCCGAATCGGAGGAGGATGCGCGATTCGTCCGGGATCTCTGTGAGGCCCTGGGTGTCCGTCTGCTGACTGGGCGATCCCGCTCGCTGGGTCCGGAGTCTGCGGAGGCGGCGGCCAGGGATGAACGGCTTGCGTTTCTCCCGCAGGCGGCAAAAGACGCGGGGTGCCGCGTCATCGCCACGGGCCACACCGCGGACGACCGCGCGGAGACCGTTCTGATGAATCTCCTGCGCGGAGCGGGGCTGCGGGGACTGCAGGGAATCGCCTGGAGTTCTGGCGAGTTCGTCCGGCCGCTTCTGGGACGATCGCGCGAGGCGGTGCGCCTGCATCTCAAGCAACTCGGGCAGGACTGGCGCGAGGATGCCAGCAACCGGGATGCACGCTTCCTGCGAAACCGCATCCGTCACAGTGTGCTGCCTCTGCTGCAGCGGCAGGTATCCCCTTCCGTACGCGAAAGCCTTCTCCGGCTGGCCGAGATGGCGGCCGAGGAAGATGCCTTTCTGGACGCGCAGGCGCAGGAACTCCTCAACCGTCTCATTCAGCCCGGCACTGACGCCGGGGAGCTGCTTCTGGATGCCGCGGGCTTGCGGGATGCTCATCCGGCTCTGGCCCGGCGCGCCGCGCGGCTGGCGCTGGAGCGTCTGACCGGCGGACCACGCGACGTGACCTTCCGGATGTGCCAGCGCGTCCTGTCGGCGGCCCGGCAGCCGTCGCCAGCAGAGGACATCGGGCTGGGTGTGCGCGTCTCGTCGGATGCCCGGTGGCTCCGTCTGAGCCGTTCCCGTCCCGTTGCGGAGCCGGAGCCGTTCGAGCTGGAGCTTCCCAAGGCGGGAGAGGTAACCACGCCAGGAGGCTGGCGCATCCACGTGTCAGAGCCGGATCACGCCGGCGACGAGCCTTTGCGCTTGACCTTCCAGGCAGGGAACAGAATGCTCCACGTGAGAAACTGGCGGCCGGGCGACCGGATGCGTCCGAAGGGGCTGGGCGCGGCGAAGAAGCTTCAGGATATCTTTACAGACCGGCACGTGCCGCGGGAAGACCGGAAGCGCGTCCCACTCATCTGCGCGGGGGAGGAGATTCTCTGGATTCCCGGCGTGGCTGTCTCGGAACAGGTGGCATATGGGGGGGCGGATACCCTGGTGGCCGTTTGCCCGCCCGGCGGCGCTCTTCCCTCGTGGGCGCGCCGCCCATGAGAGCATTGAGAATGCCGACATGGCCTGTAGCCGCAAGGGCTGTGGCAGCCGCTGCCTTTCTGGCTGTGGCCGCGCAGGCAGCGGCTTACCCTCCGGAGGAGGTAAAGAGTTTGGAAACAAGGATCACTTTTCCCGCCGGCCCCGTGGACACGCTGCGGCCGGCCCTTGCGTTCATTGCGGAGCCTCACGACGCCTTCGAGGCCGAAGTGCATTCGCCGGATGGCCTGCTCTGGTCTTCGGGCCAGGTGGACTCCCGCAGCTACACCGTGCAGCTTCCTTCCCTCCCACCGGCGGCGGCCCTCAGGGCCCGGGCAAGAGTCCGCTCCGGCGGGCGATGGGGTGACTGGTCCGGCTGGTCGGAGTTCGTGACACCGCAGACTCCCCTGGTCCGCATCGTCCGCCCCGCTCACGCTGGACGGGTGACGGGAGCGGATGTGGAGCTGGTCTGGGAGACGGAACACGCCGGGATTCTGGATGAGGTCGTCATCACCCTCGATGGTTCGCGGCTTCGGGGCGCCGGCGGCTGCGAGCCGGGCCGGCAGTCCGTGCGGATACGCCTCCGCGAAGGGCTTCACACTGTCACTGTGAAAGCCGCAGCGGAGGGCCGGACTGCGGAATCGTCAGCGGAGTTCTATGTGTGGACAGCTCCGCAGGCGCAGGGCGAGCTTGTGGTCCTGGATCTGCGGGACGCGGCATCGTGGGATGTGGCCGGCGACCCCGCTCTGGCCAGCCGGATGTACGAGCTGTTCCACGCCGCCGCCTGTCTCCAGGGGATCGTCAACCGCAAGGGGCCACGCCTGATGTTGCGCGTGTTCGAAGCGGACGATTTCTGGCTGGATTACCTGCGCCGGCCGGGCAACTGGCTGGAGAAGGTCTCGCTGGTAACATACGGAGGGGACGGAACGCCGGAAGACGCGCTTTTGCAGGTGGCCACGCGATTCGCGGGGGAAGTGAAGGGGCTGGTGGTCTGGGACCCGGCTGTTCCGGCCACCTCCAACGTGGCCACTACCGCCGCCGGTGTGGAGGATCTTCTGCCCGTGCGGGGAAGCGAGCCGGAAGGCTCACTGGGAGCGCGGCTGCGGAAGCTTTTTCCAGTGAAACTGGAGCTCACGGGGCTCTTTCCGCTGCGGGAGGGCGGGTCTGGCAGCGCCAAATGTGATGCTTATCTCTGGGCAAAGGAGCGCTATCTGGATTCGGGACGGGCGGATCCGTGCAGGCTGGGCTACTGGCTGGACGCCTTCTGGCTGCAGCGTTCCGGCACAATGCCCTGGTGGGAGCACTGTCTGACGAACCATGACTGGATCGTGGCGGGACGCGGGTTTCTGTTCGACCTGTCCAACTGGGGCGATGAAGCTCCGCAGGATGACCCCAATCAGCCGGTGGGTGCCGATCTGGAGACGTTCCGGAAGCTGATGCGATCGGCGTGGGAACGCAGCGGCGGCCGCATGATGCACGTGGCCGGCTTCACTCCGTGGGCATTCAAATATACGGACCACGCCGTCCCCCCGGGCCGCCATGAGCCGGTTGCTTCGGAATGGGAGCTGGTGCGGGTGCTCTCCGCCTACAACGGCTATCTGGACGCTGACGCCCACAGCCTTTCGGCTATGGCCAACGCATCCCTCTGGAGCCAGATGCCTCTGCCGGACCGCTATGTGCAGAACCCGCCTCCCACACCCCGCCGCCTGATGGAGCAGGGTTATATGGCCGCGGATGGGAGCCTGGCGCCTCTTGGTTTCACCCTGTTCTATATCGGGGACTTCGACTCTGCTGCCTGGCTCACCCGCAAGATCCCCGAACTGTGGGCGGATCCTGAACGGGGCAGTGTGCCGATGGGCTGGGCGTTCAACCCCAACCTGAGCGCCCGCAACCCGGCTGCGCTCCATTACGCGTGGAACTCGGCCTCGGAAGCGGACTTTTTCACGGCGGGAGACAGCGGCGCGGGATACGTAAATCCTACCGTCCTCCTGGAGCCGCGGCCGGTATCAGGACTGCCGTCGGCGCGCGCGGCGTGGGTGAACCATTGCCGGGAGTTGTACCGCCGCTACAACCTCCGGATCACGGGATTCCTGATCAACGGGCACGCAGGGAAACTTACGCCGGAGTCCGAGGAGATGACGGCCGAGTTCAGCCCTGACGGGATGGCCACCCAGCGGGCCTGGATGGATGGGGAGGGCCACCTTCGGGGAAACACCCCCGTGGCGTGGCAGATGCACGATCTGTGCCCGGACAACGAGGCCAATATCGCCTGCATGGAGCGTTTCAGGCGGGAGGGGCTTCAGTTCCTGAGTTTCCGGCTCATCCTGCTGGGCCCCTCGTTCGTGCGCTCTCTAATGGATGCGGCGCAGGCTTCCAGCCCGAACGCGCCGCATGCGTTCCTGGATCCCTGGACGTTCTATTATCTTCTTCGGCATCACCTGGGCGGCAAGAACGAACGCCGGTGCACGTTCACGTTCGACGACGCTTCCGCAGGATTCGAGGCCGGCCGGCAGCGGGAGGTCGTGGTGGGCATCCGCAACGACGGGTGGGACACGTGGAGAGCGGGAGAAGTTCATCTTCTCTGCGGCCTGGCAGACCGTGTAGACTGGACACGCGCTGAGCGGCTGGAGCTTCCACACGATGTGCGTCCGGGAGAGGGGATTGTGCTTCGCGTCCGCATCATGGCTCCGGCGCAGCGTGGCCGGTACGTTTTTCATCTTTCGATGGCGGACGGAGGGGGACCATTCGTGGAAGCAGGGTGTCCCTGGTGGGAGTCGGAGGTGGAGGTCCGGCCGGCTGGAACAAAATCTTTATAAAAAAAGCGTGTTAATGCGGAACCTTTTTTGCCAGGCTATCGTCAAAGCAGATGAAAGCTTCCCACCCTCCTTTCTCTCTCAACCCCGGGCGGGTCACCGCCCGGGGATTTTCTTTGGCTTGTCCCGCCAGAAGACACCCGCACCGGTCCCGCCCGCATTCCTGCTCGACGGCATAAGGGGCGACGGGAAAAAAGATGAAAAAAACGTTTTCCGGGCGGAACCTTTCTGCAATGGTTTACGTCAAAGTAGGTAGAAAGCTTCCCACCCTCCTTTCTCTTCCAGCCCCCGGCTCAGCAGAGCCGGGGGTTGGTTGTTTTGCGGCCCATCGTGCTCAGAGCGGCTGGTGACGCGGTCGCTCCCGGCGCAGTGACCTGCCATTGTAAAGCTGAAACCGCGGCGGGCAGGTCAAGACACGGAGATCAAAGGAGTGTCTCCCGGGTCGGCCGGGGCAAAGAATTGTTGAAGAATTTGTTTCGCTGGCGGAACCTTTCGCCCGGTGGATCCGTCCTAGAAGATAGAAAGCTTCCCACCCTCCTTTCTCTTCCGACCCCCGGCCCTTGGAGGCCGGGGGTCGGTTGTTGTATGGCATCTCAGACACCGGCCGGGGGCGGAGCTGTCGCAGGGCGTTCCACAACCGCTAACTGTCCGGACTTCGGATTAGAAATAGTGTGAAAAAAGTTTACAGAGCGGGAACAAAACAGATGAGGCCGACGTCATAAGAAACGAAAGCTTCCCACCCTCCTTTCTCGTAACTGCCCGGCCGGGCCACCGGCCGGGCTTTTTCGTGTACAGGTGAATAAGAGGTCGAGGATCCGGGTCAGACGGCCTCGGCGCCGGGAACTACAGGGTGGCAGGAGGGTTCCGCCCGCAAAGCCTCAGCGCCTTTGAGCCGCATCCGCCCCGGCCAGCTGCTCGATCTGATCCAGCCGTTTCCTCTGCCTCTCGCACTCCAGGCGGATCAGCCGGCAAAGCTGCCGGGCCGCCTGGGCGATGTCTATGTCCGGATTGGCGGCCAGAACGGCCCGCGTCAGCTCCTGCGGGATGGATGCCGCCCCGGAGAGGCATCCCGCCAGAGCTCCGGCTGCGGCTGTGGTGGCGTGGCTCCAGCCTCCGTAGGACGCTGCGGCCCGCAGAGACTGCCCGGGCAGGCCGTCGCTGAGGTATACCAGCATCGCGGCCACCACCAGGGACTCCACCGCAGGGCCGTGGGCATCCGCGGAGCGCCGCGAGGAGAAGCGGTCATGGATGGCTGGCATCAGATTGTCGGTGGGATCGCCCAGATGCGCGGCCGCGAAACGTGCAGCCGGCACCAGTTCCCGCGAGACACCGGGGGGGGCAAGGTCCAGCATCACTTCCAGAATAGAAGACGGAGTGGCTCCCGGGATGAGCGCCGCGGAGACCCCTGCGGCGAACGTCTGACCGGCATCAAGGGACGCGCCGAGAAGGATGGTGCCGGCGATCGCCCGCGTCGCCAGGAAGGCTGTCTCGGGATCGCCCGCATTGGCAATGCCGACGGGCACGGCCACATACAGCGCCTCGGGCCCGGCCAGCTCAGGAACGGCGGACCGTGTGGGCTCTATTCCGGCGCGGATGCGCGCGACGGCGGCCTGCGCGGGCAGGCTGGAGAGGGTCTCCATCCCCAGAAGCTCGTCCACCAGCAGCCCGGTGCGCGGCCGGATGCCGGATGCTCCCGCCCGCAGCGAAAGGCGCATCACCAGCTGCGCCAGCTCGCCGATTCGTCCAGCCGGCTGTTGTGCCACGGGCTGGGCATCCAGCGGCCAGGGAGCCAGCTCCAGAGCGCCTCCGAAGCGCTCCTGCACTCCCCGCCAGTCCAGCCCCCTGCGCGGCTGACCCAGCGCGTCGCCGATCGCCACCCCCAGCAGACAGCCATAGATCCGGTCAAACAGCTCTGTGTCCAGTTCCGTGCCCTCTCTAGCCGCTCCTCAAGATTCCGCCGCGTGCTTCCTGGTAGGCTGCGCGGGCGCCTGTGGTGTTTCCTGCCAGCGCCGGAGGTGCTCCGTGTCGTTGACAGTCTCCAGCATCCAGCCACGACGGGGGTCGAACAGAAGAAGATTCACTGCCCCCGGATCCAGCCTCACGGCGTTCTCACGCCCCCCGGGCAATCCCATAATTTCACAGACCGCCCGCCGGCACTCTTCCGGCTCCACCAGTACGCAGATGCTGCCTTCGTCTCCTTCGCCGGAGCGCAGCGCCTCCAGCAGCCCCAGCAGACCCCGGGACGCTGCGGCATCTTTCCTACCGGAAGCATCGGCAGTGAGGGCCTTCTCCTGCAGGCCGTAACGGCCTGCGATGGCACGGGCGAGATCCGACGCCGGTCCTTCGGGGCGATGCAGCACCTCCGTGAGTTCTTGCCCGGCCAGCCGGTCCAAGATGGCCTTCGCCGCTGCGTCACTCCCGGCTTCCCAGGCAATGAGCCATACGCGGAGCATAGGCTCGCCTACCAGATCCACCCCTTGCCGGGAGCCACCCGCGCGTCCACACCCCAGGTGCGCCCCGCCCGGCTGACGAAGAAAAGCAGAAAAAGCAGCACGGCGTGCGCTCCCGGAGCCAGAGCGGCCGGAGGGGCATACGGTAGGGGAGCCGTCAGATGCGAGGTGGCAAGCATTATCAACGCGGCCCAGATCATGGCCGCGAGCGAGGCAAGCCCGGTCAGGAAGCCCAGCGTCAGTGCCACTCCCATCAGCAACTCCGCCACCGCCAGCATCACCGCGAACACCTGCTGGTGGGGAAGCACCATCTCCAGCAGAAAAGTCCTCAGCCACGGAAACGGGTTGCCGCTTGCGCACGCGCTCACGCTGGTAGGGAACCCCTGTAAGAATCCCACGCTGAACTTGGGAAGCGCGCCGTAGAGCAACGCCAGCCCCGCTGCTATCCTTGCAAGGGCGATCCAGCGTCTGGTCTTGATATCCGACATCGGCCACTCTCCGGCTACGGCCGCTGCCGGTCTTCCGGTCTGTACCGCAGCCGCACAGGACTATAGTCACGGCCGGGCGGCGCGTCAAATCCCCGGTGGCTATTCAGGCTGCTTCGCGAAGCCCCCCGCCATGTTCCAGCAACTCCTGCATAAACGCCTCCACCACCCGAGGATCGAAATGCGAGCCCGCCAGCGCGCAGATGTGCTCCAGCGCCTTGTCCCTGGACCACCCGGATCGGTACGGACGGTCGGAAGTGAGCGCGTCGAATACGTCCACAACAGCGAATACCCGCGCTCCGAGCGGGATCTCCTCTCCCTTCAACCCCCGCGGATAACCCGAACCGTCCCACCGTTCATGATGGCAGAAGGGGATGTCCAGAGCGGGTCTGAGAAACTCGATGGGGGAAAGCATCTCATATGCGTGGGTAGTATGCTGCTCCATGATGGCGCGCTCCTCCTCGGTCAGCTTTCCCGGTTTCAGCAGAATGGTATCCGGTGTCGCCATCTTGCCAATGTCATGGAGCAGCGCGCCGCGGCGGATGTGAACCAGATCCTCCTCCGGGACTCCCAGGCGTCTTGCCACACGCACCGTCAGGGATGCCACCCGGTCGCTGTGACCCCATGTGGCGCGGTCCCGCAGATCCAGCGCCCGGGACCATCCCTCGATCGTCGCGTCATAGGCCGCGATGAGCTCCCGGTTGGTCTGCTGTAGGTCAGACACCAGGCGGTGGCTGTCAATGGCGATGCCAGCCAGGCTGGCCAGCATGGCCAGATAATCCAGCCACTCCCGGTCGGGGGAGACGGGTTCTTCGAACAGCAGCTCCAGCGCCCCCTTCACCTTGCCGCGGGCTGTCAGAGGGGCCGCACAGCAGGCGCGGAACTCTCCGCATCGCAGAGCGGGACTCCGCGGCCGTGAGGCCGCAGGAAGGGTTTCTATGTCGTCCACGCGGACGATCTCTCCCGTGAGAACCGCCTGCCCGGGGAACTGCTCCCCCACCTTCAGACGGGTCTGCTCCAGGGACTGCAGCGGCACCCCCTCGCTGAAGGTGTATCCCAGCGTCTGGCTCTCCTCGTCCAGCAGAAGCACCGCGGCGGACGCCGCTCCCAGCTGCTCCCTCGCCTGGGACAGCAGCATCCCCATCGAAACGTGGAGATCCATCCCGGTCGCGATGCAGATGTCAATCTGCCGGAGCGCGTTCAACCGCTGAATGCGTTTTTCCAGAAGACTGTTCAGACGGCGGACATGCTGCTCCGAGCGCTGACGCTCCAGGGCGCTGGACAGGGCCTCACCTGCCAGCCGCACCAGCGGAACGTCGTCCTCTTCCCAATCTCTGGGAGCCCGGATCGCCCAGAGCGCCACAAACCCCTTCAGCCATCCGCGAGAGGCAACCGGCACCGCCATCACAGAGTGCACTCCCAGTTGCTGGAAGGCTGAACGCTCAGGCGAGGCTTCATCGGGCAGGGCATCAACGCTGGAGATCAAGATGGGCTCGAAAGCCCGCATCCGGTCCATCCACCAGCCAAATAGGTTTACTGGATAAGTTGCTGGAAGCTCTATTCGTTCTGTCAGCTCTCCTGTGAACCACTGATATCGCAGTTCGACAGTGCCTCCATCTCCAGTCAGCTCCCACAGCACGCCGGCGTCTGACCCGGTGTGGCGAGCAAGGACTTCCAGCGCCCGGGTGATTTCTTGGTTCAGCTTATGCGACGGCAGGTTAATGAAATTTGCGAGAACAGCGGCTATCTCTTGCTCGAAGGTAGCGCGACGGCGCAGTGACTCCTCAATTGCCCGGCGCTCACCGATCTCAGCTTCTAGTTCTAGATTCAGCCGGTGGAGTTCTTCGGTGCGTTCGCGGATGCGGCGTTCCAAGCGTTTATTCCAGCAGGCGCACAGTCTTCCCGCCGCCAATCTCCAGAGACTCGCATACCACGAGCAGGGGGATCTCTCTTGGGATCGTGTTTCCGCCGATTCGTTCCGGCTTTCCTCCGGGTTCTCCCGCAGTTCTCCCATATCAGGCTGCCTTCTCCGCCGTTGGGTGCTCACCATTCTGGCGGATGGTTTGTGCCTTCCACCGCTCGATGGCGCCCCGGATGTCCTCCGGCGTCAGTGGCTTGGTGATGTAGTCATCCATCCCTGCCGCGAGGCACTTTTCCCGATCCTCCGGCAGGGCATGGGCCGTCATGGCGACGATCCATGTGCGCCGGCCGGATGCCTTCTCGCTCATCCGGATCCGCCGCGTGGC
>Ga0101944_10001966_pt1 | contig 36671 bp, 36 predicted proteins | sample DewCreD2012metaG_FD_75245 | JGI IMG/M metagenome (GOLD analysis project Ga0101944, IMG submission 75245) | Hot spring sediment bacterial and archeal communities from British Columbia, Canada, to study Microbial Dark Matter (Phase II) - Dewar... ... | reverse complement strand
CCATCTTGCTTCGTCCATAGGCCGAGAGCGGTTCCAGCGGATCATCCTCAAAATAGGGCTGGGGAACCGCCTTGTCCCCGCCGAAAACCTGATCCGACGAGATTTGAATCACCTTACAGTCGTATCGAGCGGAGGCCTGAGCGATGTTCCTCGGCCCTTCCACATTGACCTTTCTCACCATGTAGGCGTGCCGCGTTTCTTCGCAATGGTCCAGGTCCGTGAGGGCGGCGCAGTTAAGGACAACGTCGGGATGCAAATGGTGCATCCGATCAATCACCTTGTCCCAGCTGACAATATCCAGTTCCTTCTTGTCAGGAGAGAGAATTTCATGGTCTTTGCCAAGCACACTCCTGCAATCGCTGCCCAGCATCCCCTTGCTCCCCAAAAGTAAAATCTTCATCCTCCCCGGGCCCCCTTGAGATAACCTGAGTCTTTCTTGCACCGAGAAATCCTTGTCTCATTTTCCATGGCGGATCTGATGGGTTTCCTGCCAAAGAAGAGTTTTTCGCGCGGTTGCCGGAAATGAGTGACTGCGCCGGTTCACAAAACAATAAAGTCTACAATTTCTAACGTTGCAAATTCAATAGTAATTTTATACACTATTTTTTTAGGGCCCAAAAGACGATCTCTTTTTCCGAGCGCAAACGATATCTATGTCGAGTGGAACCAAGGTGAATTCCCTTTCCCGCCGTCCTATGCAGATTGTTCTCCGACTCCTCTTTGCTCTTGTCTTTTTTCTTTTTGCCCTTCCTTCGCACGCATCGGAACCCCTCAAACTGGAGCGGGACCGTCCCAACCGCGAAATCCTTCAAGGAATCAACCACCTCTATGACCTCGAATTCGACGAGGCAGAGAGCCTTTTTCAAAAGATCGTTTCCCAAAAACCGGAGAATCCTGTCGGGTATTTCTACATGGCCATGGTGTCCTGGTCGAAACTTTCCGTGGGTTTTTGGACCGCCCGGAACCTTGAGGAGTACGTCGAACGCATCGACCGAACCATCTCCGTGGCAAAAAAAGCCATAGCGATCCATGAGAAAGACAGCCGCAACTACTTTTACCTGGGAGGGGCTCTCGGTTTCAAGGGCCGCTTTGAGCTGATGCAACGCAACTGGTTCTCTTCCTACAATCTGGCCTATGAGGCCATCCAGGCATTGGAAAAATGCCATCGCATGGACCCGGACAACAAGGATGTTCTCCTGGGGCTCGGCATTTATGACTACTACACCGCGAAACTGTCCGGCGTTCTTAAACTCCTCACTTACCTTTTTCTCCATAAAGGGAATAAAGAGGAGGGGCTTAGAAAACTGCACGTTGCAGCGAACGAAGCGGTGTACTCAGGCCTCGAAGCGAAGAGCATGCTGATTCACATTTATCTTTATCTGGAGGAAGATTATTACAAAGCCCTGCCCTTGGTGAAAGACATGGGAGCGAAATTCAAGAAAAACTACCGTTACGACTTCTTCGAAGGCATTGTTTATATCCGCCGCGGTCTTGACTCCCGCTATCGAGACGTGCTTGAGTCGATGCGGAACAAAGGCCGGCAGAAGACGAGGGACCGCGAGCGGGTTCAGTGGGTGAATCAGACCCTCTATCTTGAAGCCAGCTACCATCTTTTTCGAGAGCAGCCCGAACAGGCAAGGCAAAAGCTGGATGCCATCCTGGCCCAGGTGGATCCCGCCTATGATCCGGCCATGCTGGCGTGGCCCATTCTCAAGAAAGGAATGAGTTACGATTTGGAAGGCAAGAGAGACAAGGCGCTGGGCCTCTATCAACAGGTGCTCAAAATGGAGAACGGTGCAGGCGCCCAGTTCCTTGCAGAAAAATGCATCGACGAAGCCCCCAAGAAAGGAGATCCTTTCCTTGGCTACTGAGCCCTTTTTGAGGAAGGCCTTGTGGGGGGTGATCCTCTTTTGCAGCGGCTTGTCGCTCCATGGGTGTATGCCCCTCGCCCTCCGAGCGTCCCCTTCCCTCTTTACCACCATGGCTGCGGCTATTTTTGAAGAATGCGATCCCGAGCTTGCCAAAAGCTCTATCCCGGCGAACCTGAAACTCATGGAGGGTCTGCTCAGGAATGATCCCGAGAACAAGAAGCTTCTGACCACCCTGTCCATGGGCTTTGCCGGCTACTCCCTCCTGTTCGTCGAGCCGGAGGATCCCGAGCGGGCTTCCGCGTTCTATCTCCGGGCGATGGAGTACGGGATCAGGTCTCTGGGAAGCAAAGGCGCCCTTCTTAAAGAACGCGAAGGCCGGCTTGATCGGTTCAAGGAAACGCTCCATCAGATGGACCGGGGAGATCTCGAAGGCCTGTTCTGGATCACTCTCTCATGGAACGCATGGATCCAGCTCAACCTGGACAAACCAAGCGCCCTGGCCCAGTTGAGCGCCGCCGAAGCCTGCCTCGAGAGAGTGCTCGAACTGGATGAGCGCTTTTTCCACAACGCGCCTCACATCCTCATGGGCGCCAGCCTTGCGGCACGGCCTCCCCTCCTGGGCGGAAACCCGGAAAAGGCCAAGGCGCATTTTGAGCAGGCCATGAAAGCCACTCTGGGAAAATTCTATTTGGCCCACGTTTACTTTGCCAGGTACTATGCGGTCAGGGTTCAAGACAGAGAAATCTTCACCGGCGCTCTCGCTGAGGTGATTCAAGGCGATCCCGGTGAGCTCAAAGAAGTCTGCCTGATCAACCGCGTCATGCAGGTGAGGGCCCGGGAACTGGCCGGGCAAGTTGAAGAACTTTTCTTGTAGGAGGAGATGATTTGTTGAAGCGCGCGCGTGTTTGGAGCCCCTTGTTTCTCCTGATCCTCTTGGCCGCTCCGTTTGCGGCAGCCCAGCCCATGACCATCAAGTTCGCCACCGTGGCGCCTGAAGGTTCCCTGTGGATGAACACCATGAAGGAGCTCGACAAGACCATCCGCGAGAAAACCCAGGGAAAGATCGTCTTTCGGGTTTATGCCGGCGGCGTGGCCGGCGATGAATTGGATGCGCTCAGAAAAATACGGATCGGGCAGCTCCAGTCGGCCGCCTTTTCGGGGGTGGGATTCGGGCAGATTCTCCCCGCCGTGAGGGTGCTCGACCTGCCCTTCCTGTTCAGGAACGATGAAGAGATCGACCGCGTTCACCGGGACCTGGAAGGATTCTTTGCAGATCAGTTCCGGCAAAAAGACTTCGAACTTCTTTCGTGGGCCGAGGTGGGAAACGTCCATCTCTTTTCTCAACAGCCCATCCGCAAGGTGAGTGATCTGGCCAGGCTCAAGGTCTGGACATGGTCCGGCGACCCCATTGCCAAAGAGACCTTTTCCGTCATGGGAACCCATCCCATTCCGCTGGCGATCACGGATGTCACCACGGCCCTCAACACCGGCATGATCGACACGGTCTATGCCCCGCCCCTCGGCGCCATCGCGCTCCAGTGGAACGTTTCCGCCAAGTACATGACCTCTCTCCCTCTGGCCCATTCCACGGGCGCGGTGCTGATCTCCAGGAGCTTCGCTCAGAAACTCCCTGCCGAGCAGCTCAAGATCGTCAAGGATGAATTTCATGCCTCGATGGAACGGCTCACCGCGGAGCTCAGGAAGCAAACGCAGGAGTCTATCGCGCTCCTCGAAAAGGGGGGAATCCAAGTTCTCCCCATGCCCCAGGGCGCGGACCTGGAGGAATTCTACCGGGTCCACGACCAGGTGGCCCAGGCTCTGACCGGAAAGCTCTATCCCAAGGAGGTTCTGGACAGGGTCTACGCCCTTCTGAAGAAGAACCGCTGATGAAGACCCTCAAGCGCATCGATGCGGCCGTCGCCCGGTTGGAGGCGTGGCTGGTCATTTCTTTCCTGACCCTCATGGTCTCGCTCACCTTCCTCCAGGTGCTTCTGAGGAGCCTTTTCATCTATGCCCACGCCGGGTGGGCCAACGACCTCATGGGGCGCTTTGATTGGGCAGAGCCTTTCGTAAGGCTTCTCGTGCTGTGGGTGAGTTTCCTGGGCGCCTCTTTGGTGACCGGCGAAAACAAACACATCAAGATCGATCTCCTCACCCACCTGATTCCGGTCCCCTGGCTTCCGCTTCGGGAACTCCTCCTTTCTCTTGCCGGGACCGTGGTGAGCGCCCTGATGATCAGGGCTTCCCTCTTTTACATCCGCACGGAAATGAGCTTCGGCGGCAATCTTTTTCTGGGCCTGCCCACGTGGATCGCCCAGGGGATCCTTCCGGTGGGCTTTTCGATGATCTGTTTTCGGTTTGTTCTCAGAGGAGTGGATTCCGCTTTCACGCTTGTGAGGAGGGCGGCTCGGTGATCCTCGCCTCCATCGTCGTCCTGATCGTCTTTTCTCTTGCCGGTCTCCCGATTTTCGCCGGCATCATGGGCGCCGCCATGCTGGGACTTCACACCGGCGGGGTGGATTTTTCCGCCATTGCCATTGAGATTTTCCGCCTTGCCAACGCGCCGGTGCTCCTGGCCATACCGCTTTTCACTTTTGCCGGCTATCTTCTCAGCGAAGGAAACACGTCCTCCCGCCTGGTGCGGTTTTCGCGAAGCCTTTTCGGGTGGCTCCCCGGAGGTCTGGGGGTCGTGGCGCTCGTTTCCTGTGCCTTTTTCACAGCCATCACGGGAGCCACAGGAGTGACGATTATCGCTCTCGGAGGCCTTCTTCTTCCTGCCCTCCTTTCGGAGAAATACAAGAACGGCTTTTCCCTCGGGCTGATGACCTCTTCCGGGAGCCTGGGCCTCCTCTTCCCTCCGAGTCTCCCCATCATCCTTTACGGCTTTGTTTCAGGGGTCAGCATTGAGAAGCTTTTCGCAGCGGGCCTCATCCCCGGGATTCTCATCGTCGGGTCGCTCTGCGTCTTCTCCGTGGTCATGGGGAAGAAATGGAAGCTTGAGACCCCGCCTTTTTCCTTCTCCGAGTTGGTGCACGCTTTCAAAGAGGCAGCCTGGGAAGCGCCTATTCCGGTCCTGATCCTCGCCGGCATCTATTCAGGATTCTGCACGGCCACTGAGGCCGCGGCTCTCACCGTCGTTTATGTGCTGATGGTCAAGACCATCCTCTTCCATGAACTTCGCCTCTTCAGAGACTTGCCCAGGATCATGCTGGAAAGCATGAAGATGGTCGGAGGGATCATGATCGTGCTGGGGGCTGCCCTGGGGTTCACCAATTATCTCGTGGATGCCTTTGTGCCCATGAGGATTTTTGAATTTCTAAAAGGAACGATTGAAAGCAAGGTCGCCTTTCTCCTGGTGCTGAACCTCTTCCTTCTTCTGGTCGGATGCATGATGGATATTTTCAGCGCCATTCTGGTCGTGGTGCCCCTGGTCATCCCCCTTGCCGAGAAATTTCAAATAGACCCCGTGCACCTGGGGGTGATTTTCCTGGCCAATCTCGGCATCGGGTACAACACGCCTCCCGTGGGCCTCAATCTCTTCATTGCCAGTACACGCTTCGAGCGGCCCATTGTGGAGCTTTATCGGGCCACCCTGCCCTTCCTGCTCATCCTCTTGATCACCCTTGTCCTGATCACCTACTGGCCCGGCCTGAGCCTTTTTCTTCCGGCGCGGCTTCACTGATTTAAAAAACGGTGCGCGCGGGCTTCAAGCCCGATCGGGGTAAGAGATGAAAGTTCAATTCCCTTGAAATTCGCGCCTGAAACCTTATCCTATGAATTAAACTAAAATCGCCTTTCAAGGAGCGTTCCAAATGCCTATTTACGAATTCCAATGCAAGAAGTGCGGAAAGGTCTTTGAGCAGCTCATGTTTCCCTCTGATCCTGAGGAGATCGCCGTGTGCCCGGCCTGCGGTGACCATGACACCTGCCGGCTCCTGTCTTCTTTCTCCTGCGGTTCTTCCGGTTCGGGCGGAGGAGCGGCTGTAGGGGCGCAATCCTGCGCTTCTCACGGCGGGTTTTCTTGAAGTTGACCCCGCGCAGCCGTGCGCTGCATCAGATCCATGGGTTTGGGGATTTTTGCATGGAAAAAGAGGCGACGAAGGGAAAGAATATGGGAATCCTCTGGCTTGTGTTGATTGTGGTTTTATGGGTGGCTCTTCAGGCTTATATCCTGCCCAAGTTCGGAATCTCCACCTGACTCCGGAACGCTTGTCAGGTGGACAAGCCTCAAAAAGCCGAGAGGGTCCAGGACAAACCCACACCATAGGGGCCGGAGGAATTCACACTACGCGGAACTCTTCCTGATGGGGCCGACTCCGATGCCTGCCAATTCCACCCTCTCCACAGTCATCCTGTCCGGCCCCATGGGGTTAAACCTCGGAATCCTGGACCTGCGTTAAAGATACTGCTCCCGGTGATTCAAGAAATCCCTGTAGGTCCTGTAATGCTCTGTGTCCTCATAGTTCACGGCCTTCACGGGGATCTCGTTGAAACTGTAGATCGTCGCGCCGGGACAGGCAAGCAGAATAGGAGAATGGGTCGCGATGATGAACTGCGCATGTCCCTGTTCCCCCATGTCTTTGAGGAGGTTGACGAAGTCGATCTGAGTCTTGGGGGAAAGCGCCGTCTCCGGTTCGTCCAGGAGGTAGAGCCCGCGAAGCTGATAACGGCTCCGAAAGTAGGACATGAGGGATTGGCCGTGAGATTGGGCCACCAAAGACTTGCCTCCGAAATAACGCAGCATGTCCGGGTCTGAGGCTGCCCACTCATCCAGATTCTGTGCGAAGTGGGCGAACAGATCAGAACAAAAAAAAGATCCCGGCACCTCCCCGTCGGTCCAGATTGCAGAGATATACCGATAGAGGTGTTCTTCGTAAGGATTTCGCTCCAGGTGCACCCTGTCTGTGTCGCGCCAAATGTGAATATAGCATCGGTGCGCGATGGCCCTGATGAGGGTCGATTTCCCTGTCCCATTCTCCCCCACAAAAAAAGTGACTGGAGCGCTGAACTCAATCCTTTTGGTGAGATGAAAGATTTTGTGATTGAAGGGATAATAGTCCTGGGTAGGATACTCCTCGGGGTGAAGAATTATTTCCTTGAGATGCATCGCAAGATCTCCTAAATTCCCCTGGTTGCCGCGCCCTCTGAGCCGAGGGAAAAGGCGTCCTTTCCGTGGAGAAAACACTATACCACAAAAAGCAAACTCCGAACCCGGAAAAATGGAGGATAGAGGCAATCATGAGTTATGAAACGGAACGCCGTGTCGCTCTTGAGGCGGTGATCAAAGCCTGTAGGCTCTGCCAAGCCGTCCAGAGGGCTCACCTTGCAGAAGGAGTGCTGAATAAGGAGGACAAGTCGCCCGTGACGGTGGCTGATTTTGGAGCACAGGCCGTGGTGAGCGACCATCTTGCCGCAGCTTTTCCGCATATCCCGCTTGTGGGGGAAGAGGACTCTGGGGCTCTGCAGCAGCGCGAAAATGCCCGTGTCAGAGAAGCCCTGCTCAAACACGTTCGGATGATCGTTCCCCGGCTCAGCGAGAAAGAGATCTTCGCAGCCATTGACCGGGGCAATGCCAATGCCGGACCGCGGGGTCGCTTTTGGGTGCTAGACCCTATCGACGGCACCAAGGGGTTTCTCCGCGGTGATCAGTATGCGGTCGCTCTGGCTCTTCTCGAGGAGGGGCAGGTCTGTTTGGGGGTCCTGGGCTGCCCCAGCCTTCCCCTCGCATCTCTTCAAGGGCCGGTGGGTTCGCTTTTCGTGGCCGTTCGCGGACAGGGTTCAGCCCTTCGGCCGATCGAAATGGACGAAGAAAGACAGGTCACGGTCGCCGACATTTCAAATCCTTCGGAAGCCCTCTTCTGTGAATCGGTTGAGTCTTCCCATTCCTCCCACGAGGACATGGATGAAATCGTGAAACGGCTCGCCGTGAAACGGCCGCCCCTTCGTATGGACAGCCAAGCCAAGTACGGTCTCCTGGCCAGAGGGGACGGGACGGTTTACCTTCGCCTGCCGACCAAAAAATCCTATGTGGAGAAAATCTGGGACCATGCCGCAGGCTGCATTCTTGTGGAGGAAGCCGGGGGCAAGGTGACGGATCTTGCCGGCAAGCCCCTGGACTTCTCTCAAGGGAACACTCTCGTCCACAATAAGGGCGTTATTGCCACAAACGGCAAGCTGCACGACATGGTCCTGAGCGCGGTTCAATCCGTAATCAGTAAACAGTGAGCAGTCATCAGTACGGAGCCAGGCCTGTTGAGGATTTTCAATTTTCGATTTTTGATTGGAGGAAGAACAAAGACTCCCCTCTTCTTTCGTGCTTTCTCTTTTTTCGTGTTTTCGTGGTGAGGTCTTGGGTTTTCATTCTGTCTTCTGTCTACTGTCTTCTGTCTTCTGTTTTTCTTGACTTTAGTCACTTTAGGCATTTTAGGCACTTCTTCCGTTTGGACACTGCTTCTCATGCTCGCTCAGATTTATGAAATTCAAATTCCGCAGGAAGCCGAAAAATGCATCGCCCTCGGCGTTGACCGTATCGGCAGCGTGCTTCTCTCGGCTGAAGAGTGGAAACAGCCGGCCATCCGGGACGTCCTCACCCTGACCAAGGGAACGCACGCCACCAACAGCCTAATCCCTCTTTTCAATGATTGGGACACCCTCTGCAGGGCCATGGACTACTACCGCCCTCATTTTGTTCATTTCTGCGAAACCCTCACGGATGCGAAGGCCAATCCGATCGATCTGACCCGCCTTATTCTCCTGCAAGAGAAGTTAAAGAACGCTTTTCCCGAAATCGGGATCGTTCGTTCCATTCCCGTGCCTGCCCCAGGTTTGGCGCCGGAGTTTCCGTGCCTTGACCTGGTTCGATCCTTTGAAAGCGTGAGTGACTTCCTGCTCATCGACACCTGGCTGGGGAAGGAGCCGGTGGAAGGCTTTGTCGGCATCACCGGCAAGTTGCCGGACCTGAAAAGGGCGTTGAAGGCTGTTCTTCAAAGCAGCATCCCCGTGATCCTTGCGGGCGGGCTGTCGCCTGAAAACGTGTTTGATGCATTGATCGAGGTCCTACCCGCCGGAGCCGACAGCTGCACCCACACCAACCAGGTGGATGCCTCCGGTCGCGCGATTCGCTTCAAGAAGGATTTCATGAAGGTGGAGAAGTTTGTCAAAGAAATCCGGAGAGCCGAGGCGGCCATGCCCTCTGTAAAGGAACAGATGCAAAAGCATCTGGCCGAACTCTCCGAAGAGTTGCAACTGAGGATTGCCGCCCTGCCCGCCCACTCTGTGAGGCCCCAACAGCTCCTGGCCATCGAGGACCTGGAAGAGGAAATCGCCCTCACCGAAAAGAAGCTGCGCCGTCTGAATATTTCGAAATAAAGTTCCCTGCAGTCCCGTTTCTTGACAATGACCCTTTCATTCTTTATATTGAGTGTGGATTTTTGTCGCATTTTGGTTCTGTCTGGATCTCACGGCGCACTTTCGTGGATCAGAGAGGAGATACCAGGATGCAGACGGCCAAGTACAAGGTCCTCAACGGGGTTCGCGCTTTTCGCCGATGGGCTATTCCTTATTTTAATTCCCGCATTCATGCTCGCGAATTCAGGCCTATTATCTGCTATCTTTTCACAGAGTGGCGCTGCAACATAGACTGCCATTACTGCTTCCAGTATGACAACGGCATTCAGCGGGGCACGCCCAGCATGAATCTCGATACCGCGAAGGCCGCGGTGGACTGGCTCTGGTCTATCGGCTGCCGCGTCATCCCTCTCATGGGAGGCGAACCCACCCTGCGAAAGGATTTCGTGCTGGACGTGGTGCGGTACGGAGCACAAAAAGGCTTCTTCATGTACCTTCCCACCAACGGATATCTCCTGGACAAGTCCTTCATCGACGAGCTGGGCCGGGCCGGGGTGGCGGCCATCAACCTCGCCGTGGATTGCATCGCCCCGCGAAGAGGGCTCCCCAAGGCTTTGCTCGCCATCGAACCCCAGTTCCGCTACCTGGTAGAGCGTCAGAAAAAATACGGGTATGTCCTGTTTTTCAATATCAACATTTGCCGAAACAACATCAAGGATGCCCGTCTCCTGACAGAAATCGCCCGGCAAAACCGTATCGGCACGGATTATCATCTCAATGAGCCTCCTCACGCCTTCGTCGATACCGAACACTACACCCATCACGACGACATGCTCAGCATTACGAAAAACGAATGGAAAGAGGTGGACAAGCTTCTGGATTGGCTTATTGAAAAGCAGAAACAGGGATGGCCCATGGTGAACTCGATCGCCCACCTCCGAGAATTCAAACTCCGGATGCGGGGACGCATGCAGCCCTGGGATTGCCGTGCAGGACACAACGGCGCCCTGATCCGCACCGACGGCACCCTTTCGCCCTGTTTTGATCTCATCACCTACGAGGCGGACTGGGGACGGATCGGCGAGCCGAAATTTGATGAAGACCGCCTCAGGGACGTTAAGAAGCGTTGTCTCCTGAACTGCTCCTCCACCTGCTATCACACCATGGCCGATTACTACAACCTGCGCCTGCTGCCCCAGTGGATCGGCAAGCATGTTCGGGTCGGTTAAAGAGGGACACCCTCAGCATCAAGGAACGGCCTTTGAAAAGATCGCAGCCAAGGACTTTTCCCTTCTTCCCGTGGTGTCCAGGGAAAACCCCAAAAGGTTGCTCGGCATTGTGACGCGGAGAGACATGATCGGCGCCTATAACAGCGCGGTCATCAAAAAGCCCCTCTTGCGTGAATAGCCGCAGTTCCGTGGAAACTTGCAAAAGGGGTAACGGGTGAGCTCTTTGAAATGGATGGCTCAGGCCCTGGGGGTCCCCGCAGGAAGCCGGGGTATCTTGAGGGAATTGCGTCGAAGCTAGCCCAGGAAGCGGTTCACGAAGCGGTGAAACCGCATCTGCCAGTAACCCAGGCTCGCGGCAATGGCCAGTCTGGGGTCGAAATTGGGATTCTTGATCTTTCCCGCTGAAGACAAATAGTTGACGTGGTCCGCCACAGACACAGGGCATCCCTTGGCGTAAAGGTAACGAGACGATCTGTTCTTCGCGCAATTCCAAAAGGCACGGAACATTTTCCCCAGCATGTCATTGGACTTGGTCCTCCTCGGGTCCACCTCTTGGGTCTTCTTGTAAGCGCCCGCGATCTTGACGGGTTCGCCGTTGATGCTTCCTTCCCAGCGCGTACAGTCCCCGGCGAAAACCACCCTTTCATCCTTCGCCACCTCGATGGGGCCCTGCCCTTTGCCGACCACATAGCGCACCTTCTTCATCTTTTTTTCCACGTCCGGGTCAAAACCCCTGAAGATATGCATGGCCTCCTGAAGGGCCCCGGGACATCCGCCCCAGCAGTAATCAGGGGAGTGCGCCTCAGGGAAGGTCCCGACGGTGCAGGAAAGGCCGCTTTCCTTTCCAAAATAGCGGTCGATGCGTTCGAGGCAGAATTCGAAATTTTTCGTCTTCTCCTGCACCTCATCCAGGGGAAAGTCCCCGGACGCCTCGATTTGATCCAGACGGATGGGGCCGAAATCCCTTTCGGCTGCGAAGCGAAGGTGAAGGACATCCTTCGGATCCACGTGGACCATGTGGCAGCACACCGTGTCCACCGCGCAGGAATTGGTGCCCATCACAATGGCGCCCATGGGGAAAGGGGTGGGCGTCAACATCATTTTCTGTCCCGCCACGATAGCGTCTATGGCGATAAAGCGGGGCTGGATGACCTCCTGAAGATCGGCAATCTTGTGTTCCAGGAAGGCATTGTGATCCACGAGCCTGTGCCGGTCATCCTGGATGCCTATGAAGTTCTTGAGACTCAGGGTGAGCCTGCACCAGGGGTGTGCCTTGAACTTCGGCAGGTTGATGAGGAAATCGCAGTCTTTGACAGGCGCCGGTACGAAGATCTCATCCCTGAGCCTCTCCTCCCTTTTCAGGATCACGGGCACCTGTTTCACCTCATCGAAGTAATAGGTTTTGATCCCGTGCTTTTTGATGATCTCCGGGTACCCCGCATTCTTGAAGCAGAATCGCGTGGCCAGCGTGATTCCGGATCGCTCTCCCACAGCAATTTCTTCAGCGCCTTCGGCCCTTGCCTTGGTCGCAGAAATCACGCCGTCCAGGAACTCTTTTCTTGTGAATGCATGGGGAAAGATTTCAGGGTGGGCAATCACGACGTTCGGTTTAAGGAGAACCCTTCCGGAGGGTTTCACTCCCAGCTCTTCCATGCCCTCCCTGACAATGCCGAAGATTTTCTGCGCGTCATAGTCCTCACATCGTCTGATCAAGACCTTGTGTTTCATGTTTGCCTCCGGTGAGATGAGAAGAAACGATTTGGCAAGGAATCGAAGTCCAGGTGGTCCCGCCGCCGGCTGCGTGCCGTGGCCCAAGACCAGGACGGGTCGATCCTCGTGATCACCTCCGATTTCCAAAGACCTCCTTGAGAAGATCCGTAGTCCTCGCAGCCGGATCCTGCCGGATTTTTTTCTCTTCTTCCGCAAGCATCAGAAACAGTCCATCCAATGCCTTGTCATTTACATAGTGGTCCAGGTCAAAACGCATACTCCCCACCATGGGCAGGCCGGCCATTTTTCCGTCGAGTTCCTGGTACTTCTGGGTCACTCCCACTTCCGACATAGAGTTGTGAACAATCGGTTTGAAAATCTCACTCAATCGCCCGGAGGTCTTCTCCTTGAAGTAAAGCGTCGCTCCGTTGTCCGGTCCATCCAGAATCTTCCGGGCGTCGGTGATGGTCATCTGCTTGATGGCATCCCAGAAGATGCCTTTTGCCTCCGGCGCGGCCTTCTCGGCCGCTTGATTCATGCTCAGGACAAAGGCATCCACCTGGCTCCCGTAGCCTGCCGCCCGGATCAGTTTTTCCACTTTTTGAACCGACCCGGGCAGAGGAATCTTGATTTTCGGGTTTTTGTAATACCCTCCTGCCTTGGAGACGGTCTGTACGGCATTGCCCGTCCCTACCTGAAGGGCCTCCTTCAGGCCGTCTGCGATTTTACTGTCGGAAAGACCCCCTCCCACTCCCAGAGCCTTTTGCGCGCCCTTGAGAATATCGCCCCACTGGGATTGAGCCTGTGCCGCCTGGGCGATGACCAAAACCATCATGATGGGAAGAAACAAAAATCGAAAAGTTTTCATGGTTCCCTCTTTTCACTCGTTGATCGTCATGCTCTTCCTATTGGATCCCTACTCCCATTTCCCGTTATGCCTTTTTCTCAGATCGATGGTCCCCACCCTGCCCTGCTCATTGATGAAGGAGCTCAGGAGCCAGCTCACCCCACTGATGATCAGAGAGCCCAGAAGCGCCGACCAGAACCCATGGACCTCAAAACCGCCGATCACGCCCGAGACCATCATGATGAGCACCGCATTGATGACAAAGGTGAAAAGGCCCAGGGTCAGGATGGTGATGGGCAAGGTCAGGATAATCAAAATGGGGCGGAATAAGGCGTTCAACACCCCTAGAATGGCGGCTGCGAAAAAGGCGCTCCAGAATCCTTTCACCTCAATACCTTCAATGAGGTGGGCCGCCACCAGAATGGCCACCGTGAGAATCAGCCACCGTAACACCAGACCTTTCATGGAATGCCTCCACTATCGTGAGGTTGCTCTCCCCTTCATCATGTCTCCGCCCGCTTTGGAGGAGCCGAGAGACAGGGTTTTGACTACGACCCTTCTAACGCATATCAGGGCACCCGACGGCACCCTATCCAAGTCACCCGATTTAGTGTACCATGATGTCGCCAGGCACGGTCACCGTCCTCCAAAAGCATTCATCCGTGCCGTCATTGATACCGAATGCGAACAAGGAAATCAAGGCGATTGGGGATAAGCTTTCTTGCTTTTTCGCCGGGGCCTGTGGCCCCCGAGCCTTATTTCCAACGTTAGGAGCCGGCCGGATGGACGAACCATCACCCCAACCTGCCCGCCTTGCAGAAGGATTGCCGAGGGATACCTCATGGGCCTGAAAAAGAGATGCGAATGGTGCGGAAGCGATCCCCTCTACGTGGCCTACCATGATCACGAATGGGGAGTTCCGGTTCATGACGACCGACGCCTTCTTGAATTCCTCATCCTGGAAGGGGCACAGGCGGGCCTGAGCTGGCTCACCATCCTGAGGAAGCGAGAGAACTACAGAAAGGCGTTTGACGGCTTCGACTGTGAACGCATCGCCGGGTACTCCCAACGCGACGTCGCCCGTCTGCTGGCCGACCCCGGCATTGTGCGGAACCGCCTCAAAATCGAATCGGCAATCCGAAACGCACAAGGCGTCTTGGATATCCGAGAGGAGCACGGATCGTTCGATGCGTTTCTATGGCGCTACGTCGATGGGGTGCCCAGGCAGAACGCTTGGAAACACAGTGCAGAAGTGCCGGCAAAAACGAAGGAATCAGATCGCATGAGCAAAGACCTGAAAGACCGAGGCTTCAGTTTCGTGGGCTCCACCATCTGCTACGCCTTCATGCAGGCGGTCGGCATGGTGAACGACCACACGACAGCGTGTTTTCGATACAAAGAACTTGCAAACAGGGTCCGACAAGCCAAATCCAACGGATGCGGTTCACGGCACCGCTGAACTCGCCGTCCAGGACCCCTATCCCCCCAATCCCATCTCGCGCCGGATGTTCTTCTCAAGGGCTTTCGCTTCCTCGGGCTGAAGCCCCTTACGCTTGGCGATCCTCTCGAGGTAGGCTCTTTCTTCAGGCCTGATCTCCCTGGTCCCCAGAAGGCTGAGGCGAAGGAGTTCGGAATAGAGCTCGTGGGGCGCGTCCTCTTTGATCGCCAGGGAGAACTCCAGGCAGCTCTGGTGTCTCTTGGCCTGGTCCCTTTCAAGCGCCTTCAGGAGCGCCTGTTTGATCCTGGGACGAATGGTTCTCACCTCTTCCAGAATGCGTTTCGGCTCTTCAAGAGAAGCTTCCATATGGTACTCTAAGAGATCCGTCACCCTTTTTCTTTCTCCCGTGGGCCACTGCCCCGTGAGCATGAGGAAGAAGGTCACTCCCAGCGAATAGATATCCGAGCGAGCATCCACCTCCTCGTTCAAAAGCTGCTCGGGGGACATGAACTGAAGGGTCCCTCCCGGAAGGGAATCCCCCTTCACCTTCTTTTCAGCAGCCACAATGAAAGAGAGCCCGAAATCCGCGATCCTCACCCTCCCCTGCTGATCAATCAGGATATTGGAAGGCTTGATGTCCCCGTGAACGATATGGCGCCTGTGGGCAAAGCCGATCCCCTCCAGCACCTGTAGGAAAAGATGAATCGCTCGCTCCGCGGACAGGGCCCCTTTTTCCCGGTTCTTCTCTCGAAAGGATTTGGCGCGTTTGATGATTTTCTCAAGGTCGGTTCCCTGAACATGCTGCAGGACCAAGCAGGGACGATCCTGGTGGACAAAGCTTCTGAAAACCTGAACCACGTGCGGGCTGTCAAGGTTGGCCTGAATCCTGGCCTCGCGGAGGAACTGCTTGCTGTACTCCTCCTTCCTGCAGAAAGGGGCAGAAAGCACCTTGAGGATGACCTTCCGCTTGAGAACCATGTCCCTGGCAAGAAAGAGTTCGGCCATGCCGCCTCCCTCCAGCCGCTCACCAATCACATAATCCTCAATCTGCTGTCCTGGTTGAAATTCGGTCGCAGCCAAGAAAAGGTCCCCCGCGCATGGGATCGTGCTCGAAGCCTGGCGTCGTGTACCTTAAATCCCGGAACCTGAATGTCATTTCGAAACAAGTGAGAAATCCACCGTTTCAGAGCATTCAAAAGATCTCTCCCGGATTGCATCCGCCTTAGATGGATTCGTCCTCAGGTACTCGAACTGTTCGAAATGACTTGCTATTTTTGTTGCATCCCACGTGAAAGGAGGGCATTGCCCGGCAGAGCCCCGGGGTGTCAATAGTTCTCCTGCAGGAACCCTCGAACCTCTGCGTACTTGTCCGGAGCGACCACCAGGAGGTGGTCCTCGATCCTTCCCTCCTCCATGTATTCGCTCAGGAAAAACTCCTTTCCGTCCATCTTGTAGATCTTTCCGCCCGCCGCTTCGAGGATCACGGCTGCCGCAGCCAGGTCCTTGTAAGACTCACTTCCCAGGACGGCGGCCTCGGCCCGTCCCATGGCCACATAGCAGATATGGGCCGCGGTGCAGCCCAGGGAACGGATCTTGCCCGGAAAGGTGCACTGGTAGCGTTGGTGGAACCGGGAATAGGTCAGGAGAAGGCTTTCATCGTTGATCTCCTCCTGAGAAGACACGCGGATCTGTTTCTGTCCCCACAGGGCCTTGTGCCCGGCTTGGGCGTGGAAAAGATCTCCTGTGACCGGCAGGTGAAAAATGCCGAACACGGGCCAGTAGTTTTCAAACAAAGCGACCGATGTGCCCCAGACCGGAATTCCCGCCTGGAAATTCGCGACCCCGTCCAATGGGTCATAGATCCAGAGGTACCGCTTGGCGCCGTGGGTGTACCCTTCTTCTCCAAGGTCGGGCCTGTAGATCTTGTGTTCCGGGAATCGGGCAAAGAGCTTGTCCTGAAAAAACTCTCTCAACTGCAGCTCCGCTTCGGTCACCAGCCCCTCATCGAATTTCACATCCTTGTGCCCCTTGCCGTAAAAGGACAGGGCTTTCTCTCCGCAATGATGGACCACGTCGATGGCGAACTTCAACAGATCGTCAATGCCCTCGTGTCGCGAAACCGTTTTCTCTTTTTCTCGTTTCGATGTCACGGCTTTTCCTCTCTTGTCTGGTTCTTTGCTCGGTGACCAAAAGCTCTGGGGCTCCTTGGGCGGTTTTCAGCAACCTCTTTTCAGAATCTGCCCATCCTGTGCAGGTAGTGATACACCACGATGCCTGCGGCTGTGGAAAGATTCAAACTCCGAACCTTGCCCCAAATGGGAATCCGGTAGCACGGATAGGCTTCCCTGATGGAGGAGGGAAGCCCCACCGTTTCCCTGCCAAAGAGCAGGTAGTCCCCCCGCCTGACCCCGGCTTTCGGGTAGTCTTCAGACGCATGGCTGCTGAACGCGATGAGGCGCCCCTCGTCCTTGCTTTCCAGGAAGGCCTCGAAGCTCTTGTGGTGACACAGGTCGATTTCCGGCCAGTAATCGAGTCCCGCCCGTTTCAGGTGCTTGTCATCCACCTTGAACCCAAGGGGGTGAATCAGGTGCAGCCGAAGCTCCGCAGCTCCGCACAGCCTGGCGATGTTGCCTGCATTGGCCGGTATCTCCGGTTGGTAGAGAACCACGTGAAGATAAGGCCTTCCTTCCATGGTCAGGACGATTTCCCGGCTTGGATGAAGGCCCTGATCTCCTCCAGGATCGGACCGCCCTCACGCCACATCCTGCAACTGTTCTGCAGGTAGGGCAGTCCTTCAATCTCCTCCACAGAGGCTGGCGACGGCCCCGGCTGTCTCATCTTGTGGGTCCAGTACCCGTGGAGCGCCTCCTGCGCCATCACCACCAGGAGATGGGTCAGATGAGCACACCCCTTTACGCCTCCGATGAGCTTGTGGACTCTTTCTCCAAATCCACTGGTGATCTTGAGGCCGATGATTTTTTTGACGCTCTCCCGGGTCGTGGTGCAGAGGGGGAGAGGCACCTGCGGCATCTCCCCCTCTGCATCCAGGATCTGGAGCGGGGATCCTCCCACAAGAAGTCTGATGATCATTTGGTGAATCACGCCCGGCTCCCTCTTTCGCCCTGAAAGCTCGTAGATGGGCCTGAATCGCTCATCCCTGAGGGAGCCCTCCACCACGACCTTTTCGTCATCCATCGCATACGTGCTCAATTCCAGGATTCTCTGGTGGACTTTGTTCTCTTTCTTCGTTGCTTCAGCCAGCTTCATCGCATTTCTATTTCCCTTTTCTGTTAAGGACTTTCTCTTTCACCCCTCACTCCTGCCGCCCAGGATAAATGCAACAGCCCTTGGTTCGTGGGCTCCTCAAAAACGGCCAGGTACAAGGCGGCCAAAACCCCGAGGAGTGAGGCGTACAATCCACTACGTCGCAATGACGAGGGGTGAGGCTTGCCAGCCTCAGGCTGGCCAACGCCGTAGATGGGCGTTTTTCAGGAGCCCATCAGAAGGGCCGGAGAGCGCCGCAGTCCGGGCACTGCCAGTGGACCCCGCTGCAGGTCAACCCCCAGAGGTTCTCCTCCATGCAGGCGTTGCAAATCTGAAAACCGCAAGGGCAGGTCCAACAGAAGGGCTGCTCCTTCCCGCAGCAGCTGCAGCGGTAGGGCTCTTTCTTGCGTTCCTTCCTCTGTCGGCGTTTCTGTTCCATGTCCTGATCGGTGCAGCCTTCAGACCGTTACCTCCACCATCGGCAGCGTGCAGGCCTGTTGACTCACCAGGACCCTCACGTTCCGCCGGGAAAGAGCCTTCTCGGAGGCCTCCATCGCCTTCTCGGGCTGATTGTTCGTCTCGCTCAGATGGGCCAGGACCACCGTCCTCAGGCCGTCATGAACCAGGATTTCCAGCAGACCCCCGGCCTGCGCATTGGAGAGATGTCCTTCAGGCCCCTTGATCCGTCTCTTGAGTTGCAGCGGATAGGGCCCCTGCTCCAGCATGGTCTCATCGTGGTTGAACTCCACGACCAGGGCATGACACCCTCGGAGACGGTCTTCCACAACCGGCGTGCTTCTCCCGAGATCCGTAATGATCCCCAGTCTGGCCCCGTCGGCATGGACCACAAGGCCTACGGGATCCGCAGCGTCATGACACTTGGTGAAGGTCTCCACGAAGAGCCCGCAAATCGGGATCGGCTGCCCCGTGTGAAAGACCACCGGTCTTGCGAGGTTTCCCAAGGCTCGGGCGGCTTTTCGCAGGGTCAGGCGATTGAGATACACAGGGAGGTTGAACCGTCTCGCCAGGGGACCTGCCCCGCGGATATGATCGGTGTGTTCATGGGTCAGGATGAGGGCATCCAGCCTGCCCGGGTCGATCCCCATCCCGGTCATTCTCCGGATCAGCTCTTCGCTGCTCAATCCGGCGTCGATCAGAATTCTGGACTCCGCGCTCTCCACATAACACGCATTGCCGCTGCTCCCTGAAGCAAGCACTGAAAATCTCATGCGTCCTTTTTTCACCATAGCATCAAGTTGCAAAGAGTCCAGTTAAGGGATACCAGCGACGTTTGGCGTAAAATTCGAAATTCGAAGCACGAAGCACGAAACAAATCAGAAAACCAAAATCCCAAACTTTTCCAAAACAAACCGCACAAAAAGCGGGGCGTTTTCCTTTTTGTCATTCGAATTTCGGGCATTCTGCGATTGTTTCGGATTTCGGATTTCGTGCTTCGGATTTAATCTGCATCGACCATCACACCACGTTCTTCTGCGATACGGCATCATGACTCAAACCTGGTGCTCATCTGATTCCGCTGTGCCCGAAGCCGCCTCCTCCTCTTGCCGTGGGTTCGAGCCGCTCCACTTCCAAAACCTCCGCCCGTGACACACGAGTGATCACCATCTGGGCGATCCGATCGCCTCTCTTGATCACAAAGGGCTCCCTGCCCCAGTTGATCAGGATAATGCCGATTTCCCCCCGATAGTCCGCATCCACGGTGCCGGGCGCATTGACCATCCCGACGCCGTACTTCAACGCCAGTCCGCTTCTCGGCCTGACCTGCGCTTCATAGCCCTGCGGGAGGGAAATCGCCAGCCCCGTGGGCACCAGCGTGATCTCCCCCGGACGAAGCGTGACCTCCCCGTTCACGGCGGCCCTCAGATCAAGGCCGCTGGCCCCTTCCGTCTCATAAGACGGAAGGGCAATGTCCTCATTTCCTTTCAGGCGTTGCACCCGGAGGGTCACTTGATCCAGAGAATCGCTCATGCTTTTCCCCAAAGCACCCTTCGGCTAGCCAAAGGCAATAGGACTCAGGTCCAAGTGATCTTGTTCCATGGGCCCGAGGGTGACCAGGGCCACCGAGTCCTTCTTGAACGCCTGTTGCGCCACCTCCACGACCTGATCCAGGGTGACCTTCTGAAGCTCCGAAACCACCTCTTCGTACGGGATGTAACGGCCGAAGAGGCCCTCGTTCTTTGCAAGCCGAATCATCCGCGAATCCGTATTTTCGGCTCCAAGCCAAATCCCTCCGATGAGATGCTCCAGGGTGGCCTCCAGGTCCGAGCGGGTGATCTCTCCTTTCTGGATCTTCTTGATCTCTTTTTTGATCACCCGGAGGGCCCGGTTCACCTCTTTGGGGTCCGTCGCCCCGTACACGCCGAACAGGCCCGCATCGTTGTAGGACGAGACAAAAGAATAGACATTGTAAGCGAGGCCCCTTTTCTCCCGGATCTCCTGGAAGAGGCGGGAACTCATGTTCCCTCCTAGAATCGCATTCAAAACCGCCGCGGCAAACCGCTGCTCGCTGGAGAGGTGCGGTCCGTCGCCTCCGAGGCAGAAGTGCACCTGTTCGAGATCCTTGGGATGGCAGGAGACGCCGAAATGGCTGCTTGGGGCCGTGCGCACCGGATCCTCGGCCGCTGCGGGCAGCGGCTCGAACAGGGGCTCCAGGCAACGGACCAGGGCCTCGTGCTCCACGTGGCCTGCCGCGGCCACAATGATCCGGGAGGGGATGTAGAAGCGCCGGATGTGGCCGAGCACGGTCCGCTTGTTCACCGCCGCCACCGTCGCAGGCGTTCCCATGATGGGCATCCCCAGAGGATGGTTCAGCCAATAAAAACGGCTGAAGAGCACATGGACTTGCTCGTCGGGGGTGTCCTCCAGCATGTTGATTTCCTGGAGGATGACCTGTCTCTCCCGGCTGATGTCCCCGGGCTCAAATCGGGAATGGAGAAAAATGTCGGAGAGGATATCCGCAAGCGCCTGAAGGTGCTTATCCAGAACCCTCGCATGAAAACACGTCGCCTCCGCCCCGGTGAAGGCGTTGGAAAGGCCGCCGATCGCATCCAGTTCCTTGGCAATCTGAAGGCTGCTTCTTCTCCGGGTTCCCTTGAAGGACATGTGCTCGATGAAATGGGAGATTCCGTTTTCTTCCTCCCTTTCGTCCCTGGAACCCACATTCACCCAGACACCCAAAGATACGGAACGGAAATGCTCCAGCCTCTCAGAGATGATTCTGATGCCGTTTTTCAGAACCGTCTTACGATACATTGCTCAGGCTTTCACCCAGCGCGGCTTTCCGGGACAGGGCGATTCTCCCGTTCTTGTCGATGTCCAGGACCTTCACCAGGACTTCGTCTCCCTCTCTCAGGATGTCCGTCACTTTGTTGACCCGTTCCTTGTCCAGCTGGGAGATGTGAATCAGGCCGTCGGTTCCCGGCAGGATCTCCACGAAGGCCCCGAAGTCCATGATCTTCCTGACTTTGCCCCGGTAAAGCTTGCCGATCTCCGCCTCCTGCACGATGCGGCCGACCATTTCGACGGCCTCCTTGGACAGATCCGCGTCGGGGGAGGCGATCATGACACGGCCCTCATCATCCACATCGATCTTGGAATTGGTGGCCGCACTGATTTCCTTGATGACCTTGCCCCCCGGACCGATCAGGAGCCGCACCTTGTCCGGTTTGATCTGGATAACCGTAATCACGGGAGCATAGGGGGAGAGCTGAGCCCTGGGTTTGGCGATGGCGGCCTTCATCTTGTCCAGAATGAAGAGCCTCGCCTCCTTGGCCTGCGCCAGCGCGCCTTGCATCACCTCGCGGGTGACCCCCTCGATCTTGATGTCCATTTGGAGTCCGGTGATTCCGGCCGCCGTCCCCGTGACTTTGAAATCCATGTCCCCGTAGTGGTCCTCGTCGCCGATGATGTCGGTGAGGATGGCCGTCCGTGTGCCGTCGGAGATCAGGCCCATGGCCACTCCGGCCACCGGCTCCTTGATCGGCACTCCGGCGTCCATGAGGGAAAGGGAGCCTCCACAGACGCTCGCCATGGATGAAGACCCGTTGGACTCCAGAATTTCAGAAACCACACGGACCGTATAGGTGAACTCCTCTTTGGGAGGAATGACCGGCATCAAGGCTCTGTGGGCCAGTGCGCCGTGGCCGATTTCCCGGCGGCCAGGCCCCCCCAACCGCTTCGCCTCTCCCACCGAGTAAGGCGGGAAGTTGTAGTGGAATAGGAACGACTTGAACCGGTTCCCGTAGATCGTCTCGATCCTCTGCTCGTCCATTTCCGTGCCAAGCGTGGTGAGCACCAGCGCCTGCGTTTCCCCCCTGGTGAAAAGGGCGGAGCCGTGAACCCTGGGAAGGATGCCCACCATGCACTCAATGGGTCTCACTTCGGTGAAGCTCCGGCCGTCGATTCGCCGCCCCTCCTCCAAGATCATGCGGCGAACCACCTCCCTCTCCAGGTCGGAGAGGATCTCCTGAACCTTGGACTCTTTGCCCTCCAGCTCCTTCTGCAGGCTCTGGAGGATCTTGGCGGCGCTTTCCTCTCTCTTCTTCTGTCTTTCTTTTTTGTCTGCAGTGGTTGCGATTTCCTGAATCATGGGATGAGCCATACCCCTGATTTTCGCTTCCAGGGCCTCGTCCTTAGGGGCAGGGGCAAGGACTCTCTTGGGTTTCCCCACCTCCCTGCGAATCTCCTCCTGCATGTCCAGGATGGGCTGAAGCGCTTCATGCCCGAAAAAGACGGCATCAATCATGTCCGACTCGGGTACAAAGTTCCCGCCCCCTTCCACCATGACCACCGCGGTTCGAGTCCCGGCCACAATCAGCTGGACATCACTGTTCTCCTGCTCGGAAAGGGTCGGGTTCGCAAGGAATTTGCCGCCCACCCTCGCCACCCGCACGGCTCCCACGGGCCCCTTGAAAGGGATATCCGAAACTTCGAGCGCTGCAGAGGCTCCCACCAGGGCAAGGACGTCCGCTTCATTCTCCCGGTCCGTGGAGAGGACGGTGGCGATAATCTGTGTCTCATAAAAGTAGTTGTCCGGGAAAAGGGGCCTCAAGGGCCGGTCAATCAGCCTGGAGATCAACGTCTCTCTCTCACTCGGCCTTCCCATGTCTCTTCGAAAATAGTTGCCGGGAATCCTCCCCCCTGCGTAAGACATCTCCTGGTATTCCACGGTGAGGGGCAGAAAATCCACGCCTTCCCTGACCTCATTGGTGGCCACCGCGGTGACCAGCACTACCGTTTCGCCCAGGGTAACCACGGCAGAGCCGCTGGCCTGTTTGGCGATCCGGCCCGTTTCAATATGCATCTTACGCCCATTGATGTCCATCGATGCACTCTTGATCATGTGTCCTTCCATCCTTTCAATAGAATCATTCTTGGCGGCCTTCCGCCCGGGTCTGCTTCAGGATCAGGGTTCCGGATCCGCAGGCTCTATTTTCTCAGGCCCAGCTCCTTGATAATCGTCAAGTATCGTTTTTCGTCCGTTCTTCGAACATAATTGAGGAGCCGCCTCCTCTGACCGACCAGTTTCAGCAGACCCCTTCGAGAATGGTGGTCCTTCTTGTGGGTCTTGAAATGCTCCGTCAAGCTATTGATGCGGTTGCTCAGAATGGCTACCTGAACTTCCGGCGAACCCGTATCTTTCTCATGTAGCTTGAACTGGTTGATGATCTCTTTCTTGGTTTCCGGTTTCAACACCACGTTTTATCCCTCCTTTAAAGATGATGACTTCGTGAAAAGTCAAAAATCGCTCTTTTTTGTCATTCCCGCGTAGGCGGGAATCCAGTCTTTTCAAGCGCTTCCGGACTCCCGCCTTCGCGGGAGTGACGGCCCGGAGGACTTTTTACGAAGCCGTCACAGTTGAATCTTACGCGCTGCTCCGCACGCCTCGGAGACGAGTCCTGGCTTTGCCTGCCCTCCCTCACACGAAGACTCTCGAAACGCGCATTGGACTTCCCGGCCCGGGCTTGAAACGCACAAGAGCCACAAGCTCCGGGCCTCTCACAAGTTTCACGTCCCCCTCCGGTAAGGGCTCCCCCACGCCGACTTCCTGCCCGAAAGGCTGATCCTCCCGCCTGACCCGCTAGGCCGTTTTTTCATCGACTTCCACTTCCGCCAGGTGAGGCAGCGCCTCCCGCAGAGGAATCACCCTTTCTTTCACTTTTTCAGCGGAAACCACGGTTCCCAGGTCCTGCGATCGCAGGGCTCCTTCCAGGCGATAGGATCCGCTGGACATTCGTCTGAGGGTCTTGAGATGGGCCCCTACCCCCAACTCCTTGCCCAGATCCGCAGCGAGACTCCGCACATAGGTTCCCGAAGAGCAAACCACCCGGAAGGTCACGTCAGGGCCGGCCAAGGACAGCAGCGTCCATTCCTTGACCCTGACCCTTCGCTTCTGAAGGGTCACGGGCAGCCCTTTTCGCGCCAGCGAATAGGCCTTTTTCCCCTGCACCTTCAGAGCGGAAAAGGCAGGAGGCGTTTGCTCCGTCTCGCCCACAAAGGCTTCCACCTTAGCCCTGAGGAAATCCAGCTCCAGGCTCGGGACGGGACTCACAGCCGTGATCCGGCCTGTGCGGTCCAGCGTGTCTGTTTCAGCCCCCAGCGTCAGGGTTCCCAGGTACGTTTTTTCCCCGGCCATGAGATAGGAGGAGAGTTTCGTTCCCTGTCCCACCAGCACCAGCAGCAGCCCGCTCGCAAAAGGATCGAGCGTGCCCGCATGACCCACCTTGCCGACCTTGAGGAGCGCCTTGACTCTCTTCACGACGCCGAAGGAGGTCTCCCCCTCCTCTTTGTCCACGATCAGCACACCGTCACAGGGTCCCAACGACTCCTCTCTCTAATGTCCCTCTTCCGTCTTCAGCCTTCGGAAGAGCTTTTCCATGTGGTCCCCTTCGGCCAGGGAAGGATCATGCCGAAACACGAGGTCCGGCACATATTTGAGATCCAGGCGGAGCCCGATTTCTCTCTTGATGAAGCCCTTGGCGCTGTCCAGCCCCTTTTGAGCCTCCAGGATCTCCGGCTCATCGCCGATGAGGCTGAAATACACCCTGGCATACCGCAGGTCCTTGCTGACAAAGATCCCTGTGACCGTGGTGGTTTTCACTCTAGGGTCCTTGACCCTGGTCATCAGGAGATCGGCGATCTCCCGCAGGATCAGGTCACCCACCCTGCTTGCTCTTCTGCCCGGCAACATCTTCGTCTCTCTCTATATTCCAACAAAGGTCGAAATGACAGGCGCGACACTTTCGAGTTTTTACGAGGTCAGCACTCTTGTCACTCGTGACTTGTCCCTTCCCCGTCACAAATGGATAACCTCGGATTCCACATGGACCATCTCCGCCAGGCAGAGGGATTCCATGAAGCCCAGGATATTGCCGAGCGATGAATCGATGTGACGTCGATCATTGCCCACCGTGCTGACCCCGATCTCGATCCTCTGCCAGTTGTCGTTCGACCCCACTTCCGCCACCGAGGCGTTGAACTTGTGTTTCACCCTGTCCACAAGGCTTCGGACGATCTTGCGTTTGCCCTTGAGCGAGTGGTTGTCTTGAATCCGGAATTCGATTTTCAGGGTCCCCACCACCATGGATCAAAGCTCCGGTCTCACCTCTTCGACCTGATAGACCTCAAAGACATCCCCCGGCTTGATATCCTGGAAATTCTCGAGACTGATGCCGCACTCATAGCCCGTCTGAACCTCCTTGACGTCGTCCTTGAACCGGCGCAAGGAAGCGATCTTTCCGTCAAAGACCACCACCTCGTCTCTCAACAGGCGCGAGCGGGCGTTTCTTTCCACCCGTCCGTCCGTGACCGAGCATCCGGCCACGGCCCCCACCTTGGGAATGTGGAACACCTCCTTCACCGTCGCACGGCCGATCACGTTTTCCTTGAGAACCGGCTCCAGGAGCCCGGCCATGGCCGATCGAATATCCTGTATCAGATTGTAAATGACGTCGTAGTAGCGGATGTCCACCTTTTCCTTTTCCGCCAGTTCGGTCACCCGGGGGTTGGCCCGCACATTGAAGCCGATGATGATCGCCCCGGACGCCGAGGCCAGCATGACATCCGTTTCCGAAATGGCGCCGGTGGAGGAGTGAATGATCTTGAGTTTCACCTCTTCGGTGGCCAGCTTCGCGAGGGAGTCTGAGATCGCCTCGATGGAGCCCTGCACGTCCGCCTTCAAGACCAGGTTGAGCTCCTTGACCTCCCCCTCCTTGATCTTCTGGAAGAGATCGTCCAGACTGACAATCCCCCGTTTCTCTCCATCCCATTTCTTGGCCTGGGTCAGACGATACTCGATCACCTCCTTGGCGGTTTTCTCGTCCGGCACCACGATGAACTCGTCCCCGGCCATGGGCACTCCGGAGATGCCGTAAACCTCCACCGGCATGGAAGGCGTCGCCACGATCATACGCTTTCCCCGGTTGTTCAGCATGGCCCGGACCTTGCCGAAGTGCTCCCCGCAGATAAAAAAGTTGCCCTGCTTGAGGGTCCCGCTTCGGATGAGGACCGTGGCCACCGGTCCCCGGGTCTTGTCCAGCTTGGCTTCAATCACCGTCCCTCTAGCCGGTTTATCGGGGTTGGCCTTGAGCTCCAACATCTCCGCCTGAAGAAGAATCAGTTCCAGGAGTTCTTCCACGCCCTGACCGGTCTTGGCCGAGATGTTTCCGAAAATGGTCTGGCCCCCCCATTCCTCCGGAGCCAACCCCAGTTCCGCCAGCTCTCTTCGGACCCTGTCCACATTGGCTTCGGGCTTGTCAATCTTGTTGATCGCCACCACGATGGGAATATTGGCGGCGCGGGCATGATTGATCGCCTCCCTGGTTTGAGGCATGACACCGTCATCGGCGGCCACCACCAGGACGATAATGTCCGTGACTTTGGCGCCCCTGGCCCTCATGGCGGTGAACGCTTCATGGCCGGGGGTATCCAGAAAGACAATATCCCCGCCCTTTCGCTCCACGTAATACGCCCCAATGTGCTGGGTGATGCCTCCGGACTCGCCGGCAATGATGTTGGATTTCCGGATGTAGTCGAGCAACGACGTCTTGCCGTGGTCCACGTGGCCCATGATGGTCACCACCGGAGGTCGCGTCTTCAAGTCTTCAGGCTTGTCGCCCACCTCCTCCAAGCTCTTTTCCAGTTCAAACCGGGCCTCCTCCAGCTCAAAACCGAAATCGTCGGCGAGGAGCGAAGCCGTCTCATAGTCAATGGCCTGATTGATGTTGGCCACCACGCCAAGGGCCATCAGCTTGCGGATGAGCTCCGCCGCCTTCACACTCATGGCTTTGGCCAGATCGGCGACCGTCACCTTTTCGGGAATTTTGATCTTTCTCTTGGCGGGTTTGGGCGTCACCAGCTCAGGATGTTTCATTCTCCTGGGGGCCTCCCTGCCGGGCGCCTCTTTCTTCTTGCGCTTGACCATGCGGCCTTCGTAAAGATCCGCCCTCTCAAAAACCTCGAATTTACGAAGACGAATGACGCTGCGGGGGGTCTCCTCTTCACGGGCAATCCCCTTTTTCTCCTTCTTCTTTTTACCTCTTCTCTCCTTTTCCTCCTCGGGAATCAGGGCTTCGGGCTCCGGGACCGCCGCCTTGAAGGCCGCCCGCTCCTCCACCGCAACACTCTCCTTTTTCTTCTTCTCCAAAGCGGCTCGCAGAGGGCTTTCCTCGGCTCTCCGGATGATCTTGGCGGGAAGATCCAACTTCTTCTTTTTCTGTTTTTTCAGCTTCTCCTTGCCTGCTTCCTTTTCCAAACCTGGGGCTTTGACGGTCTCCAGCGTTTCCTCTGCCTTCATCGGCTCCACAGTCGCGACTTGTTCCGCCGCAGCGGCGGTCTCCATCTCCACTACGCCTTCCTCCTTTGTCTGAACGACAGGCTCTACCCTCGCTTCCTCTTCAGGTTTTTCTGCAATCCCCTCCTCCACAATCGCTTCCTTCACCTCTTTCCGCACCCTCCCGAGCGGAGGCTGCGGTGCAGGAGCCGGCCTGCTTTCGCCGGCGGGTTTCAAGACCTCTACCGCAGGCGTTTTTGCGCCCGTTTCGGCTGCCGGCTCCACTCCCTCCGAGACCTTTTCCGCTTCCACCGTGACCGTTTTCTTGCGGCGGCGAATGACGGTCGGCCGGATTCTCTTCTCCTCGATCACTTCCGAAACCACGCCGAGGGCGACCTCGCGCGCTCTGGCCACCGACTGCTCGTCGAGCGTGCTCATGTAGTTCTTGACGGGGATTCCCCCTGCCTTGAGCTTCTCCACAAGCTCTTTGCTGTCCATGCTCAGCTCTTTGGCCAACTCGTAGACCCTGACTTTCGCCATGTAATCCCCCAAGGTGCTTCGATTCCAAACCCGGTTGACGCCCGCTGCATCCCGGATCCCTTTCTTCCCATCCCGTTCTCGCCACTCATCCGGCCCGGCGGCCGCCTTCGCGGGAGGCCCTGAACCTTGTTTCGGAGCCTCCGCGTCTCATGAACCTTTCAACACACGAAGATGCCTTGCAGACGTAAACCCCTCTGCCTGATCGACGGCCCGTCTCATCGCTGACCCGCTGCCCCTGCGGATCCAGAACAAAACGAAGCAGTTCTTTCTTGGTCCGCTTTGCCCCGCAGGACACGCAGGTCCTGATCGGAAGGTGGCCCTTACCCCTGCTCATCCGCGCTCTTTTCTTCTGCGACCTCGGCCGCCGACTCTGCGCTTCCCTCGGCAGGAAGCCCTTCCTCCGCTTCTGCAGGGGCTGCGGTCTTTTCCGTTTCTCCGCCAGCCTCCGTTTTCTTCTTCAGGAGCTCAGCGGCGCTCTCGATGATCTTGGCCGCTTTTTCTTCGCCGATCCCCGCCAATTCAACCAGGTCCGAGACCTGGGCGTCCGCCAATTCCTCGGCCGATCGGAACCCTCCTTGGTAAAGGGCCAGCGCCGTCTTTTCCCCGACTCCCTCCAGCTGAAGAAGGGAATCATAGGTTTCCTTCAGGGCGCGGTTGTAGTTGGATTCGCTGGTCACGTCCAGATGCCAACCGGAGATCTTGGAGGCGAGTCGAACGTTCTGTCCCCTCTTCCCGATGGCCAGCGAGAGCTGGTCGTCCGGGACCACAACTTCCATGGATTTCTCGTCTTCGCTGACAATGACCCTGACAATCTCCGCAGGCGCCAGCGCGTTGCAGATGAATTTGGCCGGATCGGGATCCCAGGGAACGATGTCGATTTTTTCGCCCCGCAGTTCCTGCACCACCGCCTGCACCCGGCTGCCCTTCATGCCCACGCACGCCCCCACAGGGTCCACGTCGCCGTCCCTCGAAGTGACCGCGATTTTGGAGCGGCTTCCCGGTTCTCTGGCCACATGCACGATGCTGACGATTCCTTCGGCGATTTCAGGGACCTCATTTTCGAAAAGGGCGGAGAGGAACGCTGGGTGGGTCCTGGAGAGAATGACCTGAGCGCCCTTGCTGAACTGCTTGACGTCGCAAATGTAGGCTCGAATCCGATCCCCCTGCTTGTAGGATTCTTTGGGGATTTGCTCCTTGACGGGGAGCTCCGCTTCTGTTCGACCCAGGTTCACAATGATGGCTCCCTTGTCGAATCTCTGAACAATGCCGTGGACAATTTCCCCTTTGCGGTCCTTGAAGTCGGCGTACACGTTGCTCCGTTCCGCTTCCCTGAGGCGCTGCATGATCACCTGTTTGGCGGACTGAGCCGCAATCCTCCCGAAAGCATCCGTATCCATTTTGATGCCCAGGCTGTCCCCCAGTTCGGACTCCGGATCGACCTGATGAGCCTCCTCCAGCGAAATCTCCAAGTGTTCGTTGGTCACCTTTTCGACAACCGTTTTGAACTCGAACACCTCAATTTCGCCCGCTTCCTCACTGTAGGTCACTTCCATATCGTAGTTCGGACCCCATTTCTTCCTGGCCGCGGCTTTCACCGCCTCCTCCAGGGTCTGGATCAGAACGTTCCGGTCAAGCCCCTTTTCACGGCTCACCTGGTCGATCACTCTTTTTAGCTCTGAAATCATGATGCTTTCTCCCCAACGGGTCACTTGAATTCATAAACGAGATTCGCCTTCTCCACATCCGGCCAGGGTAACCTCACGTCCTGACCGTCGACCTCAAGGTGAAGGAGCCCGCCTTCGTAGCGGACCAGAACACCGGTAAAATTCCGCCTGCCGTTCAAGGGAGCAGCCAGCCTCACCTTGACTTTCTTGCCAAAGGCGCGAGGCAGATCCTTCTCCTTTTTGAGGGGCCGGTCGAGGCCGGGCGAAGAGACTTCCAAGTTGTATTCGTGGCGGATGAACTCCTTGACATCCAGGAGGTCTCCAAGCTCTTCGCTGATCCGCGCACAGTCGCCGATGGTGACCCCTCCCTCCTTGTCGACAAAGAGCCTCAGGATCCACCGCCCGAAACTGGAGACGTATTCCACGTCCACGAGCTCGTACCCCATGCCTTCAAGAATGGGCTCCACGAGGCTCTGCACTTGCTTGGCAATCCTCTGGGTCTTCTGCTCCATAAGATCACTAAAAAGAAGCGGGCCTTGGGGCCCGCTTCCTGTTTGTGAACTGGATGGTCGCTTGTTCTGTTATACCAGCAAAAGCATGAGACAACACCCACAAAGCGTCCACAATTCGAAGTCCGTCACCCTCATGCAGGGACAACCTCAAAAAGGGAATCAGGCCATGCTTGCAGGATCCCTTGGAGCGGGCAACGGGTTTCGAACCCGCGACCCCAAGCTTGGGAAGCTTGTGCTCTACCAGCTGAGCTATGCCCGCCGATCCCGCCAGTCAGGCTTTCCGGAACTGGTCCAGAGAAAATAACATGCCTGAAACTGAATCGCCACCCAAGTTAGCACACGCTTCCGTAATGTCAAGCAAAATCAATCCACGGGCACGGCTCGCGGCACCAGGGACACGGAAAACCGCAGAGGATGCCTTGAGGGTGGATCAGGGCCGTGCGCCGTCACTTGACAGGAAAGAGGGAGGGACATAAGATGGGTTCGCGTGAGAGGTTCTTCTTCAGCGCAATGCTTCGAGAAAAACAAGGGAGGATCTTTGTTGGACGAGGGTTCAGACCAAGGTTTCCTGACCCGCATCAAATCGCTTTTTCGGAAACCCAAGCCGCGCGACGAGAGCGCCGAGCTTGCGGAGGAGATCTCTGACCTTGTGGATGAGGGCCAGGCCAAGGGCCTGATCTCCGGGGAAGTCTCCGAGATGGTCCATGCGGTCCTGGACCTGAAAGAGACCAAAGCCTACGAGATCATGGTGCCGCGAACCCAGGTGGTGTCGGCGCCCCTGACCATCTCTCTCCAGGAGGCCGTCAAGCTGATCAGCGACTGCGGTCACACGAGAATTCCGATCTACAAAGAGAGCATTGATGAGATCGAGGGGATTCTCCATGCCAAAGATCTCCTCAAGATGTGCTCCGGCGACGCGGCTGCGGGAATCCCCCCTGAGATTCTCAGGCGGCCCCACTTTGTTTCTTTCAACCAGAAAGCCAGCGATGTTCTGAGGGAGCTGAAAGAGAGAAAAACCCACCTCGCCATTGTCACCGATGAGTACGGCGGCACAGCGGGAATCATCACGGTCGAGGACGTGCTGGAAGAAATCGTGGGCGAAATCATGGACGAGCACGATGAAGACCATCACCTCTTGAATGTCCTCGACGAAAACACCGTCTCCGTGGATGCCCGGCTGGAAGTGGAAAAGCTGGCAGAGCATTTCAACCTGCCCGTCCCCGAAGGGGAATTCGAGTCTGTCGGCGGACTGGTCATTCACCTTGTGGGAAAGATTCCTAAAGTCAATGACAAGGTCTCCTTTGAAGACCTGGAATTGACCGTTCAATCCGGCGACTCCCGGCGAATAGGGAAAATCCTCGTCCGCCGGAAGCCGGTCCCATCCCCATCCCTGGCCGAGGCCGGACGGCCTTGAGTTTCCGACCGCCACCCCAACAGGAGCACCCTTGATGAAAGCTGGAAAGGCTGAACCCATTCTGCTGGCCCTCCTCTCAGGGTTGCTCTTGACCGCATCGTTTCCGCCGGGCCGCTTCGCCTTTCTGGCCTGGGTCGCGCTGGTTCCCCTCCTGAGAAGCCTCCAAACGGCTGCGCCTTCCCTCGCCTTTCGCCTGGGCTTTGCCGCAGGGCTCGCTCACTCCCTCACCCTGATCTACTGGGTCATGATCGTCATGGGGCACTATGGTCACCTTCCCTTGCCGGTGAGCGCGAGCATTTTGATCCTTTTCTCCCTGTATCTCGCCCTTTACCCGGCGGTCTTTGCCTGGGGCTGCTCGTTTCTCGCAAAGACCTTTTTGGGCTCCCTCAAGGTCGCCGCGCTGTGGGTCGCCCTCGAATACGTGCGAGGCAACATCCTGACCGGTTTTCCCTGGTGTCTCCTGGGCCACAGCCAGTACCTGAATCTCGAGGCCATTCAGGTGGCCGATCTTGTGGGCGCCTATGGCACCTCTTTTATCCTGGTGCTGGCCAGCGCCCTGATCGGCAGCCTGGCTTTCGGACGGGAGCCCTCGCGATGGAAGCGGGAGGCACCCCTCGGTCTCCTCATCCTGGTCCTTGCTCTGGGCTATGGGGTTTACCGGACCTCTTTTTCGGATCCCGCGCCGGCTCAGCGTTTCGTGAAGATCGCCGTCGTTCAAGGCAACATCGATCAGTCCATCAAATGGAACCCCGCTTATCAGGAAAAGACGGTTGAGATTTACAGAACCCTGACGCTTCAGTCCAGGACCTTCAGCTCGGACCTGGTGGTTTGGCCTGAAACAGCGGCTCCCCTTTTTTTCCAGGACGGAGAGCCCCTGGCCCGCAGGATCCTGCTCACCGCTCAGCAAGCGGGAGCGCACCTGATTTTCGGCAGCCCCGCTTACAGACGGCAACAGGGCTCTGTGTCCTTTTTCAACCGGGCCTACCTCCTCTCCCCAGGTGCAGAGGTCCTGGGCTCCTATGACAAGGTCCATCTGGTTCCTTTCGGCGAATACGTTCCCCTGAAAAGATTTCTGCCCTTTGTGCAGCGGCTGGTGGTGTCGGCCGGGGATTTTCTGCCGGGAGAGACCCTAGCGCCTCTGAGCTTCCCCCAAGCTCCTGCAGGTGTCCTGATCTGTTTTGAGAGCATCTTCCCTGAGCTCGGTCGCGCCATGACGCAACAGGGGGCGGCGCTCCTCGTCAATCTCACCAACGACGCCTGGTACGGGATGAGCAGCGCGCCTTTTCAGCATTTCTCCATGGCGGTGTTCAGGGCGGTGGAAAACCGAAGGCCCCTGGTGAGGGCCGCCAACACGGGCATCAGCGCCTTTATCCTGCCGAGCGGGAAGATCCTGGAGCAGAGCGATCTGTTTACCGAAGCGCTTCTTGTGAGAGACGTCCCTGTTCCTGAGTCGCGGCTGACCTTTTACACACGCACCGGAGACTGGTTCGCCCTTCTCTTGACCATCCTCAGCGCAGTTAACCTTTTTGTCGCTTTTTGGTATGATAGAAAAAAACCCTGTTGGCGGGCCTCCTTCAGTCGCCTGCCAACTCCACAGGAGGACGATCGTTATGCCTCAGGAAGTCATCGCAAGAATCGAAAGCATCAAGGACCAACTTCATCTGTTGCGAGGTCATCTTTGACCTGGATCAACTGCAAAAAGAACTCGACCAAATCGAAAAAACCATGGCCCAGGCCGATTTCTGGCAAAGGAATCAGGACGAGATCACCCGGCTGAGCCAGCAAAGGGTCTTCCTGAGAGGGAGGATCGATCAGTGGAACCAGTATTCCCGCGACACAGAGGATGCAAAGATCCTCGCGGAGATGGCCGTGGAGGAGGGCGACCAAGCCACCCTGAAAGAAGTGGAAAGGGATGTCTCCCGGATCGAGGCCCAGGTCAAGACCCTGGAGCTTCAGCTGCTGCTCTCCGAACCGGATGACAAGAGGAACGCCATCGTCGCCATCAACTCAGGCGCAGGCGGGACCGAAGCCCAGGATTGGGCCCAGATGCTCCTCAGGATGTATTTGCGATGGTGTGAGACAAGGGGTTTCGAGGTGTCGGTGATCGACCATTTGCCCGGCGAGGAAGCGGGAATCAAGAATGTGACCTTCACGGTCACGGGTCCCTATGCCTACGGGTATCTCAAGTCGGAAAACGGGATCCACCGCATGGTCCGGGTCTCCCCCTTTGATGCCACGGGAAGGCGACACACCTCTTTCGCGTCGGTTTCCGTGTACCCCGAGGTGGACACGGATATCCAGATCGAAATTCAGGACAAGGATATCCGCATCGACACTTTCCGGGCGAGCGGTCCCGGAGGGCAGCATGTCAACAAAACGAGTTCCGCCGTGCGCATCACTCATTTCCCCACGGGCATCGTGGTGCAATGCCAGAATGAGAAATCCCAGCACCGCAACAAGGACATGGCCTTCAAGGTTCTGAGAGCGAGGCTTTACGAACTCGAGAAGGAGAAGATGGACGAAAAGAAGCACAAGCTCCATGAAAACCAGAAGGACATCTCCTGGGGAAGCCAGATCCGCTCCTATGTGTTCAATCCCTACAGGCTGGTCAAAGACCACCGCACCAACGTGGAAGTGGGAAACCTGGAGAAAGTGATGGACGGCGGCATCGACCCCTTCATCGACGCGTTCCTGAGGATGAAGAAATAGTTCCCCTATCCTCCCGTGGATCTGGACAGGCTTTTCATGTACTTCTCGACGCCGGCCACAATGCCCTCGGCCAGCGTCTCCAGGTACTTCTGGCTCTGGAGGCGCTTTCGCTCCACCGGGTTGGTCATGAAGCCGGTTTCCACCAAGACCGCCGGCATCTCGGCACCGATGAGCACGTAGAAAGGAGCCTGCTTCACGCCCGGTCTTTGACATCGCCGTACTTCTTGTTCACTTGCCCGAGGACCCCTCTTTGGATTTCATGGGCCAGCTTGCTCGATTCGCTGATCTTGGTGTTGAGCATCAGATCGTTGAGAATGGACTGAAGGTCGCTGATGCTTTTCTCGGAGGTGGCGTTTTCCCGGGCAGCCACCAGCACCGCCCGTTCGTCGGTCGCCATGTTGAGGAAGTAGGTTTCAAAGCCGCGGACATCCGGCTGTTTGTGAGCGTTGATGTGGAGCGAGATAAACAGATCCGCCTTGTTCACGTTTGCAAAAGCCGTCCTCTTCTCCAGGGGAACGAAGACATCCCTGTCCCTCGTGAGAACAACGTCAATGTCAAACTTCTCTTCCACTTTTCTCTCCACGATCTGAGCCAGCGCCAGGGTGATATCTTTTTCAACGATCTGCCCTTCAATAAAACACCCTGGATCTTTGCCCCCGTGCCCCGGGTCAATGACGATCCTTTTGACGTTGAGGCCCAGCTGCCTCGCCAGGGAAACGGTTTTGTCCGGTTCCTTGGCCTTGGCCACCCCTCTCTTCGGGCGCCTCGGCTCCGTTTTGGCGACCTCCTTCGGCGCCTTGTCCTTGTCGATCTCTTTTTCCGGCTCCGCCTCCCTCTCCGGTTCCTTTCTTTTTTCCTTGTCCCTGTCTTTTGCTTCCGTCCCTCGCACGTCAATGACGATGCGAAAGGGATCGTGAAGAGGAAAGACCTTGTGCCCGTCAATGCTGTCGATATCCAGAACCACGCGAACCGTGTCTTTGGTAAACTGCCCTGCCCTGGCGCCCTGGAGAAGCCCGTCCTTGATGGCAATCGCGCTGTCGATGTCGGAGGCCACGTGGGTGCCCTTTAGATCCAGGTAGAGCCGCCTCGGCTTTTTCATTTCCTTGTCTTCGGGAAGCAGGCGGTACTCGAAGGGAACAGGCCTTTCCAGGTCAATGACCACGCGCGTGTAGGTGGGCGTGGACCAGTGACGAATGCCCTGGACCTGGGCCAGCCCGGGCGCCTTGGCGTTGGCCTCCTTGATCTCCTTCTGGCTCTCCTTTTTGCTGATCAGGCCCGAAAGCTTCTCGGTCATTTGCTGCGCTTTGGGCCGCATGTCCCCTTTGGGGAATTTCTTTTCCACTTTCAGGAATTCCAGGTAGGCCTGGGTCACGTCCTTTTTATGGTGATAAAAGATCTCGCCGATCCGGTACTGGGCGTCATCCGCCACGCGGTGATGGGGATGCTCTTGGACCACGCGCCGATAGAGCTCCACCGCTCCGTCCAAATCCTGGGCCTTGCCGGAGTATCCAAAAAGGTTCTCCTGGAGCTTGGCGGCCTTGTAAAGAGCCCATCCCGCCTCCTCGCTGTGAGGATACCGGGAGGCCGCCTCCCGGTAGTCGTCGATGCAGGCGATCCATGGATGGCGAAGCTTCTTCTTGTCTTTGGCCTGGGACAGGGTATCGGCGCAGCGATCCGCCTTCTCCAGAAGCGCCTTGGCGGCCGAAGAGGTCTGCGCAAGCGCCTCTTGTCTTGGGAAGAACAAGAAGGTGAAGATCAGGAGAATGCGGAAGCTGTGGAAGATCATGACGACTGGCGATTCAGGTACTCCTTCATTTTGTGGATTTCGATCAACGCCTCCAAAGGACTCATGGAAGGAATGTCCAGCTGTTGAATCCATTTTCTGAGACGCTGGTCTTGCGCTCCGAAAAGGGTCAGCTGTGCCGGATCGGTTCGGTCTTTTGCACCCCGCTCCGAGACCATTCGCGGGCTTCCCACCTCGCGGCCCTCTCCCCTCTCCAGGGTCTCCAGGATTTGTCTCGCTCTGAGGATCACCGGCTGGGGCAGCCCCGCAATCCTCGCCACCTGGATGCCGTAACTGCGGCTGGTGCCGCCCGGGACGAGTTTTCTCAAAAAAACAATCTGGTCCTTCCACTCCTTTACGGCGATGTTGAAATTCTTCACTCTCGGCTTCGTGGCCGCGAGTTCGGTCAGCTCGTGGTAGTGAGTGGCAAAGAGCGTTCTCACCCCCCGGTCCTCCCGGTCGTGAAGCGCTTCCGCGACCGCCCAGGCAATGCTGAGACCGTCGTAGGTGCTGGTGCCTCTTCCGATTTCGTCCAGAATCACGAGGCTTCGAG
>Ga0101944_10001965_pt1 | contig 36692 bp, 31 predicted proteins | sample DewCreD2012metaG_FD_75245 | JGI IMG/M metagenome (GOLD analysis project Ga0101944, IMG submission 75245) | Hot spring sediment bacterial and archeal communities from British Columbia, Canada, to study Microbial Dark Matter (Phase II) - Dewar... ... | reverse complement strand
TCTCGCCCACCCCGCCGGTGAAGACCAGCACGTCCAACCCTCCCAAGACCGCAGCGTACGCCCCCACGTACTTCTTGATGCGATAGCAGTAGGCATCGAAAGCCAACCGGCACCGCTCGTCACCCTCTGCCACCCCGGCTAGGATGTCCCGCATGTCGTTACTTCGCCCGGAGAGGCCGAGCAGGCCGCTCCCGTGGTTCAACAGGTTGTTCAACTCTTCCACCGACAGCCCCTGCTCGCGCATAAGAAAGAGCAGTAGCCCGGGGTCAAGGTCGCCGCCCCGACTTCCCATCATCAGTCCTTCCAGAGGGGTCAGGCCCATACTGGTATCAACGGAGCGCCCATCCGCCAGGGCGGTGATGCTGGCCCCGTTGCCCAAATGGGCGATGACCACCTTAAGCTCGCGAAGCCGGCCACCCAGCGACTCATCCAACCGTCGGCTGACGTACTGATAGGACAAGCCATGAAAGCCGTACCGCCGCAGACCATGCTGCTCGTAGTACGAATACGGGAGCGCATAAACATGAGCACGCGGCGGCAGAGTGGAGTGGAACGCGGTGTCGAACACGGCCACCTGGGGAACTCCGGGCAGGAGCCGCATGGCTTCCTTGATGCCTACAAGAGCTGGCGGATTGTGCAGAGGCGCAAGCGTGGCGCACTCCTCGATAGCCGACATCACCTCAGGGGTGACGCGCACCGCCGAGCTGAACCGCGCCCCCCCATGGACCACGCGATGCCCGACCGCCGCCACCTCGCCCAGGTCTTTGAGGGCCCCGCTATCGGGGGCAAGTAGCCGGGCGATGACAAGTTCAAGGGCCTCGCCGTGGTCACGCACTCGAACGCCGGCTGGCTCGACGACCGCGACCTCCCCGCGGGGAGCCGTGAGGACCTCCCCGACCTCCCCGATGCGGTCGATGACACCCTGCGCCAGGGCCCGATGCTGGCTGACATCGTGCAGTTCGTACTTGACTGAAGAGCTGCCGCAGTTGAGCACCAGGATCTTCACGCGTCCGCTCCCCCGGCGCAGGCTGCTGCCACCATGGTGATGGTGCCGACCACATCGGCCAACGACGATCCTCGCGAAAGGTCGCTGACGATGGCAGAGAGGCCCTGTAGAAACGGTCCATATGCGTCGGCTTTGGCGAAGCGCTGCACGCACTTATAGGCGATGTTGCCGGCATTGAGGTCCGGGAAGATGAGTACGTTGGCCCGACCAGCCACCAGGTCCTCGCCTGGAGCCTTACGGGCGGCCACGGTAGGTACTATGGCGGCATCCAGCTGTAGCTCGCCGTCCACGGCAAGACCGGGCTCCCTTTGGCGCACCAATTCCAGCGCTTCCCGCACCCGGGCCACCGAGGCGTCGTATCCACTCGCCTTCGTAGAGAAGGAAAGCAGGGCCACCCGGGGCTCCCAGCCCAAGAGCTCCCGAGTGGTGCGCGCCGTCGCCACGGCGATCTCGGCCAGAGCTGGGGCATCGGGAGCGACCACCACCCCACAGTCCGCGAAGACGATGTACTCACCCTCGGGCCCGGCGAAGCCAGGAACCCTCATGAGGAACATGCTGGAAAGGAGAGTGGACCCTTCCTCCAGTTCCAGGAACAGCCTGCTGGCGAAGATGACCTCTTGCGTGGTATGCGAGCGACCAGCCACCATAGCTTCCGCCCGCCCCGTGGCCACCAGCAGCGAGCCTACAGCCAGTGGGGAACGCAAGCGACGCTCGGCACGTGTCGGCGACATGGTGGGGAAGCGGGCCACACAATCGGCCAGGAGTCGCCCGCGCACGGCCTCGTCACCAAGGTCGATGGTCTCCAGGCCCTCCATGTCCACACCGGCCTCCCGCGCGGCCGCCGTGATGCGGTCAGCGACGCCGACCAGGACGGGGCGGGCCAAGCCCTCGTCGAGCACTGCTCGGGCTGCTGCCACTACCGTCTCGTCGTCGGCCTCGGGCAGGACGACCCGCGGCCGTTTTCGCGCGGCCTTCTCGCGCAAGAATGACATGACGTCCGGTGGCACGTTCCGCCCCTTTCGTAGCCTCCTCGCCACTCCTCGTCGTCGCGCTCCGTGCGCCGTCGCGCGTGGAGGTCGAAATCAAGTACTAGGCGACCACGCCTCCCATCTCGGCGTAGATCTCCGGCAGCAGGACCCGCAGGTTGGAGTACTCCAAGATGCAGTGCCGGAACAACCCGGCAGGAACCGCTTCGGGGATGGTCATTCCTTGCGGCAGCCTGAACTCTGGCTTCTTGTCCACGATCTGCCAACCCATCCAGAAGCGGGTGCGCATCTCGACACCCCCGCCGTCGGGAAGCTCTCGCACGAAATGGCACATGGCCACCGGAAGAAGAGGCGAGCCCTCTGGTGCCTGGCCGGACTTCACCAGCACGTTGGCCGCCACCAACGTGGCCACGTGGGGAGCATGCCACCGAGACATGTCGAAGCCGAAGTCCTCGGGGGTCATGAAACTAATCCACAGGTCATCAGGACCTTGCCCGATATCCTCATACACGTGGTGGGTGAGGCCCTGGAACTTAAGCCGCAGAGGCCGGTCAGGATCGAGGACTTTGGCTCGGTCCTCGTCGCTCATCGAGACCGCGTAATGGTCCTCGGGCGACCAAAGCATGTACCGGAGGTCCTCCAGCCCGTGCCAGGCGAACCACCAGTCGATCATCTCGGCGGTCACGCCCGGCATGGGATGACAGACCGCGACATAAGCCCCACCTCCCGGCAAGAGACAGTAGCCGGTCTCCCCGGTGAGATAACCAGGGGAGAGAAGATCGTCGCGCCGTTCGATGGGCAGGGCTTCGGCCGGGTCGAGCGGGGTGGGGTTGTCGAGGTACGGGGCCAGCGCTGGCGTGGGGCCAGCATGCTCCCGGTAGAAATACTTGGCGTAGGGCTTGGCCTTCTCTTCGGCCGTCAGGTCACGGAGACCGGGCACTTGGCGTCCTCCTTACATACTTCGCGTTTTACTTCGCGTCGCAACTCTCACGTGCATGCCATGAGTGATCCTCTCGGCCAGATTGTTGCACGGAAGGGACAGAAAGTGCGGCAACGAAGGAGTACACTACACGAGTTTGTGGATTGGTTTCGATAAGGGTTGGAGGATGTTCATGAGACCTGAGGACCGGCGTCCACTCACCCCGCGAGAGAGGGCACGGGAGAAGCGTCGTAAGCAGATACAGCGGCGGCGACTGGTCGCCGGGAGCGCACTGCTGGTCCTCATCATCCTTATCATTGTGCTCGCCGCGACTTGTGGGGGCTCCGACGAAGCCACCACTACGACCACCACGGGGGAGGACGGCACTCCCACTTCTTCCACCACGTCGACCACGCTCGGCGCCGCCACCTACATCGCCGAGCTGAGCGGTGACCAGGCGGTGCCGCCGGTCGACACCGAAGCGACCGGCACCCTTCTTCTGAGCTACGACCCGGATGAGGACACCATCACTTTCTCGCTGGGCGTGAATTCCCTGAGCGACCCGAGCGTGGCCGCCATCTTCGAAGGGGCTGAGGGCGAAGAAGGCGCGGCGGTCGTGACGCTCTTTGCCGGCCCGGCTAAGGAAGGCTCCTTCACTGGCACTCTTGCGGAGGGGACCCTCACCGCTGACGACCTCACCGGCAGCCTGCAAGATGCCACCCTGGCCGATCTGATCGCCCTCATTAATGAGGGGATGGCCTACGTGAGCGTCGGCAACGCCGAGCACCCGGTGGAGGCTATCCGAGGAGTCATCACCGCGGAGTAGTTATCAGCCACCGAGCGACCGCGGGGCGGCTACGCGGCGTCCGCCGGGCTCTGCGCTAGCGCCGCGCGCCAAGCGGCCGCCCGCCGTCTCATCCGCCCAAGAGCGCCTTATAGATCCTGATGGCGGCTGGCCCCACGATGACCACGAACATAGCCGGGAAGATGCAGATGATCAGCGGCACCAGGAGCTTCACCGGGGTCTTCTGAGCAGCCTCTTCGATTCGCTGCCGCTGGATGGTGCGGATCTGCTCGGACTGGACCCGCAGCACCTGGCCCAAGCTGATGCCCAGTTGCTGCGACTGGATGAGCGCAGTGACGAAGGTGGTGAGGTCTTCCACGTTGCAGCGGTCGGCGAACTCGCGTAGCGCAGCGGGCCGCGGCTTGCCCATCCGAATCTGGTGGAGCGTCATGAGGATCTCGTCCTTGAGCGGCCCGCGCATCCGTTCGGCGATCTTGGCCATCGCCGAGTCGAAGCCTAGACCGGCTTCCACGCTGACGGTCAAGAGGTCGAGGAAATCCGGTAGGGAACGGGAGATCTGCTGCTTGCGGCTGTTGGTGGCCGAGTTGAGAATGAGATCGGGTAGGTAGTAGGTGAAGAGCACCACGAAGACAGCCAAGATGATGAACCAGAGCCAAGGTATGAGTTGGAAGGCCCCCAGAATCACCAGGATGATCACTCCGATGACCAGGGACACGAACTTGAGCACCAGGAGCGCGTTGACGTCCAGACCCCACGGTCGCCCCGCCACCTCGATCTTGCGTTCCAACTTGTGGATACGTCCCATCGGCGTGATGCCCCGGGCGATCCCCGACAACTTCCGCACAGCCGGGATCAGGAGCCTCTGGGTCGCCGGCACGTCCAGCTCGGCGCGACGGAAGGCCTGCGAATCGTAAGCCTCGAGCCGCTCTAATGACTCGCTCACCTTCTCCTTGACCCCGCTGCGGCGCAGCCCGGTCGCCAGCACGAAGACGATGGCGGCCACCAAGATGACCAGGGCGACCAAGAAACCGTACTGCATCAGCGCCTCACTTATCCACCCGTACGATGGCCCGCATCCAGAAGATGCCCACTACCATCAACACTGCCGCTATCGCCAGGAGGCCCAGCCCCTGGCCGGTGGTCACCAGCGGGGCCAAGTAGCTGCGGTTGACGATGAAGATCATGCCCCCGATGGCAAAGGGCAGGATGATAAGGATGATGGCGCTCAGCCGGCCTTCAGCCGTCAGTGTCCTTATCTGGCGGTGAAGTTTGGCGCGCTCCCGCAGCACCGAAGCGGTCGACTCGTAGATCTCGGCCAAGTTGCCGCCCACTTGCCGCTGGATGACAGTACTCATGACCGCCCAGTCGAAGGCCTCCGATTTCATACGGTCCGCGATACTCCGCAGCGCTTCCTCTGGCGGCACCCCCAGCCGCATCTCCGCCAGGGCCCGCTTGAACTCTGAGGCAGTGGGCTCGGGAGCCTCCCGTGCCGCCACCGCCAACGCCTGTTCGAACCCCTGGCCTGCCTTCAGCGACCCGGCCAAAAGCACCAGCGTGTTGGGCACCTGGTCGTTGAAGGCCCGGCGTCGTGCGTTGCCCTTTGAACTCAGCCAGAGAAGCGGAACGAAGATGACCACCAACGCGATGACCAGGGTGAGCAGCAGGGGCGCCCCCAAAGACCAGGCCAAGATGATGACCACCACGATGCCCACTAACTGCAGGAGAGCGAACTCTGAAGCTCGCATCTTGATAGAAGCGTCGTCGAGCATCTTCTGCAGCGGTTCCTGGTAGCCGCGCAACGCCAGCAGCCGCTGGCTCGCCCGTCCCAGGAACCCGGGCGCCGCCGCTTGCTCACCGTCGGGCCGGGGTGCCAACGCTCTCCGGCGTTCTAGCTCACCCGAATACTCGGCCAGCAAGTCGCGGCGGGGAAGCAGGGCCCGGGCCAGGAACAGAGCGAAGAGCAGGACCAGGATGAAGACCACCGCCCCGATGATGAACCCGCTGCCCTCCCACTGAACGAAGCGGTCGAGCAATCCCTCCTGGGTCACTCCGCCGGGCGCGGCCCCCGGCGTGGTAGTCGGTGACACTTCCGCCGTGGTTGTGGTCACCAGAGCCGTAGTGCTCGCGGTGGGATAAAAGAAGCCCTGGGATGCCTCGACCGTCCGCCCTCCCGCGGTGACCTTGACCGTGAGGTCGCCCGTCGCAGAGCCCGTCGCAGAGGTGGGGGCAGGGAGGTTGAACTTGAGGAGATACTGGTTGTGGATCTCCTTGGCCAGCGTCTGATAGAGAGCCACCAGCACCGCTGGGTCCGGGGTCTCCAGGTAACGGCCCCCGGTCGCCTCAGCCAGGCTGACCAAGGGGGTGGAGTCGAACTCGGTGGTCTTGAGCCCTATAGCATAGACGGGGACTCCGGCAGCTCGCGCCGCGGCTAACACTTCATCGAAGGTCGCCGCACTTACTGTGTCGCCGCCGTCAGAAAGCAGTATCAGATAGCGAGCTTCGCCGGGAGCGGCCCCCCCGACAGAGTCCAGGGCTTTGAGCAGCGCGTCATACAGGGCCGTCTCTTTGGCCGGGGCCAGCTGTGCCAGCGAGGCCTTGAGCCGGTCCTTGTCGCTCGTGAAGCCCTGCAAGGTCCGGAAGCCCTCGTTAAAAGCCTGAACGGCGGCCGCATCTTGCGGGCGCATGGCCTCGATGAAGGCGGCCGCTGCGGCAGCTGCGCCCTGGATGGCCTCCCCCTTCATGCTGCCCGACTCGTCCACCAAGAGTAGGGTGCGGGTAGGTACACGGATGACGTCGCCCGCGGCCTGCACCGAGCCCAAAGTCACTGGCTGGCCGTCGATCTCCACAGTGAACGCGTCTTTGCCCAGCTCTCCTGTAGCAGCAGCCGCGTCGCCGCCCAGCTGCACGACGACAGAGGCCTGCGGATAAGCAGAAAGGTCAAACGAGTTTATGACCAGAGTCAGGTCGCTTTGGGCGGCCCGCACGAACCCCGCCCCCGTCAGGACGAGAAGGGCGACCAAGCAGGCAAGAAGTGCCGCCCGGCCCGCCGCGCCTTTCTTGCTAGACCAACGCGGTGTCATACGTCTCGAAGGCAAAGACATCGTCCGGAACTGTGACCCCGTTGTTCTTCAAGATGGGAAGGAAGTGAGGCCGAATCCCCGTGCTCTTGAGGCGCCCCAAATAGCGGCCGTTCTCATCAATCCCCGCGTTGAAGTCGAACACGAACAGGTTCTGCAGGGTGATGACGTCGCCTTCCATCCCCTGGATCTCGGTGATATGGGTGATGCGCCGCGAACCGTCAGGCAGACGGCTCTGGTGCACGATGAGGTGGATGGCCCGTGACACCTGCTCCCGGATGGCCCGCACCGGCAGGTCCATGCCCGCCATGAGGGCCATGGTCTCCACCCGAGAAAGGACGTCACGCGGCGAGTTGGCGTGCACCGTGGAGAGCGACCCGTCGTGGCCGGTGTTCATGGCCTGAAGCATGTCGAGCGCCTCGCCGCCTCGGATCTCACCCACGATGATGCGGTCGGGCCGCATACGAAGGGCGTTACGCACCAGGTCGCGGATGGTGACCTCGCCTTTGCCCTCGATGTTAGGCGGCCGGTACTCCAGGCTCACCAAATGCTCATGCCAGAGCTTCAGCTCGGCCGCGTCTTCGATAGTGATGATGCGCTCGTCCTTGGGGATGTAGTTCGAGAGCACATTGAGCGTGGTGGTCTTACCGGTGCCGGTCCCCCCGCTCACCAGGATATTGAGGCGCCCCTTCACGCAGGCCTCCAGGAACTCGCTGGCCGTGCGGGTAAGAGTCTTGAACTCGATGAGGTCCTCGGTGGTGAAGGGCTCGGTGGAGAACTTGCGGATGGTCAAGGTCGCCCCTCGCACCGACACCGGGGGCAGGATGACGTTAACCCGCGAGCCGTCAGGCAGACGGGCATCCACGTAAGGCGAGGCCTCGTCGACCCGGCGGCCGACTTGACCTACGATCTTCTGGATGATGCGGTTGAGATGCCCTTCGTCCCGGAAGCGCTTATCGGTCTTGAACAGCTTGCCACCGCGCTCGATGTAGATGTCGCGGTAGCCGTTGACCATGATCTCGGTGATGGTCGGGTCGTGGAGGAACTCCTCGATAGGACCGTAGCCCAAGACTTCGGCCATCAATTCGTCGACCATCTCTTGGCGTTCCGCGCGCGGCATGGGGGTGTGCTCGGCGATGAGAGCCTCTTCGATCTTGGCCCGAACTATCCGCCGCAGTTCCACCTCGGGCAGCGTCTGGTTGTAGAGACGGGGCCCCAACTCTTGGATGATCTGCGCGTGGATGGCGCTCTTCAGCTCGCTTTGCCGGTCAAAGACGGCATCTATCCTGTCCTTGGGTAGGGGAGCGCCCGCCGAAGCAGCCGCCTCTGTCGAACGGGACTCCGGGACCGAAGGACTGGTGCCCATGCGTTCACTAAGACCCATTTGAACCACTCCCGTTCGTCTTAGCACTCTTCCGACCTAAGAACCCACCACGGCTGGCAGCCTCTGCCACCTTCGCAGAGCCCTCGTGATCGGATCCCACGAACACCTTGACCAGTTGAGCCAGCTCCTTAGCCACCTTGCTGCCTGGCTTCGAGAGAAGAAGGAGCTCCCCCGCATTGAGCGCGCGCGGGACTTCCACCGAACTGGACAGCGCGGCTTTGACTCGCCGGCCCAGGTGTTTCTCGACCTCAGACACCTCGAGACCCACTTTGGAGTCGGCTCGGTTCATGATGATAAGGAGTTTCTCCTCCGGATAGGCCATCAGACCCATGGTCCGGAAGACCGTCTTCAGATGTTTCACACTGGGGATATCGAGTCCAGCGACAAGCAGCACATGGTCAGCCCAGTCCAAGGCCACGAGCACCCGCTCCTCGAAGAAGGGCGGAGTGTCGACCACCACATAGTCGAAGCCGGTCTGAATGACATCGAGCACCGCCTGTACGTCGGCGGTCATGATGCGCTCCGCCTCGTCCGGGTAGAGGGGAGCGGGAAGGACGCTGAAGCCGGCCGGATGCTTGACCATGAACTCTTCGAGCAGGGTAAGATCGTACTCGGTATAGGCCTGCACCAAGTCATAGATGGTGCGCTGAGGCACCAACCCCAGAGCGATGGCGGCGTCACCGAACTGAAGGTCCAAATCGACGAGCGCCACCCGCGCCCCTGTATTAGCCAGACCGGCCGCCAGGTTGGTGGCCACGAAGGTCTTGCCGGTGCCGCCCTTGGTACTGAAGACCACTATGCGCTTGGCGATCTTGGTCTCTTGCTGCTGCGCCAGCTGGGTAGCTATCTCCTGCAAGGTGTTCCGTTTGCCCTTGCTGACCTCGGCGGCACGGCGCAGCGCGGCCAGCAACTCCTTCTTGTCGACCGGCACCTCAAGCAGGTCGCGAGCGCCCACCTGCAGTGCCTTGCGGAAATCAGCCGGAGTGGGGTTCACCGCCACGAGGACGGCACTCACTCCCGGAACCCGGGCCACGATGTTCCGCACCGTCTCGAAACCGTCTTCCGGCTCCAAGTCCACGCCCATCAGCACCACGTCGGGCCTGGACTCCTCAGCCTCGCGTAGAGCAGAGGTCGAGTCGCCGACCTCCATCACTGTCTCGATGTCGGCCTGACCCTGCAGCTCCCGCACCACGGCGGCGCGGACCTGCTCACTGGCTATGGCCACCAGCAGTCTCACGGGCGCCCTCACCGGAACAGGTTGGGTAGACCATGTCCGACGGGGTCCACCGGCGTGGTGTCGCGGGCCGGGACCAAGGTGAAGGTGATCTGCCCGTAGGCCTGGGCGTAGACCAGCTTCTCAGCGTCAGACGGGGTGACCATGAGGGTGATGACCGGATTGTTGGGCACTTCCTCGGTGGTGGTCTCCCCGCCTCCGCTCAATACTCCCCCGCCGCCCTGCTGGCGCGTGACCACTGGAAGGAGGTTGTCCATGGCCAATACCTCCACCTGCTGCAGGATGGTGATGCTGACCGAGGACACCGTCTGGCTGAGGTCGATGCCGGTCAAGTCCTTGATGCGCGCGATCTCCAGAGGAGACAGCACCATCCCCAAGCTCATGGGAGAGGTCGGCGGAGCCGTGGTGGTTGGTGACTCGCCCCCGGGAGTGGTGGGCACGGTCGTGGTGGTCGGGATGAGCTGCACGGCGTTGAACTGGTCGGCGTCGAAGGTGGCGATCACATCCACCCGGTCGCCCTCCTTGATGGCGCCCCCGACCGCGTTCCGACGGTCAACCGCCAGGCTTATGGCACGCATGCCGTTCCGTATCCGGTAAGAGAGGCTCTGCTCCTCCGGCACCCCCAACTGCGAGGCCAATATCTGCTGCCCCTTCGCCACGGGGACGGTCAGGATCTTGCCTTGAAGATCAGCCTCATTTGACAGAGCACCGGGAGCGACAGCGGAGAGGACGATCTCCTTGCGCTCCACGAGTTTCTTGGCCACCATGTTCTCGCCGGTTGTGCGCTCCGGGATGTCGGCCGTGGCCACGAGGACGACCCGCGTGGGCTCGGCTTCCTTGGTCTCCTCGCGCAGGGAAGACACGTACCAGACCACAAGACCGGCAGCAGCCAGCGCCAGTACTACAGCCGCGATGATGGCGATCGTCCTGCGTCGCACGCCCACTCCCTTCCGTCGTTACCCACTCCGCCCTGCCCGGGGCCGGCGTACTGCCCGGGGCGTGACTTGTCTCTCCGCTATGTACCCACAGCGTAAACGTTAGATACGTCTAACCATCACGCATATATTCCAGGCCCGGCGGGTGATTCCTTGCGTCAAGGAAGGCCGCTAGACCACAAGACGCCACAGCCCTACTCGGTTAGGACTGTCGTCTCCACATACAAGGGGCCACTGGGGTCATCACTCCATTCGCCGGCCGCCAGCCAGCGGATGAACATGCCCTTGATGTCACCCTTATCCTCGCCTTTCTTGCTGTACTCCGTGATGTAAAAGGCAGCGAAGGCCCGGATGGTGTAGTTGTGGCTGGACCCCGTGAGATCAGGGTCGTAATCGACGAAGGGGACGACCACATAGCGCCAGGCCTCGTCATCTGGAGAGTTGGCAACGCGGTCATCCATCCCCTGAATCACCTGGCCCGTGCTGGCGCCCGGCTCTGGCTTTAGCGGCCCGCCGATGCGCAGCGGATAGTTGAGCTTCCAAGTGTCCAACACGCTGGTGTCAAAGGTCGCGAGTTCTTCTCTCGTGTTCTTCTGCGCATAGATGTCAGCCAGGCGCCAGTTACCGGAGTATAAGCCGGAGCCGGCTTGGTTGCCCAGCTTCATGGTGTAGACCTTGCCATCGCCGGTGCGGGGGATATCGGTAACGATCTCCGCGCGCTGGAAGGCGCTCTCTCCACGTTGCCGAGAGTAACCGGCGTAGAAGGAGGGTTCCATCATCAGGTACTTTAGCGGCACATCCTCGTGGAAGGCCACGTAACGGCCACAGGTGATCCACTTGTTCCCGACTTTGACCTCCAAATCATGAGTCCCGTACCCGGTGTTGTTGTCGGTCCCGGTCGGAGCACTTATGGAGCCAGTGAAGGTCTGGGTACCCGTCTGGCGAGTCAACGTGAAGTCACGGTTCTTGCCCAGCTCCGCCTGCAGCGTGTTGTCCTGTACCGAAGGGGCCACCACGACCCGCACGTTTATGTTGCTCCCCACCTTCTCCATGCCTACCCGGTAGAGGACCTCTTTGGAGTCGCTAGGGTCAGACACCCACCAGAGTCCTATCTCCGGCAGCTCGAGACCCACCTGCTCCTGCCCGTCGACCCTCCCGATGGCTTGCAGGGTGACTGAATAAAGGCCAGGCGCGATGGCCGAAGAAAGCGTCCCGCCCCCTTCGCCCGACTCGCCGTATCTCCCGTCTCCGTCGTCGTCAGTGATGTCGAAGCTCCCTACGACAGTCCCGTTCTTGCCGCCGGAGGTAAAGACGAAGCGGAACTTCTCGGGGTTCATAAGGAGCAGCGCCACCGGGGCGACCGAGTTGATCCCCACCAGGTATTTGAGCTCCGCTTTGGCGTGGGCCGTGACAGACCCCAGTGTCTCACCGATGATGGGAGCAAACGAGAACTTCACGCCGTTCTCGCGGAGGTCGACGGTGACCGACCGGAAATCGACCTGGGGTGCCCAAGGAGCGAGATTGCTCTCCACGACACTTGAGAGGTTGGCATTCAGCGTGACGTATTCCCTAGCCTTCGCGCTCGCCGCAGTCAAGGAACCCGTGGAATAGATGAGTTCTTGGGCCCCGGCCAGCGCAGCGGCGTCCGCCGCTGCTTGCAACTCACGGTCGTGATCGTAAAGACCGCCAAGATCGATGACAAGAGCAGCAAGAACCAGGATGACCACCATGAAGAGCGCGACGATGACGGCCACTATGCCACGCTGCTGCCGGGCTAGCCGGCGAACGACTTCAGCAAAGGCAAGTCGCGACCGCCGGCTATTCACGTCGCATCACCGCCGAAGCGTTGATACCGACACTGGACCCAATTCCCACGAAAGCGGGCAGGGGAGTGATGAAGTTATAGGTGGCGGTCACCGTGACCGTTGCTTCTTGCCCTTGCGAGCCGGGGGTAAGGGTGACCGCAGGAGTGCTCGTGGACACCAACCTGTCCTTAGCGTCGTCCAGGGCCTGCTGGGCGCCGGTGCTGTTGCCCACCGAAAGATAGCGCGCTGCGTCACGCGCGGCATGCGTGAGCTGCAGATCGTTGTAGAAGTAAAGACCGAAATCGATGATGCCGAGAAGAATGATGAGTAGCACAGGCAGCAAGAGGGCGAATTCAACGGCCGCCGCACCCTCTTGCTTGTGGAATCTTTCGACCCTCTTAACAATCCTACCCATAGACCCACTATGCTCCAATTTCGGCGGCGTGTAAACCTAAAATCTTGTACCCGGCGATAACAACTTGCATACCTGGGCGCAATCCGAGTGCGGGGCGGTTATCCCTGCTGCCTCCGGGAAACCACTTCTTGCCGGCGACTTCTTGCTCCAAGCCGCGCGCCGGAAGGCTAGGGCATTTGCTTCGCCGCCGACTCGAAAAGCCCGTTCACGGCTCCGCCGAAGGCGGCCACAGCCCCAATGATAACGACCGCAATAAGAGAGGCCATGATGGCGTACTCGGCTGCGGTGGCGCCGCGAGGGTCAAGTAGGAGAGCCCGCAACCTGCGCACGACACAACGGACTGATATTGTTATGGCCCTGTCCTCCCGAGGCCGCCCCATCACATCACCCCTGGCGCAGACCTTAACCGTTTCGAAGCTATCTAGTTTGAAACAATGGCCCGGATACCGAGAGGCACCCGGGCCCAGCGCCGCAAGACTTCCGATTCCGGACTAGCCGCCGGAGCCGCCGGTCGTCGTAGCCGTGCCACCAACCGCTCCCGCAGCCTTATTGAATAGGTTGCTAAGGCTGCCACCAAGCAAGCCGACGGCCGCGATGATCACCACCGCGATCAGGGCCACCATAATGCCGTATTCCACGGCCGTCGCAGCCCGCTCGGACTTGAGCAGGGCCCGGAGATGAGTCCTAAGCATCGTAAGCATGTAAGTCACCTCCCCTCCCACTGGAGTTCTGCCGAGTCACTGGAGACTCAGCGTAGAAGAATCTACTGTGAGCACTAGTCTATGCCGCCACGTCAGCGATTTCCCGGGGCGGAAGGCCAGTCTTCGCGGAGCAAGAGTCTAGGATTCGGTGTGGGATACCTGGACCAAAGTCTAGGCGCGTCTCTGCGACCGCAGCGCGGGGTTAGAGCAGACTCAGGTATTTCTCTAGCAGCCAGCTCCCATACAACAGGGCGACGACCGTCCCCAAAGCCAGGAACGGTCCGAAGGGGATGGCGGACTTGCGGGTCTTCCTTTTGCCGATGATGAGGGCCAGACCCACTACCGCGCCCACCAAGAAAGCGAGGAAGAAAGCCACAACGACGACCACGCCAAGAAGAGCCCCCATGAGTAAGGCCAACTTGACGTCGCCCATGCCCATGCCTCCTGGCCAGATGAGCGCCAGCAAGAAGAGGAAGGCTGCGCTACCGAAGGCCGCCGCCAGATAGACCCACCAACGCTCCGGGTCCAGGGCTATCGAGACCGCGAGCGCCGCTGCCGCTGCCGGCAAGACCACCACATTAGGGATGATGAGCCTCTCCAGGTCGATGAAGGAGACGAAGACCAGCACTCCTACAAAGACGCAGGTCGCAAGCAACCGCCAGCCGAGCCCGAACTCGAGCGCCGCGAGCAGAAAAGCGAGCGCCGTGACAGCAGGGATGGAGAGGCGTCGCCAGCGCAGGAGCCAGGAGATGTCCGGCCGGCGCTCTTCTTCCTCCGTGGCCGGGAAGCGGCGGACGGCAAGGTCAAGCCCTACTCCCAGGCCGGCGCCGACCGCCAAGGCGGCCACGGCAAGACCGGCAGTGAGGGCAGGAGAACTCACCGGTCGGACGGCTTCTTGTCTTCCATCGACCCGGCGTGCACCAGGCCGTGACTGAGCGCGTGGGCCGCTGCCTCGGTGCGGTTGTGCACCCCCAGCTTGGAGAAGATGCCGGTCAGGTGGTACTTGACCGTCTTGGGCGTGACGAACAATTCGCGGGCGATCTCGGCGTTGCTCTTGCCCTGCGCGACGAGCTTCAGGACTTCCAGTTCACGCTGGGTGAGCCCGTGCGGTTCTTTCGGGGGAGCCTCTGGTGGTTGGGCACCGGAGACGGCGCCTGTCAGTATCGGCCCCCCGACTACTACCGCGCCACTAACCACCTGGCGCACCAAAGCCGCCAAGTCACCGGGGCGCACGAACTTGGGCACGTAAGCGGCAGCTCCCCGACGGATCACGGTGGCGACCACCTCCGGGTCTTCATCCACGGTGAGCACGACCACTCGGACGTCCGGGTAGCGACTGGCGACCGCATCTAGGCAAGCGAAACCGTCCATGCGCGGCATATGGAGATCAAGCAGGAGAACATCGACCGGGCTCCGGGCGAGCAGGTCGAGCGCCGCCAAACCGTCGCCGGCCTCCCCCGTCACCACGATGTCGTCGCTTAGCCCCAGAGCGTTGCGTATACCGGAGCGAACTAGCTCGTGGTCGTCGACGATGGCCACTCGGATGGGCTGTCCGGTTGAAGCCCCGCCCCGAGTCGTCCCGCCGGGTCCGTCAGGAGTCGACAGCGTGCCGTCGGTCCTATCCATATCCGCCGCCCCGATACTTGGGGACGTGAAGCACGATGCTGGTGCCCTCGCCAGGAGCGCTGCGCACGCTCAAGCGACCGCCCAGATACTCGGCCCGCTCCCGCATGCCCGCCAGCCCGAAGTGCTGACCGCCGTCGGCGGGGACAGCTTCGGGATCGAAACCCCTGCCGTTATCCTGCACGATGAGGTCGATGCCGCCCTTCCCGGAGTGAGCCCATACCCTCACCGAGGTCGCGCCTGAGTGCTGTTCCACGTTGGCCAAAGCCTCCTGAGCGATGCGATACGCGCAGATGCGGGCCGAATAGGTGTGAAGGCCGAAATCGCCTTCTACTTCCAGCGAGCAGGAGATGCCGGTCCGCTCCTTCAGTTTAGCGACCAGTTCGGACAGACTAGTGGCGAACTGCTCGGGCTCCAGAGCCGGCGGTCGTAGATTGCCTATCATCGCCCGGGCTTCTTTGACCACCATGTCGAGCGAACTCCTCACTCGTTCCACTTGTTCTCTGGTGCGCGAATCCGCCGTCTCGGTAAGGCCGGCCAGCACCTCAGTCTCCAGGTAAGCGGCCGCGGCATACTGGGCAAGTCCATCGTGGATATCTTGGCCGGTGCGCCGCCGTTCCAACTCTACCGCTTGGATGGCCTGGGCCCCCAGTCCCTGTGCGAAACTCAGGCTACCGCCACGTTCCGACACCCATCCCACTAGATAGGCCGTCGCCAGAAGAAACACGGCCCAAGTGGTTAGGATCAGCACTTCTTCGCCAGGGATTGCGGGGCTTATCTCCAAGTACTCCTTGCCCAGCCACGTGGCGGGCACCAAGGCGATGAACACCGCGTAAGCCGCCATAGCGAGACCGATGAAGCGACCCAACACTACGGCCGCCACGGCTACCGGCAAGAAGAAGAAGAAGAGGTACCCCGGTTGCAGCCCCTCCCGGGCGTACATGAGGACGACGCCCAGGGCAAGGGCGACGGCAACAGCGGCGATGAGCCAACGCGGTCCGGTGCTGAACCGCTGTCGTGCGCCCTCAGCCAAACACTACCTCCCGAGTGGTGGGATCAGGCCACCCACCGCAACACGATGAGCACGATGACGATGATGATGAGAAGGACAAGCGCTACCCACGCCCACCAACTCAGGCCCCCCTTCTTCTGCGATGCCTGTGCCATGCGAGCCTCCTTCCCCGACGTTGAAAAAGTAGCCGCGGACCCAGCGGCTCCGACGACTCTTGCGACTAGATTCTCGTTGGCGCGGTCCTTTTCCTTCCTCGCCCGGTTCCCGTTCCGCCGCCTCGCCGACCACCCTCGGTCACTTGTCGCGCAACGCACGCAGAAGAGCGGCCAGCACCTCGTCCCGGGCGACCTCTAGCTCGGTCAGACTCTTGCCAGCAGTTTCGGCCCACAAACCTTCGGCGAGTAGGTCGGCGGCGTCGGGAGGGAAGGTCGTCCACGTGGCCAGGTCGCGGAGCATGCCTTCCTTGCTGGCGGTGAGATGGGCAAGATGGCCGCGGATGCCTTTGGCGCCACCCCCCAAGTGGTAGATGAGATGGGGCCCCATGGCGGCCCAGCGCAGCCCCGGGCCGTAGCGCACGGCGCGGTCGACGTCTTCTACGGAAGCCACCCCGCGGCGGACGAGCTCGATCGCTTCCCGCCAGAGTGCCGCAGATAAGCGGTTGGCGATGTAGCCGGGGATGTCCGCCTGGAGCACCACCGGCTCCTTGCCAGCCCGCCGGTAAAGGTCGCGCGCTCGTTCTAGGGTAACGGTCTCGGTCAGAGCGCCGGGGGCAAGCTCCACCAAGGGGACAAGGTGAGGCGGGTTATAAGGGTGAGCGGCCAGCGTGCGACCGGGAAGATGGGCGTCCTGCTGGATGGCTGTGATGGAGAGTCCGGAGGAGCTGGTGGCGATGAGAGCATCGCTGGGAGCGAGCCGGCTCACCTCGGCGAAGACCGAGCGCTTGAGGGTGAGGTCTTCGGGCACGCATTCTTGGACCAGCGAGACCCCGGCCACGGCCTCGGCGAGGGTGGGGGACACCGTCAAGCCGGCTACTCCGCGCTCGACCATCGCGGGGTCGGCCAGGTCTTGGGCAGCGAGGAAGCGGGCGGCGGCGGCGGCGCGCGACAGTGCCGCCGCCGCCGCACCCTCCTCCACGTCGAACAACCGCACCTCGAACCCGTGCGCCGCGAACAGCCCGGCCCAGCTGGCACCGGTCGTGCCCGCCCCGATGACGGCGACGGCTCCGAGCGAGCCACCTTCGCGCGTCATAACGCCGTCGTTCTTATCTCGACGAGCCATCACTCTCTTTCCGCAGCACGGGCCGTCACTCTCCGGCGCCATCTTCCTGCTGACCTAGCCCGCAGTCAGCATCATTCTAGCCTGCGACCTTAGCCCCGACGTCGCACAACTACTCAGCCCCTCTACTATTTTCACAATCCGAACGGCCATTCTGATATAGTCCTCACTACGCCCTATGTTCTTACACCGAATGTTCATACCTCAGAGGATGATGGCATGGAAAGCTCCCAAATAACCGACCTGCGCAGCACCCTTGACTTCCTGGCCCAGCATCCCGGGCAGCTGGTCTCCACCGACGTCGAAGTAGACCCCTATCTGGAGATCGCAGGTATCTACCGGCGGGTCGGTTCGGGCACTCCCGCGGCACCTCCCACCAAGATCGGCCCCGCCATGCTCTTCAACAAGGTCAAGGGCTACGACTGGCGGGTGGTCGCCGGTATCCTCGCCAGCCGCGAGCGCACCGCCCTCCTGCTGGGCAGTGACCCGCGACGCCTGGCCTTCGACCTCCTGGAGGCCCTCGACCACGCCGTCCCCCCGGTGGTGGTATCTGCGGACCAGGCCCCTTGTCAAGAAGTAGTCATCAAGCCCCCCTTCGACCTCCGCCAGGTCATCCCGCCTATCCAAAGCACGCCCAAGGATGCCGGTCCTTTCTTCAACTTGGGTCTTCTGCGGGCACAGGACCCGGAGACCGGGGCCTCCGACGTCACCATCCACCGCATGTGCGTCCACGGGCCGGACACCATCAGCGTGAGCTTCAGTATCGGCCGGCACATCGGGGTCTTCCTCGAGAAAGCCTGGGCCATGGGCAAGCCCCTGCCCGTGTCCTGCAGCATCGGCCTCGACCCGGCCATTTACGTGGCGACGTCTTTTGAGGCTCCTACCACGCCGCTGGGCTTTGACGAGCTGACCATCGCCGGTGGGCTGCGGAAAAGGCCGGTGGAGTTGGTGCAGTGCGTGACCCAAGACGCGAAGGCCATCGCCCGGGCTGAGTTGGTGCTGGAGGGCGAGTTCCGCCCCTATCACCAGGCCGATGAAGATGCGGTGACCGGTTTAGGCTGGGCCATGCCGGAGTTCCCTGGCTACGTCGGGCCCGCCCAGACCCAGCTTCCGGTCATGACTGTGACCGGCATCACCCATCGGGTCGATCCCATCCTTCAGATACTGGTGGGACCGGGCGAGGAACACGTGACCTTGGCCGGACTTCCCACCGAAGCCAGCATTTACCGACTCATCGAGAACGCCATCCCTGGCTTCCTCCAGAACGTGTACGTCCCTTCGGCTGGAGGCGGCAAGTACCTGGCCATTTTGCAGGTGAAGAAGCGCCGGCCCAACGACGAAGGCATGCAGCGTCAGGCCGCACTGGCCGCCTTCACCGCCTTCTCGGAGCTCAAGCACGTCATCCTGGTGGATGAGGATGTCGACATCTACGATGCGACCGATGTCATGTGGGCTATGACCACCCGCTACCAAGGCGACGTGGACACCATCTTCATCCCGGGAGTGCGTGGTCACTCCCTCGACCCCTCGGGGACGCCCGAGTACAACCAGCTGCTTAAGGGCCCGGGCATCACCTGCAAGACCATCTTCGACTGCACGGTGCCCTGGAGCCTCAAGGAGCGCTTCCAGCGGTCACCGTTCATGGAAGTCGACCTGGAGAAGTACGACATCCACTGAGCGTCAGAGGGAGTCTGTTGCGGCGGACCCGCCCCGGTCGAACCGGCACGAAGAGGTTCACGTGGCCAGATTCAGGGCAGAGACACCCCGGCGGTTCGTGGCCCGGTCGTGTCATGTTACGCGCTTCACTAAGCGCTTGACAGCGACCAACTGTCTGTGATTGAATTCACAGTGGCTCGCGGGTGAGTCGCGTTTTTCAGACGGGCCTAGGCGTCATCCCCGGGATCTGTCCGCGCCGCACCCAAAGGCCATGGCGTACAGACACAGTGGAAAGGCACCCCGTAGTGCTGGCCAGCGACAGCAACGACAAGAAACCGCAACGCGTCTCGCTCCACACGGTGGAGCGTCTGAGCGTCTATCGCCGCAAGCTGGAGGAACTCAGCCACGAAGGCGTGGAGTTCGTCCATTCGCACCAGCTGGCTGCCATGGTCGGGGTCACTCCCGCCCAGCTTCGCAGGGACCTGGCCAGCTTCGGTAGCTATGGCAACATCGCCCGCGGTTACGAGGTAGCCAAGATGATCGCCACCATCAGCCGCATCATCGGGACCGACAAGATCCAGAACGTGGGCTTGGTGGGGGTAGGTGACCTGGGACGCGCTCTCCTCTCGTACCGTGGGTTCGAGGAGAGGGGTTTTCACATCGCGGCCGCTTTCGACGTGGACCCCGCTAAAGTGGGCAAGGTGTTCGCCGGCCGGCGCTGCTACGGCCTGGAGGAGCTCGAGCGGGTCATCACTGAGACGGAGATGCGCATCCTCATTCTCGCCTCTCGGCCGGAAGGCTTGCAGGAGATCATCGACCGTGCAGCAGCCGTGGGTATTCGGGCTTTCTTGAATTTCGTCCCCAAGACGACGGTGGCGCCGCCTGGGTGTTTCGTGGAGCGTATAGACATCTCGGCCAAGCTGGAGAAGCTCTCTTTCCTTGTGCAACGTGGCGAAGGAGAGACAGGCAGGAGCGTGGCGTGACGTGAAGGGAGGGGGCGTGAAACGGAGATGGTGGACGAGTGGCTCTTTTTTTGCTCGCAGCTGTGAAGTGGTTCACTGTGAACTACGTCACCAGCTAGCGGCTGTTTCACAGAGTAGAGCCGTGAAGGGCCGGGGAGGTAAGGAGCAATGAGACCGAAAAGGATCCTCGTCGTCGACGACGACCGCGACCTGGTGACCTCGATCGAGAGTTTCTTGCAGGCCCGCGGGTATGAGGTCGCGACCGCGGCCAATGGCAAGGAGGCTTACGAGCGCATCGTGGAGGCCAAACCTGACCTCATCGTGCTCGACATCATGATGGACTACGAAGAAGAGGGCATGGTGCTAGCCAGTGCTCTGAAGACAGACGGTCCGACTCACACCATCCCCATCATCGTGCTGTCTGGCTTCACTGCTCAGAAGGAAGCACGGGAGAAGATCTTTGCCTCCCTTATGGGCCAAGACTGGCCGGCGGACAGCTTCATGCAGAAGCCGGTGCGCTTGGCGGAGTTGGCCGAACGGATCGAGGCTTTGCTCACCCGGGCCGAGACGGCCCGCACCCCCTGGCCCGTCTCGGAGAACTGACCGTGAGTAGCGTTCAAGAGCTCCTTGCTGAACAGAGCGACCGGTCCCCCGAGCAGCTCATCCCGCTGCTTCAGGAGATTCAGAGAAGGGAGGGCTACGTTTCCCCGGCCGCTATGGTCGAGTTGGCCGGTGCGCTGGAGATGCCCGTCGCTCGCGTGTATGGGGTGGCGACCTTTTACAACCAGTTCCGCTTCGCTCCCCTGGGCAAGCACCTCATCGAGGTATGTCGAGGCACCGCTTGTCACGTGAAGCAGAGTCTGACACTACTGCAACATCTTCAGCGCAAGCTGAAGCTGCGCCCCGACGGTAACTCGGCCGATGGCCGGTTCACCGTGCTCACGGTGGCCTGCCTAGGGACCTGCTCTATCGCGCCCGCCATCAAACTAGACGGCGAGTTTTACGGTGAACTCACGGCGGAAAGACTCGACGCCCTCCTCGAAGCGGTCGCCCGGGCAGACGAAGACGCCGAGGTAGGTGAGTTATGAAGCGCAGTCTGCTGCTCGAGCCTTGCTGCACCCGCTGCACCCATTCGCCGGGGACCCCTTGTGCCGACCTCATCGCCTGCCTCGCCCAAGGACCGATCTGCCACGATGACCCCCGCTGCAGTTCGCTGCGGGCCGAACGCCTGGCTTTGGTGCGCCGCGGTGGACAGGGCACCGTGCTCTTCGTGGGAGCCGGCACCTGCGGGCGGGCCAACGGGGCCCTGCATATCGTAGAGGCCATCGACTCCTTCGCCCGTGAACGTGCGCTCGCCCTGGACGTGGTCGAGGTGGGCTGCCTCGGGTACTGCCAGCGCGAGGTCTTCGTGGATGTGCAGCTGGGAGACGGTCCCCGCCTCTCTTACTGCGACCTGCGCCCGGACAACATCCGGGAGTTCCTGGAGACCGTCTTCGACCGTGGAGAGCTTCGCAACCGGTTCCTCTTCGGGCGCCATGAGGAGGCGGCGAGCACGGGGCCGGTGGCGGGCGACGTGGCGGGCGACGTGGCGGGCGCGGCGCCGGTGGCGGGCGACGCATGCCCCGCAGCGTCCGCGACCGGCGCCGCCGCCGTCTACGACGCCTTCGCTGACATCCCCCTGCTCGCCGAGACACCCTTCTTCCGTCGCCAGACCCGAGTGGTACTCGCTAATTGCGGCCTTGTCGACCCTTCCTCCCTGGACGCGGCCCTGGCCGCCGGCGGCTTCGCCGCCGCGGCCCGGGCCCTCACCGCTTTGACGCCCGAAGAAGTCTGCGACCTGGTGAGCACCTCCGGACTGCGCGGCCGAGGGGGGGCCGGCTTCCCGACCGGTGAGAAGTGGAAGATCGCCCTGCGCACACCAGCGGCCCAGAAGTTCCTCATCTGTAACGCCGATGAAGGGGACCCGGGTGCCTTCATGGACCGTGCCATCCTGGAGGGTGACCCCTTCCGCGTGATCGAAGGCATGCTCATCGCCGCCTACGCTACCGGCGCCTCCAAAGGCTATATCTACTGCCGAGCCGAGTACCCCCTAGCTCTCGCTCGTCTCAAAGAGGCGATCGCCCAATGTCGCGCCGCGGGCCTCTTAGGGCGCAACATCTTAGGCAGCCTCGTCGATTTCGACATCACTATCAAGCAGGGCGCGGGCGCTTTCGTCTGCGGTGAGGAGACCGCCATCCTCGCCTCCATCGAGGGCGGACGCGGCATGCCCCGCCCGCGGCCCCCGTACCCAGCAGTAGCGGGGCTGCATGGCAAGCCGACCGTCCTCAACAACGTGGAGACCCTGGCCAACGTACCCGGCATCCTCCACCACGGCCCCGAGTGGTTCCGAGGTCTGGGCCTGGGAGAGGCCGCGGGCACCAAGGTCTTCGCTCTTAGCGGCCAGGTACGGAACACCGGCCTAGTGGAAGTCCCCGTCGGTATCCCGCTGCGAGAGGTGGTCTACGACATCGGCGGCGGCCCGGTGGAAGGACACTGCATCAAGGCGGTGCAAATAGGGGGGCCGAGCGGGGGCTGTGTCCCCGATGCTCTTCTTGATGTGCCCATCGATTACGGGACTCTGCAGCAGCTCGGGGCCATGATGGGCTCGGGTGGGCTGGTCGTGATGGACGAGCGCAGCTGCATGGTCGACGTAGCCAAGTACTTCATGGATTTCATCCGCAGCGAGTCTTGCGGCAAGTGCACGCCCTGTCGCGAGGGCACTACGCGTATGTACGAGATCCTCTCGGCCGTGACGGAACGGCCGGTGGGCGATGAACTACGCCGCCTGGAGCGTTTCCGGGGCATCCTCCACCTGGAGGAGCTGGCCGAGACCATCCGCGACACCTCACTCTGCGGATTGGGCCGGTCAGCCGCCAACCCAGTGCTCTCCACCCTCCGCTACTTCCGCGACGAATATGAGGCTCACATCATCGAAGACCGCTGCCCGGCCGGTGTGTGCCAAGGTCTGCGCGAGTACGCCATCGACCCAGCTCTCTGCATCGGCTGTGGCTTCTGCCTCGACACCTGCCCCAGCATGGCCATAGTCGGCAAGCGCCGGAAGCTCCACTACATCATTGTGGATAGGTGCCTGGGCTGCGGAGCCTGCACTGAGGTGTGCCCGAAACAGGCCATCACCGCCGTCGCCTAAGCCAAGTGACAAGCCAGGAGAGACTTCGATGACAATGACCGTGAACGGCAAGGAGGTACCCTTCGCTCCCGGCGAGACGGTCCTTCAGGCGGCCGGCCGAGCCGGCATCCACATCCCCCACCTGTGTTCGCTAGACTGGTCGCCCTCGCCCAACGCTTCCTGTCGCTTGTGCTTGGTGGAAGTAGAGGGCTCTCCCCGCCTAGAGACGAGCTGCACCCTGCCAGCAGCGGACGGTTTGGTGGTGCGCACCCACACCGCACGCGTACAAAGGGCGCGCCGGTCTATCGTCGAGCTTATGGTGGCCAACCACCCCCAGGATTGCCTGGCTTGCACCCGCTCTGGCAACTGCGAGCTGGCCGAGCTGGCCCGTCAGGTGGGTGTGCGTCCCCATCACTACGTGGGTATGAAGAAGGACCATCATCTGGATATCTCTTCGCCCGCCATTTGGCGTGACCCCAACAAGTGCATCCTTTGCGGCCGCTGCGTGACCATGTGCCATCAGATTCAGGGAGTCGGGGCCATCGACTACATAGGTCGCGGGTTTAAGACGCTGGTCGGGCCTGCTTTCTTCGGCGGTATCAACGTGTCGACCTGCACCTTCTGTGGACAGTGTGTGCGGGTATGCCCGACCGGCGCCTTGGTCGAAAGAAGCGCCGTGGACGAGGTGGTGATGGCCCTCGGTGACCCCGAGGCAGTGGTAGTGGCGCAGGTGGCGCCCGCTGTCCCCGCCACTTTGGACGCCCGACGAGGGCGTGCTCAAGGAGTCGCCGCCACTCTGGAACAAGTGGCGGCCGCCCTCAAACGCATCGGCTTCGCCGCCGTTTTCGACACCGCCTTCGCCGCCGACCTCTGCATCATGGAGGAAGCGACCGAACTGGTGAAGCGCCTGCAAGGGGAAGGCCCACTCCCGATGTTCACCAGCTGCTCGCCGGCTTGGATCCAGTATGTGGAGGTGCATCGGCCCGACCTCATCCCCCATCTCTCCACCTGCAAATCGCCTCAGCAGATGGCGGGGGCCCTCATTAAAGAGATATTGCCTCGCTATGCGGACCTGACCGGCAAGCGTCTGGTGGTAGTGTCGTTCATGCCGTGCACAGCCAAGAAATACGAGGCCCAGGAGTTGGGCGACGTGGATCACGTACTCACCACCCGCGAACTAGAGGTACTGACCGCCCGTTTTGGCCTCGACCTTGATGACTTCACCGAGCGAGCGCCCCTCGATGCTCCCTTTGCCGAGGCCACCGGGGCCGCTCGCCTCTTCGCCGGTACGGGCGGAGTGATGGAGGCCGCTGTGCGCACCGCGGCGGTGTTGTTGACCGGTGGCCGCGGAGCCAGCTCGACAGTCGGGGGACGGCTTGCCTCGCCGTCCGAGGTCTCGTTTTCCGAGGTAAGTCTGCTTGGAACCCCTCTGGCGGAGGCCCGCGGACTAGACGGGGTCAAGTGCTTCACCGCGGAGGCGGCTGGGCGCACTCTGCGGCTGGGGGTCATCAATGGACTTGGAAGGCTCAAGGCCGCTTTGGATGACTCCCTGCGCGAGCTCGACTTCGTGGAGGTGATGTCCTGCCCCGGCGGCTGCGTGGGGGGAGGCGGCCAGCCATATCCCTTCGAGGGCAAGAGGACGAGAAACCGCAGAGAACTACGCCAGCGTCTCGACCGGCTCTACGCCGCCGACGAACAGGCCTCCTTACGCGCTTCCTACCAGAACCCCGGGGTCGCGGCCATCTACCAGACGTACCTGGGCCAGCCACTTAGCGAGGTCTCTCACCGGCTGCTGCACCGCACCTACCTCGACCGCAGTCAACTGCTCCTGCCGGCACTGGACCGGCACTCCTCGGGTGCAGTCGAGAGCATGGCCCAAGACGTCGGGTGATTGATATGCAGGGCATCATCACCACCATCAAGCAGAACTGCCGTCGCTGCTACACCTGCGTGCGTGATTGTCCGGCGAAGGCCATCCGCATCGAGGAAGGCCAGGCCTCGGTAGTGGCAGAACGCTGCATCAGCTGCGGCAACTGCACACTTGTCTGCTCGCAAGAGGCCAAAGCCTACCGCAGCGGCGTGGAAGGGGTCCTGCGACTCCTGGACGGCGCTCACCCGGTAGCCGCCCTGGTCGCCCCCTCATTCCCGGCCGCGTTCGCGGTCCCACCTTCCCAGGTGGTGGCGGCCATCCGCCGGTTGGGCTTCGCCTACGTAGTGGAGGTCGCCTACGGCGCCGACCTGGTCAATCAGGCATGTCGCGATTACCTGCGAGACCACCCCCGCGGTCTACACATCGCAAGCGCCTGCCCGGCAGTGGTGGAATACGTACGCAAGTACCACCCCGAGCTGACCCCGCGCATCATGCCGATCGTCTCACCCATGACTGCCACCGGCCTGGCCGTGAAAAAGGAGTACGGAGGCCACGTACGCTGCGTGTTCATCGGGCCCTGCGTCGCCAAGAAAGCCGAGATACTCGATAGCGAGGTCGAAGGCATTGTCGACGAGGTCCTTACTCTCACTGAACTCAAGGCCCTGTTCGCGGCCCGCGGCATCGATCCCCCGTCCATGCCACCCGGCCGTTTCGACCCGCCGCATGCAGGCGCGGCCCGCGTCTACCCCATCCCGGGCGGCCTGCTTGAGAGCGCAGGCATCGGGGCGGGCATACTCGACCCCCGCCTAATCGTGGTTAGCGGCAAGGACGAGACGGTGGAGACTTTGGACGGTCTGCCGGAGAACGGCGACGGACCACTACTGGTAGAGGCCCTCATGTGCAAGGGTTGCTACATGGGGCCGGGCATAGGCGGTGACGAGCCCGGTGCGCTCCGGCGCCGTCGCGTTGCCGAATACGCAGCGGAGAGTCTGGGCAGGCAGAGAGAAGGCGATCTTCCGCCCTTTCGCACGGACACGGAGCCACCCAGCCTCAGCCGCCGCTTCCAGCCTGCCGACCAGCGCCTACCCGTGCCCACCGAGGAGCAGATACGCGAGATCCTGGCCCGGACCAACAAGTTCTTCCCGGAGGACGAACTTGATTGCGGGGCCTGCGGCTATCCCACCTGCCGGGCCAAGGCGGCCGCTGTGTATGCCGGACTGGCGGAGGAGGCCATGTGCTTACCCTTCATCATCGAGCAGGCGGAGCGGGTCTGCCATGAACTCAATGTGCCCTGGAGCAATCTGCGCGATATCCACAGCCACCTCATCAACAGCGAGAAGCTGGCCTCCATGGGCCAGATGGCGGCCGGGGTCGCCCACGAACTCAACAACCCTCTGAGCACCATCCTTCTTTATGCCCATATCCTGGAGCGCAAGCTCAAAGACAGGGGCGGTCTTGAGTCTGACTTAGAACACGACCTGAGGCTTATGGCGGAGGAGTCGGCGCGCTGCAAGAAGATAATCGGTAATCTGCTGGATTTCGCGCGGCAGAGCCGGGTGCGCATAGAGTCGGTCCTCGTCGCCGACCTGTTGGTTTCGGCGGTGGATGCTACTCCCCGTGACCCAGGTGGACCTTCCGGCCGTCGGGTGGGCATCGAGGTCGACGTCACTCCTGGGTTGAAGGCCGACTTGGACCGGGACCAGATGACCCAGGTGTTGGTAAACCTCATCAAGAACGCCCTAGAAGCCATGGAAGGCCGGGAAGGCGTGGTCCGAGTCTCGGCCCATGCGGTGCCGGAGACCGGCGTGGTGCGCTTCTCGGTCGCCGATCAGGGAGCCGGCATCCCGGAATCCGCCCGCGATAAGGTCTTCCAACCTTTCTTCACCACCAAAAGCATCGGTAAGGGCACGGGCTTAGGCCTGCCCATTTCCTACGGCATCGTGAAGATGCACAACGGCAATATCTGGTTCGAGTCGGAGCCCGGGGTCGGGACCACCTTCTACGTGGACATCCCGGCCAAGCGGACCGGTGCAGAAAGGAGCCCGCGGTGAACGACACACGGAACGAGAGTGAGGCCGACCGCCAGTGGACCATCCTGTTCATCGACGACGATCGCGACTTCCTCGCTGCCCAGGCGGCTTTCTTCAAGGCCCGGGGCCATCGAGTCCACACCGCCGAGAGCGGTCACGAGGCGCTCGAGCTGCTAGATGACTTGGCGGCTACGGGGAGTGCGCTTCCCGATCTCATCTTCCTCGACCTGATGATGGAACACGTCGACACTGGGTTCCGCTTGGCCCACACCCTCCGCCGCCGGTCAGAGCTGGCCGACGTCCCCCTGGTCATGTTGAGCGGAGTGGCCCGCGAGACGGGCCGACGGTTCGACCACGAAGGTCAGCGACTGCTGGCCTGGTCACGCTTGGACCGCTTCTTGGACAAGCCGGTCACCGGCAAGCGGCTTCTGGCCGTCGCCGAAGAGCTGCTGAAGGGCGATGGGGCCCAACACCCGTAGCACAAACGAGCTGTCACCACTGTGATCACGCAGGGAGGCGAAGATGGCCGCGAGTAACGTTTACGGGGCTGAGACGGCCCCTGCCGAGAGCCCCCCACGCATACTCGTGGTGGACGATGAGTACGGCGTCCGCTCCGCGGTGCGCCAGATACTGGAGATGGAAGGTTATCGTGTGACCGAGGCAGCCACCGCCGGAGAAGCTCTCGCCTTGGTCGCGGCCGCGGACCCGGAAGGCGGCTATGACGTGGTGCTCCTCGACCACCGGCTGCCCGACAGTGACGGGCTCACCTTGCACAAGAGGATGGTGGCGGAGGGGCGCGAGCTCATGACCTGCATGATCACGGCCTATGCCGACATCGACCTAGCTTGTGCCGCTACCTTCCAAGGCATCGACTTCTTCCTGGCCAAGCCTTTCCTGCCTGACGAGCTGCTCGGCGTCGTGGAGACGCTAGTCCGCCGCCGACAGGCCCGCCACGAAGCCGAGCGCTTACGGCGCGAGCACGAGGCAAACCTCCTGGCGCTGGCCGAGGAGAAGACGCAGACTCGCTCCCTGATCGCCTCGCTGCGGGACGCCGTGCTGGTGGTGAACCGCGAAGGCCACGTGGTGCTGGTAAACGAGGCCATGGCCGGTCTGCTCGGCGCAGCAGAGGGTGACCTCTTGCATCGGCCAGTGACCGAGGTGTTCCTGGGGGGACCGCTCGCCTCACTGCTCCATCCCCTTCAGAAATCCCTGAAGGACCGCACAGTCGGCCAGCTACTCTTGGGAGAGCGGACCTTCGCTTACAGCATCGTGACCTTCCGCGGGGAGGATGACTCTGCGCTCGGTCGTATCGTGACCTTGTCTGACATCTCGGAGATCAGACGGCTGGCGCTGGAGAAGGAGCGTTTCATCCGGACCATGGTCCACGAGCTGAAATCACCCTTGGGGGCCGTGCGCAGTCTTATCGAGGTCACCACCGACAAGAGTCTGGGCGACGACCTGGATGCTTATCTCCCCCTACTCCACCGCGCCGAGGAGCGCATCGACGGGCTAGTACGGCTCATCAACGACCTGCTGCTCCTCTCCCGGAGCGAGCAAGCCTTAGCTCCGAATGAACCGGAGCTACAGGAGCTTGCCCCCGCGCTGGCGGAGGCCGTCGCCGCTCAAGCCGAGCCTATAGCCAAAGCGGGCCTCTCCACCCACCTCGAGATCGAACCCAACCTACCCCCCGTGCTACTCCCGGCCGAAGATCTCAGCCTTATCCTGGCCAACCTCATCGGTAACGCTGTGAAGTACAACCGGCCCGGGGGGACGGTGACAGTGCGTGCTCACCGTGAGGATCGTTGGGTGCGCCTGGACGTGGAGGACAGCGGCATCGGCATCTCACCGGAGAACCTTGACCGGGTCTTCACCGAGTTCTTTCGGGAGAAGCGCCCCGAGACCCGCGACCTCGAGGGTAGCGGATTGGGTCTGGCCATCGTAAAGCGCCTGGTCGAGCGGGCGGGCGGCCGTGTGCAGGTGCAGAGCGCCCAGGGGTTGGGCTCGACCTTCTCGGTCTTCTTGCCTGCCTAGCCCACCTCAGGGCCTGCTGGGACCAGTGACCCGCCTGCCCGCCGACACGCGGGGCGCTGGCCTGCCTTTCCCCGCCGTGCCCGACCCAGCCGTGCGCTCACCCCGCCCCCGCAGCCGGAACAGGCTAGTGCCTGGCCACCACCAGTTCGCGCCTCCTAGGTAAGCCATGATAGCGGGAAGCAGCGTGAGCCGGATAAGCAAGGTATCGACTATGATGGCGAGCGCGATGCCCAGACCCAGCATCTTCGTCTCGCCGATGCTGGTGAACACGAAGGCGCCGGTCACGATGACCACGAGGAGAGCCGCACTCACGATGACCCGACCTGTACGGACCAGGCCAGTGGTCACACTTTCCTGGTTGTTGCGTGAACGCCGCCAGCGCTCATGCATGCGGGTGAGCATGAACACCGCGTAGTCCATTGTGATTCCGAAAAGAATGCAAAGGATGACCACCGGGATGATGGCATCCACCGCTCCCGTCGAGGTGAAGCGCAGTATCTTCTCAAACGCGGTGCCTTGAAAGACCAGCACTAACAGACCGTAACTCATGGCTATGGTCAGCAGGTTCACAAAGACGGCCAACACCGGAAGCACCACGCTTCGCAAGAGGACCACGAACACCGCCAGGCTAGTCAGCACCACCCAGGCGATCACCCAGGGGAACCAAGTTCGCAGTTCCTGGAAGAAGTCGTAGTTGTATACTGCTTCACCCGCCACGTGCACCGAGTAGCCGCCGGGGGCGGGGGTGGCGAGCAGCTCACTCACCAAAGCCTGGGTCGAAGCGGACCCGGGGGTGTCCTCCGCCATCACCCGGAAGAGGACCGCATCCTTGGTGACCGAGGCCTTCACCAGCTGCTTGAATTGCTCTAGCTGCTGGGCAGAGATGGCCAGGCCGCTGGGGAGGGTGATCCCTTCGGGTGGCACCGTGAAGTTGTCAGGGTCGTTGAGCAGTCTCTCGAATTGCGGCCACATCGCGGCGAGAGCCGTGGGGTCTTCTAGGCCGCCCAGAGTGAAGGGGCTGACCACCGACTTCACTCCGGGCAGGCTCGCGATTTGCTGACCGTAGAAAAAGAGCGTCCCCGCGCGGACCATGTCGATGCCTTGACCGTCATCCCAACTGAGGAGCACCGAAGTGGGGGAGAGGGCTTCCCGGTCGAACTCGCGGTCCAGAATCTCGAGACCCCGACGCGACTCCGCCGTCGCCGGCAAGGTGGTGGCCGAGGTCATCTGGGTCTTAAGGGTAGCAGCCGGCCCGGCCAACAACCCGATGAGGACCACCGCTACCACGATGGACACCCAAGGACGACGAAGGACGAGCTTCGCCCACCGTTTCCAGTTGCGGGCCTCGCGGGCCTCGTGCAGTCTTATCACCGGCACAGAGTCCACCCGGCGGCCAAGCACGCCCAAGAGCGCCGGGATGAAAGTGATGGTGGCCAAGACCGAGAAGAACACCACCAGCGCCCCACCGATACCCAGTGAGCGCAGCCCCGGCGAGGGGAAGAAGCACAGACCGACCACACCCACCATCACCGCCGCCCCACTGAAGAAGACGGAGCGACCCGCCCGAGCCGTGGTCACGATGACCGCTTCTCTCACCGAGGCGCCCTTGTGGAACTCCTCGCGGAAGCGGGACACCATGAGCAGAGCATAATCGATAGCCACCGCCAGCCCTAGCAGAGTGGCCGTGTTCATGGCGAAGATGGACATGTCGGTGAGCCGCCCCAACAGGTACATGCCGCCTAGCGTCACAGTGACGGCAAGCCCCCCGGTGATGACGGGAAGCGCCGCCGACACCAAGCTGCCGAAGACAAAAACGAGCGCCACCAGCGCCACCGGCAAGCCGTACAGCTCCACCCGACGTAAGTCGCGGAACGAGTACTCGGTGAGGTCGGCGTTGATGGCCGGCTCTCCGGTGACGAAAGCCTGCAGCTGGGTGTCCCTAAGCAGTCCCCGGATCTTGTCCACCTGGGATTGCACCTCTCCCAGGGGTGCAGAGAAGTTGAGCACCGCCACGGAGCTCTTCCCGTCTTTGGAGATGAACTCGGTGCTTCCGGTGTTGCTATACGTGAGCACGCCCTCCAAACCTGGCAAAGCGGCGGCAGTGAGGCCTTCGAGGGCCTTCCTTTCGGCTGCTTGGAACTCTGCGCTCGTGGCCTCGAGCGTGTCGCTCTTGAAGACGATGAGCAGATTAGTGGACCCTTGCTGAAACTTCTCGGCGATCAGCGCAGCCGCCTGCTGTCCGGGCGCGTCGGGGTTAGAAAAGCCTCCTCGCAAGACCTCTGCCAACCAGGGCGTGGCCACCAAGCTCACTCCGAACAAGACGATCCAAAGACCGATGACCAGCCATCTGAACCGATATGAGAATCTTCCCAACGCTTCGAACATCTGCTACCTCCGGCCCGTGAGCAACGCTACAAAGGCCTCTAGGACACGGCGCGGGTCGGCTGAGACCTCCGCGGCCACTTCTGACAAATCAACTCCGGCGATGGTCACCATGCCGTGAACCAGTGCCCACACCCCGTACGCCATCTCCTGGGTGGTGAGAGGGATGGGGGGCTTGAACACACCCTTCTCCATGCCCTCCCGGAAGGTCTCGCCGATGAGCCGAGCGAGTCCCTGTCCCACGGCTTTGCCACTGGAGGGGGGCAACTCCATGGAGGTGGAGAGCAGCATGCAGCGCAGGTCGATCGGGTTATCACGGGCGAACTCCATATACGCCATGCCCAGCTCCACTACCCGCTTATCGGGCGGGAGATCGACCGGGACCCGGCGCACGTAGGCCTCGAGGCGCTCGAAACAGTCAGCGAAGAGCGCGGCGATGAGCTCATCCCGGCTGGAGAAATAGGTGTAAAGAGCGGCGGGGCTGAAGTCGGCCCGACGAGCCACCTGCCGCAGACTGAGATCCTCCGGTCCGACCTCAAGCAGCAGCTCCCGCGCTACGTTCAGTATCTCCGCCCTCGTGTTGAGCCTGCGCCGCTCGCGCCGCGAGAGCCGTGGGGGGTCCGCAGCGACCCTTGCCGCTTGGGAGCCGCCCGCGGCCAGTGCTGCTGGATTCTCAGGGGATATGGGGTCCATCTCTTTCTCGATCCCCAGTTCCGAACACTTAATGTTCAATAGAACGGGGGACGTGATTTCGAACGCTGTTCAGAAATTAATGATAGCGACTAGCCGCCGACTCGACAAGGGTCGGCGAGACCCGTGTGTGCCTCGGCGCTACGACACTCGCGCCACGGGCCGCGTCGCCCGGATTCGCCGGCCGGATTCGTCGCCCGGACTTGCCGCCCGCGGATGGCTGCGGACGGTCTCACCCCCGGTGTCGGCCGCCTGGCCCGGTCCCGACCGTCCTCCCCATAGCCTCGATGCGCCCGCGCAGGCAGGTGTGGCACATCTCGGCAGTCTCGTTGACGCAGGCCTTATCGGGGTAGATCTCATAAAGCACCCGGTAGCGCGGGGGCGTGAGGTTGGGCATCACGATGTTGGCGCCCCGGCTGAGCCCCAGTTCACGGCCTGATTCCTTGTTGAGGGTGGCGAGCGCCGTCGTGCTGGGTAGGTTGGCCTGGGGACACACGAGCCGTGTCAGCGCGATGACCTTGTAGACCATGAGTTCGTCGCTCGGCACTTGCTCCGCACCGGCCTGCGGGAGGGCGCCATTCGGCTCCCCGCCCGCTCTTAGTCTGCCCAGGGGCGTGGCCGGGTGCGCCAGATATGGACCCACGCCGATCATGTCCAAGTCAAGGTCGCGGAACAGCAGGATGTCGTCAGCCACGCTCTCGTAGGTCTGACCGGGAATGCCCACCATGATGCCGCTGCCCACTTCGTAGCCCAGCTCCCGAAGCCGGACCAGCATACCGAGGCGATCGGACGGGTGGGATACGGTGCCGGCCTGGCGCGGTCCGGGTGGGTGGATAGCTGCATAAAGTCTTGGATCGGAGGTCTCGAAGCGTAGGAGATAGCGGTCGGCGCCAGCCTCCCGCCAGGCAACGAGATCAGCCTCCGGTCGCTCCCCCAGACTGAGCGTCACCGCCAGTCCACTGCACTTCTTGATTTCGCGTACCGTCTGTGCGACCCACTCTCGGGTCAGTCCGTAGTCCTCGCCAGCCTGCAGCACTACCGTGCCGTAGCCGTAGGTGGCCGCTTTCTCCGCGCAGGCAAGGACTTCCTCGCGTGACATGCGATAGCGGGCAAGTGCCCGGTTTCCCGCCCGCAGTCCGCAATACCTGCACTGGCGGACACAGTGGTTAGAGATCTCTATCAGACCGCGCAGGTGGACCGCGTCGCCCACGTTGCGGCGCCGGGTCTCGTCCGCCGCCCGCCACAGCTCTTCGAGACGCTGGGGGTCGTCCTCCCGGAGCCAAGCCAGGATGACACTGCGATCGAGCCCGCCCGACGCGCGGATGCGGCTTGAGAAGGTGACTGCCACCCCGCTCGCCGTCATGCCACTTGCCACCACGCCATTGGCTGCCCTATCGGTCGCCGGCTTGCTCATCGAGCCGTCTCCGAGTCGTACGAGGCGGAGACCAGGCCGGCCTGGCCACGGGCCGGGGCGATTCCGACCTCGTCCCTGCCCCCCGACCCTCTTCGGGCACGTACCAGCTCCAGCGCCGCCGGGAAAGGCTCCAAGGCCCGCTCGAAGATGCCTAGGCTGTAAGCGATGGCCAGCCCATAGTTGGTGATAGGCACGCCGGCTTGCTTGCAACGCAGTATCCGGCTGAGCATGGCTCGCCGGTTAAAGGTGCAGGCGCCGCAATGTATGATCATGTCGTAGCGCGACACGTCCTCCGGGAAATCGTGGCCTTGCACGGTCTCGAACTCGAGCTTCCCCCCCACGTACTGGTTGAGCCAACGAGGGATCTTCACCCGGCCGATGTCATCGGCGATCGGATGGTGGCTGCAGGCCTCGGAGATGAGCACCCGGTCGCCAGGGCGGAGGTCTTCGAGGGCCAGGGCCCCTTCCACCTGCGTGGTGAGGTCGCCCTTGAAGCGAGCGAACAGGATGGAGAAGCTGGTCAGGGGTACTTCACGCGGGGTATCCGCTGCCACCTTCAGGAAAGCCTGTGAATCGGTCACCACCAGCCGGGGTGGTTCCTTGAGGCGCGCCAGAGCCGTGCGCAGCTCCCTCTCCTTGACCACCAAGGCCATGGCATCGGCGTCAAGCAGGTCCCGGATGGACTGCACCTGGGGCAGGATGAGCCGGCCGCGGGGGGCCTCCTTGTCAACGGGGACCACCAGCACCGCCAGCCCGTCCGGCCCCACCAGGTCAGACAAGATAGCTGGGTTCTCGATGAAGTGCTCTGGGGCGCTCTCCAGCAGAGCCTGCCGCAAGTCGAGCAGTCCTTCCCGCCTCAGCGCCGACACCGCCACCGTGCGCACCTTCAGCGCGGACAGCCTTTCTGCCGTCCCCAGGGGCACCGCGGGCTTCCCGTCGAGGGCGTCAATCTTGTTGAAGACCGCCACCGCCGGCACCTGCCGCTCCCGCAGCTCATCCAGGATCTGGTCTTCGAACTCTCCCCATTCGCCTGCTTCGGTGACGATCACGCCCAGGTCAGTGCGATCGAAGACCTGCATGGTACGCCGGGCTCGCAGCTCTCCCAGCGCGCCCACGTCGTCGATACCGGCGGTGTCGATGAAAAGAACGGGGCCGAGAGGCAGTAGCTCCATGGGCTTCTCCACCGGGTCGGTGGTGGTACCGGCCTGGTCGGACACGATGGAAACATCCTGCCGGGTGATGGCATTGAGCAGGCTCGATTTGCCCACGTTGCGACGCCCGAAGAAGGCGATGTGGAGGCGCATGCCACGCGGGGTGTCAAGAAGGCTCATCAGTCGACCGTCCTTTGTCCGCTCCCAGGCCCGGAGCTCTTTTCGAGTAGATGGGGCATTCCGAGACGAGTCACCGCTTCGGGAGCGAGCAACTGGTCGACCACCTCGGCTGACAGTAGACCCTCCTCCACCACGGTAGCCCGGATACTACGGCCTGTCTCGCGCGCCCGAGCCACCGCCGCTGCCGTCTGCTCGTAGCCCAACACCGGCAGGAGGGCCGTGGCCACAGCTGTGGAGGATTCGACGTGGGCCCGGCAGCGCTCTTCGTCGGCCTCGATGCCTTCCACGCAGTGACGACGTAGGATGTCGCAGCTCCCAGAGAGCAGCTTGAGCGAATCGAGTAGGCAGGCCGCGATGAGGGGCAGGAAGGGATTGAGGTCGAGGCTACCGGCCGCCGCCGCCGCTGACAGGGCCTGGTCATGGCTCATCACCAGCATGGCGGCCTGGGCGACCGCCTCGGGGATGACCGGGTTCACCTTGCCCGGCATGATGCTGGAACCGGCTTGTTTCTGAGGAAGCCTTATCTCGCCCAAGCCGGCGTCCGGCCCGGAGGAGAGCAGGCGCAGGTCGTTCGAAATCTTAAGAAGCGTGGCAGCGCACGCTTTGAGGATGCCCGAGACTTCCACGAACACATCCGCGTTCTGGGTGGCCTCCACCAAGTTCTCCGCCCGGGCGAAGCCGATGCCCGTTAGCTCCCGCAGGGTGTCGACCACCCGGAAGATGTACTGCCGGGGCGCGGCCAGACCGGTGCCGATGGCCGTCCCACCTAGATTGACCACCCGCAGCCGCTCTTCGCATTTGTACACCCGCCAGCGGTCGCGGCTGAGCGCTTCCGCGTAGGCCCCCATCTCGCGACCCAGCGTGGTGAGCACAGCGTCCTGCAGCTCGGTGCGGGCCACTTTGACCACGTGAGCGAACTTCTGCTCCAAGGCCTGAAAGGCTTCCTGCAGCGAGACCAGCCGGTCCTCCAATTGGTGCAGGAGAAGGATGGCCGCCAAGCGCAGAGCGGTGGGATAGGTGTCATTCGTGGACTGGTGCAAGTTGATGTCGTCCAGCGGCGACACCCGGGAGTAATGCCCCAGCGGCTCGCCCAGAAGCTGGAGAGCCCGGTTAGCCAACACCTCGTTGACGTTCATGTTGGTGCTGGTGCCCGCTCCACCTTGCAACAGATCCACTACAACATGCTCAGTAAGCCTCCCCTCCGCCATCTCGCGGCACGCGCGCTCGATGGCGTCGGCCTTGGCGGGATCGTCGCTCCACACCCCCAAGCTGCGATTGGTGAGCGCGCAGGCCAGCTTTACCGTGCCGTAAGCGCAGACCAGCTCCGCGTGAACGGGCCGCCCAGCCAGGGCGAAGTTCTCGAGGGCCCTCACGGTGTGGATGCCATAAAGCGCCTCCGCTGGCACCTCCCGCTCGCCCAAAAGGTCGCGCTCCAGGCGCACCTCAGACGTATACATCCCGCTCCCCCTCACGGACCCGTTCCAGCAGCTTCTCCGCCAGCCGCCGTTCGCCCGCCGTCATCTGGGACAGCTCGGCCGCCATCCGCGCTTCGCCGGCCGCCCGCGTGTCGGGGGAGGCGAAGTCGAGCAGGTACTCCATGAAGGTCGAGAGTGCGTTGGGCCCGCACATGTGCTTGATATCACCGGGCTTGGCCAAATCCATGAAGTCGTGGCCGGTCCGGCCCAGACGGTAACAGGCTGTGCAGAAGGAGGGCGTGTAACCGAGCTGAGAGACATCGCGGATGACCTCGTCCAGGCTACGATGGTCGCCCAGCTGGAACTGGGCGGCGTCGAACTCCTCATCCTCGGCATAGCCGCCGGGATTGGTCCGGCTACCGGCCGAGATCTGCGAGACACCGAGCGCGAAAGTCTCGCGGCGGATATTGGGCGTCTCTCGGGTGGACATAATGATGCCGGTGTAGGGCACGGCCAGACGCAGGATGGCTACCAGCTTGCGGAAATCGACGTCAGAGACGGCATAGGG
>Ga0101944_10001964_pt1 | contig 36696 bp, 25 predicted proteins | sample DewCreD2012metaG_FD_75245 | JGI IMG/M metagenome (GOLD analysis project Ga0101944, IMG submission 75245) | Hot spring sediment bacterial and archeal communities from British Columbia, Canada, to study Microbial Dark Matter (Phase II) - Dewar... ... | reverse complement strand
TCTTAGAAATCTAATAGTATTACCATTTAATATCAAACACGCTGAAAAAGCAGGCGAATTTGCCCGAATACTTTATGAAGCAAGAAAAAATAAAATCTTGAAGTTGCAGAAAGGCCAATTATTATAAATGACGCCAAATTATTTGCCCAAGCACATTCCGATGAAAGAATCAATTATTATGTAACCGCTGATACAAATAGCATACAACTCTATAATAACATCAAATCAAAAATTAATTTGGATTTTGCTTTTATTGATATTAGAAATAAGCATTCAGATACATTTGGAATATTAGATTTGTAACAAATAATTTTTCACAATTCTTAAACTACATCCAATGAACCCCACCAAAATCGAATGGATAGAAAAAGTATGGAATCCATCAATTGGCTGTGATAAAGTTTCTGCCGGCTTTAATAGTTAACCCGAAGCAGGGATGCTTCGGCCAACTTGCTAAAATATTTCAGCTCGTTTGACGGTTTTATTTTCCTTTAAGAAAACTATTTCGATATTTATCTTGTTATTAGAAAAAAATAAAAAAAGGAGTATAAAATGATTAAACGATTTGGCACTAATATTTTCTTCTTTTTAATAATATTCTATTCAATCGGATTATCTCAGAACAGATCACTTTCTTATGAAGATTTGTTTAATATTCAGAACGTAAATGAAGTAGCTGTTTCTCCTGATAAAAATTTCATTGCTTATACTCTTATAGTTCCGCGACCCTTGAGTGATAAGCCAGGTTCTAATTATAGCAATCTTTTCATTTTCAACATTTCCAAAAACACATCTAATCAAGTATTCAATGAAAATGTTAATGTATCTTCAATTCAGTGGAGCAAAAACTCAAAGGAATTATATTTTATCTCAAAACTCAATGATGAAAAATTTTCTCTGATTTATTCTGTCCCGGCTGAGGGAGGTAAACCGAAAAAGGTTTTTGATGAAAACTCTAACATTCTCTCATATCAGTTAAGTCCGGATGGAAACAAAATTGCTTTTGTAAGACTTGAAGATATAAGCGTTAAAAAATCAGAGTTGCTTTCAAAAGGTTTTGATGCAGAGATTTATGAAGAAGAGTATCAAAACAGAAATTTGTATATATATGATTTAAATAGTAAAACCATCAAACAAATAACATCTTCGGTTTCAGTATTTGAATTTGACTGGTCGCCTGATTCTAAAAACATCGCCGCAGCAATAGCCGATAAGAATCTTGTTGATGATTCATATATGTTTAAGAGAATTTATATTGTTGATACAGAATCAGGAGCAAAGTATAAATTAGTTGAAAATCCTGGCAAGCTAAGTCAATTGAGTTTCAGCCCGGATGGAAAGAACTTGGCTTTCATTTCTGCTGCAAATATAAATGATGCTGTAAGCGGAAGTCTTTTCATAAGTGAAGTATCTAATCAAAAGAAGTTTGAAGATTTGAAAAATTATTCGAAAGGTTTTGAAGGATCTGTAATTTCTGTAAAATGGAAAGATAATAAAACAGTTTTATTTAGTTCTGAGGAGGGTGTTAATATAACTTTACGAGAACAATCTATTGAAGAAGATAAAAGCAAAATTTTAATCGAAGGTGGTAAAGTCGTTTTTAATCAATTTGAGTATGAGAATGGTTTGTTTGCTTTTGCCGGAAATACATCAGAGCATCCATCAGAATTATTTACTTTTTCAGCCTCTGAAGGATTAAAAAAACTTACCAATCATAATTCCTGGTTGAAAGATATAAAACTCGCAAAACAAGAAAAGATTGAATATTCAGCAAGAGATGGACTTAGAATAGAAGGTGTTTTGATATATCCGTTAAATTATGAATCAGGGAAAAGATATCCACTTATAAATTACATTCACGGAGGCCCTGAGGCAGCTATTCAGAATGGATGGAATACTGGCTACGGAAGCTGGGGACAATTTGCCGCAGCAAAAGATTTCTTTGTTTTTATGCCGAATTACAGAGCTTCCTCCGGGCGTGGTGTTGAATTTACTATGATGGGGTTTGGTGATCTTGCTGGGAAAGAGTTTGATGATGTGATTGATGGAATTGACTATCTAATTAAAAAAGGTTATGTAGATAGTTTAAGAGTTGGAATCGGTGGCGGCTCTTATGGAGGATATTTCTCAGCATGGGCTGCTACAAAACACTCTAACAGATTTGCTGCTTCTGTTGTATTTGTTGGTATTGGTAATCAGGTTTCTAAAAGAAATACAACCGACATTCCTTATGAAGATTACTATGTGCACTGGGGATTTTGGACTCACGAGAATGAAAATTTAGTTTGGGAAAGAAGTCCGGTTAGATATGCACATCTTTCTAAAACCCCAACTCTTGTTTTACACGGAAAAGAAGACCCGAGAGTTCATCCTCAACAAGGTTTAGAAATTTACAGATCATTAAAACTGCATAGTAAAGCTCCTGTAAGATTAGTCTTTTATCCTGGTCAAGGTCACGGTAATTCAAAAAATACTGCAAGATATGATTATTTAGTTAGAACTATGGAATGGTTTGAGTATTATCTCAAAGGTAATAATCCTAAAGATAGAATGCCGGAAAAGTATTTAGATTTTTAATTTATTATAAACAGACTTATTAAATATTTATGTATTTAAATATAAATAGAAATAATAATAACAATGTTGATATGTTGAAAAGCGGCTAAGATTATATTACTACGGTAATTACAGAAAATAAATTTTAACAACAAGAAATTTTAATGATAATCATATTAACATCATTTAATTTAGTGTTGAAAAGTGAGTCTTTATTAACAAAGTATTAAATTATAATTAACAGCTTACTAACTTCAGAATTATTTAGAATAAAACGATTTTATTGATGATATTTTTGTTATTAAATTTTTATACAAATAGTTTTGAGCGAAATTTTGAATTAAATTAACATAGTATTAAATATTGTTGAGTAATTGTAAAAATCTTAAAAAAATAATAATTTTGATTATCCAATAACCCAAAATAAAAGGAGTAACCTATGAAAAAACTAATTGCTTTATTTGTTGTTTTTATGGCTCTTTCTTCAGTAGCCTTATCTCAGTCAATGGTACAGAGTGGTACCTGGACAGTTAATCCAAGTATTGCTGGCTATAATATGGACAAGAACACAGGCGAAAGAACAATGACTGTTGATGTTGAGTTTCCAAAACCTTTTGATACCAAACCAACTGTTGTTTTAGCAGTAACTCAAATTGATACGGATAAAGACTCAAACAGCAGATATAATGTTGAAGCTATTTCTGTTTCAAGAGATGGTTTTACTTTGAAAGTAAGAACTTGGGCTGATTCAAAAGTTTACAGCTTATCTGGCTATTGGATGGCTCACGCAGAACCTAAATAACAAAATTAATTACGTTAGAATTTTTTAAGCTGTCACGTTACTAATAAATGTGACAGCTTATTTTTTTGGAATAAACTTAATAGAAACAGAATTTATACAGTATCTTAATCCGGTTGGTTCGGGTCCGTCATCAAAAACGTGTCCAAGATGACCATCACAAGTTGAACAAAGAACCTCTGTTCTTATCATTCCGTAACTTCTGTCTTCAACGTAATAAACTCTATCTTCAGCAAGAGGTATAAAGTAACTTGGCCAGCCACAATGAGATTCAAACTTTGAATCAGAAGAAAATAATTCAGCACCACAACCGGCACAACAATAAGTTCCCTCTTCAAAATGATCCCAATACACTCCTGTAAAAGCTCGTTCTGTTCCCTTTTGCCTTAAAACTCTATATTGTTCGGGAGAGAGTTTTGATTTCCATTCTTGTTCGGATAATATTATTTTTTTTGACACAGAGTCCTCCTTTTTTGATAAACTATCAGGAACATAAATTTGGCTCAAATACTTATTATGCTCGTTATTTTCTGTAAATAGTTGTGATAAAAATAAAAAAGCATTTAATGTAATAATCAATGATAGCATAAATTTAATTTTTTTATTATTTAACATTTTTTCTCAAAGTAAAAATTGTAGGAAAAAACAAATACAGACAAGCTAAAGCTCTTCCAATTACAAAAGATAGAGTTGCTGAAACAGCTCCAACCAAATTAGTTTTATGAATAAAAAACAACATTAGTAAAATAATAGTTGCAAATTCTATTGCTGTTCCAATAGTTATCAACTTTGTTTTTCTTCCAATTACTAAAACAGCCCTTTGGTAACTGATTAAAACAGTTAGGGCAGGAAAAAAAGACATAATTCTAAGAGGAATTTTTGAAAAATCACTGAGTTGTTTTGACAATCCTGAAATATTATAGAACCAAATATCGGACAAAATAGAAAACGCTATTGCACTTAGCACGGCGACCAGAAATAAAGATAACTTTAATGAAAATAACATCAAATCTTTATGATTTTCAAAGTAGTTTCCGATAAGTGCAACAACCACTTCCTGATATGATAAACCAATAGCACGAAATATGAAAACAAACGAAGTTACTACTGGTAAAACTGCAAAAGATTCCAAAGGCATTCTGCTTTGTCCTACAAAGAATGTAACGAATGGCTGTATCCCTATAGTTAAAAGTGAAGTAAAAGCTAAAGGAATATAAAAGCTTTTTATTTTCTTTTGATTTAATATTTCAAATTCATTTTCAGTGGTATTTTTTTTCAATTTCAATCTTTCGATTAAATCAGATGAAACTATTCTTATAAAAACAGCTTCACTGATAACTCCGGATGATAAAGATATTCCCCCAACCAAAGCACCGGAGAGTTCTCCCCATAAATAAAGAATTAGTGCCGTCAAAGACATCGAAATAAGTCTTACAAATGTTCCTAAAGCAATGTATTTAGTTTTATTATTTCTAATTAAAATACCCTGGTAGAATCTTCTCAATCCAATAGATGCCGGAAAAGGTATTAATGCTAAAGTAGCCTGATGAGATAAAAAAGAAACAGTTTTTGGCAGACCGATTAGATTCTCTGTTACAAAATAAAATATCTGAGGAATATTAAAAGAAAGAAGAAAAAAAGTCAAAATGAGATTTATCTTTATATTAAATTTCTTTATTTGTAAATAAGCATTATAATCTTTTACAAGAGCTGTTGAAGCACTCATCATCATTATAACCGGTGCTTCAAAAATCATAGCCAAAGAAAAGCTGATTCCATAAGCAGCTAAATTTATTTTAGCTTCTGGCAGTCTTGCAATTAAGGCAGAAAGGTAAGGTCCTTCAACAGACATCATAAGCCAGGTTGATGCGAGAGGAAGCCAGAAATATAAAATTTCTTTTTGAGTGAGAGCTGTCCTTTGAGTTGTAGAATCATTCATAATTTCAATTCCAAACATAATATTTTTGATGGACTATTTTTAGTAAGTTATCAGAACTTAAATATCTTTTTCACATCTATCCGAAATAAATATTTACGTAGCTTAAACCTGTTCCTGCTATTAATTTTTTGGCATACTAAAAAGCAATTTTACTTTGCGCAACATTCAATCTCTGTGCTTTTCTGTGTCATCTATTTTAATCTATGAGGAAGAAAAATTACACAGAGAACCTCAGAGGAATCTCAAGAGAGCCGCAGAGCTTTAGCATTTATTATGAATCTATAAAGTAATTTGTGATAATCTGTGTTATCTGTGGTTATAGTTTATTGAATTTGCTTACATCATCATCTAGTAATCTATTTTTTATAGGACACGGATTTAAACTGATTCGACGGATTTAAACGGATTATCTAATTTCTCTTTTCTTACTCTTTCTCATACTCATACTCTTAATCTTTTTTACACTTTAGTATTTTTGCATAAAGGAAAAACAAATGACTGTACATCACTACAACAAACTCAACAATTTCATATACCGTTATGGCAACATATTTATTAGCGTTTTAATGGTAATGAACATTTCGGTATTTATTCCTCAGCTTAAAATTAGCGGTATATTTTATTTCCCGATTTTTGCTGCATTCGTGATATTATACCTTATAAACAGATTTTACTTTCTTTTGTATAAAACATTTCCTTTGGAAATAATATCAGATGATGAAAAAATAATTTGTAAAAACTTCATTTTTAATAAATCCCGCATTGATACTATTTATTATAAAGATATTCAAAAAATTTCCGGCGGCATTTTTGAAGGAAGATTAAGCGGGATGATGAAGATTACCGATAAAAATAATTTGTCAATAGTGTTTTCACATAGAATTTCAGAATCAAATAACTTAATTGCAAAAATTTTGTCAAAAGTTGATAAAAAAATTTACGATGAAGCAATGGAAAATTTGAGCAAGCTGGGATTAAAACTGAGTAAAAAGAAGGATAAAAATTGAAAGTCGCAGTTTTATTATCAGGTGGAGTTGATAGTTCCGTAGCATTATATCTTTTGAAAGAACTTGGCTATGATGTTACTGCTTTCTATCTCAAGATTTGGCTGCAGGATGAATTTTCTTTTCTTGGAGATTGTCCTTGGGAAGAAGACCTGAATTTTGCCTCAGCAGTTTGCAAACAAGCTTCTGTGCCGCTTGAAGTGCTGCCTTTACAAACTGAATATTGGGATAAGGTAGTAAGCTACACAATAGACGAAATTAAATCCGGCAGAACACCAAATCCGGATATGTTTTGCAACAGACTTATAAAGTTCGGAGAGTTTTATGATAAAATTGATTCATCTTTTGAGAAAGTTGCAAGCGGTCATTATGCAAGAGTGGAAAACAAAGAAGGAAAATTTTTACTTAAAACCTCTCCCGATCCGATTAAAGATCAAACGTATTTTTTAGCTTACTTAACCCAAGAACAATTATCAAGAGCTTTATTTCCAGTTGGTAATTTCACTAAGACTCAAATCAGAAAAAAAGCTATTAGTTATAATCTTCCGAATATGGCAAGAAAAGATAGTCAGGGAATTTGTTTTTTGGGTAGAATCAGTTTTAATGAATTTATTAAACATCATCTTGGAGAATTGTCTGGAGATATTGTTGAACTTGAAACCGGACAAATTAAAGGAAAGCATAAGGGATATTATTTTTATACAATTGGACAGCGTTCGGGTTTGGGTCTTGGTGGAGGTCCTTGGTACGTTGTTAAAAAAGATATTAACAATAACATTATTTTTATCTCAAAACAGGATTACAGCAGCAGGGCAAGAAAAGAATTTAAGGTTACAAACTTCAATTGGATTACAGAACATCCTAATAACTTTGAAAATCTGAAAGTAAAAATCAGACACGGGGCTAAGTATTATAATTGTTCTTTAAGTCTGGAAAATGATATTGGAATTGTAAATATTGACCAACAAGATCAGGGAATTGCACCCGGACAATTTGCCGTATTTTATCAGAATGATGTTTGTTTGGGAGGCAGCGTAATTATTGAATAAAAAAATCGGACCGATTCATATCAGCCCGATTAATTTCCCCCTTTTCATTTACTTTAGTATAATTTTATGAGAAAAGTAACTCGCTCTGTTCCCTGTTTTCTTTTATAGGAGGTTTTTCATTTTCGAACAATTGAATCACAATAATATTTTTTCTGAGATTTTCTGGTAGTTCAGAAACAATTTGTTTTGTTTTAAAGAAATTAAGTGATGAAACACCAATATATAAATTCACTGATTTGTTGCTGTATCTTGTTTTTCGTGATGCGAGATAAATAATCTTTTCTTTTATTCTGTTTAGATTAACGAAGTCGCTTTCTTTTAATATAATACCAATTGCATAAGAATTTTTATATCTTGCAATTACATCTACCTCGTAACCGCCCACACGAGAAGGTTCTGGTAAATATGTTCCAAACTTTCTGGAAACAGTCATATATCCTCTTTTCCAGAAGTGTTCAATCAATGCATCAATATCTTTTTTTATATCTGTGTTCATAGCTAAAATTTATGATGCTAATGGAATAATTGGTATAATGGGAGAAAATCTTTCTTTTAAGAAAACTCTAATGTTAGAAATAAATCTATAATCAAATTTTTTAATTTCATTTGAACCGCGAATTTTTCCATAAAGCTGTTTATTCCCGTGCCAATCTGTGCTTATGTAATATGGTTGCACAAAAACCTCTTCTGCACCATAATAAAATCTTAATTCGTTACGATTTCTTATTGCCCTCAAAAAAATTTCTGATTTCATAAAAACTCCTTTCAATTATACCACCTTAAAACTCCAACAACTTTTCCAATGATTGAAAAATCTTCTTTGTTGGTCACCTTTATTGGTGAATACTTTTCATTTCTTGGTAAAAGAACAACTTCTTTATTGTTATTATCGAAAATTTTCACTGTTATTTCAGTTTCTAATCTTGCAACGATAATTTCTCCGGATTTTGCCGTGCTTTGTGGACTCACAATTACAAGGTCTCCTTCGAAAATTCCAGCATCTATCATACTATCGCCCTGAACTTTAAGAGCAAAGCAACCAGCAGCATTTCTGATAAAAGAACTATCAATTGAAACGCTGCCATCAATATTTTCTTCTGCGAGTATTGGTGAACCTGCAGCAACTCGTCCAACAACAGGAATTTGATGAATATCTTCAGAGCGGGAAATGACTTTTTCAAAACCAGTATTTAATGAATTATTAACACTTATTGCACGACTTGCATTACTGCTGATATTTAAATATCCCTTTTTCTTCAATGCATCCAAGTGTCTCTTTACTCCAAAGGTAGAGGCAATATTAAAAAAGCTGCCTATTTCCCTTAAAGTTGGGGGATAACCATTTTCTGAAATAAATGATTTAATGAAATTTAAGATTTCTTTCTGCTTTTCGGTTAAAATGTCTTTCATAAATAACTGTTCATTTGTTCACTACAAATATAGTGAACAGACGAACACGTGTCAAGGGTAAATTTAATAATTTTTTATAAACTTCGATTATCAGTTGGGGAATAAAAGTCAAAAAGAAAAATTCGAGCAATATTTTTTTAATGATTAAAAATAATTTAAAAAAGCAAAGAAAATTCATAACAAAAATTAAATTAACAAATGAGAGGAAAAAATGAAATTTTTAAGATTCAACGATTGGAAAATCTTTTATAAAATAGTTGCTCTTTCTTTAGCAATTATAGCATCAATTTTTATAGTTTTTTTTAATTTTCTTATTCCTGTGATAAGCAAGACACTATATAAAAATAAACAGGAAAATGTAAAAAATACTGTGGAAGTTGCTTATAATATCTTGGATAATCATTATAAAATGTTCGTAAACGGAATAATAACCGAAGATGAGGCCAAACAAAAATCTATTGAGCTTATAAAAGGATTACGTTACAATGAAAAAGATTATTTCTGGATTAACGATTATTCTCCAAAAATGATTATGCACCCGATAAACAGTGCTTTAGATGGAAAAGATATGAGTGATTACAAAGATCCGGATGGTGTATTAGTCTTTGTAAGAATGTCAGATGTTGTTAAAAAAGATGGCTCTGGATTTGTAGAATACAGATGGAACAAGCCAGATCAAACAGTTCCTTCTCCAAAAATTTCTTTTGTTAAAGGATTTAAAGAATGGGAATGGATTGTTGGGAGCGGAGTATACGTTGATGATGTAGAAAATGAAATTGGTAACATTAAGTCGCAATTTACAATTATACTTATTATTACTTCTATTGGTGCAATGATATTAGGTTTCTTCGTTGCCAAAAAAGTTTCCGTACCTGTAAAAAAATTAAGTGATGCTGCTGCTAAAGTGGCGGAGGGCAATGTTAATGTCATAGTTGAAATAAAAACCCAAGATGAAATAGGAAAACTTGGTAACGACTTTAATAAAATGGTTGAAAATATTAAAAAGTCAATTGAAGAGATTGAGTTTAGAAATAAAGAGGCAGAAAAAGCTGCTAAAGAAGCTGAGGAAGCAAAAAAACAAGTGGAACAACAAAAAGAATATCTTTCAAAAAATACAAGAATCCTTTTAGAAAATATGCAAAAATTTGCAAATGGTGATTTAACAGTAAATCTTATCCCCGAAAAAGAAAACGATGATATAGGAAAATTATTTTTAGGATTTAATTCTGCAGTAGAGAACATAAGAAATATACTTACTAATGTAACAGATGCAGTAGAAACCACTGCAACTGCAAGCAGCGAGATATCTTCATCCTCAGAACAATTAGCTTCTGGTTCACAGGAATTTAGTTCACAGGTACACGAGATAGCATCAGCCGTAGAAGAGATGACACGCACCATACTTGAAACATCAAAAAATGCATCTGTAGCAGCCGATAACTCTAAGCAAGCACAGAAAGTAGCAGAAAAGGGAGCACAAAAGGTAATAGAAACCAAAGAAGGAATGAATTCGATAGTAACATCTGCCCAGAAAACCGGTCAAATAATATCATCTTTAGCAGGGAAGACAGACCAAATAGGAGAGATAACCCAAGTAATAAACGATATAGCCGACCAGACGAACCTATTGGCACTAAACGCAGCAATAGAGGCAGCTCGAGCAGGAGAACAAGGACGAGGGTTTGCAGTAGTAGCTGATGAGGTAAGGAAATTAGCAGAACGCACAACCAAGGCAACCAAAGAGATAGCTGAGATGATAAAACAAATACAGAAAGAGGCAAAAGAAGCCGATGGGTCAATGGTAGAGGCGAGAAGATCAGTTGAGACAGGAATGCAATTAACCGAGGAAGTAGGAAAGGTATTAGAGGAGATATTAGGAGCAAACACACGTGTATCAGATGTAATCAATCAGGTAGCCGTAGCAAGTGAAGAACAATCAAGCACAGCCGAACAGATAAGTCGAAATATAGAAACAATGAGCAGTGTAACGCAACAATCAGCACAAGGCATAGAACACGTAGCGAAGGCAGGAGATAATTTAATAAGGATGATGGAGAAGTTGCGAGGTTTAATAAGTCAATTCAAGATAGGTAATGAAGAACGAGAAAAAAGCGGGTATTACTTAAGACCTAATGGAAAGATAGTTAAAGAAATTTAAAGAAAGGGAAAAGATATATGGAAAATATAAAATACAATCAGGAATCGGGAGAAATACTCCAATTAGTAACCTTCATAATCGAGAATGAAGAGTTTGGGATAGATATACTGAAAGTAGAAGAGATAATCAGATTGATATCAATAACGAAAATACCCAATGCTCCGGATTTTGTAGAAGGTGTAGTAAACTTAAGAGGCAGAGTAATACCGGTGATAGATTTACGCACAAGACTCGGACATCCTAAAAGAGAGCACGATAATAATACGAGAGTAATAGTAGTGAACGTGAATGAAATGACATTAGGCTTTATAGTAGATTCAGTGCGAGAAGTGATAAGGATCCCTAAGTCCATAACGGAACCGCCGCCGTCAATAACAGCGGGAGTAGATTCGGAGTATATCACGGCAGTAGGGAAATTAGAGAACCGGTTGTTAATATTATTGGATTTAGAGAAAGTATTGGATATGAAAGAGAAGGAAGAGTTAAGTGAAATAGAAAATTAGTAACAGAAGCGTCCTCGCTTCTGAAGTTAGTGATTAAGTTAAAACTCAGAAGAAGAAATAATAAAAACTTAAGCCCATAAAAAAACCCACCTAATCCCTCAGTTTCACCCCGGAAGCGATTTCGGGGTGAAGGCTTTTAATGATTAAGATTAAGAGAAAGAGTAAGAGAAAGAGTAGTAGAAGCGTCCCCGCTTCTTGAAGAAGGTAGAGGAAGCGTCCTCGCTTCCTTAGTTAAAGATTATGAGTAAGATTATGAGTAAGATTATGAGTAAGATTATGAGTAAGAGTATGAGAAAGAGTAAGAATAGGGAAATTGGAAAATCCGTTGCATCATTTAGAACCGTGTTCCATAAAAATAAACTCTAACCACAGATAACACAGATTATCACAAATTATTTCACAAACCCGACATATACAAAATAATAAACTTCGTGCCTTAGAACTCTTGTGGCATTTCTTCTCTGCCACGAAGTCACCAAGACTCAAAGAAAAATAATCTGTTTATAATTCTTGTAAACGAATCATTTACAAATTATTTTTACAACAAACAAATGAATATTTACAAATGATTTATAGAAATTCACATATATATTTTCTAAATCATCCTCTTCTAAAAAATAAATTCTGCGCACGAATTAATAATTTTTTTTCTCACCATTAAAAAGATTTCTTCAAGGGGTTACTATGAAAGATTTAATAAACTTCCTAAAAGAAGTAAAGGTTTTCGTTTTAATAGGTTTGTTTATTTTTGGTTTGCTCACATTTTCTTTGTTCAATTCACTTGAAAGAGATTACGAGGCCCACTATAATTTTGCTTTATTTCAAGCAAAAGAAAATTTTGAAAAAGATGTAATCTATAGAAAATGGGCAGCACTCGAAAGTAGAGTTTACGTTCCGATAACCGAATTTACTCCTCCCAATCCTTATCTTAATGTTCCTCACCGTGATGTTGAAACTAAAGAAGGATTAAAACTTACTTTAGTTAATCCAGCTTATATGACAAGAATGGTTCACGGGTTAAAATCAAAACAGGATGGAACAATAAGTCACATAACAAGCTTAAACCCGATTAATCCAAATAATAAACCCGATAGTTGGGAAGTGCAAGCATTAAAAGAAATTGAAAAAGGAATTATTAATGAAAAACACGAACTGACAAAATTTAAAGGCAAAGATTACTTTAGATACATTTCACCATTAAAAGTTGAGGAAGCTTGTCTGAAATGCCACGCACAACAAGGTTACAAAGTTGGAGATATAAGAGGTGGAATAAGCGTCTCAATTCCTTTTGATAAGCTTAATGAATCTTTAGGTTCAAACAGAAGAAATATCATCTTTAGGCATCTTTTTGCTGCTGTTATTTCTTTGATTTTTTTATTTATTAGTGTCAAAACATATAAAAACAAAAACAGAAAAATTTTAGATGACCTAAATAAATTAGATTTTGTAATTAACTCTTCAGGAATTGGATACTGGGAATATGATTTGATAGAAAACGAATTAAACATCAGTGAAAACTGGCTTAAATTTTTAGGATATGATGAAATATCTTTAGATAAATCTGCTGAATTTTTCTTGGGAAAAATAAGAGAAGAAGAAAAACAAAAAGCTTTTGAGATTTTACACAAAATTAAAAAAAATCAACTTAAAGAATTTTCTTTTGAACATAGGATTAAAAAAGCTGACGGCGACTACTTATGGGTTTCAACTCGTGGTTTTGTAAGTGAATATAAAAATAAAAAAGCTGTAAAAGTTGTCGGTGTTCAAATTGATATTGATAAAGATAAAAAAATTGTTGAGAAAATTCTAAATCAAGTAAATATTCTTAGAACATTTATAGACATTTCACCGATTCCTTTTACTATTGCTGAGCTATTAAGTGGTAAAATCATCTATGTAAATAATGCCTTAGCAAATTCTTTAGGTTATTCACGTGATGAATTAATAGGAAGAACATCTTTTGAATTAAATATTTGGAATGATATTAAAGATAGACAAAATATTACTGAACAAATTACTAAAGATAAAATCTTAAGCAATTTAACATCCAAATTCAAACGGAAAGATGGTAAAATAATAGAAGGTTTTGGGACCGTTGCAGTTATAGAATCTGATGATAAAAAATACTTGGTCTCTTCGGTAATAGATATTACTGAACAGAAAAAATTTGAACGAATTCTTAAAAAAGAAAAAGAACTATATTCTTATTTTAATTATCTCCATTTTTCAATTGACAAAATGAATGAACAGGATTTTTATGATTTAAGCGTTGAATATCTTGTAAAACTAACAGATAGTAAATACGGCTTTTTCCACAGAGTTTCAGAAGATCAGAAAGAAATTATTTTAATCACGTGGAATAAAACAGCTAAAGAATTCTGCAAAGCCGAATTTCAAACACACTATCCTATTGATCAAGCAGGTAATTGGGTTGACTGCCTAAAAACAAAAAAAGCTGTTGTTTACAATGATTATAAAAACTCGCCAAATCAAAAAGGTCTGCCGATTGGTCACGTTCAAGTAGAAAAATTTATGAGTGTTGCAACATTCTTAAATGAAAAACCATATCTGATTTTTGGTGTTGGAAACAAAGAAGAAGTTTATGACGAAATTGATTCACAATTATTGGAAAACTTTGCTAATGAACTTTCAAAACTTATTGAAAAGAAACAATACATCAGTAAAATTGAAGACAATGAAAGATTTGTTTCCACTCTTATTGATAATTTACCAGGCTTTGTTTACAGGTGTGCTAATGATAAAGATTGGACAATGTATTATCTCTCAAAGCAATGCAAAGAAACTACAGGTTACGAACCTGAAGAATTGCTTAACAACTCCTTATTAAGTTATAATGATATAATCTTACCAGAGTTTCAAAAAGAAATTTGGGAAAAGATTCAAACTTGTATAAAAAATGCTTTGCCCTACGAATTAGAGTACCAAATAATTAAAAAAGATGGAAATATAATTTGGGTTTGGGAAAGAGGCAGAGCTGTAAAAGATAAGGATGGAAATATTTTATTCCTTGAGGGATTTATAACTGATGTTAATGCTAAAAAGTCTTTGGAAATTGAATTGGTAAAAAGTGAAGAGAAATTCAGACTAATTGCAGAAAATATTGGTGAAGTGATTTCTGTATTCAATCTCAATTTTGAATATATATATATCAGTCCATCAGTTGAAAAATTACTTGGTTATACACCCGAAGAGATTTTCCAATCAGGTTTAGAAAAATTGTTGGATAATGAATATGTTGAACAGTTTAAGACACTTCTTAAAATAGAGATAGAAAAAGAGAAAAATCCAACCATTGACAAAAAAAGAACAGTAAATGTTTTATTTCAACAAAAAAGAAAGGATGGAAAACTATTATGGATTGAAGGAACAGCATCATTATTAAGAAATGAAAAAGAGGAAGCAATAGGAATTTTAATTATTACCAAAGACATTACAGAAAAGAAAAAATTAGAAGATCTTTTGATTGAAAATGAAAAGAAATACAGATTACTTGTTGAAGAAATGACACAAGGTTTAGCTGTTCACGAAGCTGTGTATGATGATAATGATAATATGATTGATTACAGATTTTTAGATATGAATAAAAGTTATGAGAAAATTCTTGGTATAAAAAGAGAAGATTGGATTGGAAAAACAGTTTTAGAGGTTCTACCAAAATTAGAAAAATACTGGATAGATACTTATGCTGAGGTTGTTAAAACAGGCAAAGCTATTGAATTTGAAAATTACGCCGTAGAATTTGATAGATATTTTCACGTTGTAGCATATAATAATCAACCGGATCAATTTGCAGTAATTGTTACAGATATTACTGAAAGAAAAAAGATTCAAAAACAACTTGAACAAAGTGAAACCAAACTTAAACTCTCTCAAAAATATGCAAGAATAGGACACTATGATTTTGATGTAAAAACTGGTTTTTGGACAAATTCAGAAATGTTAAATGAAATATTTGGAATAGATGAAGATTACGTACGCGATGTAAAAGGTTGGATGGAAATCGTTCACCCCGAAGACAGAGAAGAGATGTTCACTTATCTGAACGAATATGTATTGAAGGGAAAAAATAAATTTGACAAAGAATACAGAATTATAAGAAAAAATGATAACAAACTTCTTTGGGTTCACGGCTTAGGAACAATAGATTTTTATGAGGGTGGTGAGCCTGTAAGAATGTTTGGAACAATACAGGATATTACAGAACGCAAACTCGCAGAAGAAGAACGAACTTTACTCTCTAACATTATTGAAAACAGTTTGAATGAAATTTATTTATTTAATGCAGAAACATTAAAATTCGAATTTGCTAATCAAGGAGCCGTCAATAATCTTGGCTATTCATTAGATGAATTGAAAAATATGACTCCGCTTGATATTAAACTGGAATTTACTTTGGATAAATTTCTTTCTCTAATTAAGCCCTTATTGGAAGATGATAAAAAAATCATTGTTTTTGAAACTGTTCACAAAAGAAAAAATGGAACAACTTATCCCATTGAAGTTCATTTACAATACAGTAAACTTTCAAATAAAAAATTATTTTTTGCAATAATAAATGATATCACCGAACGTAAAAAAGTTGAAGAAGAAAAAACCAGATTACTCACGGCAATTGAGCAAAGCCGTGTTAGTGTGGTGATTACAGATATAAATGGCAATATCGAATATGTCAATAATTACTTTGTTGAACATTCCGGTTATTCTAAAGATGAGGTATTAGGTAGAAACCCAAGAATGTTCAGATCAGGCAAACACTCAAAAGATTTTTATAAGCAATTATGGACAACAGTTCTAAGCGGAAATACTTGGGAGGGAGTTTTTTACAACAAGAAGAAAAATGGTCAATTGTATTGGGAATATGCTGTAATTACTCCAGTAAAAGACAAAAACAATAAAATTATAAACTTTGTTGCAGTCAAAGAAGACATAACAGAAAAAATAAATAAAGAACAGCAGCTAAATCAATACAAAGAAAAACTCGAACAGCTTGTTGAAGAAAGAACTTCCGAACTTCAAAAAGTTAATAACGAATTATTGCAGCAGATTCAAAAAGAAAAAGAACTTGAATTACTTTTGCAGGAATCTTTGTTAAAAGAAAAGGAAATTAATGAATTAAAAACAAGATTTTTTGCTTCCGTTTCTCACGAGTTCAGAACACCGTTAACAGCAGTACTCACATCTGCTCAAATGATTCAGAGATATGGAAAAAAATGGTCTGATGATAAATTAGAAAAACACTATCAAAATATTGATAAAATGATAAATCATCTCACCAAACTTCTTGATGATATAATGTTAATAAGCAGAACAGAAAGAGAAATATTAAAAAATAATCCCAGACCAGAAGACATTAACTTATTATTCAATCAAATTGTTGAAGAACATTATCCATTGTTACAAAAATACAGGAAAATAAACTTCCACAATTATTGCAGCCAAAACACATACAATCTCGATTCTAAATTAATGAAACATATTGTGGGCAATCTTTTAAATAACTCTATAAAATATGGTTATGAGAAAACAGATATTGAATTAACCGTATCTGAAGAAAAGAATTATTTAATTATTCAGGTAGAGGATAAAGGAATTGGTATAGAAGAAAAAGATTTGAGAAATATATTTGAACCATTTTACAGAACTCAACATTCATCTGGAATTAAAGGCACTGGATTGGGATTAAACATAGTTAAAAGATGCGTAGATTTAATTGGCGGAACAATAGAAGTAGAAAGCAAATTAAATGAAGGAACAAAGTTTAGTGTGAGGATACCTCTAAAATGAAAACCAAAATACTTTTTATAGAAGATGACCTAATTCTTCTGAATAATGTTAAAGATCTTTTGGAAGAAGAAGGATTTGAAGTCAGAACAGAAACAGACGGCTTGAGTGGAATCAATGCTTTTTATCAATTTAATCCGGATTTGATCATTTGTGATATTTCAATTCCGGGTAAAGATGGTTATGAAGTTTTATTGGAAATTTCACCGGAGATTCGACGTCGTTCAGTTCCGTTTATATTTCTCACTGCAAAGGTAGAAAAAGAAGACTTACGTAAAGGAATGTCATTAGGTGCTGATGATTATATTTTCAAGCCGTTTAACATTGATGATTTATTATCATCAATAAAGTTAAGATTAGAAAAATCATCTCTAAAAAAAAAGAGTAATAATGAAGAAAGAAAAATTTATCAACCTGATGATAAAGTACTCTTTAAAACAGGAATTAAAGCAGAGTTAATTTCGATTAAAGAAATAAAATCTCTTCGTGCAGAAAGTCCTTATGTTTTGATAAAATTCTCAAATGGCAGAAGTTCTTTACAAAGAGAGACTCTGGAGCATTGGGAAGAGAAATTACCAGAAAAACTTTTTGTTAGAATAAATCGCTCAACAATTATAAATACAGATTTTATTTCAAAGATTGAAAAGCTCGGCAACACATCGTATTTAATAAAAATCAAAGATGAAAATGATCCTTACGTAATCAGCAGGCGATTTATTCCCAAATTCAAAAGCAAATTCACATAAAATCAACAATAATAACATTCCTTCGGAATTTTTTTTGTATGTCAATATCCAATCTCCAATGACTAATGACCAATGTCCAATAACCGATGTCCAATCCCCAAATAATATCACTCCTTCGGAGTTAATGAATATGATCGTGATATTTTATCTACAATAATAACATTCCTTCGGAATTAAATTTTGATTAGTTGTTTAGAATAATTTGATATTAATTTTATTGTAAATTCGTGGCAGGAAAAAATGCCACAAAATCAACAATAATAACATTCCTTTGGAATTTTTTTTTGTATGTCAATATCTAATGACTGATGACTGATGTCCAATGACTGATGTCCATACTTCGGCCTGCCTCGACTTAACTATCGAGTCAAGGCGGGCAAGCTCAGTAACCAATGTCCAATGACCGATGTCCAATCCCCAAATAATATCACTCCTTCGGAGTTTATGAAAATGGTTATCATATTTTATCTACTACAATAATAACATTCCTTCGGAATTTTTTTTGTATGTCAATATCCAATGACTGATGACTGATGTCCAATGACTGATGTCCATACTTCGACCTGCCTCGACTTGACTGTCGAGTCAAGGCGGGCAAGCTCAGTAACCAATGACCGATGTCCAATCTCCAATGACCGATGTCCAATGACCAATCTCCAACCCCCAACACCCCACTTTTTCACACCGAAAAATTATCCCTTCAATTACAAAAATTGCCCGCATAATACAATTTCATTAAAAATTTTTAAGATTTAACAGATAATTGAATTAAAAAAAATCAAAATTTTTTAAAAGAATATGAAATACAAAATACTCGTTGTTGAAGATGATCCAATTCTGAGGGACAACATTAGTCAAATACTTGAAAACGAAGGATTTACGGTAGAAACAGCAGAAAATGGAAAAGTAGGAATAGAAAAAGTTCAAACCACTAACCCCGATTTAATACTCTCTGATATTATGATGCCTGAAATGGATGGCTTTGAATTTTTAGAAGAAATAATAAAAAACATCAAAACAGCCACAATTCCTGTAATTTTTCTTACTGCCAAGACAGAGTTGGAAAATCTTCGTAAGGGAATGACGCTTGGAGCTGATGATTATATCTTCAAACCCTTTAACATTGATGAATTAATTAATGCTATTCAAATCAGACTTAAAAAGAAAGAAGCATCAAATAAAAAATTTGAGGAAGCCAAGCATCAAATACTTTCAAAACTGCATCACGATTTAAGAACCCCAATGATGCCAATAATTGGTTATTCAGATGCAATTGATGGTATGGATGACTTGAATCAAGTAAAAAACCTTGTAAAAGTGATTAAAAAATCGGGTGAGAAACTTCAGGACAGAATAGAAAAATTTCTTATTTATAATCAACTTGTTTTGAACGAAGAAAATTTTCAATCGAACAAAGACTCCAAAACTCCCATTGACAAAAATTATATTCAGCAATTTCTTTCCTCTCTCGAAAGATTTTCTGTTGTAAACAATAGAGTTATTTGCGAAGTAGAATCAGCAGAACTTCCTATTAAAGAGAAAAACCTAAAACTTATGCTAAAAGAGCTAATTGAAAACGCATTGAATTTTTCACCTCAGGAGAAGGAAATTTACTTAAAAGGCTATACCTCAAATTCTGATTATGTAATTGAAATAATAGACTATGGCAAAGGTTTTAGAGAAGAAGAAATCAGGAACATCTCTTCATTTAAAAAATTTGGAGATAATCAGATTGGAAATCCTGGATTAGGTCTTGGATTAGCTATCGTAAAAAGAATATCAGAATTAAATAATATAAAATTTGATATTAAAAACACTGAGGAAAAACAAACAATTTGCAGACTAATCTTTTCTATCACAACACAGGGTAAACAAAATGCAGCATAACATTAATGGCAATAATTATGTAGAATCTATTCTCGGCTATATAAAGATTTTACTTTCGCAAAATGATTATTTGCAGAGTAATGTTAAAGCCATTCAAAAACATATTGGTAACAATGCTTTTCTTGTAGAAGCAACAGTAACTCTTGAGGATATAGGCCAAAAATTACATTCACTTGAGGACAGAATACTGAAAATTGATAAAAACAAGGTCTCCAAAATATTGCTCGAAACAAATGTAATGGGAGAGTTAAACGAGTTTGAAGATATACTGAACAACCGCTTAAATACAAAAATCTCCCGCTTAATACAAAGTTACTTAACCAATGATAGTAGTAAAAACGATAATTCAAATGTAAATCATAAAAATATTAATCAAAACTGAGGAGAAAAGGCTATGAACAAATTCTTAAGTAACATCAATATCAGCAAAAAAATGGCTCTCGGCTTTGGGGTGGCTGTTTTCCTTTTAGGTGTTGTTCTTTTTACAGTATTGAACAATTTATCATCTATGAATAATGATATTAATCTGCTGGCAAACGATAGATTTCCCAAAACAGTTTGGGCAAACGAAATTATTGATGCAGTTAATGACAATGCCCGCGCAATAAGAAATATGATGTTAACCGATGATCCCAAAATTAAAGAAGAAACATATAAAAGATTCGCTTGGGCAAAAGAATTGGTAAATGACAGATTTAATAAATTAAAAGAGACGGTAAAATCTGAAAAAGGTAAAGAGTTATTACAAAAACTCCACGATGTCAGGTTTAATGAATTTTTTCCTTTAAGAGAAAAATTACTTAAAGAATATGAGTCGGGGAATAAAGAAGCTGCAATCCAATTACTATTAGGAGATTTCAGAATAGCACAAAATAAATACTTAAAATCAGTTGAAGAATTGATAAAATATCAAACGGAATTAGTGAATTTAGCGGCCGAAGAATCAGAAAATACATATCAATCCGCAAAATTTTTGTTAATAATAATTGGAGCAATTTCACTCCTTTTTGTAATGGTATTTGGTTGGATAATTACAAGGAACATAGCCCAACCAGTAAATGCTGTTAAAGAAAGAATGGCACAATTGGAGTCAGTTTGCTTAAACAATTTAGGAAATGGACTAAATCTTTTGGCTAAAGGAGATTTATCAGCAAAAGTAGAAAAAGCCACAAAGCCGCTAAACTTAGAAAGAAACGATGAAGTAGGTCAAATGGCAAAAGTATTCGATTCAATGCTTGCTAAAGCACAAAGTGGAATAGATTCTTATGAGATTTCAAGAGATAAAATATTACAGCTTACAAACGAATTACAATCCCTAATTAAAGATGCTAAAGATGGACTCTTAGATAACAGAGGAGACGATAGAAAATTTGAAGGTGTATATAAAGAAATAATATCTGGATTTAATCAAGTGCTTGATGCTGTAATAGGACCAATTCAGGAAGGAGCAAAAGCATTAGAAGTAATGTCAACGGGAGATTTTACTGTCAGAATTACATCAGAATACAAAGGACAACATAGAAAAATAGTTGACAGCATAAATAAATTAGCAGATTCAGTTGGTTCTATTCTGCAAGAAGTAGTAGATGCAACACAAGCAACAAGCAGTGCAGCTTCACAAATCTCATCAAGCTCAGAGGAGTTAGCATCGGGCTCACAAGAATTAAGTTCACAAGTTCACGAGATAGCATCAGCTATAGAACAAATGACCTCAACAATAATACAAACCTCTAAGAGTACAAATCGCACTGCAGATAATGCAAAGCATTCAGTAGAAATAGCCGAAAAAGGCGGCGAGGTAATTCTACAAACAGTAGATGGAATAAGTAGGATAGCAGAAGTAGTAAACAAAGCATCAGAAATAATCCAAGAATTAGGAAAGAACAGTCAACAGATAGGAGATATAGTTCAGGTAATAGATGAAATAGCTGACCAGACAAACTTGCTTGCACTAAACGCAGCAATAGAGGCAGCTCGAGCAGGTGAACAAGGACGCGGCTTTGCAGTAGTAGCCGATGAGGTTAGAAAATTAGCAGAACGCACAACCAAAGCAACCAAAGAAATCGCTCAAATGATAAGAAAAATACAGACAGATACAAAGAATGCGGTAGAATCAGTAAGTGAGGGAGCCGTTGTAGTCGAAGAAGGTAAGAAGTTAGCATCAAAGGCAGGTCACTCTCTGAAAGAAATAATCAGCAGTGCAAATGAAGTAGTAGATTTAGCAAATCAGGTAGCATCAGCAAGTGAAGAACAATCAAGCACTGCAGAACAGATAAGTAAAAATATTGAGTCAATCAGCCACGTAACGAATGAATCAGCCACAGGAGTACAGCAAATAGCCCGAGCAGCCGATGATTTGAACCGATTAACAGAAAAATTAAGTAATCTGGTATCGCAATTTGTAATAGATAACCGAAGAAAAGAAAGAAGTGATTATTACTTAAGAGCAAATGGTAAATTGGTTAAATCATAAAACAGATGGAAAGGTAATTACAATGAATACACAGATAAAACACCAGGAAAATGACGACATATTACAATTAGTCTCATTCGTTATAGAGAATGAAGAGTTTGGGATAGATATACTAAAAGTAGAAGAGATAATCAGATTGATATCAATAACGAAAATACCCAATGCTCCGGATTTTGTAGAAGGTGTGGTGAACTTAAGAGGCAGAGTAATACCGGTGATAGATTTACGCACAAGACTCGGACATCCTAAAAGAGAGCACGATAATAATACGAGAGTAATAGTAGTGAACGTGAATGAAATGACATTGGGTTTTATAGTAGATTCAGTGCGAGAAGTGATAAGGATCCCTAAGTCCATAACGGAACCGCCGCCGTCAATAACAGCGGGAGTAGATTCGGAGTATATCACAGCGGTAGGGAAATTAGAGAACCGATTGTTAATATTATTGGATTTAGAGAAAGTATTGGATATGAAACAGAAAGAAGAACTAAGCGAGATAGAGATGTAAATTAGTAAAAAAGGAAATCACACAATCCCAAGCCCATATCAAAGCCCTCCTAATTCCTCAGCGTCACCCCGGAAGCGATTTCGGGGTGAAGGCTTTTAAAGAAAGTAGCCGAAGCGTCCCCGCTTCTTGAGAAGGTAGAGGAAGCGTCCCCGCTTCCTTAGTTAAAGATTAAGAGAAAGATTAAGATTAAGAGTATGAGTACGAGAAAGAGTAAGATTAGGGAAATTGGATAATCCGTTTTAATCCGTCACGTCAGTTTAAATCCGTTTTCCATAAAAATAAATTCTAACCACAGATAACACAGATTACCACAAATTAATTCAAAATTAACATTTGTGGGTCAGTAGCTAATTAAATCAATATCCTAAAAAAATATTTTCATCTGTTTTATCAAGAAGATTTTTAACTAATTTCATCTGAGAATTATCATCTTCTTTGTTTGCACAAAGTCTGCAACTCTCAACTGATAGAAATAAACACCGCTGGGCAATGTAGAATGTAAAATGTAGAATGTAGAATGTTTTCCAGCATCGAAATATCCATCTACTATTGTATCAATTTCTCTTCCTAAGACATCGTATAATTTTATTGTTTGCCAACTGCCTACTGGAGACTGCCAACTGATCGTGGTGCCTGAGTTTCCGCCAGAGGTTGATACCCCTTCGGCGGAAAATGGATTTGGATAATTTTGCTCAAGATGAAATTTATCAGGGAATACATTTTCTTCTTTTGTACTTGTCGAGGATTCTGTTTTGAATCCGAAAACTGTTGACCAATCGCTTCTTCCATATTGATTTATAGCCGCAACTCGCCAATAATAAAGTTTATTATTTTGAAGATTAAGTAGTTGAAGAGTTGTGTCAATGGATACAATCGTATCAAGTATAGTATTACTTGGAACAATAGTACTTCCGTGTGCTAATTGTACATTATATGAAGTTGCTACATTTTCTTTTGCCCATATTAAAATTGGTGAAGTAGAAACATTAGTCGTTGCGTGAGGCGGCTGTAATAAAGTAGGTATTGTAGGAAAACCAGTTGTAAAACTGAACGTGGGCGAAAAGCTGGTAGCTCCGATAATATTTTTCGCTCTTAATTTCCAATAGTATGTTTTTAATCCTGTCAATCCAGTTAATTTATATAAGGTGTCAATTATAATTGATTTGTTCACAATAATTCCTGAAGAGAAATCCGGACTTGTACTTACCATTAAATCATAAACAGCAGCCTGAGGTGATTTAGTCCATTTTAATATTACAGTGTCTTTTTGATTTATTGCTCCGTTATTTGGTTGAATTAAATTTGGAAGAGTAGGTGCAGTTACTGTCATCTCTCGAACAGCAAAAAGAGCGTTTGCAACGGATCTTTCTCCTCCCGGATCAGAAGGACTATTAACAACTTGATTATGAATTACCATTGTACTTGAACCGCCGCCATCAAGATTTACTGCGTTGTAAGCTCCAACAGACAACATTAGATTTGCAAGTTCATCAATCGTCATCCCAACACTTAAATTAGACTGCCTTCCGTCAACTACTACAAAAAATACTTTTGTGCTGTCCTGATTAAATCCAACGGCAGTTCTTGGATGTCTTGTATTAACAAAGTCAGAGCCGAAACCCTCAAATCCAACATACGTAGGTGGCTTTGCTCCATTGATTAACAAACGAGGACCACCACCAATTAAAGCAGTTACATTTCCAATAATTGGTGATGTTCCCATTTTTAGAATGACTGTATCTCCAACATTAAAATTTTGTTCTAAAAATGTTTTGCTAACTCCGTGTCCCGATAAAATATAACGTCCTGGTTGAATAGTCATATTCCCAGCGTTAGAAACTTTTTGATTAACAACACATCTTGTATTTGAATTAGTTACAAAACTATCAATTGGGATTAATTCAACTTCTGCTCCGAAAGAATTTGTCAATGTAGAAGGACCGAAATATTTATTGTAAAGAATTAAAGCATCTGTTCCTCTTTGAGAGTTACATTCGTTTACAATTTTGGGCTGAGAATTTTGGGGAGTGATGGTTGTGAAAAAATCAATTAACTGAACAACAGGTTTTTTGTGATTCATTACTCCGAATGAACTTCTTATGTGTGCTCTTCCAAATACGTATTCGGAATTTATTATCTGAGAATTTCCCAGAAAGCCGTATGGATTATTTGGAGCGCTGATTCCGTAGAAATCTCCATTGACTGCGCCGACAACAACATTACCACTAACACTTTTTCTTGTTGAAAGTGCAGATGTTTTTTCAAAACCAGCTCCAAGTCTATCATTAGCGAGTGCTGTTGTGATTTTGTTTCCAGGAACAGTTAAATCAACTTCTAAAATTTTGATAGACCAAGGCACATCGTAATCTCTGATGCTGATATGTTTAAATCCGGGAGCAACAACTGTAATGCTTGTATCTTGTGAAAATGAGAGTGAGTTTAATAATATTAAAATTATTGTGATTAGATTAAGAAAATAAATTTTTATGGGTTTCACATTTACCTCTTAAAGAAATTAAAAGACTAACGAAAAATAATGATTAAAAGGAAAGTTTAATGTTAAATAAATTTTATCTCAATTTATTTCGCTAAAGAACAGTGCTGTCCAAAATGAATTCTTAACAAAATAAAAAGATGGATATAAACATATTTTCAAAGAACTAAATTTTTATTTGAATTCAATCCCACTGCGAAATAAGGTAATAAGGTAGATGTTTTTATTGATTATTGTTACTAAGGTTTCAAGTAAATTATATTAATAAAGTTTGAAAAAGTTTACCATAAAAATCTTATTTTCCCGAAACCTTAGTAACGTTATCCATCCTGCGAACTGCTAACCTTATTACCTTATTTTTTTCATATTTTGGACAGATTTGCGTTGAAGAAATAAATTCATTTCTTCTTTTTATTCGAATAAAACTTTTACTTTAATTGAAAAGGAAATTAAAAATTCTACAACCTCTTCGGGAGAAGAGAATTTGTTATCAATTTCAAGTTTCATTAAATCTTTTCTTTGAACAAATTTTATCAAATCCTTGTATTCATCTAAAATCAATCTCATCAATAAAAGGAACTTATTTTTATAGTAATCTTCTTTATCTCCAGCGGGAAGTATAATTGAAACAATTTGTTTTTGAATTATAATTTTTTCAAACAGAGCAAATGAAGCATAATACTTTAAAGTAGCAGCAAGAATCAATCTATTAACCATATCGGGAAGTGAGCCAAACCTATCAGCAATTTCATTCTTTACTTCATTTATATCTTCAAGAGATTCAGCGGAGAACAACTCAGTGTAAAAAGATAATCTATCGGATTGAGACGGAACGCAAGAATCAGGAATTCCAATTTCAAAATAAGTTTCGATTTTTGTGTCAGATTTCTCAATTGCTTTTGGTAACGATTTAAAGATTTCTTTGAATTCATTTAATCTTAATTCTTCAACAGCTTCGTTAATTAATTTTATATATAAATCAAAGCCAATTTCTTCAATGAAGCCTGACTGTTCTTTTCCAAGCAAATTACCTGCACCGCGAATTTCAAGGTCGCGCATTGATAAATTAAATCCTGCACCAATTTCAGAATGTTCTTCGATTGCCTGTAATCTTCTCAATGCTTTTTTTGTTAATCCTTTTGTTGATGGAACTATAAAATATGAATAAGCTTGTCTGTTTGATCTTCCGACTCTTCCTCGTAATTGATGAAGTTCGGCAAGCCCAAATCTGTCTGCACGATTGACAATTATGGTATTTACAATTGGAATATCAATACCCGATTCAATAATTTTAGTTGAAAGAAGAACATCATATTCTTTATTCAGAAACTTGTGAATTACATCTTCAAGTTTGGTTGGCGTTAATTTTCCGTGAGCAATTCCTATACTAACTTCTGGAATATGTCTTTTAATATATTCAGCCATTTTATCAATGCTTTCGATTCTGTCGTGAACAAAAAATACTTGTCCGCCGCGACTAACTTCAAATAAAATCCACTTGCGAATTTTCTTTATATCAAACTCAGAAACTTCAGTATAAATTGGCTGACGATTTGGAGGAGGCGTTGCAATAATTGATAAATCCCTTGCACCAAGCAAAGATAAATTTAGTGAGCGTGGGATTGGTGTTGCGGTTAAAGTTAATGTATCAACATTAACTTTAAATTGTTTAAGTTTTTCTTTAGCTGCAACACCAAAGCGATGTTCTTCATCTATTATCAACAAACCAAGATCAAAGAATTTTACATCTGGACTTAGTAACCGATGTGTGCCAATTATTATATCAAGCTCTCCGGATTCTAATTTCTTAAGAATTTCTTTTTGCTCTTTTTTAGATTGAAACCTTGAAAGCACATTTACTCTGACGGGAAATTGAGAAAGTCTGTCTCTAAAGGTATTATAATGCTGTTCAGCTAAAATTGTTGTAGGAACTAAAACAGCTACCTGTTTACTATCCTGAACTGATTTAAAAGCAGACCTTACAGCAATTTCTGTTTTTCCAAAACCGACATCTCCACAAATTAGTCTATCCATAGGATTTTCATTTTCCATATCGCGTTTAACTTCTTCAGCAGCTCGTGCCTGGTCTGGAGTATCTTCGTACATAAAAGATGCCTCCAATTCTTTTTGCCAAATAGTATCAGTTGAGAAAGAATATCCCTTTGTAACTTTTCTTTTTGCATATAATTCAATCAGCTCACGTGCGGCTTCTTTAATTTTTTTCTTTGCTCTTGCTTTTCTATTGAACCACTCTGAAGTGCCAAGCTTTGTTAATGTTGGAGTTAAGTTTTCATTTGAAGAATATTTTTTAACAAGACCAAGAAAGTTTAGATTTACATAAACAATATCATTATCAGCATAAATAATTTTCATTGCTTCCTGACTCGTATCTCCAATTTTGATAGTTTCAAGCCCGACATATTTTCCAATTCCATAATTTTCGTGAACTACATAATCTCCTTTTTTAATTGAAGATAAACTTTTCGATTTTGTTTTTTTTACTTTTTTTTCATTAGGAAGGAAAGTTCTATATGGTTTGTTGAATATTTGATAGTCAGATAGAAACAGCATTTTGTCTGATTGAATTACAAAACCTTCTTTAATCGGAAATGTTACAATTGTCAACTTTGACTGATAAATAAGATCTTCATATTCATTATTAAACTCTATCAGCAAATCTTTCATTCTTTCTTTTTGAATATCATTCTCAGTGCATATTATTACAACGAAAAATTTGTTTACATATTCGGTTATCGTTTTAAAGAGCAAATCAAAATTGGATTTTATTGTCGGTGCGGGCGAAAGATTAAGATTAATTCTATCCGGATTTAGTTCTCTTTCAATTAGCCAAACAGAATTTTTATAGTTGTTAAGAAAATTTTCAACATCAATATTTTCGGTTTGAAGAATTTTATTATCTATTTCTTTTAGTATTTCTGAATAATCAGAAGAATCTTCTTTAGATGATTCTTGAGATGATGAAACAAATTCAGAGCGTTCATCTATAAATTTTAATAATTCATATTCTGATAAGATTACAATAGAATTTTCTAAATAATCAAAAATATTAGTAAAAGTCTGAACATTGCTTTCAATAAAAGAAGCAAGAGTTACACTACTAACTTTTTCAAAAGAGCGCTGATTATCTTCATCAAAATATCTGAGTGACTCAATAAAGTTTCCGTCAAATTCTATTCTAACAGGGTGCTTTTCTGAATAAGACCAGAAATCTATTATTGAACCACGTATAGAATAACAGCCTGGACTTTCAACAAATTTATCTTTAGAATATCCGATTAAGTTTAAGTAGGAAATAAACTCATCATAATCTAATTCAGAGCCAGTGCTAATTTTAGTAAATGAGCTTTGAAATTTTTCTTTATCGGGAAATCTGGAATCTAATATGTTATAAGTAGAGAGAATTATATTCCGATCATTTTTACTAATTGATGAAATTTTTTCTTGAATTGATTCTGATGAAAAATCAGTAAAAGATATGATGTGTGATTTTGTTTCTAAAAGATTCAGTTCTATATAAAATTCATCAACTAATTTTGTATCACTGAATAGCAGGAGAATATTTTTGTGGTCTTTACATAGTTCACCAATGAGAATTGCTTTTGAAGAACCAGATAATGGTGAAATGAAATTTATTTTCTGATTCTTTTGAAGAGATTCTCTAACTATCTTTATAAAACCAAAATCTCTTTTATCCTTCAAAACGTTTAACTTAAAGCCTTATCAAAATAACAAAGTTATTTGTTGGCAGATTCAAATTTTCGGATGTAATTTTTTTATTCTTATTAAGAACAAACTTTGCTGTAAAATATCCAATTGCCGCACCCATTAAAACGTCAGAAAACCAATGTTTATTGTTATATATTCTTGAAACTCCAACTAATGCGGCTGCAGAAAACCAGAACGATTTCCATATAAAATTATTTTTTTCTTCTGCTATTATAGTAGAAAATGAAAACGCTAAGCTTGTATGGCCCGATGGAAAAGATAAAAACTTATCATCAAATTCAAACCAATTAAACTCATATTGACTATCCGCAATATATGGTCTCGAGCGACCAAATAAAGTTTTTATCCCAAATGTTGTTAATGTTGTTAATAAAGAAGATGAAAGCAAATTTGTTGAAAGATTTCTTAAACTATTATTTTCCGTTAAACTGCTAAAAATATATGTTCCTACAATAGCAGTACTCATAAATTCAACGTGATAGTATGAATCAAAATTTGATAGCAAAGAATTAGTTGAGTCAAAATTACTTCGAATCAAATTTTTTATTTCATCATCAATTGATGAGGTTAATATTACTGACGAGCTTATAATTCCAACTTTCTGAAAATCTTTTGAATCATAATTTAGTGGAGAATTAAAATAATCTTTAGATATTTCAAAAATATTTTTTAGATCAGATTTTAATTGACCGCTGTTTTGAGAAAATATTGGAAGAAAAGAAAGAATAATCCAGAAAACTACATTTTTAATCATTTGATTTTACAATAACAACTACGGAAGGAAAAACTTATTTCTGTAATTCAAGAATAAGGAGTTTTTTCCCTTTTTCATTTCTTGGATTACCGGGCTTGTAAGCCAATTCGTAAACAGTAGATTTTTTAATATTGGATTTATACTTTAGCTCCGCTTTACTGAATTCTTCATTTAAGTCGCCGCCCTTGATAGATAGAATATAAGATTTTTCTTTGACCAAAGGGAGGGCATATCTGATAAGTATAATTAAAGGTACGGTCGCACGGCTAACAATTAAATCAAATTGTTCTTTATATTTTTCAATAAATTCATTACTTTCAACTCTAAAATTTTCTGCAACAATATTACTCAGTTTTAATTTATCAATAAACTCTTTTACTGCGTCTACTTTCTTTGCAGTTGAATCAACAAGAACTCCACGCAAATCAGGTCTCATAATGGCGATTGGAATTCCTGGAAAACCACCGCCTGTGCCAATATCAATAAATTTTGATACTTTATCTGGGAAAAATTTGGTAATGTAAGCGGAAAGAAAGACGTGTCTTTCTACAATGTTATCAAGGTCTGTTCGAGAAACCAAATTAATGTCTTTGTTTTTCTCGGTTACCAAATGAGTGAAAAAAGCTAATCTGTCTGTTTTAGTTACTTCGGAAGTAAGTCCGTTTTCCCAAAAGAAATTTTGAAGTTCTTTTTGGAATTCTTGTTGTTTATTAAGGGGCATACAATTAAATCCAAAAATTAACTACGCAAATATATCAATAATATTGAAATATCAGAAGGGGTTACTCCCGAAATGCGTGACGCCTGTCCTATGGAACGAGGTTTAACTTTCGATAATTTTTCTCTGCCTTCACGTGAAAGTTGTTTAATTTGATTGTAGTCTAAATTGGTTGGAATTTTTAAGTCTTCATATCTTTCCATTTTTTCGACCGTTTCAAACTGTCTTTTTATATAGCCGTCATACTTAATTTCAATTTCTATTTGTTGTAAGATTTCTTTGTTCTGCAACAACTCTTGTGAGAATAAACTATTGATGTTATTTAATGATAAGACCTCGATTAAATTTATTTCAGGTCTTTTTACAATTTTAGAAATTGTCTCAGGTGAATCAACCCTGCTCAATCCTTTTAATTCGAGAAAATTATTTAAATCGTGAAATTTAATTTTTGTGTTATTACATAAATCAATTCCACATTGAATCAGAGATTCATTTTTCTTTAAGTCAGAATATTTTTCTTCAGGAATTAATCCTAACTCATATCCATACTTGAATAAACGGCGGTCGGCATTATCTGCTCTTAATAAAAGTCTGTGTTCTGCGCGGGATGTAAACATTCTGTAGGGCTCATCAGTTGATTTAGTAACCAAATCATCAATTAAAACACCAATATAAGCCTCGCTTCTTTTAAGTGTGAATTCTTTTCTTTTTTGAATTTTTAAGGCAGCGTTAATCCCGGCAATTAAACCCTGAGCAGCAGCTTCCTCATATCCAGAGGTACCGTTAACTTGTCCTGCAAAATAAAGTCCTTTCACCAGTTTTGTTTCGAGTGTTGAATCAACTTGATGAGGCGGAAAATAGTCATATTCAACTGCATAGCCAGGTCGAACCATTTCAACATTTTCCAATCCTTTAATTTTTTGCAATGCTTCTAATTGAATTTCTGCGGGTAAAGATGTGGAAAATCCATTTAGATAGATTAAATCTGTATCAAGTCCTTCGGGCTCTAAAAACAATTGATGTCTTTCTTTATCAGAAAACCTGACAATTTTATCCTCTATCGAAGGACAATATCTTGGTCCAACCCCCTTTATAAGTCCAGTAAACATTGGAGAGTCATTAAAACCTTTTTCCAAAGTTTTGTGTACAGATTGATCGGTGTAAGTAATAAAACAACTTAACTGTGGTAAGTAAGGGAATTCGGATTTATTTGTAAAATGTGAAAAAGGTTGAGGATCGTCATCTCCTGGCTGCTCTTCCAAAATATCCCAATTGATAGAATTTTTATGAAGACGAGGAGGTGTTCCAGTTTTGAGTCTTCCAGATTCAAATCCGACTTTTACTAAAGACTCTGTAATTCCAACTGCAGGAGCTTCACCAAAACGGCCACCACGGACAGATTTTAGTCCAGTGTGCATTAATCCATTTAAGAAAGTTCCATTAGAAAGAATTAATGCCGCACATTCGTATTCATTTCCTTGAGCGGTTATTATACCCAAAACCCGAAAATTATTTACAATTACTTCTGTAACAGACTCTTCAATAATATCCAAATTCGATAGAGAGGAAACAATTTTATAAGCTTCTTCGGAATAAAGTTTTCTGTCATTCTGACTTCGGGGCGACCAAACAGCCGGTCCTTTTGATTTGTTAAGCATTCGAAACTGAATCCCAGAGCGATCAGCAATTTTTCCCATTTCACCGCCAAGCGCATCAATTTCTCTTACGAGATGTCCCTTAGCAGTTCCACCAATGGCGGGATTACAGGACATTCTGCCCATTGCGAATTTATCCATTGAGAATAAAGCCGTTTTACAACCCATTCTCGAAGCGGCAGAACTTGCTTCGATTCCTGCGTGTCCACCACCCACAACTATTATATCGTATTTTTTATTCATTTTCTCCTGTTTCACGTGAAACTTAACCGAAAGCTTAATGAAAAGGTTTCACGTGGAAATCTTGTTTTTTTTCACTTTCCAATGCAAAATTGCATAAAAATGTTATTTAATACATCATCACTTGTTACTTCACCGATTATTTCACCCAAACTAATAGTGGCATTTCTTAGGTCAACAGAAATAAATTCACCTGATAATTTATTTATCACTGAAGTATGTGCATTCATTAAATATTCTCTGGATTTTCTTAAGCAATTATAATGTCTTAGATTGGAAACAAGAACAGTTTTTTCTGTGTAATAATCTCCACCAAATGTCATTTCCCTGAGTTTCTTTATCAGCTTCCCAATCCCCTCGCCTGTTTTTGCTGAAATTTTAATATCAGAAGCTAATGGGTAATTAGAATTTAAGTCTATTTTATTTATTACTTTGATGATTTTTTCTGGATTTGTATAGTTTAGTAAATCAAAATAGAGTTCTTTGGATTCGCCTTGAACAACATCTTCAATAAATAAAACAATGTCAGCATTTTTCACTGCTTCCCGACTTCTGTAGATTCCCTCTTTTTCAACCACATCTTGAGATTCTCTTAAACCAGCAGTATCGTATAACCTGAAAAGAATTCCGTCAATTGAAATTTCTTCTCTGATTATATCGCGGGTTGTTCCGGGAATATCACTTACTATTGCTCGGGATTCTTTCAATAAATAATTAAGTATTGAGGATTTTCCGACGTTTGGTTTTCCAACCAAAGCAACATTAACACCATCGCGAATTATCTTCCCGACGTTGTAACTTTCAAGAAGAGAATCAATTTCGATTATTATTTCATCAAGTTTTTTCAGAAGCTCCGAATTATCAATAAATTCAATATCTTCTTCAGCAAAGTCAAGCTCCAATTCAATAAATGAAAGAGCATTAATTATTGATTTTCTTAAATAATCCACCTTTTGAGAGAGTAATCCATCAAGTTGATTTCTTGCACCACGAAATGAGGCTTCTGTTCTTGAATGAATTACATCAAGAACTGCTTCCGCTTGTGAAAGATCAATTCTATTATTAAGAAACGCTCTTTTGGTAAATTCGCCCGGTTCTGCAAGCCGAATTTTATCCGTTGATAAAAATAGGTTTATAATGTTTTGAACTATATATGGATTTCCGTGACAACTTATTTCTACACTATCTTCACCAGTATATGAATTTGGTGATTTAAAGATAGTTACTAAAACGTCATCAACCACTCCGAACTCTTCCCCAACAATTCTACCGTAATGAACAGTATGAGTTTTGGCTTCGGATATTTTGCTTTTCCCTCTAAAAAAATTATCAACAAGATTAATACTATCATCTCCGCTTAATCTTATTATTGAAAGAGCTCCAACACCCGGAGGCGTTGCAAGAGCTATTATTGTGTCTTCTTTCACCTTCGTTCCAATATTTGATTTACAAAAATAATTAATTTTTGAGCGGATTGATATTCAAATAATTTTATTTTAGGTTTACCAATAAACCCAATAAACCCAATAATAAAGAGTAAGAATAAGAGAAGGAGTAAGATTAAGAGTAAGATTAAGAGAAAGGGTTTTACCGCTAATTGTGTGAAAAAAGACCAAGTTTCTCATTGAAAAATAGTATAGCCATCCTCAGATCATTAAAGTTTCTGTAACCTTGGCTTTATAATTAAGCCATTGAATCGCTCCATTAAACCGCACGGCTTTTGCATTATTAATCCCATACTTGATAATGTTGTTTATTTCACTCTTGTAGTTCACTAATGTTTTAGGCATATTCTTCATCGGCTCAATATTCGACTTAATTAAATTTTCATACCAACTATCAAAAAAAGCTGATGCATCTTCGAGGATTAGTTTATTGAATATTTCCATAAAGTTATATTTCATCTTTCATTAGAATATGTTGCAATTATATCAATAACTCTCCCTAAATCCCTCTCTTAAAAAGAGAGGGACTTTCTCCCCCCTCTCTTTCCGCCAGAGGCGGACAGGTCTAAGAGAAGGGGGACGGGGGGTTGAGTTATTTATTTTTACTCATTGCAACACATACTCTGATGATAGTGATGTACATATGAACTATTTATTCTTCTTCATCAAAGTTCACTTCTTTTAATTCTTATTCAGGTGGAAGTTGTAATTCCGATTCCTCGAGGCGAATTTTGTCGCTATCATAGTTCTTCCTTTTAACGTAAAATTATTAAATCTCTTTCATACAATTAACGGTAGAACCGGAAAGAGTAAGAATAAGAGAAGGAGTAAGATTAAAAGTAAGAGTAAGAGAAAGAATAAGAGTAAGAATAAATGTAAAATTACGATTACTTTTTCAGTGCAGCAAGTAAATACTATGATTCAAATAACCATTATCTTAAAAATTTTGACCAATTTTTTAAATAATCCTAAGACATTATTACCTATAATAAGACATATTGCTTTAATCCTTGAAAAAATTTCTAACAACACACGCATATTGTCTTAATTTTATGATAATTTGTCAAGAATCAAAGATAATAGGGATTTTCTCCATAATTTATTATAAAATAATAAGTTACAAAGAAAAAGAAATTTGGCATTCAGATTGTGAATTAAAAGGCAAATACAAAAAATGAAAAATAAACAAAACAAATGAAAGGAGGAATAAATATGACACTCATCAGATTTAACCCAATGAGAGACTTAGTAGAACTTGAGAAAGAATTCTCAAGAATGTTTAACACTCTTGAAAGCAGATTCGGTATTTCTCGCAGCAAAGATAGCGAAGAGTATGAGAACGCTGTCTGGATGCCACTTACAGATATTTATGAAGACAAAGATAAATATACATTAAAGCTCGATTTACCTGGCGTTAAAAAGGAAGATGTGAAAATTTCCTACGTTGATGGTCAATTAAGCATTAGCGGTGAAAGAGTTCAGGAAAGCGAACATAAGGATTCCAAATGCCACAGAATTGAAAGAGTTTTTGGCAAGTATTATAGATCATTCAATTTGCCTGATCACATTAAATCAGATTCGATTGTTGCAGAGTTTAAAGACGGACAGCTAACCATTATTGTTCCAAAAGCTGAAGAAGCTAAACCAAAAGAAATTGAAATCAAGGTTAAATAATTCGGAATCAATAAAATTTGTCCCAAGCAAGGGAAAGGGTAACTTAATCAGTTACCCTTTTCTTTTAAAATTATTTTGTTGAGTTTTGTCTAAACATTAAAAATTTTTTTAATAATGGAATTCAAAGACTATTACAAAATACTTGGTGTTGATAAAAACGCAACGCAAGATGATATTAAAAAAGCTTATCGAAAGCTTGCAATGAAATATCATCCAGATAGAAATCCGGGAGATAAATCCGCCGAAGAAAAATTTAAAGAAATCACAGAAGCAAATGAAGTTTTAAGCGACCCGGAAAAGAGAAAAAAATATGATATGCTTGGTGCAAACTGGAAAAATTATCAGCATACAGGCAGAGGTTTTGATGATTTCTTTAGTCAATATGGCGGAGCAAGAAGAAGCAGATCTAATGGCAGTTCTTCATTCGAATTTTCCACCGATTTTAGTGATTTGTTTGGTAATCTTGGTGGTTTTTCCGATTTCTTTGAATCTTTTTTTGGCGGCAGAAGTAGTAGATCAGATTCAGGATTTACTTCAAGCAGAACAAAATCATCAGCCGTTGACGTTGAAGCAGATTTAAATATTACATTAGAAGATGCTTTCAATGGAACTGAAAGACAAATTAATGTTGATGGTAAAAAAATTAAAATTAAAATCAATCCGGGAATTAAAGATGGTCAGAAATTAAGATTAAAAGGTTTAGGAAGATCAAGAGTTAGCAGCGGAAATAAAGGAGATTTGTATCTAAACATTCATATCCTAAAACATCCTTTTTATGAAATTAAAGATGATGATTTGTATTTTAATCTGGATATTGATTTATACACTGCAGTTTTAGGCGGAAAAGAAACTATTAAAACTTTAGATGGAAAGAAAATCAACATAACCATTCCCGAAGGAACAGAATCAGGAAAAATTTTAAGATTAAAAAATCTCGGAATGATGAATGAAAATGGAAGTCGTGGAGACTTATTTGTTAAAATTCACGTTACTATTCCAAAATATCTTTCCGATGAAGAAAAACAATTATTCAGAAAACTACAAAGTTTAAGAAAAGATTAAGGAGTTCTTATGTCTGAAGTTCACACAAAAAAATATGAGTTTAAAGCAGAAGTAAAAAAGTTATTAGACATTC